>Ga0207702_10002962_pt1 | contig 15831 bp, 8 predicted proteins | sample KBSCornC62_FD_184302 | JGI IMG/M metagenome (GOLD analysis project Ga0207702, IMG submission 184302) | Corn rhizosphere microbial communities from Kellogg Biological Station, Michigan, USA - KBS Corn C6-2 (SPAdes) (version 2) | ecosystem: Host-associated > Plants > Roots > Rhizosphere > Soil ...
GTCTCGGCGGAGGTCGATCACCGTGCGGACATCTATGCCCTCGGCGTGGTCTTCTACCAGATGCTCACGGGAGAACTTCCCGGCAAGAGTCTCGAGCCGCCCTCGCGCAAGGTACGCATTGATGTGCGGCTCGACGAGGTGGTGCTACGCGCGCTGGAGAGGAACCCGGAACTGCGCTACTCGCAGGCCAGCGTGCTCAAGACCCAGGTGGAGACGATCGCCGAGACTCCGCCGCCGCCCTCGCCGGAACGCCCTGCCGAGAATGCATGGCATCGCGAGAAAATGTTCATCGCAGTCGGGACGATGATCATTCTGACCTGCTTCTTCGTGGCCCTCGCGCTGGCCGTGATTTATCCGCGGCAGGCCGCCGCGCCGATGGCGCTGATGGGGCTCGCCGTGGGCGGGTTGATCGTCTGCGCCGTGCGAATGGCCGGGCTGTGGCCATTTCCGTCGCTGTGGTTTTCTGGGAAAACTTTCAGCTCGCGGAATTTGAATCGCGACGGACGCGATGCCGCAGGAGCTGCCGCAACGTCTCGACCAAGCCCGGCGGAGGCACCTGCCGAGGGAGCTGCGCAGGATAAATGGCGGCGTGAGAAGATCATTATCTCACTTGGGATGTTCCTCTTCCTCGTGTGCTTCTCGTTTAGTCTGGTCTTCGCGGTGAGCTATCCGCGTGAGGCAGCCGTGCCGATCACGATAATGGGCTTCGGCCTCATCGTCTGCCTGATCCGGCTGGCGGGGAAATGGCCTTTCCCATCGATCTGGTTTTCGGGGAAGACCTTCAGCTCGCGGAACTGCCATCAAGATGATCGAGGAACTGCGGGAATGGATACCTCAGAGCCTAATAACAGTCGAACTTCGACGCTCGCTTGCGCTGCCGGCTATGTGGCATTGGGATGTGGAATCCTCAGTGTGCTGACTTCACTGGTTGCTGTCTGGATATGGTGGAATGTCCATTTGATGCCGCATGTCCTCCGCGCGACCGTACCGGGGATATCCGTGGTTGTTGCGATTACGGCCATGCTCCTCGGGATGTTCGTTCGGCGTTCGCGGGTCGGCTCGAGCGGATTTATTCTAGGAGTGTTCGGATTGGTGATCTGGCTCGTGACCTCCTTCATTGCGGCACACCCCAATCGCGTCGTTCCGGCCGGAATCGGTGACGTCCGAGCCGGAGGAGAAAGTCAGGCGAGCGCATCGATCGAGCCGCCGAAGCTCCAGTACCTCGCCTGGCTCGATCAGGTGAGGGGGAGCAGCTTGGACTGGTCGTGCTGGCGCCCGGATGGAGAGCTGGTCCCTCGTGCAGATAGACACATTCCGGCGGGAATTTCCGTACCAAGTGGCACTCCAAGTCCTGGCGCAGATCCCCGATTTGTTTGTCTCTGGATATCGGATCCATCATTCGATGCGCAGAGCGTGGCGAAGGTTGCATTGCTCGACAGCGATGGGAAGCCGCTGAACGTGCCCTCGAAAGACTACTCGATCGGTGTTTCCGCCCCATCGCCTGACAGTCCAAATCTCGGCTGGATTTCCGCCACGCTCTGCGCGGGAAGCGCGGGAAAAACGCCGACATTTATCACCGTGAGCCTGAAATACAGTGGTGGTCCATGGACGTACTGGGACAATGTCCCCGCGGATTTCTCCGGATCGATGGCCGTGGACAGCGGTGTCCATGTGCTCGATCCCGGCCAGGGTGATGACGGTAAAGCGTATATCGGAGTGACCCGCCAGGCAGGGCGGGACACTGGGATGGAACAGTTCGACTTCGTCGCAGTCACCAAAGACGGGCGCGAGTTGAACCGTATCGGATTGATGGAAAGCGCGTCGGGTGGCGTGCGGACCGAGCGATGCACGTTCGACGTGCCGCTGGATCAGGTGAGGGTCTTCCGCTGCCGTAAGCGGCCGATTCAGTCGATGACGTGGTCCAATGTCGCACTTCAGGAGCCGGCGACATTCGCTCCCGTGGTGGAGCGTACGTTGCCGGAGAATGAGATGCTCGATTTCGACATCGGCAAGGAGATGAACGAGATCCCGAAGTCGATCCAGGCCGAGAGCGACATCGCCAAGACGATTCTCGATGCGGTCGCCTGGATGGAGGGGCAGGGACTCGACGTGATCAATGACACCGGACATTCGATCAAGGCGGTCGATTTGAAGATCCGCGCCCTCGATGCCAGTGCGTGGGACACTCTTACTCCGGAAGACCTGCGGGCATCGCTGGCCAACGTGACGGCGACGCAATGGAGTGACTTGCTACCGAATGGCAAGCTGCCGGCGACCTATGCCTTCCAAACCCGGCAGGGCGGATCGGGAATCCTGCAAATCACTGGCACTACGAATAATCCGTCGGCAGTGAAGATTCGCTACAAGATGCTGCGCGAGCAAGTGGTGGACCCTAAGACCGCCGCGTTGCAGGCTGTGCAGTCCTGGCTCGGCATCATGGATGCCGGGCAATATGCCCAGGCATGGGAGCAGGCCGCGCCGAGCTTTCAAAAAGCCGGCACACAGGACGGGTGGGTCCAGAAATCGAAGGACATCCGCGCTCCGCTCGGAAAAGTGGTCTCGCGAAAGGTCACGTCTCAGGTCTCCACGACCAAGCTGCCCGGGATGCCGGATGGGACATATTTCGTCGCGGAATTCCACACGCAATTCGAAGACTTTCCCTCCGCAAAAGAGCAGGTCGCCATGGCTCAGGACTCTTCGGGGACGTGGCAGGCCGTCGCATATCTGATCCTACCTGATGAAAAGAACGTTCCAGGAGTGACCGCCACTCCAAAGACGGACGACGAGCGCGCCGCGGTGTCCGCAGCCCAAGCATGGCTGGCGGCGATCGATGCAGGGAAATATTCCGAGAGCTGGAGCGAGGCGGAGCCGAATTTCCGCTCAGCGGTCTCGCAAACCGAGTGGGTGCTCGATCTCACGGCCACGCGAGCACCGCTCGGGGCGTTGCGCTCGCGCACGCTGAAGTCGGTGCAGTCCTGCAAATCGCTCCCCGGTGCGCCGGATGGCGATTACGTCGTCATGCAGTTCAATACGAGTTTCGCGAACAAGGTCTCCGCAATCGAGACCGTCACCTTTGCCCGGACAAAAGACGGAAAATGGGAGGCCTCCGGGTATTTCATCAAATGAGCGCACGGGAATCTGACAGCCATGTGAGTGAAACCTATTACCGCGCCCCTTGGGGCGGGCTGCTCATCGGGGCATCGATCTTTGTGACCATATTCTGCCTGGGGATGGGAATCGCCCTGTTCTTCCTCGCGCATTCGCGCCTGTGGGTGGTCGCGCTTCCGGTACTTCTGGTTCCGGCGTCCGCCCTCTTCGTCGTGCGCGGCTATCGCATCACGCCAGATGCGATTCTCGTTCGCAGATCCTTCTGGAGTACGCGCCTGCCACGCGCGGGCCTTTCATTGGCCGTCTGCGAGCCGAATGCGATGCGGGGCAGCCTGCGGACTTTCGGGAACGGAGGCGCCTTTTCCTTCACTGGCTGGTACTGGAACCGGCGGCTGGGCGCATATCGAGCATTCGTCACCGATCTCCGGCGGACGGTGGTGCTTCGATATAGGGACCGTGCGGTTGTACTCTCGCCGAAAGATCCCGAGGAATTCGTGCGGGATTTGGGCCTGAATAAGAGTTAATTCGGGATCCGATTTTTTGCGGGAGAGGGGGTTGCGGTGATCCGCAGTGGCTGCTACCGTGCCGGTTGGTGGAATGGAAATTGCTCCAACGAGCAATGGACCCCATCCACCTTTTTTTAGAAACTGACCGTAACCAAACAAACCTCATACAGGATGAACGAAGCTCTTCCGACCACCACCCGCTCGCTCTATTCACCCGAGCACGAACACGACGCCTGTGGCGTCGGTCTCGTCGCCCAGGTCAGCGGTAAACGGTCGAACCGCATTCTGAAGATCGGCTTGCGTTCGATCTGCTCTCTCATGCATCGCGGCGCACTGGACGCCGATGCCAAAACCGGCGACGGCGCCGGGGTGATGACGCAGATCCCATACAAGCTCTTCCTGCCCGAGGTGGCGAAGCTCGGCCACACGGTTTACGAGGAGTTGGATCTGGGCGTGGGCGTGATGTTCCTGCCCTACGACAATGCGTATGCGCAGGCGCGGGCGAAGGCGATCACCGAGGAGGTGCTCGAGAAGCGCGGCATTTTTCTTTTTGGCTGGCGCCAGGTACCGATCAACATCCGCGTCCTCGGCGACAAGGCGCAGCGCACGATGCCGCGCATCGAGCAGGTGCTCGTCGGCAAGCCCTCCGGCATGGAGAGCGACGACTACGAGCGCCGGTTGTTCCTCGCGCGTAACGAAATCGAGGACGCCGCCGCGGCCTGCGGGATCAAGAACTTCTACATCCCGTCATTCTCGCATCGGACGATCGTTTACAAGGGCCTAATCGTCTCGGCCTCGCTCGAGAAGTTCTATCCCGATCTCACGAGCCCGGACTACGAGACCGCGATCTGCGTCTATCACCAGCGCTACAGCACGAATACCTTCCCGACCTGGCCGCTCGCGCAGCCGTGCCGCATGATGGCGCACAACGGCGAGATCAACACCGTGCGCGGCAACCGGAACTGGACCAAGGCCCGCGAGGCCGAGCTCCAGGCCGACTTCTGGGGCAATGATGTCGATCTGCTCAAGCCGATCGTCCAGGCCGGCGGCTCCGACTCCGCCAGCCTCGACAACGTGCTCGAGGTGATCACGATGTCCGGCCGCAGCCCGCTGCATGCGATGACGATGCTCGTGCCGCCCGCGTGGCGCTCCGAGAAGTCGATGTCGCCCGCGCTCCAGGCCTTCTACGAATACCACCGCTGCATTTGCGAGCCGTGGGACGGTCCGGCTGCCCTCGTCTTTACGGATGGCAAGGTGCTCGGCGCGTGCCTCGACCGCAACGGCCTGCGCCCCGCGCGCTACAAACTCACGGAGGATGGCATCCTCGCGCTTGGCTCGGAGGTCGGTGTTTCCGGACTGCCGCCGGCGAGCGTCATTGAAAAAGGCCGCCTCGCGCCGGGAGAAATGATCGCCATCGACACCGAGGCGGGCAGACTCCTGCGCGATTCCGAGATCAAGGAGTCCCTCGCGCAGCAGAAGCCCTATCGCGAGTGGGTGGACAAATACATGCTCCGCTTCCCGCTCGCGCAGAAGGAGGAGATCGTGGCTCCCACGGGAGACATCGATGTTCTCGGGCTCACGCAGCGGCAGATCACCTTTGGCTTCTCGAGCGAAGAGGTGGACATGATCATCAAGCCGATGCTCAAGACCGGAGCGGAGGCCGTTGGCTCGATGGGCGACGACACGCCGCTGGCCGTGCTCTCGCTCAAACCACGCCTCCTCTACACCTACTTCAAGCAGCTCTTCGCACAGGTCACGAACCCGCCGATCGACCCGATCCGCGAGAAGCTCGTGATGTCGCTCCATACCGTGCTCGGCTGGCGGCGTAATCTCCTGAGCGAGACGCCCGAGCATGCGGAGCAGGTCATCCTCGAGACGACGATCCTGCTCGATAGCGAGGTCGAGCGGCTGAAGGTGCTGCCCGCGCCGCACAAGGCGGCGACGGTTTCCATCCTTTGGCCTGCCAGTGAGGAAACCGCCGGTCTGGAGAAGGCGATCGCGCGCATCAAGGCCGAGGCCGAGGCCGCCATCGACGGCGGCGCGCGCATTCTGATCCTCTCCGACCGTGGCGTGGATCACGCGAACGTGCCCGTGCCCGCCCTCCTCGCAATGGGCGCCGTGCACCACCACCTCACGAATGTCGGCAAGCGCATGCGCGCAAGCATCATCGTCGAGAGCGGTGAGGCGCGCGACGTGCATCAGATCGCCTGCCTCATCGGCTATGGCGCGAGCTGCGTGAATCCTTATCTCGCGCTCGAGACCGTGCGTGAGATCGTGGAGAAGGCCGGCGACGAGCTCGATTTCGCCACGGCCGTCGGCAACTACCGTTCCGCGCTCGAGGCTGGTCTGCTCAAGATCATGTCGAAGATGGGTATCTCGGTGGTGAGCAGCTATCGCGGCGCGCAGATTTTCGAGGCCCTCGGCATCTCCAGCAAGGTGATCGACGAATGCTTCACCGGTACGTGCTCGCAGATCGAGGGCGTCGGCTACGAGGAGATCGCAAACGAGAGCCTCACCCGCCACACCCTGGCCTACAGCAATGCCATGCCCATCGAAGCCGGCAAGCTCGAAGATCCCGGTTTCTACCGCTATCGCCGCGGTGGGGAGATCCACTCCGTCACGCCGCCAGTGATCCAGAACTTCCACACCTATGTGGGCATCAAGGGTATGGACAAGGCTGGCAAGGCCGAGGACTACCAGAAGTACGTCGAGGCCGTGCGCGCCACGCGCCCGACCGCGCTGCGCAACCTGCTCGAGCTCGTTCCGCTCACGAGCGGCCCGGTGCCGATCGAGGAAGTCGAGTCCATCGAGGAGATCCGCCGCCGTTTCACCACGGCCGGCATGTCGCTCGGCGCGCTCAGCCCCGAGGCTCACGAGACGCTCGCCATCGCCATGAACCGCATCGGCGGCAAGTCGAACAGCGGCGAGGGCGGTGAAGATCCCGTGCGCTTCAAGCGCCGCGAGGACGGCGACCTGGCAAACAGCGCGATCAAGCAGATCGCCTCGGGCCGCTTCGGCGTGTCCGCCGCGTATCTCGCGAGCGCCAAGGAGATCGAGATCAAGATGGCCCAGGGTGCGAAGCCCGGCGAGGGCGGTCAGCTCCCGGGTCACAAGGTGAGCGCCTACATCGCGCGCCTGCGTCACTCCGTGCCCGGCGTTACGCTCATCTCGCCGCCGCCGCACCACGACATCTATTCCATCGAGGACCTTGCGCAGCTCATTTACGATCTGAAGCAGGTGAACCCGCGCGCCCGCGTGTGCGTGAAGCTCGTCTCCGAGGCAGGTGTCGGCACCATCGCGGCCGGTGTGGCCAAGGCACATGCCGACATCATCCTGGTCTCCGGCCATGATGGCGGTACGGGCGCCTCGCCGCTTAGCTCGATCAAGAATGCTGGCGGCCCCTGGGAGCTCGGCGTGACCGAGACGCACCAGGTGCTCATGCTCAACGGCCTGCGCAACCGGGTGACCTTGCGCACCGACGGCGGCATGAAGACCGGCGAGGACATCATCTATGCGACGCTCCTCGGCGCTGAGGAATACAACTTTGGCACCGCGGCCATGATCGCCATGGGCTGCGTGTATGTGCGCCAGTGCCATCTGAATACCTGCCCGGTCGGCGTGGCCACCCTCGACGACCGCCTGCGTGGCAAGTTCAAGGGCAAGCCGGAGCATGTCGTGAACTTCTTCAACGGCGTGGCTCAGGAAGTCCGCGAGATCATGGCGCGCCTTGGTTTCCGCACGATCGACGAGATGATCGGTCACGTGGAGTGCCTGCGCCAGCGCCAGGTGCCCGATCACCCGAAGGCGAATACCGTCGATCTCTCCCGCCTGCTGGTGGATGTCGCAAAGGACGATCCCGCCGCGGTGCGCTATGCCACGCGCGAGCGCAACGACGGGCCGGAGGACCAGACCCTCGACGAGATCATTCTTCAGGACGCCTCCGAGGCAATCAACGACAAGAAGCCGATCAGCCTCGAGTACAAGGTGCGCAACACGAACCGCTCCGTCGGCACGCAGGTCTCCGGTGAGATCGGCTACCAGTGGGGCGGCGAGGGGCTGCCGGAGGGCACCATCGAGCTCAAGCTCGAGGGTAGCGCCGGCCAGAGCCTGGGCGCATTCCTGTCGTCTGGCGTGCGCATCATCCTCACGGGTGAGGCGAACGACTACGTCGGCAAGGTGATGAGCGGCGGCGAGATCGTGATCAAGCCGCGCTCGGACTCGAAGTTCAAGGCGCACGAGAACAGCATCCTCGGCAACACGGTGATGTACGGTGCGACGGGCGGCCAGCTCTTCGCAAACGGCCGCGCCGGTGAACGCTTCTGCGTGCGTAACTCGGGCGGCGTCGCCGTCGTCGAAGGCGTGGGCGACCACGGCTGCGAATACATGACGAACGGGACCATCGTCATCCTCGGCCCGACCGGAAAGAACTTCGGCGCGGGTATGACGGGTGGCGTGGCATACGTGCTCGACCTCGACGAGAGCTTCCCCGAAAAGCTCAACCGACAGCTCGTGGCGATCGAACGCCTCGCTGGCGAAGACGATGTCGTGGCTCTGCAGGCGCTCATCTACAAGCATCTCGAGCTGACGGAAAGCGCGCTGGCAAAGGATGTGCTCGGTGACTGGGAAGGCTTCAAGACGAAGTTCTGGAAGGTGCTCCCGAAGGTCCCGACCGCACCGCCGCTGCCGAAAGAGGAGCCCGAGGCCAAGGGACCGGCCCAGGAATCAAAGCAAACGATCGACGAGAACGTCACCGCCTCGCGGTAACGGCATTCTTCGAAAATTCACGAGGCCGACGGGCAGGGGAGAAATCCCAGCCCGTCGGCTTTTTGTTTTTTGGGGCAGCGCCAAACAAAATGCCGGGCGATCGAGCGTGAGCCATTCCTTTGACGGTAGGGCGGGCAGTCCCTTGCCCGCCGTGGACTCCCAATTCGATCCCATGTGTGAGAACTCAAAAAGTCGGCGGCCAAGGGGATTGTCCTCCGGACCTGCCAAGTGACTGATGGAGAGGACGTGCGCATCGCGCAGGGCAGTGGCCGGCCCTACCTTGAGTGGGAGTCGTGCTGCCGCACGGCGCTTCGGCGACGTCCTGCCCCAGCAAAACGTCTCCGGCAAATGCCGCGTATCCTCGCCGCGAGCTATTCCTTTGCTCGGTAGGGCGTGTCGCGCCGCGACCGCCGTGGATAGAATAAGTGCCTCCCGTCCCATACCGCCGGACGCTCCGCCAAAGCCGCTTTGCCCCAAATGTCGTTTTCGGATTTGAAACCATAGCCCCCGCGCCGCTACTCTTCGGCCCGATGCGAGCACCCAGGATCCGTGAAATTCCCGAGACGGATCGCCCTCGTGAAAAGCTCACGGCGCGCGGAGCATCTAGCCTTACGGACGCCGAGCTCATTGCGATCTTTTTACGAACGGGAACACGAGACCGAAATGCGATTGATGTCGCAAACGACGTGCTCCGCGCGAGAGGTGGTCTGCATGCGCTCTCCAAGGCCAGCGTGCGCGAGATCATGAACTCGGCAAAGGGCATCGGCCCGGCCAAGGCGACAGAACTCGCCGCTGTCTTCGAGGTCGGCAAACGACTCGCCCGCGGCGCGGTGCGCCAGCCCCTGCTCGACACGCCGCAGGCTGTGTACGAAATGCTCGCGCCGGAGATGTGGACGCTCGACCGCGAGCGGCTCTATGTGCTGCTCGTGAATACGAAGCATCATCTCATCTGGACCGAGGTCATCTCTATCGGCTCTCTCAACGAGAGTGTGGCGCATCCGCGCGAGATTCTGCGTCCGGCATTGATCCACTCGGCCTATGGGTTCATTCTCGCGCACAATCACCCTTCGGGAGATCCCACGCCGAGCGAGGCAGATCGGCGACTCACGCGCCGACTCAACGAGGCGGCGGATCTCCTGAAAATCCACCTTATCGATCATATCGTGGTGGGCTCGCCGCAGGACGGCAGGCCACCGTACTTCAGCTTCAAGGAAAACAGTCTGTTGTGAAAATTCATCCCTCCGCCATCGTGGAAGACGGAGCCGTGATCGGCTCGGACGTCGAGGTCGGCCCATACGCATTCATTGGATCCGAAGTCGTTGTCGGCGATGGTTGCCGGATCCTCAGCCACGCGGTGCTGACGAGTCGTGTGACGCTGGGCCACCGCAATGTGATCGGCCACGGCGCGGTGATCGGAGCGCCTCCGCAGGATTTCGCCCACGACGACTCGATGGTGAGTGGTGTGCGAATCGGCGACGGGAACATTTTCCGCGAGCATGTGACGATCCATCGGGGAACGAAGGAGGGGACTGCGACCATCGTCGGCGACAACAACTACGTGATGGTCGGCACGCACTTCGGCCATAATGTGCGCATCGGGAACCGCACGATCATCGCGAACAATTGCCTGCTCGCGGGCTATGTCGAGGTCGGCGACGGAGCCGTGCTTGGCGGCGGCACTGTATTTCATCAATTCATGCGCATCGGCCGCCTCTGCATGGTCCGAGGGGGCACGCGCTTCGGCAAGGACATCCCCCCATTTCTGGTCGCAGATGGCGAGAATATCGTGAGCGGACTCAACGCAGTCGGCCTCCGCCGCGCGGGCCTCTCCAGCGAGACGCGCATGGAACTCAAGCGCCTGTTCAAGGCGATCTTCCGCACCGGGCTGAACGTCAGCCAGGCACTCGCATCACTCGAGGGATCGAACTGGGGACCCGAGGCCAGCGAGATGATCGCATTCATTCGCGAGGCGAAGAAGCGGGGCATCTGTCTCGCGCACGGCACGCACCCCGCGGGAGCTCCCGGCGAAGAGGAGTAGGTCTCGTCTGGGCGACGGGGGCTTACGACGCTTCAAGAAGAACGTATCCGCATTTCCTGTAGCCGCGGCAGTCCCTTGCCGCGCTCGAGTGAGTCGAGTTGCGGAATGAACGCGGAATATCGCGGGGCATAGCTTGAAGATTATCCGCGATAGGAAACGTCTCGATCAGCGCGAATTCAGGAGGTGATCTTGGGATCAACGAACGCGGCAAGAGACTGCCGCGGCTACAGAAATACTGTCGCGGCAAGTATGGACAATCCGCTCCAGGCTTGAGCGGGCGAGCATTTTCTGGCAAAGAGAGTCGCATTACCTCGGCACCTGCTCCCCCGCAACGCCTTCGTCGTCAGCTCGGTCCTATCGGGCTGCTATTCATCTCCACTGGGAGTGTGATCGGCTCCGCGTGGCTTTTCGCAGCCATGTACGCTGCTCAGATGGCCGGGCCAGCCGCTATCCTGAGCTGGGTGGTTGCGGCATTTGCCACGCTCCTTCTCGCGCTCGTCTATGCCGAGCTCGGAGCGGCATTTCCTGTCGCCGGAGGGCTGGCGCGCTTTTCGTATTTTTCGCATGGGACTCTTGCGGGATTTGTCGTCGCCTCGGCCTGCTGGCTGGGGTACGTGAGCATCGCCCCGATCGAGGTGCAGGCGATCATCCGCTACATCTCGGATGAAGTTCCCTGGCTGGTGCGGCAGGACGGCACGCGGGTGCTTACGCTACCGGGAGTCGGGATCGCCGCCCTCCTGCTACTGGTGCTCTCGGCGGTGAATCTGGCCGGCGTCCGATGGCTCAACGAGTCGAACAAGGTCATCACCATCTGGAAGCTTGTCGTTCCGGTACTCGTGCCCGTGGGATTGATCGTGAAGTCATTCCATCCCGGCAACTTCACGCAATATGGCGGATTCCTGCCGAATGGAATCAGCGGCGTATTCACAGCCGTGTCGGCTGGAGGCGCGCTCTTTGCGCTGCTGGGATTCCGCACGGCCATCGAACTGGCTGGCGAGGCAGAGAATCCGCAGCGCGACGTGCCCCGCGCGCTCATCGGCTCCGTGCTCCTCACGTCCGCCATTTATCTGCTCATTCAGATCGCATTCATCGGTGCGCTGCCTGCCACGGCGCTTGCCCATGGATGGAAAGGGCTGTCCAGCCATGTGGAAGCCGGTCCCTTCCTCCAACTCGTGACCGTGGCCGGCCTGGTCGGACTTTCGAAGCTCCTGCTTGCGGATTCTGTGATCTCGCCGGGCGGATGCGCGCTCATCTTCTGCGGTGCGACGTCGCGGCTCTGCTATGCCATGGCGCAGAATGGGCAGCTTCCGCCAGCATTCGCGCGGCTGAACCGCGCGGGCGTGCCGGCGGTGGCGCTCATTGTCAATTTTCTCGTCGGCCTGGTCTTTCTCGCGCCTTCGCAGACGTGGCAGTCGCTCGTGAATTTCATCAGCTCGATCATGGTGCTCTCGCTGGCATTCGGAGCCCCGGCGCTTCTCGCCCTGCGCCGGAGTGCCCCCGAGGTGGAGCGGCCGTTTCGCCTGCCGGCGGCGGAATGGATCTGCGGCATGGCATTCGTCGTGGCGAACTGCATGATCTACTGGTGCGGCTGGCTCACGAATGCCGCTTGCCTGGGCGTGCTCGCCGGCCTCGCGCTAATTTTCGCCTGCCTGCAGTGGCTCGCCGGCGGGGTGAAATTCATCGACGCGGTAGGCCTGGTCTGGGTGGTACCATACCTGGGCGGAATGGCTCTCATTTCCTGGCTGGGGAATTACGGGGGTGGTCGGCACGTACTCCTGACCGGAGTCGATTACCTCCTCATCCTCCTGCTCACTTGCGCCGTCCTGTTCATCGCGACGTACGTCGGAGTGGATCGCCGCAGCACGACCCTGCGTTTGAAGCAGGGGTGAGGTCGCCATTCAGGTAAGGCTTCGCCACCTCTGGATTGCAATGCCCAGGCCCTAACTTGACTCACCCGTGCACGGCGACGGAGCGCGGCGACTACAGGAATTGCTCTAACCCGAAAATTCGCGAGTTCGTCTCCGCCTCGTCATGCAGTCTGCGCCGCGGGGATTCCACGGCGGTCGACGGCGCGACTCGCCCTACCGCAGAAAACGAACCCGGCAAATGCCGGGTGTTCTCGGCGTGAGCTGTCCTTTGGGTGGGAGGGCGAGACTCCGTCCGAGCCGTGGATCGCATTTTCATGCCGCGCGGAGACCCGCCGAGCGGGCTTGCGTATCTAGCCCGCTCAGGACTGTCCGCCCCGCAGCTCGATGAGGCGGCGGATGACGTCTTCGATGAGGTTGTTCGGGCAGGACGCTCCGGCGGTGATGCCGATCTCGAGTGGCCCCTCTGCCAGCCATCGGGTGGAGATCGTCTCCGTCTTGTGGTGGATATCGAAATGCGAGATTTCGTCGGGCGAGCGGAGACACTCCGCGTTGCGCACGAAATACGTCGGCATCTTCTTTTCGCCGATCTCGGCGAGATGAGTCGTGTTCGAGCTGTTATAGCCGCCGACGACCAGCAGGAGATCGAGGGGGGCATTGAGCAGGTCGAAAAGCGCATCCTGCCGCTCCTGTGTCGCTCCGCAGATGGTGTCGAAGAAGCGGAAATTCGAAGCATTCCCGCCGTCGCGGGCCGAGATGGCCTCGCGCACGCGCCGCTGGACCTCCTCAGTCTCGCTACGGAGCATGGTCGTTTGATTGGCGACGCCCACCTTGCGCAGGTGCAGGTCGGGATCGAATCCTTCCGAGCATGCGCCGGCAAAGGCCGCCAGAAACGCCGCCTTGTCTCCGCCGTGGCGGATGTAATCGCAGACGCGATCGGTCTGTGCGAGGTCGAGCACCACGAGATAATGGCCGCCGCCGTCGCCGAGAGCTCGGGAAGCCGTGGCGCGAGTCTCTTCGTGGTTCGCCTTGCCGTGGATGATGGAAGTGACGTCCTCGCGCGCATTTTGCCGCACGCGCTTCCACACGCTCATCACATCGCCGCAGGTCGTGTCCACGATTTGGCAGCCGCGCGATTTGACGGCCTCGACGGTCGGGACCTCCGCACCGAATGCGGGCACGATCACCACATCGTCGGCTTGCAGGGCGTCGATATCGGCATCCGTCGGACGCGCCGCCAGGTGCCGGATGCCCATGGCGGCGATCTGCGAGTTCACATCGGGATTATGAATGATCTCGCCGAGCAGAAAAATGCGCTGGGTCGGGAAGACCTTGCGCGCTGCATAGGCGAGGTCGATCGCCCGCTCGACGCCGTAACAAAAGCCAAACTGCTTGGCCAGGCGCACCGTGGTGTCGCCAAAGGCAAGCATGCCGCCAGTCGCGCGGATTTCCTCCACGAGCGAGCTGCGGTAGTGGCTCTCGACTTCGGCCTGGACACGCTCCATCACCTCCGGCGTGCGGAGATTTACACGCCGGGCTGGTGGTACAGAGGAAGACACGGTGTTGCTCAGTTGACGAAGAGCGGGCCGCTGGGCGGCTGGAAGGCGGCCGGGGAAACCATGAACGATGCCGGCGGATCCGGATCCCGGTAATCGCTCGGCCTCTGGAGATTCTTGCCGATCGTCTGATCCTCCGGCTGCGTATAGGCGATATTTACCGGGGTGCCGACATGGACGAGCGCGTAAAACTTCGGCGCGACATTTTTATGCAGGCGCAGGCAGCCATGCGTGCGCGGCACCGGCCATACGTAGCCCTGATGGAAGCCATAGCCGGGGGCGAACTCCACCCACCAGCCCATCGGATAACCAACATAGCGGCCGTGGCATTCGCCGGACTCGCAGGCGACGATCGTATTTCCGCTCACCGAGAAGCCATACGTTCCCGAGCGCTTGTCCTGGATCTTCGCCTCGACATTGAAGTTGCCTCGCGGAGTGGACTTGCCGGGAACGCCGACGCAGGTGGCGGCCACGAGCAGCGGCTTGTTGCCTTCCATCACATAGACCGCCTGGTTCTGGAGCGAGACCTTCACGCGGACATCGTTCGGATTTGTGGGACGATAGGCGGGCGGGTTGTATGGCCGAGAGGCGACCTTCATCGTTTCGCAGCCCGTGAGGGCGGCGAGGGCGATGGCGGCGGGAACCGCAAAGCGAAGAAGTTTCATCGCGTTTTCAAAAGACCAATTTCGGGCCTTTGTCAAACGTCTGTGCTCGAGGCTTTGCTCCACATGGTCGTTCTGCCGGGCCGCTCCGCCCGCATTTTCTTCAATAAAGCTTCCGCGGAAGATCGGAATCCTCGGGGTAAACGTTGAGTTTGCCCTGAGTCTTTTCGGAGATCGTCACATTGATCCGGCCCTCGCCATGCGCTGCAAATATGGAGGAGGCGGATCAGCGCAATCCGCTCCATCTGCCGTAAATTTCCAGAGATAATCCACGCGATTGCCCGGATTTTGCGGGAAAAAGCTCATTGCACTCCTGCCCGCAGGCCCTATTTTGCACGGCCAATGTTACGTGAGGACGACTTTCAATACGCGCTGGAGAACACGCGCGTCGTGCGTCCGCCCAAGCAAGTCATCCAGACCTTTGGTACCACAAGCTTCCGGTTCATGCTCGTGACTGAGCTCATGGACCATCCCGACCGGGTACGTGTGCGCGACGGCCGCATCCACGCCGAGCGACCGACCATCGTCGCGCCACAGCATTACTCGAAGATGCTGCTCGAGGGCTTCGGCGACGAAGCGCGCGGATACGCCGACTGGCTCGAGACCAACGGGCGCGATCTTCGCTTCCTGCGATATGGCTTTCAGTTCCGCAAGACGGACATCAGCGAGGAGATCGTCCATTCGCCCAAGGAGGATGTCATCGGCAGACTGGGGGAGCTGCTGGACTCGCGCGACGAGCCGATGAGCACGATCATCGAGGGCGTGGATGACGCCTGGGAAGTGTGCCTGCTCAAGTTCACAGTCGATCTCGTCCAGCGCTCGGCGGGAGAAAATGTCGACGAGTGGAAGCGGCGTGGGTTGATTTGACCCCATGCCCCGCATTCCGAGTGGCGAGGTTCATCGGCCTGAGCTTGCTTTTTAGGAACGGCGCAATCTTCCGGGTAGGGAGACCATCGGGGGAATGCGGGCCGATGGATCATGTGGATTCACGCTTTCCTAACCGGGATTCGTCCTTCATCATTTCGACCCAATGAGATGGCTCAAGTTCCTCATCGTCCTTGTCCTTGCAGCGGCGATCTTTGGCACGACAGGCTTTTTTGCATACAAGCTCTTCTACCAGCCCGCGAAACTCGAGCGGGCGGATGCGCTCGCGCAGGCGCAGCAACAGGCCAAGCCAAATGCCACGCCGACTCCGATCCCCGACTATAGTCTGCCGGTCCTCGAGAAGGCCCTTGCATTGAAAAAGGCGGGCAAGCTTCCGGAGGCTCGTGAGGCGCTGCTCACTTTCATCGCAGGATATCCCCAATCGACGAAACTCGCGTATGCGACGGC
>Ga0207702_10002965_pt1 | contig 15824 bp, 13 predicted proteins | sample KBSCornC62_FD_184302 | JGI IMG/M metagenome (GOLD analysis project Ga0207702, IMG submission 184302) | Corn rhizosphere microbial communities from Kellogg Biological Station, Michigan, USA - KBS Corn C6-2 (SPAdes) (version 2) | ecosystem: Host-associated > Plants > Roots > Rhizosphere > Soil ...
ATGGTAATCGGCGGCGACCCGGAGTTCTTCGCGATTACCAAGAGGCTGCACAACCAGATTCACGGCGAGGCCGGCGGCGGGCCGCTGAGCAGCGCCGACGCCAGCCACTACGGACAGGTCCTCGCCGCGAATGCGGACGAGTTGCTCAGGCAGGTGCGCCCCGGCGATATCGTGCTGCTGCATGACCCGCAGACCGCCGGCCTGGCGGCGCCCCTGGTCCGGGCCGGCGCGCGGGTGGTGTGGCGCTGTCACATCGGCGTGGACTGGCAGAACGACACCACGCGCGCGGCATGGGATTTCCTGCGGCCATATCTGGCCCCCGCGCACGGCTTCGTTTTCTCCCGGCGGCAGTACGTGCCGCCGTGGATTCCCCCGGAGCAAGCCTGGATCATCCCGCCGTCCATCGACCCGTTCTCCGCGAAGAACCAGCAACTCGACGCCGCCACGGTCCAGGCGATCCTGGCCACCATCGGGGTCCTGGACGGCGAGCCGCCCCAGACACCCGGGCGTTTCGCGCGCCGCGACGGGACGACCGGGGAAGTCACCCGCGCCGGGCTGGTAACAGGCGACGGCAGGCCCGGCCCGGCCGATCCTGTTGTCGTGCAGGTCTCGCGCTGGGACAGGCTCAAGGACATGTCCGGCGTCATGCGCGGCTTCGCCGAGCACGTGGTGCCCGGCGGCGCCGGGTACCTGATGCTTGTCGGCCCCATGATGAGCGAGGTTGCCGATGACCCTGAGGGCGCCCTCGTCCTGGCTGAATGCCTGGCGCAGTGGCGGGACCTGCCCGCAGCCGCCCGAGCGCGGGTACTGCTGGTGACATTGCCGCTGGATGACGTCGAGGAGAACGCGGCGATGGTCAACGCGATCCAGCGTCATGCGCAGGTGATCGTGCAGAAGAGCCTCGCCGAGGGATTCGGGCTGACCGTGGCCGAGGGGATGTGGAAGGGACGCTCGGTGGTGGGCTCGGCCGTCGGCGGGATCCTGGACCAGGTCGTCGAGGGCACCGGCGTCCTGCTGCGCGACCCGGCGGATCTGGCCGCGTTCGGGTCCGCGGTGCGGCAGCTACTCGACAATCCGGGCAACGCCCAGCGCATGGGCAAGGCGGGCCAGGAGCACATTCGCGAGCGCTTCGTCGGCGACCGCCACCTGCTGCAATGGGTACAGCTCCTCAGCGCGACCATGGACGACTAGGTCAGCATGGTCCGGCCCCGGGCAGGCCGCCAAGAATCCGGGCAATGATCGCTCGGTAAACTGCCGTCGGGCTTCGCGCTGGCCCGGAGCCTGGCACCGCCGTCGCCTGTCAGCCTACGGGCATGCCGTAGCGGAGGGCGGGTACGGCCGCGGCGATCTCCAGGAGACGGTTGTACTTGGCCACGCGTTCGCCGCGGGCCGGGGCACCGGTCTTGAGGTGGCAGCAGCCGGTACCGACAGCCAGGTCGGCGATGAAGTAGTCCTCGGTTTCGCCGGACCGGTGCGAGACGAACTGCCGGTAGCCGGCCTGGCGGCAGATGGCCATGGCCTGCAGCGTCTCGGTCACGGTGCCGATCTGGTTGAGCTTGATCAGCGCGGCGTTGCCGATGCCGCGCGCGATGGCGCGGGTGATGATGGCCGGGTTGGTGCAGAAGATGTCGTCGCCGACCAGCTCGGTCGTGTCGCCCAGGCGCGCGGTGAGCGCGATCCAGCCATCCTCGTCATCTTCGCCCAGGCCGTCCTCGATCAGGTGCACGGGGAACTGCGCGGTGATAGCCGCCAGCCGGTCGATCATGTCGGCGCTGGTCAGCAGGTCACCGGCCACCTTGTAGCGGCCATCGGGCTGACGGAACTCCGAGGCAGCCAGGTCGAGCGCGATGGACACGCCGTCGGCTCCTGTCTTGTAGCCGGCGTCGGAGATGGCCTGGACGAGCAGGCGGAGGACCTCTTCCGGTTCGGTGATCTCCGGGGCGAAGCCGCCTTCGTCGCCCAGCCCCGTGGACAGCTTGCGGCCGGAGAGCTCACGGCGGAGCGCGCTGTACACCTCGGCTCCCGCGCGGACGGCTTCGGCCATTGAGGGCGCGCCGACCGGGGCGACCATGAACTCCTGGAAATCCAGCGCGTTGGGGGCGTGCATGCCGCCGTTGAGCACGTTGAAGTGCGGCACGGGCAGGGAGGGCGGGACGCCGTCCGGCGTGATCCACTGCCACAGCGGGATCCCGGCGGAGGCGGCCAGCGCCCGGGCCAGCGCCATCGAGGTGCCCACGGTGGCGTTGGCGCCCAGCCGGCTCTTGTTCTCGGTGCCGTCGAGGTCGATCATGGCCTGGTCAGCCTCGGCCAGCGAGGTCCAGGGCCGGCCGCGCAGGAGGTCGCGGATCTCGGTGTTGACCGCCGCCACCGCCCCGAGAACCCCCTTGCCCTCGTACCTGTCCGGGTCGCCGTCGCGGCGTTCCACCGCTTCCCGCGAGCCGGTCGAGGCGCCGGACGGGACCCCGGCGCGGGCCGCCGTGCCGTCCGCCAGCCGCACCGTGACCGCCAGGGTGGGCCGCCCGCGAGAGTCGAGGATCTCCAGGGCCGAAAGGTCCGCCACGTCGAACGTTGCCATCATCTGCTCCTATCCAGGGGTGCCCGTCCGGGCCGCCCGTGTGCTGTCGACCTGTGCCCGGGCACCAGGGTCTTGTCTGCGTCGGTCTCGTCTGCGTCGCGTCTCACGCGGCCTGCTGACGCCGAGCCAGGTTCTGGCGGGTCAGCCATCCGATCACGCCGAGCCCGGCAGCGAAGCCGGCCGCGGCCAGACCCTGGGCCAGCTCGACGCGACTGGCGATCTCGGCCTGCCGCATCGGTGCGGCGACCATGTCACCTGCCTGGTTGATCCATACCTCCACCCGGCTGCCCGCCTCCGCCCCGGCGGGCGGGGAGACCCGGCCGGTACGGAGCAGTCCGTCCGGGCTCTGCCACTGCGCGGGCGTATCCGGAACCTCCCTCGCTCCGTGCCTGTGCGCGGGGGCAGCCTGCAGCAGGGTCGCGGGAACCTGGCGCAGGGTAGCCTGCCGGGCCTGCGCGGCCCGGGAGAGAGTGGCGTCGGCCCACCGGCCCGCGGCATTCGCGACGAACGGGGATGCGCCCATGAACGCGGCCATCAGCGCGCCGAACACGGCGTTCTCCGTCCGCTCCGCCTCGCGGCTGCCGTTTTTGGCTCCAGCCTGCATCGATCTCACCATGGAGCCAGATTGCGCAGGGCCCTGGCGAGAGCGTTAGGGATACGGGTCCTTAGCTTCCGGGACGTTGGTCCTGCGTGCCGCCTCGCGCTGAGCCCGCCCGGGCTAGCCGCACCCTGGTGGCACGGCAGCGAGTCGAACACTGCTCGCGCGCGGGGAAGTCGATCCCACGGGCCGCGCCCGCTTCCGGCTGATACCGATCAGCTCGTGCCAAGTTCTAGTCGACTCCAGGACGGCTGCGGCGGTGCGGAGCCTAATGTCACCGCCAGCCCGGTCCTATGTCCCGGGCTTATTTCGGTTTGGTGAGAAGTATGCCGCGCACCTCAATCCCCTGCGCCTGGTGAGCTCTGACCTGAACCCGCTGGCCAGCCGACGGTCACTGGGGGAGCTGGCGCAGGAACGGGTCGGCGAGGTGCTCGCTGGTGACCCGGATGCGCACGTCCACGGCGATAACGCCGTCCGCGCGGACGATGACCGGGTTGAGGTCAAGCTCTGCGACCTGGGGCAGGTCGTCGGCGAGCCGGGAGACGCGAAGGAGGGTGTCGCGCAGCGCCTCGGTGTCGGGCACCTGTTCCAGCAGGACCGGCGCCGCGCGGATGGCGCGGATCAGGTCCTCGGCGTCGGTGTCGGCGAGCGGCGCGAGGCGGGCCGCATGGCTGTCGAGCATGCCGGCGGCGATGCCGCCGAGCCCGAACACCACCACCGGGCCGAATACCGGCTCCTGCACGACGCCGACCAGTGTTTCGATGCCGCCGGTGACCATGGGCTCGACCAGCACCCCGGACATCCGCCCGGCGAAACGGGCTTGCAGGCGGCCCATCGCGGCGCGTACCTCATCGGCGCCGTGCAGGTCCAGCTCGACGGCGCCTGCCACGGTCTTGTGCAGCAAGCCGGGCACGTCAGCCTTGAGCGCCACGTGACCGCCCAGTCCGGTCGCCGCGGCCACGGCCGCGTCGTCGTCGGCTCCGGCGACCCGGCGGAACTCCACCATGGGCAAGCCGTAGCAGCGCAGCACGCCGTCGGCCTCCTCCGCGGACAGCCAGCCGCCGCCCGGCATCCGGGCTAGGAACGAAGCGACGATCGAGCGGGCAAGCCCGGCCCGGACGTCGGTGAACTCCGGTACCGCGCCAGGTGGCCGGAGCCGCCAGGTGCCGTAGCGGGCGGCCCGGGCCAGCGCCCGGGTGGCCGCCTCGGGGTAGGCGTAGGCGGGCACGGACGGGGCGGCCCCATCGGCCGGCAGCAGCCGGACGGCCTCGGGCTGGTCCAGCACCACCGCCGTCACCGGGACCGGCAGCCGGGCGGCGGACAGCACCGGGAGCAGGCCGGCCGAAGCGCTCTGCACGAGCACGGCGATCAGCGCGGCGACGCCCTCCTCGGTGGCGGTGATGCGCAGCGCCTCGGCGAAGGCCCGCGGGCTGACCGCAGCGGTGGTATCCACCGGGCCGTCCACCGATGCCACGGCGGGCAGCACCTGGCGCAGACGGTCCCGGGCCGGCTCGCTGGTCAGGGCCACGGCCAGGCCGGCGTCGGCGCAGGCGTCGGCGGCGAGCGCGCCCGCGCCGCCACCGTTAGACACGATGGCGACAGTTGAGCCCGCCGGAAGCGGCTGGGAGGACATCAGCACGGCCGCGTCGAGCAGTTCGCCGAAGCTGGTGGTTGCGATGATGCCCGCCTGCTCGAACAGGGCCTGCCGGGTGATCAGCGGCGCGACGGCCGCCGCGGTGTGCGAGGCGGAGGCCCGCTGCTCCGGAGCCGAACGCCCGGCGTGAACCGTCAAGATGGGGATCCGGGCGCCGACCCGGCGTGCAACCTGGGCGAACCTGCGTGGGTTGCCGAACGATTCCAGGTGCAGCACGGCCAGTTCCGTGGTGCTGTCGGACTCCAGCCACATCAGCATGTCGGTACCTGAGACGTCCAGCTTGCCGCCGAGCGAGGCGAAGCAGGAGATCCCCATGCCCAGCCGGGAGAACTGCTCGAGCAGCGCCGCGCCCACCCCGCCGGACTGGACGATCACGCCGGTGCGGCCCGGGGCTGGGTGCTGAGCGGCCGGGGTGGCCGCCAGCCCGATCCCCGGCACCGCGACCCCGGCCGAGGCCGGGCCCACCAGACGCATGCCCGCCCGGCGAGTGATCGCCAGCAGCCGGACTTCCTGCGCCGGGGTCAGTCCCGCGGTGATGACCGCCAGCGACCTGACGCCGCGGTGCCCGCACTCCTCGGCCACCCTTGCCACCTGGGCCGCCGGCACTGCCACCACCGCCAGGTCGGGCGCCTCGGGCAACGCGGCCACCGACGGGACGCAGGGGATGCCCTCGATGTCGCCAGCGTGCGGGCTGACCGCGTACACCCGGCCAGAGAAACCGGCGTCGCGGATGTTCAGCAGGATCGCACGCCCGGGTGAGCCGGGACGGCGACCCGCGCCGATCACCGCGGCCGACCGGGGCGCCAGCAGCGACTCCAGGCTGGCCACATCCGCATGCAGGTCCCGGCCGGCCACCGCGTCCAGATAGGCGCTGGCCTCCCCGAGGGCCGCCAGGCGCGGGATCGGAATGGACAAATCCACCACGCCATTGCTGATCCTGCGCCCCAGCGCCAGCCCCGAGTCGCTGAGCAGGCGCAGCACAGCATAGTTGTCCGCCAGCACCTCAGCGGTGAAGGTCTGCACGCCGCGGGCCCGAGCCAGAGAGACCAGGTGCTCGAGCAGCAACGTGGCGACACCGCGCCGGTGCATGCCGTCGGCGGCGGCCAGCGCGACCTCCGCGGTCACCCCGCCCGGGTCCAGCTCGTAACTGGCCACTCCCGCCAGTTCGTCGCCCAGCAGGCCGAGCAGTGCCACCATGCCGGGACGGTCGTCAAGGCATACCCGCCGAGCCTCACGCTCGGACGACACCCGGCTCATGCTGAAGAAACGGAAGTACAGGTTCTCCGTCGACATCGCCTCATGCAGGCGCTTGACCGCCTCGTAATCCTCCGGCCCAGGCGGCCGTATGGTCAAGGTGGTGCCGTCGGCCAGCAGCGCATAAGAGCACCGGGACCCTCCGGACGCCGCAAGTCCGGTCAACCGGCCACCTCCCTCTCCTGCGGCCGCCCCGCCTGCAAGGTGAAGGGGCCGAACGCTAACAGCCACAGCGAGCCGTAGATCAGGCTAGTTCGGCTGGTTCGTCCCCCGCGAGCTGGCCTCGCGGTCCTGCCGGAGGAAACCGGTGATCACCGGCCCGACCTGGTCGGCGCTGTCGATCAGGACCAGGTGCCCGCCACCCGCCACGACATGCAGCCTGGCCTGCGGCATCAGCGCCGCCATGACCCGGTGGTTCATCAGCGGCGTGACCGGGTCGTCGTCGCCCGCGAGGATCAGGGTGGGCTGGTCGATGACCCACAACCAGGGCAGGCTGGTCCAGCCGAAGAGCCCGGCCATCCGGTACAGGGCGGCCCGGGTATCCGTCGGGCGCCTGATGTGCATCGAGCGGACGATCTCCGGCTCGGTGCGCAGTCGCCCGCCGAACATATGTCCCGCCACCCGTTCCAGCCGCTCCGGATGGTAGCTGCGGGGATGGATGAAGTGCCAGAACGACCGCAGGTTGCCCGGCATGGCCCCGCCGCCGAAAGAGGTCGACACCAGCACGAGCCGACGCACCCGCCTGGGGTGCGAGAACGCCATCTGCTGAGCGACCGCGCCGCCGAACGAGGCGCCGAGCACGTGCGCGGACTCTATGCCGAATGCGTCGAGTACTGCTGTGCCCATCTGGGCCAGTGACCACATGCTCAGCGGATACGGGGGTCGCTGCGACCGGCCGATGCCCGGCGGGTCGAACGCGATCGTCTGGAACCCGGCCAGATGCGGAAGCAGGCGGTCCCACAGGCGTACCTCACCCCAGATACCGGAATAGAGCAGCAGCGGCTCGCCCTCCCCGTGGACCTGGGCGTGGATCCGCAGTCCTCTGATGCGTAGCTGCACGTCCCTGACTGGCGCGGCCGAAGTGACTGCGGTCATAACACCCTCCCTGGCTCGGCGCCGGCCAGCCCGCGCAGGTGGGACGTCAGCCGACGCCAGCACCTTACCGCGCAGTAACAAGACCGAACGATCGGTAGGTAGTCGAGGTGGTCGATGTAGTTGAATTACACCTGGTGCGGGATGGGCTGGCTATAGACCTCCGCCTCCGGGCCACGGGACCTTCGGCCCCTTTCCGGCCACCGGACGGTCGGTAGCGTCCGGCACAACAACAGGTTCCGGTTCAGCAACGGACGGCCGCAGCCGTCGAGGACTGAGCCTCTCCCTGACTTGATCCCTGGGAGGCGAGCCGATGTACACATTCACCCAGCCGCTCACCCGGGCGCTCGATACCGCCGCCGGATCCTGCGCCGTGGTCTGTGGCCGCGCTTCCTGAGGAGATCCTCAAGGCCGCGATCGACCTGATCCCGATGCACGCCCTGGGCAAGCCCGGCGACGTGGCGGAGGCGGTCAGATACCTGGTCTCGGACGAGGCGCACTATCTCACCGGCGCGCTCATCCCGGTGGCCGGAGGCCTGCTGATGATGTGAGGAGCCTTGCCGGGATCGCCTCGCCGCTGGGACGATGAGGACGTGAAACTCGGGATCTTGTGTGGCGGCGGTCCGGCTCCGGGGATGAACTCGGTCATTTCCGCGGCCACGATCGAGGCCCGGAACTCGGGCTGGGATGTCGTTGGGATCATGGACGGCTTCGAGCATCTGATCGCGGGCCGGATCGAGGAGGCGCGGCCGCTGTCCATCACGGACGTGTCGAGGATCCACGTCCAGGGCGGGTCGATCATCCGAACCTCGCGGGCCAACCCGACGGTGCGGGACGAGGGCGCCCCCGACCCGGACTGGCGGCTGCACGCCTGCCTGGAGTCGCTGCGGAAGCTGGGGATCGGCGCGCTGGTGACGATCGGCGGGGACGACACCGCGTTCTCGGCGTCCCGGCTGGCCGGGGCGGCCGGCGGGGGCCTGCGGGTGGCGCACGTGCCGAAGACCATCGACAACGACCTGCCGCTGCCCGGCGGCATCCCGACCTTCGGCTTCGAGACCGCCAGGAGCGAGGGGACCGGGCTGGTCAGCAACTTGATGACCGACGCCATTACCACCCGCCGGTGGTACCTGGTGGTGGCGATGGGCCGCTCGGCCGGCCACCTGGCCCTGGGCATCGGCAAGGCGGCCGGGGCCACCCTGACGGTCATCGCCGAGGAGTTCCCCCGCGGCGAGCCGATCCGGCTGTCCCGCCTGGCGGACGTCCTGGAGACCTCGATGCTCAAGCGGATCGCGCACGGCCGCCCGTTCGGCGTGGCGGTGCTCGCCGAGGGCATCGGCCTGCGGCTGCCTCCGGACGAGCTCGCCCAGGCCATGCCGGAGGCCGAGCGGGACGAGCACGGCCACGTCCGGCTGGCCGAGCTCGAGCTAGACCGCCTGCTAGCCAAGCTGGTTAAGGACCGCTTCAAGGAGCGGGGGCAGAACGTCACGGTCGAGGGCAAGAACATCGGCTACGAGCTCCGCTGCGCGCCGCCCATCCCGTTCGACATCGAGTACACCCGCGACCTGGGCTACAGCGCCGTCGACTACCTCAAGCGGGCGCTGGTAGGCGACGAGCCCGGCGGCATGATCACGATCCAGGAAGGGCACATGGTGCCGCTGCCCTTCGGGTCGTTCACCGACCCCGAGACCGGACGGGTGCGGATCCGGTTGGTCGACACCGCATCGAGCTCGTACCGGGTAGCCCGCGAGTACATGATCCGGCTGGACCGGCAGGACCTCGACGACCCGGACAGGCTCCGCCCGATCGCGGCGGGCGCCGGGCTCACGCCCGAGGCCTTTCGTGACCGGTACGGCTATCTCGCCGAGGGCTGACCCCCAGCCCGGAGGTTACCTCCCTACGTCAGCTGGGCACCAGAGCCTTGACCGCGGCGATGATCTCAGCCAGGCCGCCCTTGGCGTCGGAGAAGAACATGCCGGTCTTCGGGTCGGTGTACAACTCGTTGTCGATCCCGGCGTAGCCGTGGCCCATGGACCGCTTGATCACGATGACGCTCCTGGCCTGGTCTACGTTCAGGATCGGCATGCCGGACACAGGGTTGCCGGGCCGGCGGGCCGCCGGGTTCGTGACATCGTTGGCCCCGACGACCAGCGCCACGTCCGCGGTCGGGAACTCGGGGTTGGCCGCGTCCATCTCCTTCAGGTCCTCATAGGACACGTTCGCCTCGGCGAGCAGCACGTTCATGTGGCCGGGCATCCGGCCTGCCACCGGGTGGATGGCGAAGAACACCGTGGCGTGCTCCCGCAGCACCGCGGCCAGCTCGGCCGCCTCGTGCTGGGCCTGCGCGGCGGCCAGGCCGTAGCCGGGGACGATGACGACCTTGCTGGCGTAGGCCAGCTGGATGGCGGCGTCCTCGGCCGAGATGCTCCGGACGCTGGCGCCCGCCCCGGCCGCCGGCCCGCCGACCGGGCCGCTGTCACCGGTGCCGAAGCCGCCCATCATGACGCCGAGGACCGAGCGGTTCATGGCCCGGGCCATGAGCAGGGTGAGGATACCGCCCGACGCCCCGACCAGCGCGCCGCCGATGATCAGGGCGCCGTTATCGATCACGAAGCCGGCGATGGCCACGGCAATGCCGGTGAAGGAGTTCAGCAGCGCGATGACCACGGGCATGTCGGCGCCGCCGATCGGCATCGTCATCGTGACGCCGAAGCCCAGGGCCGCGCAGGCCACCAGGATCAGCACCGGGACGGAGTCGTGGCCGGCCAGCAGGTAACAGCTCGCTCCGACGCCGATGATGGCGAGGGCAGCGGTGACGAGGCGGGCACCGGGGAAGACCACGGGCCGCGAGCTGACCCAGCCCTGCAGCTTGCCCGCGGCGATCAGCGATCCGGAGAAGGTGACGGGACCGATGATGATGTCCAGCACGGTCGCGATCATCACCTGGGCGGAGATGCCGGCCCCGCCGACCAGGCTGACGAAGCCGCCTGCCGCCACCAGGGCGGCGGCGCCTCCGCCGACCGCGTTGAAGATGCTGACGACCTGCGGGACGTCGGTCATCTTGACCCGCCTGGCCATGACCAGGCCGGCGACCGCGCCGCCGCCGGCGCCGGCGATGAGGACGATCCAGCCGGCCGTCGTGATCGTCGCGTCGTGGATGACGCTGACCAGCGCGGCCGCCACCGCGACGATCATGCCCAGCCAGGACAGCCGGCTGCCTCGGCGCGCGGTGGCCGGGGAGTTCATCAGGTGCAAGGCCACGACGAACCCGGCGGCGGCCAGCAGGTATGCCAGCGCCACGGCGATGCTGACGGCGTTCATGACTTCTCCTCAAGCTGGCCGGAGCCGCCATCGCGGCCGGGCGGACCGGGCCGCTTGCGGAACATCTGGAGCATCCGGTCGGTCAGGCTGTAGCCGCCCACCACGTTCATCGCCGCGAAGAACGCGGCCACGAAGGCGAGCACGTAGCCAGCGGTCGTCCGGGCCTGCGACGCGGTGATGATCGCGCCGATGATGACGATGCCGTGGATGGCGTTGGAGGCCGACATCAGCGGCGTGTGCAACGTGGACGGCACCTTGGTGATGACTTCGTAGCCGACCAGGATGGCCAGCATGAACATGTAGATATCGGACATCAGGCTTGTGGTCATCGAGATCGCGGCGTGAAGACCCTGGCCTTCAGGCCGGAGAGGAAACGCCGCATCACCTCCCCAGGAACGTCGGCGATAGTCGCTAGTGTGTTCGTATGTCGCGGTACCGGCTGCTCCCCACGCCCGCCCAGGAGGCCGTGCTGCGCGGCCACTGTAGCCACGCCCGCTTCGTGTGGAACCTGGCCGTGGAACAGCACGGGCACTGGCGGCCGGGGCGGGCGGGCGCACCGGGCTACCTGGAGCAATGTCGGCAGCTCACCCAAGCCAGGGCTGAGCACCGGTGGCTGGCCGCTGGCTCGCAGATGGTGCAGCAGCAGGCGCTGCGGGACTTCGCCCAGGCGATGGCCGCATTCTTCGACTCGACCAACCCGGCCGGGAGGCCGTCGTGGCGCAAGGTCCGGCGCAATGAGGGGTTCCGCATCGTGGGGCGGCGCGGGCGGCAGTGGGACGTGCGGCGGCTGAGCCGAAAGACCGGCGAGGTCTGGGTGCCGAAAGCCGGCTGGGTGCGGTTCCGCTGGTCCCGCACGGTACCGCTGGGCACCAAGTCCTACCAGGTGACCCTGGACCGGGCCGGGCGCTGGCACGTCGCCTTCGCGGTGATCCCTGAGCCGGTCTCCGCGCCGGGCAACGGGCAGACTGTCGGCATCGACCGGGGTGTGGCGGTATCGGCGGCACTGTCGACCGGGGAGCGGTTGCGCATTTCTGGCCTGACGGCCCGGGAACGCTCGCGCATGCGGCGGCTGGAGCGCAAGCTGGCCCGCGCCCGACGCGGCTCGAACCGCCGCGGGCGGGTACGGCTGGCCATCGCCCGGCTGAAGGCCCGCGAGACGGACCGGCGCAAAGACTGGGCGGAAAAGGCCAGCACCTACATCGCGAGGCGGTTCGACCTGATCAGGGTGGAGAACCTCCAGATCAAGAACATGACCCGATCCGCCAGAGGCACACCACAGAACCCGGGCCGCAATGTCGGCCAGAAGATCGGGCTTAACCGGGAGATCCTGCGGTCCGGGTGGGGCCTGCTGGTCCGTCGCTTGGAGCAGAAGGCTCCCGGCCGGGTGGAGAAGATCAGACCCGCTTTCACGAGCCAGCGCTGCTCGGCGTGCGGGCAGGTAGACCCGAAGTCGCGCGAGAGCCAAGCCGACTTCCGGTGCACCGCCTGCGGATACGCCTGCAACGCCGATGTGAACGCGGCCAGGAACATCGCGGCGGGGCACGCCGTGACTGCGCGAGGAGGCGGCGGGATTACCCGGCCAGTGAATCGCGAACCTCATCTGCTGCTCCAATCGGCGTAGTGGCTGGAATCCTCCGCCTCAGGCGAAGGAGGATGTCAACGACTGCCTCCCTCGGCGGGCGATCCGAGCAGGGCGGCCACCGCGGGGTGGACCACCGTGCCCTGGTGGGTGACGACCACGCCGGCCTGGATCTCGTCGGCGGGGTCTATCGTGAGCGCGCCGTCGCGGACCAGTTCGGCCAGCAGCGCGACGATGTTGTGCGAGTACGCGGTCGAGGCGGCGGTGGGCACTTGTGCGGGCAGGTTGCCCGCCCCGATGATCCGGACCCCGTCGCCCGTGAGCACCGCCTGATCCGCCACTGAGCCCTCGATATTGCCGCCGAGCCTGCTCGCGGCCAGGTCGACGAGCACGCTGCCCGCCTGCATGCCCTTGACCGCCTCGGCGGTGACCAGCAGCGGGGGGCGCCGGCCCGGTACCTGCGCGGTGGTGATGACGATGTCGAAGCGGGCGATCTGCGCGGCCAGCTCGGCCTGCTGGGCGGCCTGCTCCCCGGCGGTGAGCGCCCGGGCGTACCCGCCTTCGCCCTCGGCTGGCGCGACCGAGGCGAGCCGCAGGAACCTGGCCCCGACCGACTCGATCTGCTCACGGGTCTCCGGACGGATGTCGTAACCGGTCACCACGGCGCCCAGCCGACGGGCCGTGCCCATGGCCTGCAGGCCGGCCACGCCCGCGCCGAGCACGAGGACGTTCGCTGGCCGGCTCGTCCCGGCCGCGGTGATCAGCATGGGGAAGAACCGGCCGAAGTGATCGGCCGCGACCAGCACCGCCTTGTAGCCGGCCACGTTAGCCTGGGACGTGAGCGCGTCCATGGACTGGGCGCGGCTCACCGTGCGGGGCAGCCCGTCCAGGCTGATCGCGGTCACCCCGGCCCTGGCCAGCTGGCCGACCAGCTCCGGCTCGGCCAGCGGCCGCAGCATGCCGATGAGCGCCTGGCCGGACCGCAGCCGGGCGATCAGCTCCGGTGTCGGCGCGCCGACGCCGACCAGCACGTCGGCCCCGCCGATCACCTCGTCCCGGCTGGCGACCTTCGCGCCGGCTCGCTCGTAGGCGCCGTCGGGAAACCACGCCGACACGCCCGCTCCCGGCTCCACGAGCACCCGGACGCCCGCGCGGGCCAGCACCGGGACCGACTCGGGCACCACCGCCACCCGCTGCTCGCCCGGCGTGGTCTCCTTCAGTACGCCGACCGTGACGGCCGACTCCGATGAGGGCTGGCTCATGGCTGTCGCTCTCCTTCTGCCAATGCGGCCAGCTCCGCGAGTGAGATCACCCGGGACCTGGTGATGAAGTGCTGGTCATCCCGGCCGGCCAGGAGAAGCCCTCGGGCTCCCCCTCGCCGACGTCGATGATCAGCGGCGGTAGGACTTCAGAAGTAAGGGCCGGGACTGCTGAGGACGGGCGCAACCGGGTAGACGAGACGGTCGCGCACCGCCACGACGCCCTGGACGTGGCGGGTCCTGGAGACCAGGTCGTGACCGATGGCGACGGTCTCGGGAGTGCCCTCCAGCGTCACCACGCCGTCCTTCACGATGACCGAGTACCAGCTCGACTCGGAGTGGCCCGCGATCACCTGGGTCATGATCTCCTCGCGGATCTCCGCGTCGGTGCGGTCGAAGACGGCCAGGATGTCGGTCCGGCTGATGATCCCGACCAGCCGACCGCCCTGGTCGACCACGGGGAGGCGCTTGACCTTGCGGTCGTACATGAGCTTGGCCGCGTGCTCCACCGTGTCGTCCGGGCCGATCGTCACCGCCGGGCTCGTCATCAGGTCGGCCGCGGTGACGGCGCCCGCCTTGGTTCGCGCAGCGCGGTGCAACAGGCCGGCCAGCAGGCCCGCGACGCCGCCGGGCTCGCCCAGCACCGCCTCCTTGACCAGCAGGTCCGCCTCGGACACGACGCCGATCACCGTGCCGTCCGCGTCGAGGACCGGGAACGCGCTGACCCGGCACTCGCGCAGCCTGGCGGCTATCTCCTGGAACGAGGTGGTCTCGCTCACCGATACCGGAAGCGTGGACATGACGTCCTTGACGATCTTCATCCTCATCACCCTGCCGTTGGTTCCCTATGCTCCGAGCATCGCCCGCGGCCGACCGCAACGGCAGGGCCGTTGGTCGGCTCTTACCGGGCCGAAGGTCGCGCCCTCAGGCCGCGGCCGCGATGGCGGCCGCCCGGGACCAGCGCCTGCAGCGCCTCAGCCGTCCGCTCCGCGACATGCTCCTGCGCGAAACCGATGACGGCGTTCAGTAGCACGACCCCAGAATCCCGATCGCCAGCACGAGGTTGGCGGAACTTCTGGGGGTGGTGAGGGCATAGGCCGCGAAGGTGATCCGGGCGGCGACCATCAGCACGACAGCAAACATGTTGGCGAACTGGGCCCCGAACTCGGCCAGCACCGGCCGCCGACGCGGCGCCGACAGCTGATTCGCGCCAATCTCCGCCCGCCCCGCCGCCGCCGTCATCAGATGCTCTGGCACCTGAACAGGAGACAGCATTCCCCCGCCCGCGGAACGGGCTTTAGTCCGGTAGGGAGCGGAAGAAGGTACCGAACGGGCTGGCCGGTCCGCCTCGCCGCCGGCCAGGGGCCTGCCGTGGCCGCCGCCGGGGCGAAGGTCACGCCACGATGTGCCGTCCGTCCCTGCCCGTGCCGATGTGACCGTTATGCGATCGATATGAAGGCACAGCCGTCACGAAAGAAAGGCAGACGAGATGAGCACCTTGCTGCGCAGGGACCCGAGGGTAATGTTCCCGGAGCTGGTCGAGTGGTTCGAGGAGCCTTTCCTGACGCTTCGCCCCTACCTGGGCCAGCCGATCAAGATCGAGGACTTCGTCGAGGGTGACCACTACATGGTCCGGGCCGAACTGGCCGGAATGGGCCCGGAGAAGGACGTGGAGGTCACGGTCGGCTCTGGCTACCTGACCATCCGCGCCGAGCGGCACGACAAGACCGAGGGCAAGCACCGGACCGAGTTCCGCTACGGCTCGTTCTCCCGCAGCCTGCCGCTGCCGGGCGACGCCAACGCGGACGACGTGAAGGCGAGCTACGACCACGGCATCCTCACCGTCTCCGTCGGCCTCAAGGCCGAGAAGAAGGATGAGGTCAAGAAGATCATGGTCAAGCCGGCCAAGTAGGTCCACGCCAGCCCCACGGTACTGGCCGCGTCCCGCGGGACGCGGCCAGTACCGTCCCGTGGGCCATCGGTCACCGAGGAACCGGACATATGCCCCTGCCCGGCCGGATCCGGCGGCCGGATCGTGGAGGCGTACGTAAACCCGGATACACGCGCAGGGGTCACGAGATACCTGGGGTGTACGGGACGGGTGGTTAAGGCAGCCGGGCTGGTTGCGGGGGCCAGCCGCCGCCGACCACCAAGACGTCGCCGCCGTCTTCCAGGACGCGGCTGACCATTTCCTCGATGAGGTCCGGCACCGGCAGCGCCGCGGTGCCCCAGTCCGGGCAGCAGGCGTCGGCATCGAGGCTCAGCGTGCCGCACCGGCCGCATTCGTACCCGGGGACCAAGCCATCGGCCGGTACGACCAGGGACTGAACGGGCCCGCCGCTGACCGCGGCCAGGCAGGCGGGCAGGCAGGCGGGCCGACCGCGATCGGGCAGGCTGCCGGGTGGCATGGCCAGGATCGTGGCGACCGTGTGACGGGCAGGCACTTCGGACCACCAGGCGACGTCGGGCGAAGCCTGGTCAGGCACCGGACAGCG
>Ga0207702_10002967_pt1 | contig 15809 bp, 13 predicted proteins | sample KBSCornC62_FD_184302 | JGI IMG/M metagenome (GOLD analysis project Ga0207702, IMG submission 184302) | Corn rhizosphere microbial communities from Kellogg Biological Station, Michigan, USA - KBS Corn C6-2 (SPAdes) (version 2) | ecosystem: Host-associated > Plants > Roots > Rhizosphere > Soil ...
ACGCCACCCTTCAGCTGCCCGAATCGGAGCGAATAGGGCCATGCCCCGCCGGGACGAAGCTGTCCCGCCGCAAGGCATTGCGGCAACGCGAGGGCAAGCTGTGGGAAGATTCATTCGCCCCGGGGAACTGGCGTTCCCCGTTTGATGCCGATAAACGCGCGATTCTGCGCGTAACACGACGACGCGCATATATATCGGATGTATATCTGCGCAGCCGCGGCGACGTGCGCGGATTGCTCCGTCAGCCGCGGAACATCTTCTGCCGACGCTACTTCGCGAGCTTCTCGACGATCTTCCACTCGGCCGGCGTCACCGGCGTGATCGACAGCCGGTTGCCGCGGCGAAGCGTCACCATATTCTCGAGTCCCGGCGTTTCACGCAGCATCGGCAGCGTGACGAGCTTCGTCTTGCGCACGAGCTTCACGTCGACATGCAGCCACCGTGGCGCGGCGCGCGTCGACTTCGGATCGTAGTACGGGCTCTTCGGATCGAACTGCGTCTCGTCCGGATACGCGGACTTCGAGATCTCGACGATGCCGGCGACGCCGGGCTCGTCGCAGCTCGAGTGATAGAAGAACGCGCGGTCGCCGACGCGCATCTCGTCGCGCATGAAGTTGCGCGCCTGGTAGTTGCGCACGCCGAACCACGCGGTCGTGCGGTTCGGCGCGGCGGCGAGGTCGTCGATCGAGAACTCGTCGGGCTCGGATTTCATCAGCCAGTAGCGCATCGTCATCAGCGGTCCCGGAAATCGCGAATCATCGGCGCACGACAAAACGCCGCGCCCAAGGGCGCGGCGTTCGGGTTGGCCCCCCGCCTGTGCCGTTCCGGCCGGTCACCCTGAACCTGGGTTCAAGATTCGGCAGCCTGCCGGGACCATCAGGCGCTTCCGCGTGGGAACGCACACCGGTCCGCTGGCCCGGCCACCTCGCTACGAGAGCATTGGTTCAAAGAACGTAAGGCCGGATCGAACACCGCAGGGGTTTGAAGCATGTTGTGGTTCGCCGATGGCGAACCACCTCCAACCTAGAATAAATTCTCTTGCCCGGCGAGCGTCTCGTCGATCGTCGCCTGCATCGCCTGAATTCTACGCCGCGCTGCCTCCGCATCAAAGCTTTCACCGGCCGCGGCCGGGGGCGCCGCCGCGGCGATCGTCGAGGCCCGGCGCTCGCGCAGCAGGTCGTGCGCGATGTTGAGGCCCGCCATCACGGCAATGCGGTCGGTGCCGCTCACCTTGCCGGCGTCGCGGATTTCACGCATGCGCCGATCGAGCAGCGCAACGGCCTCCATCAACGCGTCGCGCTCGTCCTCCTTGCACGCGACCTTGAAATCGCGCCCGAGGATCGTGACGTCGAGCGTTAGCGTGCGTGCGGGGTTGTCGGGCATTCGCGGGTCTCCATCGGCATCAATCGGGCATTCGCGCGATCAGCGCGTCGAGCCGCTCGGTCGCCTGCGTCATGCGCGCGGAAAGTTCACGGTTGCGCTCCTGCGACGCGAGAAGCTCGCCGCGCAAAAGCTCGTTCTCGGCGCGAAGCTCGCGCGCATGCGCGATCAGCGTCTCGATCCGTTGCTCCAGCGCGGCAAGCTCGGCGTCCACGGTGGCCGCACTATAGAAGGCGCACGAACGGCGAGTCAACCGCCGGATATCGTGCTCAGCGATCGGTCGCGAGCGGAACGTAGCGGACCTGGACGACGTCGAGCGCCTCGTCGCCGCCGGGCGTGCGCACGGTGACGCTGTCGCCTTCGCGTGCCTTGAGCAACGCGCGCGCCATCGGCGAGATCCAGCTTATGTAACCGCGCGCCGTGTCGATCTCGTCGATGCCGACGATGCTCACCGTGCGCTCGTCGCCGCGCACGTCGGCGACGGTCACCGTCGCGCCGAAATACACGCGCGATTGCGCATCGTCGTCGCGCGGCGTCGCCGGATCGACAACCTCCGCGCCGTCGAGTCTTCGCACGAGGAAGCGGATGCGCCGGTCGATCTCACGCAGCCGCCTCTTGCCGTAGATGTAGTCGGCGTTCTCCGAACGATCGCCGTTGCCGGCGGCCCAGGCGATCGTCGCGACGAGCTCCGGTCGCTCCTTCGATACGAGCATGTCCAGCTCGCGCCGCATCCTCGCGAAGCCGCCGGGCGTCATGTAGTTGCGCGCACCGGCAGGGAGCGGCGACGCGTCCTGAACGTCGCCGTCATCGTCGGTCTCGGTCGGTTCTTCGCGGGTGAAGGCCTTGTTCATCTCGGATGAGCGCGCGCGGGCGCCTTCGAATCATAGCCGTTCGACGCGATCGCGCGCCGCGCGTTCACGAGCGTTCGGCACAATTGCTCGACGCCGCTCGCGAAGCGGGGTCCGGGGCGGTGAAGCAGGTTCGCGTCGACCGTGTAGAGCGCGTGATGGCGCACGGCCGCGAGCGCGGGCCAGCGCGTCCACGAATCGAGCCACGGCGGCCGCTTCGCATCGTCGGTGCCGGCGACGATCACGTCGGGGTTCGCGGCAAGCACCGCCTCGACGCTGATCTCGGGGGCCGGGATCGACAGGCGCGCGAACACGTTCTCGCCGCCGCACAGTGCGATCGCCTGGCTCACGAGATGATGGCCGCCGAGCGTGAAGAGCGGCGCATCCGACACCTCGTAGAACACCCGCAGTGGAGGCCCGGAAGAACGCCCCCGAGCGATCTCCGTCAGCCGTTTGCGAAACGCAGCGGCGGCGGTGTCGGCCACCGATTCGGTCGCGGCGAGCCGCCCCAGCCGCTCGATGTCGGTCGCGATGCCGTCGATGGTCCGTGGATCGGCCTCGAAGACGGCGATGCCCGCATCGCGCAACGATGCCGTCTGCCGCGGCGTCGTCCAGGGCCACGTGACGATCAGGTCGGGTGCGAGCGCGACGATCCGTTCGACGTCGAGGGCGCTCACGTCACCGACCGTCGGTACGGATCGCATCGCCGCCGGATAGTCGGTGCCCGCGATCACGCCGACGACACGCGTGCCGGCGCCCGCTGCGTCGACGAGCTCTGCGGCGTGCGGCGCGAGCGTGACGATCCGCGCAGCCGGCGTCCGCAGCTCGACCGCGTGCCCGCTGTCGTCGACGACGCGCACGACCGCGCCGACGCTCGTCGCGTGCAGCAGCACGAGCAGGACGAAGCGCGTCACATTCGCCATCGCGCGCCCGCGAACACGCGAGCGCCGCCGGTCGCGAAGTCGGCCGCGAGCTCGTAGTGGTGGTCGAACACGTTGTCCGCGCGCACGAACAGCGTCGTCGACGCATCGACGCTCCATTCGAGCGCGAGATTGACAAGCCCGTATCCGCCGAGACGGCGCTGATTCGCGGCATCGTCGAAGCGCTCGGACGACGCGACGACCTCGGCGATGACGCGTGTCCGTCCAAATGACTGTGCGAGCGACAGCACGCCGTGGCGCCGTGCGCGCCGCGGCAGCAGCAGCCCGCTCGTCGTATCGGTCGGCGACTGGAGGTCGAGCGAAGCGTGCAGGCGCGTGTCGCGCCATTCGGCGTCGCCGTAAAGCGTCACGCCCTCGAGCGTCGCGTCTGCGACGTTGTTCGGCGCGCAGACGAAATTCGCGTCGCACTCGAACACGATCAGGTCGTCGACGCGGTTGTGGAACGCGATGGCGCTCGCCTGCCATCTCCAGTCTCCGGCGCCCGAGGACCAGTGCACGCCGGCCTCGACGTTGTGCGACGTTTCCGGACGCAGATTCGGATTCGAGAACTGCGGAAAGTAGAGATCGTTGAACGTCGGCACCTTGAACGCGGTGCCGGCGCTCGCCGTCACGCGCCAGTCGGGCGAGATCCGGTAGCCCCAGGCGAGCGCGCCGGTCGTCTTGCCGCCGAATTGGTTCGAGTCGTCGTGGCGCAGGTTCGCCTGCACGGCGTTCGGACCGGCGTCGACGCGATAGATCGCCGTGATCGCGTTCGTGTCGCGCTCGGTGACCGGAAATGCAGGCGTCGTGTCGACGCGCTCCTCGCGGCGCTCGAGCGCCACGGTGATGTCGCCCTTCGGCAGCGCGACGTCGTTCTGCCACGCGTACTGGCGCTGATGGGTGACGAACGGAAAGTCGCCGAACCCGGTTTTCGAGACCGATCGGTCGCTGCCGTCGCCGATCGACAGGCGCGACATCCAGTTGCGCGCCAGGCGATTGCTCGACGCCACCTGCCACGTTTCGAGCGTCGTGATGGTGCGATCGTCGAAATCGTCGCCGCCGTCGAACTGATCGTCGAGCCGGCTTCTGAAGTACGCGAGCGACAGCGTCTGGTCCGGCGCGTAGTCGAGTGCGCCGTGCGCGCTGACGCTCGCGTCGCGATAGCCGTCGCGGTCCGGGTCGTAGCTGGGATTGGCGGGATTCGTGATCGCGTTGAAGCCGCGGCTTTCGCGGTTGCCGACCTCGACGCTGCCGCGGGCGGCGGCGTTGCCGCCGGAAAGCCCTGCGGCCACCGACCAGGTATCGAACGTGCCGTAACCGGCCGAAGCATTGGCGGAGAAACCGCTGGCGCCGCGCCGCGTGAACACCTGGATCACACCGCCGATCGCGTCGGCGCCATAGAGGCTCGACGCCGGACCGCGCAGGATCTCGATCCGCTCGATCTGCTCGACCGGAATCGCCTCGAGTGCGGTCGCGCCGCTCGACGCCGACGCGACGCGCATGCCGTCGACGAGCACGAGCGTCTGCGCCGCGTTGGCGCCGCGCAGGAAGACGCCGGACGTCGAGCCGGGGCCGCCGTTTTGCACGATCTCGACGCCCGGCTGGCGCGAGAGCAGCGCGACGAGTCCCTGCGTGCCGCCGCGCGCGATGGCGTCGGCGTCGATCACCGTGACGTCGGCGACGAGATCGAGAAGGCGCTGCGGCGTGCGCGTCGCGGTGACAACGACCGGGTCGAGCACGGCCGGCGGCGGCGACTGTGCGGCGGCAACGATTGGAACGAAGACGATGGGCGCGAGCCAACCTGGCGCGCGGCCGCGGCGTTGCAGAAGGAAACGGCGATTCGGAGCCATCCGCGTCATGCCGTGAGTACCCCGCACGGCTCTACCTTGGGATAAGGGATGTGCAGGCCGGTCTCCGGGCTCGCCTTTCGGCTCACCGTTGCGGGGGCAGCTGCGGCATTGCGCGCGATTCGCGGGCGCACCGCATTCCCGTTTCACCCACCGGTCGCGTCGCTGACGCCGTCCGGCGGACACCTGCGGGGCCGATTGTACGACGGTTTGCTATAATCGCGACCCTTTCAAGCAATGACCGTGGCGCGCAAGCTTTTCATTCGCACGTTCGGCTGTCAGATGAACGAGTACGATTCGGACCGCATGGCCGACGTGCTCGCCGGCGAAGGACTCGCGCTGACCGACCGTCCCGACGACGCGGACGTGATCCTGTTCAACACGTGCTCGGTGCGCGAGAAGGCGCAGGAGCGCGTATTCCACGATCTCGGTCGCGCGCGGTCCCTGAAGGCGCAACGGCCCGATCTGCTGATCGGCGTCGGCGGTTGCGTCGCGTCGCAGGAAGGTGCCGCGATCGTGCGCCGCGCCCCGTACGTCGATCTCGTGTTCGGCCCGCAGACGCTGCACCGGCTGCCCGCGATGTTGCGCGCGCGCCGCGAAAGCGGCGAGCCGCAGGTCGACATCTCGTTTCCCGAGATCGAGAAGTTCGACCACCTGCCGCCGCCGCGCGTCGACGGTGCGTCGGCGTTCGTCTCCATCATGGAAGGCTGCAGCAAGTACTGCTCGTTCTGCGTCGTGCCGTACACGCGCGGCGAGGAAGTCTCGCGGCCGTTCGAGGACGTGCTGACCGAGATCGCGGATCTCGCCTTGCAGGGCGTGAAGGAAGTGACGCTGCTCGGGCAGAACGTCAATGCGTACCGGAGCAACACGGACACCGGTGAGCCCTGCGATCTTGCGCGGCTGCTCGAATACGCGGCCGACATGCCCGGCATCGAGCGGCTCCGCTACACGACGTCGCACCCCAAGGAAATGACGCAGCGGCTGATCGACGCATACGCATCGAACGGCAAGCTCGTATCGCACCTGCACCTGCCCGTGCAATCCGGATCCGATCGCGTGCTCGCGGCGATGAAGCGCGGCTACACGGCGCTCGAATACAAGTCGATCGTGCGCAGGCTTCGCGCGCGGCGCCCGGAGCTTTCGCTCACGTCCGACTTCATCGTGGGCTTTCCCGGCGAGACGGACGAAGACTTCGAAAGGACGCTGCACCTCGTCGACGACGTCGCGTTCGACGGGGCATTCAGCTTCGCGTACAGCGCGCGTCCCGGCACACCGGCCGCGGAACTGCGCGATCAGGTGCCCGACGACGTCAAGCAGGCGCGGCTTGCGCGGCTGCAAAGGCTGATCGACAGCCAGTACAAGGCCAACAGCGAACGGATGGTCGGGACGCGCCAGCGCGTGCTCGTCACCGGGGCGGCCGCCAAGAACCCGCGCGAACTGGCCGCGCGTACCGACAACAACCGTGTCGTCAATTTCGCGGGCGACCGGGCGGCGATCGACCACTACGTCGACGTCGCCATTACCGCGGCGATGCCGCACTCGCTGCGCGGCGAACTTACGCTCGCGTGAACGGTCGTCGACGCGGCCGCATTGGCGGCTCGCGCAAGACCCTCGTCGATTCAGGAGATACCTCGTTCATGTCGCATCCTTCTTTTTCCCGCGTCGCCATCGCGCTCGGCATCCTCGCCCCGCTCGTGATGTCCGGTTGCGCGAGCCTGTCGCGTGGCGACGGCGCGAGAGCCGGTGAACTGGCGGCCGTCGCGCCGTCGGCGCTGCGTGACGAGCCGCCGGGCGCGGCGTCGCACGCCGATGCCCCCGGCGCTGCGCGTGCCGGCGCTCCGGCGGCCCCGTACGCGCGGCCATTCGCGGAAATCGTCAAGGATGCAAAGGAGACGACGGGACTCTTCAACGTCTGGCAGAAGGACGACAAGGTCTTCCTCGAACTCTCGCCCGACCAGTTCGACAAGCCGTTCTTCTTCAAGTCCGCCATCAATCAGGGCATCGGTGAAGCGCGGATCTTCGGCGGCGCGATGAACTATCCGATCGGCGTCGCGCAGGTCGTCGTGTTCCACAAGCACGGCCAGACGGTTCAGCTCATCGCGAAGAACGTCAAGTACACGGCGAAGCCCGGCACGCCGGAAGCGCGCGCCGTCGCCGCCGGTTTCTCCGACAGCCTGCTCGCCGTCGCGCCGATCGCGTCGCAGCCGTCGCACGAGAACAAGTCGCTGCTGATCGACGCCAACGCACTGCTGTTGTCCGACATTCCCGCCGGCGCCGCGATGCTCGAGCGCACGTATCGGCAGCCGTACGGGTTCGATCCGCGCAATTCGTCGATCGGCACCACGCGCGGCGAGCCCGACAACGTCACGCTCGAAGTCTCCGCGCATTACGCGGTCGGCCGGCTCAACGTGCCGACGCCGGGCCACGGCGGCGGTCCGCAGCCGTCGCAGCCGACGACGCTGCCCGATCCGCGCAGCATGTTCATCGGCTACCAGTACACGCTCGCGAAGCTGCCCGACCAGCCGATGAGTCCGCGGCCCGCCGACGAGCGCGTCGGCTACTTCACGACCGAAGTGCTCGACTTCACGTCCGACGTGCCGCGCGTGCCGGTCGAGCGCTACGCAAACCACTGGCGGCTCGAGAAAAAGGACCCGAACGCGACGCTGTCGGAGCCGAAGCAGCCGATCGTGTTCTGGCTCGACCGCAACATCCCCGTCAAGTACCGCGAGCCGATCAAGGAAGGCATCCTCGAATGGAACAAGGCCTTCGAGCACATCGGCTTCAAGGACGCGATCAAGGTCGAGGTCCAGCCCGACGACGCCGACTTCGATACGTCCGACATCCACCACGCGTCGGTGCGCTGGCAGACGGTCGCGAAAACGTCGTACGCCGCGATCGGTCCGTCCGTCGTCGATCCGCGCACCGGCGAAATCCTGGATGCAGATATCGGCATCGATGCGAACAACGTCCGCGTGGTGCGCAACCTGCGCAGCGAGTACCTGCCGACGCGCAAGGACGCCTTCGCGGCGTTCGCGCAGGCAACGAGCGGGCAGGCGCATCCGATGGCCGATGCCGAGGCCTGCGACTACGACGACGCGGCGACCGAGGAAACGGCGTTCGGCATGTCGCTGCTCGAAGTCCGCGGCGATCTCGATCCGGACGGCCCGGACGTCGACAAGTTCGTCGATCTCTACCTCAAGAACGTGACGATGCACGAGGTCGGGCACACGCTCGGACTGCGTCACAACTTCCGCGCGTCGACCGTCTACAGCGAGTCGGAGCTGTCCGACCCGGCGTTCACCGCCGTGCACGGCATCTCCGGCTCGGTGATGGAGTACAACCCGTGGAACCTCGCGGTGAAGGGCGAGCGCCAGGGCGAGTACACGATGTCGACGCTCGGCCCGTACGACTACTGGGCGATCGAGTACGCGTACAAGCCGCTCGACGCCGGGAACGAGAAGGCGGAGCTCGAGAAGATCGCCGAGCGTTCGAGCGAGCCGTGGCTTGCCTACTCGACCGACGAGGACGTCTCGTACTTCGCGATCGATCCGGCGGTGAACCAGCTCGATCTCGGCCGCGACCCGCTCGCCTATGCGAAAAAGCGGCTCGCGCTCGTCCACGAGCTGTGGCAGCGCACGGAGAGCATGCCACTCGCGCCCGGCGAGAGCTACTCGGTGCTGCGCCGGAACTTCACGCGCGGCTTGAACGAGGCGGGCCAGGGTGCGCTCTACGCGTCGAAGTACATCGGCGGCCTCACGACGCTGCGTGACCACGCGGGCAGCGGCCGACAGCCGTTCACGCCGGTCGACGCGGCGAAGCAGCGCGAAGCGCTGACGATGCTGACAAGCGAGGTGCTATCCGCCGACAGCTTCGATTTCCCGCCGTCGTTCCTGCGCAAGATGACGGTCTCGACGTTCGACATCGACGACGCCCAGGAGCTCGGCCGGCCGGCGCCGCCGCTCGATCTGTCGATCGACCAGCAGGTGCTGTCGCTCCAGCGCGGCGTTCTCGACACGCTGATGAGCCCGCCGATCGCGCAGCGTCTTCTGAACAACGCGGCGAAGGTCGACGATCCGAAGGAGGCGCTCAAGCTCTCCGAGCTCTACGGCCGGCTGCACGACGCCGTGTGGAGCGAGCTTCGCAGCGGCAGGGACATCACGTTGTTCCGGCGCAACCTGCAGCGCGAGTACGTGACGCGCGTCGCCGACGCGCTGATTAAGCCTGCCGGCTCGATGCCCGCGGATGCGCGCGCGCTGCTGCGCGTCGATGCGACGCGGTTACGCGCCGAGATCGCGCACGCGTCGACGAAGCGGATGTCCGCCGAAGCAAAGGCGCACCTGCTCGAGATGGCGGCGATGCTCGACGAAGCGCAGAAGGCGCCGGTGGTTCGCCAGGCGGTTTGAGGAAAGCGCCCAAACGCACGACGCTCACCGGGCACGGGGCGCCCGGTGGCGAGCGGCGGCTGCGAGGCGCGAGCAGCGAGCGCACGCAGCGTTCGGCTCTCCCGATCGCCGATCCGCCGGAACGGATCACCGACACCGTCACGCTCGCGCCGCTCGACAATCGCGCGCTCGCCAATCTGTGCGGGCCGCTCGATGCGAACCTGCGTCAGATCGAGGCCGCGCTCGACGTCACGATCGCGCGGCGCGGCGCGACCTTTACGGTCTCCGGCTCGCGCGCCGCCGCAGTGCACGCGACGCGCGCACTTTCGCGCTTCTATGCGGAAGCGGAGAAGCCGCTGTCCGTCGACGACATCCAGCTCGGACTCGTCGAGATTGCGGCGCTCGCCCCCCACCCCACCCCTCTCCCCGCAAGCGCGGAGAGGTTGCGAGATGTGGAGCATCGAGCGGACGAGGGATCGGTCCTCACCGACGATGCACCGATCCTTCGCACGCGGCGCGCCGACCTGCACGGGCGTACGCCGAACCAGGTTGCGTACCTCGACGCGATCCGCACGCACGACATCAGCTTCGGCATCGGTCCCGCGGGAACCGGCAAGACGTATCTCGCCGTCGCGTGCGCGGTCGACGCGCTCGAGCGCGATACGGTAAAGCGCATCGTCCTGGTGCGTCCGGCCGTCGAGGCCGGCGAGCGGCTCGGCTTCCTGCCCGGCGATCTCGCGCAGAAGGTCGATCCTTACCTGCGGCCGCTGTTCGACGCGCTCTACGATCTGATGGGCTTCGACAAGGCGGCACGGCTGCTCGAGCGGCAGACGATCGAGCTCGCGCCGCTCGCTTACATGCGCGGACGCACGCTCAACCACTCGTTCATCATTCTCGACGAGGCGCAGAACACGACGCCAGAGCAGATGAAGATGTTCCTGACCCGGATCGGCTTCGGCACGCGCGCGGTGATCACGGGCGACGTGACGCAGATCGATCTGGCGCGCGGCCAGAAGAGCGGCCTGATCGAGGCCGGGCGCGTGCTGAAGGACGTGCGCGGCATCGCCTTCGTGCGCTTCACGAGCGCCGACGTCGTCCGTCACCCGCTCGTGCAGAAGATCATCGATGCCTACGACCGCGACACGAGCACGTAAGGCTGCAAAGAAACGCCCCTCGCCCCGCCGCTCCGCCCACCTTCGGGAAAAGGGGACAGAACGCGCAACATCGCGTCTTGTGCTTGCCGTGCAGTCGACGCTCGACGCTGCCGACGTGCCGTCGCGTGCCGAGCTGCGCCGGATCGCGCAGTGCGCGCTCGATCGCGATGCGTCGGTCACGATGCGTTTCGTCGACGGGCGCGAGTCCCGCGCGCTGAACCGCCGCTATCGCGGCCGCGACCGCGCGACGAACGTCCTCACATTCGTGTACGATGACGGAGTGTCGCTTGCCGGCGACATCGTGTTGTGCGTGCCGGTCGTCGTCAGGGAGGCCCGCGTGCAACGCAAGACGCTTCGAGCGCATTACGCGCACCTGGTGATCCACGGCATGCTGCATCTGCAGGGATACGACCACGCGCGCGACGACGATGCCGCGCGAATGGAGGCGCGCGAGGTCGCGCTCATGCGCGCGCTGGGTTTCGAGGACCCGTACGTGACTCGAGTCCCCGTCTGACGCGATGGCAAGTCCCTTCGACGCTCCCGACGACAAGCCGACGCTTCTCGAGCGCCTCTCGGCGCTTTTGACCCGCGAGCCCGAGGATCGCGACGACCTGGTCGCCGTGCTGCGCGGCGCCTACGAGCACCGGCTGATCGACGCCGATGCGCTGTCGATGATCGAAGGCGTGCTGTCGGTGTCGGAAACGACGGTGCGCGACATCATGATTCCGCGCGCGCAAATGGATTGCGTGTCGATCGACGACTCGCCCGCCGAATTCATGCCGCTGATCATCGAGACGCGGCACTCGCGCTTCCCGGTAATCGGGGAGTCGAAGGACGACGTCGTCGGCATCCTGCTCGCGAAGGAGCTGCTCAACTACTACGCCGATCCCGAAGCGTTCAACCTGCGCGAGACGCTGCGGCCGGCGGTATTCGTGCCCGAATCGAAGCGCGTCAACGTGCTGCTGCGCGAGTTCCGCGCCAACCGCAACCACATCGCGATCGTCGTCGACGAATACGGCGGCGTGTCGGGCCTCGTGACGATCGAGGACGTGCTCGAGCAGATCGTCGGCGACATCGAGGACGAGTACGACTTCGACGAGAGCGAGGACAACATCATTCCGGAGGCGAACGGCCGCTTCCGTGTCAAGGCGCAGACGGAGATCGCCGATTTCAACGCGCAGTTCGGCACGTCGTTCGAGGACGAGGATTTCGACACCGTCGGCGGCCTCGTGCTGAAGGCATTCGGCCGGCTGCCGAAGCGCGGCGAGACGACGACCGTCGGCCCGTTCCGCTTCCGCGTCCTCCGCGCCGACAGCCGCCGCCTCTACACGCTCCAGGTCGAACGGATCGCGCCGCCGCCCGGCGAAGAGACGGCGTGATTCGCGCCGCGGCGAAGCCGCCGGCGCATCGCCAGCATGCGCTATCGTTGACGCTCGCGGCAGCCGCGGGAGCGGCCAGCGTGTTCGCGTTCGCGCCGTTCGACGTGTCCGGCGTGATCCTCGTCACGTTCGCCCTCCTTGCATCGCTGTGGCTTCGCGCCGATTCGCCGTGGACGGCGGCGCAGCAGGGCTTCGCCTTCGGCGTCGGCCTGTTCGGCGCAGGCTCGTCGTGGCTCACGGTCGCGCTCGTCAACTTCGGCGGCATGGACGAGTGGCTCGCGGTCCTCGCGATCGCGATCCTCACCGCGTACCTCGCGCTATGGCCGGCATTGGCCGGCTACGTGGCCGTTCGTTTCACCGCGGAAGGCTCGTGGCCGCGCGTGCTCGTCGGAGCGGCCGCATTCACCGCGACCGAATGGATCCGAAGCTACCTCTTCACCGGCTTCCCTTGGCTCGCGCTCGGCTATACGCAAGTGCCCGACGGGCTCGTTCGCGGTTACGCGCCGCTCGGCGGCGTGTATCTCGTCACGCTGGTCGTCGCGCTTGTCGGCGGCGCGATCGCGCTCTTCGCCGACGCGCTGGCGTACACGTCGCGGTGGCGTGCGATCGCGGCGGCAGCCTTCGCGATCCTGCTCGGCGCCGGCGGCATCGCGTCGACCGGCGTCGACTGGACGCGGGATGTCGACGCGCCGCTCCCCGTCTCGCTCGTGCAGGGCAACGTGCTGCAGGAGCTCAAGTTCGACCCGAAGTTCCGCAACGAGACGTTCGACCGCTATCTCGATCTCGTCTCGCGAAGCCGCGGACGGCTGATCGTGCTGCCCGAGAGCGCGTTCCCGATGTTCTCGGATGAGATACCCGACGCGGTGTTGCTGTCGCTGATCCGCACGGCGATCGCGCGCGACGGCGACGTGCTCGTCGGGCTCTTCACGGCATTGCCGCCAGAGCCGGGCAGCGACGAGCCGCGCTACTACAACACCGTCGTGGCGCTCGGCACGAGCGCGCTGCAGTTCTACCGGAAGAACCACCTCGTCCCGTTCGGCGAGACGATTCCGCTCAAGCCGCTGGTCGGCTGGTTCATCCGCTCGGTGCTGTCCATTCCGCTCGCCGATCAGGCGCGCGGCGGTGCGACGCAACCGGCGCTGTCCGTCGCCGGCGAGCGCGTCGCCGTCGACATCTGTTACGAGGATGCGTTCGGTGCCGAGCTTCGCTACGCCGCGCGCGACGCGCACCTGCTCGTCAACGTGACGAACGACGCGTGGTACGGCCATTCGATCGCCGCCGAGCAGCACGAGCAGATCGCGGCGATGCGCGCGCTCGAACTGGGGCGACCGATGCTGCGCGCGACGAACACCGGCATCACGTCGGCGATCGGCGCCGACGGCCGCGAGATCGCGCGGCTGCCGTGGTTCACGACCGGCGTGCTCGAAGTAACGATCGCAGGCCGGACCGGCGAGACGCCGTATCTGCGGATCGGCGACATCGGCGTTCTCGCGGCGTGCGCAGCGCTCGTTGTCGCCGGGCTCGCGTTCCATCGGCGCAGGTAGAATCGCGTCGATCCCGATCCGACCGCATGCCGACATTCCAGGAGATCGTCCAGACGCTCCAGCGCTACTGGGGCGATCGCGGATGCGCGCTTTTGCAGCCGTACGACATCGAAGTGGGCGCGGGCACGTCGCACACCGCGACGTTCCTGCGCGCGCTCGGACCCGAGCCGTGGCGTGCGGCGTACGTGCAGCCGTCGCGCCGTCCGAAGGACGGCCGCTACGGCGAGAACCCGAACCGGTTGCAGCATTACTACCAGTACCAGGTCGTGCTGAAGCCGGCGCCGGCGGACATCCTCGACCTCTACCTCGGGTCGCTGCGCGCGCTCGGATTCGACCTCGCGCAAAACGACGTCCGCTTCGTCGAGGATGACTGGGAAAATCCGACGCTCGGCGCGTGGGGACTGGGCTGGGAAGTGTGGCTGAACGGCATGGAAGTGACGCAGTTCACGTACTTCCAGCAGGTCGGCGGCCTCGACTGCAATCCGATCACCGGTGAGATCACCTACGGCCTCGAGCGGCTCGCGATGTACCTGCAGGGCAAGGACAACGTGTTCGACCTCGTCTGGACGACGACGAAGGACGACGCGGCCGAGCGCACGCTGACCTACGGCGACGTCTACCACCAGAACGAGGTCGAGCAGTCGACGTACAACTTCGAGCAGTCGAACGCACCGCGGCTCACCGAGCTTTTCGCGTTTTACGAGAGCGAGGCTAGGCGGCTGCTCGACGCGCGCCTGCCGCTGCCCGGCTACGAGATGATCCTCAAGGCCGCGCACACGTTCAATCTGCTCGATGCGCGCGGCGCGATCTCGGTGACCGAGCGCGCGGCGTACATCGCGCGCATCCGCGCGCTGTCCCGCCAGGTGGCGCAGGCCTACGTCGACTCGCGCGCCGCGCTCGGATTTCCGATGCTGCCCGATGCGTTGCGCACGAACGTTTCGGCCACGGCAGCATGAGCCTCGCCGATTCCCCTCACCCCGGCCCTCTCCCCTCGGCGGAGCGGGAGCCGGGCGCGGGCGAGGCAGGTGAGGGCAGACTCCAGACGTTCGTCATCGAGGTCGTCACCGAGGAATTGCCGCCGAAGGCGTTGAAGACGCTCGGTACGGCGTTCGCCGATGTGCTTGCCGCCGAGCTGCGGGAACGCGGCGTGCTGAGCGAAGCGAGCGTCGCGGTTCCCTATGCGACACCTCGCCGTCTTGCCGTTTCGATCTCCCATGTACGAGCCAGGGCCCCGGATTCGGAGATCGTCGAGAAGCTGATGCCGCGAAGCGTTGCAGAGGACGCCGCCGGAAGGCCGACCGTTGCCCTGCAACGGCGTTTGGAAAAGCGTGGCCGCGCGCATCTCGCCGCCCGGTATCCGGAGGCGCGGGACGGTCCTGATCACTTGTACGTCAAGACCGACGGCAAGGCGGAGCAAGTCTGGCTTCGCACCCTTGCTGTCGGGCAGCCGCTGGAGCGGGCGCTGCAGGAAGCGCTCGACATCGCGCTTGAACGGCTGCCCATTCCGAAGACGATGCGCTACGCCGCGCCGGGCCATTACTACAGCGACGTCGCATTCGTGCGTCCCGCGCACCGGCTCGTCGCGCTGCACGGACGCAACGTCGTTCGCGTGCATGCGCTCGGCCTCGACGCCGATCGCGTTTCCGCCGGCCACCGCTTCGCGAGCCGCGACGACCTCGCGATCGATTCGGCGGCGGCGTACGCGCCGACGCTCGAAGCGGAAGGCAAGGTCGTGCCGTCGTTCGCCGCGCGCCGCGAAACGATCGTCGGCGAGCTTCGGAAGGCCGCGCAAGGCTCGCGCGTGATCATGCCCGATGCGCTGCTCGATGAGGTGACCGCGCTCGTCGAATGGCCCGCCGTTTACGCGGGCACGTTCGACCCCGCGTTCCTCGCGGTGCCGCAGGAATGCCTGATCCTCACGATGCAGCAGAACCAGAAATATTTCGCGCTCGCCGATGCCTCGGGCGCGCTCGCGAACCGGTTCCTCGTCGTGAGCAACGTGCAGACGAACGATCCCTCCGCGATCATCCACGGCAATGAGCGGGTGCTTCGCGCACGCCTCGCCGACGCCAAGTTCTTTTTCGACCAGGATCGCAAGACGCCGCTCGCCGCGCGCGTACCGCGCCTCGCGGGCATCGTCTACCACAACAGGCTCGGTACGCTCGGCGAGCGCGTCGAGCGGCTGCGCACGCTGGCGCGGGCGATCGGGCCGCGCATCGGCGCGCGCGAGCACGACGCCGATCGCGCGGCGATGCTCGCAAAGGCGGATCTCGTCACGGACATGGTCGGCGAATTCCCGGAGCTGCAGGGGACGATGGGCCGCTACTACGCGATCCATGACGGCGAAGCGGCGGA
>Ga0207702_10002985_pt1 | contig 15746 bp, 27 predicted proteins | sample KBSCornC62_FD_184302 | JGI IMG/M metagenome (GOLD analysis project Ga0207702, IMG submission 184302) | Corn rhizosphere microbial communities from Kellogg Biological Station, Michigan, USA - KBS Corn C6-2 (SPAdes) (version 2) | ecosystem: Host-associated > Plants > Roots > Rhizosphere > Soil ...
CGACATCCCCTGTTCCAGGAACGAACGCCAAAGCCACCAGCTTGTGAATTGAAAGAGTCTTTGATTCCGTTCCAATTATCAGTGTGACTTTGAGATATCTATCGCCACGCGGCGAAAGAAGTTGCCCTTCGCGAAGGCGTAAGCCGCCGAAACTTTCACTCCACCTGGCCAATGATCTAACCCGGCCAAAATTTGATACTTCATAGTGACCTTCAAATTCTGGCACTGCTCGCCATCTTTCTTCCATATCGTTCATGTTCATCAAGCCGCCAGACGCATGCATTTGAGCAACTCCAACTCGATGTCAGGAAGCGAGATACCCGGCATGACCCGTTCCATCACAACGTCGACGACCTTCGGCCAAAATTGGTCCCATTCGTTCTGTTCCATATTCTCGAAGCTGATGCTCTTCGGGATCTGATAGACGGGCTTTCCATCCATGTCGAAAATCGTCGTGCAGTGGCCGGAGCAGATCTTCACGGCGTCGCTGACATCCTCTTTCGACTGAATCAACATGACACCGCCGTGAGGCATCTCAATGCGCTCACAGTTGTCAGCACACATCGTCATGAGAGCCCAATATCGACGTAGATCCTTCGGGCAGCGCACACGCAGCGGTTTGAACCAGGCAATCTCGCCCTGCTGCAGGCGGTCGCGAACCTTGATCGCGTCATCGCTCGCCGGAAGAAATCCTTGCCCGCGCCTGAATAGCTCTATGTTCATTGCAGTCTGGCCTGAAGCCGTTTGAATCGCATGTATCTGCGGCAGGTGGCGCGATGAACCTCGCGGCCGCGCGACGTCAGCCGGTAGGCTTTTCGTTTCGCGACGTTCTCAGGCCTTCGAGACCAGAGGCGTTTGCGCTCGCGATGAAGCTCAAATTTCAACTCCTGATTCACGCGGACGTTCTCGCGATGACATTTCTTGCAGGTTTTCATGTAGCCGGTCGCGTAGTTAGGGTGCTTGTAAAACCCTTTCACGAGCGACATTTCGCGGCCACATTGTTTGCAAACCTGATTCATTTACGCCGCTTTCTCCTCAGCGGCGTGAGGAATGGCGTCGTCATCGTCAATTGTTTCTGGAACTTTCGGCGGGTCGTTTGCGATCGGCTCGGCGCCGTATTCATGTCCGCGGGTCAGCAGCCACAGTGCATTGCGCGCCTGTTGCACCTCCGCAAGTCGCATGGATTCCAGTTTTGCCCAGGCGCGAGTACCGGAGACGGCTTCGAGCGTGGCTGCCTTTGCGGCCTTTGTCGCCTGGTCCATGCCGTGTCCATGGTGACGCTGCAGCTCCTCCTTGATCTCATCGAGCGCGATGTCGCGGCGGCGCATCTCTGCGGCCGCATTGTCTTCGCCGGCATCGTTGAAGACTTCGCGGGAGTCGCGCTCCTTCATCGAGCCGTGATGTTCCCCGCCGATGTTGAGCGCCTTGAAGTGCGCCTGCAGCTTCTTGAAGTTCGGCATGGGAATCTGCTGGCCATTGAGGGCATCGGCGCGGTCCTTCTGGACGATGGCCGTGTTGATAATTTTCCCGTCGTCGAGGTCCTTGAACATCTCGATCAGCAGCGAGGGCTCGTAGCCCATCTCCTTCTCGGTGGCCATTTTCGTGCCGACCGTGATGAGTTCCTTTTTGCCGCTCCCGTCGTCCTTGTCCTGGTACTCGTATACGTTCCCGGCGCGGCCGCAGACGATGAAATGCACCTTGCTCGAGAGATACAGATCCGTGAACTCCCCCCACTCGCGTTTGATCGGACCCCAGTGCTGAAATTCTAGGGACGCGATCGGCCGTTTGTTGTTGCGGCGGCGTCCCTCGTTGATCTTCGCAAGGCACGACTCCTGCAGATCGCGCCAGATGTGCGAGATCGAATCGACGATCAGCACCGAACACGCGGATTGCGCTTCCTTCGTCCAATTCATCAGATCGACGAAAGCCCGACTCTCGTCATAAACAAACGGCTCGGGGAGGCCGGCTTTCTTGATCAGGGGAAGCAGGAATCCCCACGCCGGCTCGGTATCGAACACTCCTATCGGTTTTTCGAGCTTGTGCGCCTTGATCAGCCCAATTGCGATCTCCGCGGCGGTCCTCGACTTCCCCGCGCCGGCCTCCCCATACAAACCAACCTTGCCATATGCCATTTTGTTGGTCGCCTTGATTAACATGCTCATATTCAAATTTCCCCTACCAGTGGGATGCCAACGGCATCGGCGTAATCTTTTTGCCAATCTCCAAGCAGTTCCGGCGTCTCAAGGGCGCCCAAATCGTGGGCGTCATATGCGTCCGCACAATCGAGGTGAGCGAACTCACTGTTTACTATCGCGTGCGGCGCAGCCCGATCGAGCGAGCACCGACATAGGCAGCAAATGGCGATTTTTCGCGAAGAAATCATTCAGTCAGCCTGTCTCTGGAACATCGACGGAAAGCCCTGCGCCCTCATCCAGCGACGAGCCTCATTCTGTTCAACACGACGGCGCCAGAGCGCTTCAATGGCGTTGTCCGCATGTGCCTGTTCGATTGCCTGGGCTGCACCCAACAGTGCGGGAGTGCGGCGGTCAATGAACTCCTTGATGTTCATGCGCACCTTCATTGAAGCCTCCCACCGATTGCCTGTCGCAACTCCATTCCCACCTGCGGCGCTTCGATTTCCAGCGCACTGGCATCGGCGCCAGCGGCCTTCAATTCTTGGATGTCGATCCGCAACGAAGTGAGCCTGCCCCATAATCGGGCTATGTCTCTGACAGTGACGATCACGGCCGAATCCTCCACTCGTAGCCGATGGCGACAGTAGTCAGTTCGCGGGGCCCGCAAATTCCACCCGGGCAAACCTCTCTCCATCCCGAGCCCATGCCGCTGGAAAGGTTGTAACCCTGGCCAACGTCGACGTAGGCACCATGAACTTGCCAACGCGCGATGACTTCCGCGTATTGCGCGCCGTAGTTAGTCTGGCTGCCGCCAAAATGTTGACCGATGTGCGAGAGGTGCCCGACCTCGGTTCTGACGGTGTTTGGAGCAAGGGCACAGCCCGAGAGGCTCAGCACAGCAAGCATGGCAAAAGCGCGGATCATGATTGTCCTTCCGCTTTGGCAATCGCAGTCCGCGCCGCATCGAACACGGGTTTCACTAACGGATGATTGAACCCGACCTCGGCAAAAGATCCGTGGCGTTCACATTCAGCTAAAAGTGCGCGGAGTGAAGCCAACAAGTCCGGGGCGGAAGAGATCAGTTGCGCGTCGGCATCCGAGACACCGTCGGAATACAGTTCGCGGCCAGTCCAATTATCGGAAATGATCCGATCGCAGACGTCATAGCCGGGGCAGCTTCGGCCGCGCGGATGAACCTTCCAGGGTCCCGGCGAAGGCCGGCCTGGTTGATCCTCGACGATCCGTGATGCGCGTTCCACTTTCCTCTCCCGTATTCGGCCGGTGGGCCGATGGGGAGAAGGCTATCACCGGATGGTGAAAGTCGTCAACACCAAATGGTGAAAATTATTTGCGCAAGTAGTATTTCACGAAAGATTCATCGGACATGCAGAGCATCCAAATGCCTTCCCCGAGACCTATAAACGCTGGAATCAGCGACCAGCAGAACAGCACATATATGAGCCCTGCGAGAGGCTGTCCGACGTAGAAGCGGTGGCCGCCAATGCCGCCGAGCAGAATCGCCAGTACGGCCGCCACATTGCGACTGGCGCGCTGCCGCATAGGCCGACCGCATTCAGGACAGGCAGCGGCGAGCTCCGAGACCGTGTGAAAACAGTCCGGACATTTGGTGAGTGCCATCAATTCTCCCTTTCAGGCGGACCGTTTTCTTCTATGGCGCTTGTCGAGCATCTTTTTGGCCGCATCCAGGATTTCGGCCTTTTCATGGGGCTCGAGCTGGCCAATTGCCCAGTCCAATTCGTCCTCAATTCGGCTCTTAGTGGGGTCGATGCGCAGGGGGCTGTTCGGAATGTCCAGCTGGCCGGGGAGCAGGTCAGCAGCTTTTTCAAACTTCCTGGCCGCCTTCTCGCCAAATGACTTTGTAGATCCTGCTTTGATCAGATCGGCAATGTAGCTCGACCTGATGGGCGGCTCGAACCTACGCGCGAATGCCGACAGATTCTCGGAGAACCCTCGTTCTCTGATGAGTCGGTTTAAATTTTCGCGGCGAATCTCGGCAATTTCCATATGACTATTGTCGGTTGATTGGCACCATTTGGTGAATTCCACATTTGGTGTTGCATTTTCTTTCACCGATTGGTGATAATGGGGCATGGACCTCAAAGAATTTCTTCGACCCATGTCATCGACTGATCGTGATGAGTTCGCCGAGCGCTGCGGCACCACCTGGGGGCACCTCAAAAACGTCGCATACGGTTTCAAGACCTGCGGGGAGTCGCTGGCAATCAATATTGATCGCGAATCCTCCGGAACGGTGACATGCGAAGAGCTTTGTCCAAACGTTGATTGGTCATATTTGCGGGGCACATCGGCTAACGACTCGCGACTGACAACCAGCCGCAGGGCGGGGTAGTTCGTGTTCTTTGTTGCGCATACTGTGCCGTCTTTTTTCTCTGCTGACCCGGAAACTACAGGAAATATTTCGTGACGCCGGTTTCCAAGCTCCAGTTTTCGCTCGATCTCGAGCCCGGAATTACTGAGCAATTCCGGACCCTTAAGCAAGTTGTGGCGGCGGTTGTCTACGGATCCCGAATCGGACTTTCTGGTGTTGCGAGTCATTGCGATTTGTCCCCTTCCGCGTTGTCACGGATGCTGAACGAGAACGAGGCTGATCCTCGTCATCTTCCATTGGATTTGCTTCCCCAGATCATTGCGGCAACGGGTGACCTGCGGCCAATTCATTGGCTCAACGCCAAATTTCTGCTTGACGAGGCCAGCAAGCAACGGGCCATCGTGGGTGAGCTTGCGTCTTTGCTTCCGCAGCTCACTTCCATGTTGAATTCATTGCAGAAGTCTCACAAATGACCACAACGTTGCCGTCCAACAATGTTGGTGTTGTATCGGAGAGAAGCCCTTTGAGCCGTTTGTTCTACTCTCGCAACAGTGTTCCCGCAATCCCAATTTCGCTGTCTGAACAGAAACTTATGATTTCGCGCTGCAGCGTGTTTTGTCCGGTACCGGACATACGGATGAATGTTGCAACGCAGTACATGCGCTGGGGTCCCTGATGGCACTCCAGGGGGTCAATCAAGAAATCAGCCCGCGGTCTACCGCGGTTTTTTTGAGCCTGTGCTCTTGTCATAACCCAATTCAACGATCCGTCAGCAAGTTTGAGTCCCGGAGGTCCCATGGCCCTTCGCATTCGCGCGCTGTCGTACTTCGCCTCAATGGGAGTCGCGATCGCGCTCCCCTGGATCGGGATCCTGGCGCTGTTCAGGTTGATCTAGCGTTGGTGTACAGCGCGGCAATCAAAGTCCCCCTAGATTGCATGCGCTCCCCTGGCGGCCGGTGTCCCGGATATTCCGGGCCCGGCCGCATTCTTTCAACGGCCCGGACCACATCCGCCCGTAATGGGTTGCGGATGGCATTCAGCAGAGCTGTCTGCCCTGGGCTTCCCTCATGAGCGGTTGGATCAAAGTCGAGAAAGATCTCGCGAACGATCCGCGCGTGCTACGCATGGCGTCACGCTTGCGTCACGCTGACGTCACGCTCGGGTCACGCAGCAGACTGGTAGTTGTTGGAGCGTTGGTCACGCTCTGGTGGTATGCAGACACTCACATCCGTGAGGACGACACACTTCCCATTGGCGTCGACCAGATAAATGAGCTCGTCGGAATCGACGGTTTCTGCGATCTGATGCCAAGTGAGTGGTTTCAGGTCCTCGACTCTGACAGCGTAAAGTTGATCGATTACACGGCTCATAACGGCACCACGGCCAAAAAAAGGGCAATGAATCAGAAGCGGCAAGAACGGTGCCGCAATGCTAACGCTGATGTCACGCCCATGTCACGCTCGCGTCACGTCGGTAGCGTGACCAGACCTAGAGAAGACCTAGACCAAGAGAAGAGTAAGAAAAGACAGCCGGGAGAAGATGGCGCGCGAGAACGCGCGCTTGCTGTTCCCGGGTTGGATCTGAAAGCCTGGGAGGAATGGCAGGCATATCGGGCGGAGAGAAAACCCGCGATCAAACTCGCCAGCCTGGTTGCTGCCGCCGAGGAGCTTGCAGCGTTCAAGGATCAGCAAGCGATCGTCGTCAAGCATTCTATCGCCAACGGCTACCAGGGCCTGTTTGCGCCCAAGGCCGGCGTCAACGGGACGGCGCGCAAAGCATTCACGCCAGCTCCAACCACCGCAGAACTCGAAGCTCTGGAGGCTGCCCGTGGAACTCAATGAACGGAAGGCATTCGACACGATTCTCGGCGAAATGTTTGCCGCCATCGACAAGCCGTTGGGGGACGTGAAGACCGAAGCGTTCTGGAAGGGGCTGCAGCGGCTGTCGATTCTCGACATGGCCCGGATTCGTGATGAACTGCTGGTAACGCTCGAGGCGACCGAGCCGCCCAAGACGTTTGCGGTGTCGGATATCTGGGCGCTGAAGCGAAAGTTGCGGGCCAGGGCTCCCGCTCCCATCACGCCAGCGGCGAATGGCGTATCCGGCGAAGCCGCGTTGGATGCGTTCATAGCTCGCGTCACCGCGAACGACAAACCGGAGCGAGCGGCCGAGTTCGCCGGCCTGGTCCGGAGGGCTGTTCGGAATTCTGAGGATCGACGGCACAAAGACCCGGAACAATGGGCGAAGGATGTCCGAGTAGCGAAGCTGGATCGGATCATTGCAACGGAGGCACCGGATTCGCCGATCTACGCACGTGCGTTGTGTGAATGGCGCGAAGCAAGGGGGCTCCATGTTGGCGACAAAGAATGGGCACAGGCTGGACGATGAGCGAACTGGATCGGGAGAGTCGGATTCTCCTCAACTGGTTTGGGATCAACTCTCGGCCTGGGTCTGGGCCAGTCAATGCGGGCGATTCAAAATCGAAAGGTACATCACCGGCGATCGTGAAGCCGTTGGAAGCGGATTCATGTGGCCTGAGCGATTCCGCGTCTTGCGACACACGCCCAACTGGTACTTCGAATTTGCGCCCAGCCAAGTCGATCTGGAGTCTGCCAAGAAAGCGTGCGAAGGCGTAGCAACGTGATTTCACGTGGAACATATTATGTTGTACAACATTAGCCAACACGTGTAGAACGTTGAATCAATACAACATGCAATGAACAATAGATACACGGTCTGGCGTCCCTGTGCCTGCTGCGGAAAGCTGATCAGCAACACGCGGGATGTGACGACGCTGGTAAATTTCTGCGATCCGGTGTGCTATGCGGCGGGGACGTTGTTGGGACCGATGGGGTTGGCGTTTTGGCGGACGCGGTGCGGAGGGTTGGGGGCGTGATAAATTCAGATACCACCGAGAGAAGGGGGAATAACCGTGTTGTAAGCACGGAGCGATGCAGCTATGTCGCGACAGTCCCAGGGACGCCTGGGTCATATTTGTGGTCCGACCCGAGCGAGGATGCTTGGACACCGGCCGGCGGCTGCATCGCTTTCCCCTGCAATGTGAAGTGTGGAGTTTCATGAGTCGCGCCTACGGTCAGATCGACGGTGCCGCCAAGCGTCGCATCTTGAAAGCTGCGGTTGCTCGACTGAAGTTGACCAACAAAGCGCTAGCTGCGCGTGAAGGCGTTTCACCGGCTGCCGTTCAAAGCGTGCTCTGGCGTGCGCGGCACAAGGGGGAGCGGTGAGGCGCTTCGGGCGCCGCGACGACAACGAGGCGACGATACTGTCGCCGGTCGAAGCGCTGGGCGGCCTGTGGATTCCCGCAGAACCCTTTGACGGCTGGATGTGGAACCGACGCTGCTGGAATCTCTGCGAGGTTAAACGGCCCGACAAGGAAGGGCACAAAGACGAATTTACCGATGACCAGTTGAAGCTGATGATTCGCCTGAAAGAGCGATCGATTCCATTCCACGTCTTGCGTATTGATGCCGACGTGTTAGCACTGATGGGCGCGAAGCAAACCGCATGAAAACGAAAACCAGGAGACCTATGAACGCAGCATTCGAGACACAGATTCTGGCCGGGGGTGTTGCCATCAGTGTGGCGCGGGGGAGGCCGGTGACGGCGGTTACGGAAATTGAGAAAGCGCAGACAACGTTCGAAGACCAGGCGGAAAGGTTGCTTCTGAGCTGGGGCCGCTGGACCAGGGGTGAATTGAATTCGCTGTCGCTCCCCAAGCGATGGGTGACGGATAAGGCTCGCGAAGGTGGAATCGACGCAGGATCGCCTTTACCGCCGATTGTGATACCAGAAGAGGAAGCCAAGACGGATAAAGCGGTCGCGCAGTTGGCTCTGCGGCATCGTTCAATACTGCGCTTGGCGATTGAGCTCGCATATGAGATGGGGCTGGGCATCAACGAAGTTGCAAAGCATCTTCACTGCAGCAAGGCAAAGGCCAAATCGACCGTGCGCCGGGCAGGGCGGGCGATGCTGAGGATACGAGAAGTATTGTGAGCATTCTGACCCTGGTGAGCGATGGGAATTCGGATGGCCGGCTCGTCGGATCTTTCGTATACATGCTGCTCTGCCAGCAGGGCGGCCCCATTCACGTGAAGATCGGATTGAGCGACGATCCTTTCAAACGATTGTCGGCGTTGCGGAATACCTGCGCGGTCACTCCCAGGCGATTTGCCGTGACCAGCGTTCCGTCGCGTCTAATGGCAAAACGATTGGAGGCAGCTCTGCACAAGGAACTGTCTCCTTGGCGCAAACATGGCGAATGGTTCGAATTTACACCGGAAGAAAAAGCCGATTTCAACCGCGGCTGGCAGGTGGTATTCGCAAGACAACAGCGCAATATGCGCGGGTATCCTCTCAAATGGGAGCATTTGTCGGTTGCCGAGATAGTCAAGGCGGCTGAGGCTAGGAAGAATGCATCTCAGAGACGCTGGAGGGAGAGAGGACCGGCATTCCAGGATTTCCTGAGGCATTGCAAAGGCTAACTCCTAACGCTATATTGCGCGCGATGGTGGGATTTCACGCCCACCCGTACCCATGAAGCCCGCCCCCTGTGCGGGCTTTTTGCATTTCTGAGCCGCGCTCGGGACAACACACGCCCATATTCTGGCCTTCAGCCCGGTACGCGCGGACCTATTCCAGACACAGGAGCGATTCATGCGTCCCTGTAGTTCGAAATGAAACCGATACTTCGCTGGTGCTGGCCTAGTCGGCATCACCACCACCATACCTCCGCGCGTGCTGGGCATTTATGCCTGAGCCGCGTCGAAATCACTCGAGGAAACAAAATCATGTCCAAGGTAAATGGCACGTTCGTCTTCCCGACGACCCGCAAGAGCGGTGCTGCGTTGGCCCTGCCCGATATCAACTACGCGAGTCTCACGCGAAACGGGATCGAGATCGACAAACTGGCGCCGTCGGCTCCCACGGTGAACTGGAGTGACAACAGTCCGTTGACCGGTTCGGATGTGTACGAGGCCTCCGTGGTTACAAATGACGGGTTCGTGGGTGACCCGTCAAACGACGTCGCGATTGTCATCGCCAACGCGGATCCCGCTTCGGCTGGAACGCTGACCGGTGCGCAGGCGCCGTAAGTTTTCTCTTTCCGCTTCCCCTAAATTCCCCGGCTTCGGCCGGGGTTTTCTTTTCTGGAGTCTCGGATGAAGTCTGTCGCCGTCTCGGGAAACCATCTGGTCGATGAAACCGGCCAACTGGTCCAGTTGCGCGGCGTCAACATCTCGGCGCTCGAGTTCTACCCGATCGACAACGCTCAGGCGCCACCGGGCGGGAAGGCATTTGACTATTGGGGCGGCCAGTCACCGAACCTCAAATCGATCGCGGGATGGACCGCCAACGCAATCCGCCTGCCGCTGAACGAGCAGAGCTACCTGGGGCAGACCTGCACCGACGCGAACGGCACGTCCAAGCTGCTCGCCGATCCGCTGGGCACCTATCGCAGCGTCGTGAAGACCACCGTGGACCAGGCGACCGCGCTCGGTATGGCGGTCATCCTGGACCTGCACAAGAACACGGCCAACGCGACCATCAACGGTGCGCTGGTCACGCCGCTCTCGAACACCTCCGGTCAGTCGGAGATGGCGGACGCGGACAACTCGATTGCATTCTGGACTGCGGTTGCGAATGACTACAAGGGATATCCCAACGTCATTTTCGACCTGTTCAACGAACCGCACATCGATAATTTCCAGAATCCCAGCTCCTTTGCGCCGAACCCCGGCACGAACCTTCCATCTGGCCTGAATCCGGAAGCCGCCTGGGCCTGGGCAGTCTGGCGCGACGGCGGCACCGGCAAGCTGATCTACGGCGACAACGAGGTCTTCCAGCAGTCGTATCAGTCGGCCGGCATGCAGGCGATGGTGAACGCCGTCCGCGCGACGGGCGCGACCAACGTGATCATGGCCGGTGGCGTCTCCTGGGCGCAGGACAGCTCGCTCTGGTTGCAGTTTCGGCCCATCGATCCGGCGGGTCAGTTGGCGTGCTCGTGGCATGCGTACCCCTCCCAGCAGGACGCGAGTTACCCCAGCTTCCCGCCGGGTACCTGGTGGGGCATCGCGACGGGCGCGTACGACTGGATCCAGGCGATTCTCGTCGCAGGGTTCCCCGTCATCATCGGCGAGACGGGCAGTGGGGTCTCCAGTCAGTTGTTGCCGAAACTGCTTCCCTGGGCGGATCAACACAACGTGTCGGTCTTCGCCTGGTCCTGGAATCCCGGCTGGGGATCCTTGGTATCCGATCAGAACGGGACGCCGGTAGGCGATGGTCCTGCATACAAATCCTGGCTCCAATCCCATGCCGCAACCAGCGGCGGAGGCGGCGGTGTGGCTAACCAGTTTACGAAACTCACTCTCTCGGCTCTTCCGACGACGCGGTCGGATGGCACCGCTGTCAGCGCCAGTGATCTCGGGTCAGCAAACGTCTACAAGAACGGCGTCAAGTACGCCACCATCAACGCTCCCCTGAGTGTCGGTGAGACGTGGACTGACACCGTAGCCGCGGTCACCGGCGATAAATACACCGTTTCCGTCAACGACACGCAGATTCCTGCGGTCGAAGGCGCGCAGTCTGGGCCCTACATCGTCGGATCAGTAGTGGTGGTGCCGAAGGCGGCGTTGTCTGCTCCGACAATCTCGGGCGTCACGGCGTAACGACATGTTGATCAACGTTGACCTGGGCGACGGGGTTATCCGTCAAATGGATGATTCCGAACTCACGCCCAACCATTCGACCATCGAGAACGACAGTGAGCGAACCCAAGTCACTGAATTTCAGCTCGATGGAAAAGTCGTCCACCGCTCTGTCCACGTCCACCTGAAGCAGGGGATCGGGATCGAAGCCGTCCTCGGGAGTTTTTGAAATGGCCAATTCGCAGGCACTTGCATCCAGCTTCAAGTCGGAAGTCATGCTGGGCAAACACCAACTGGGGACGGTCACACTGACATCGCGAACCAGTTTGACGGCACCGACCACGGATACGATCAAGGCTGCATTGTATCTCGCTTCAGCAACCACGAATGGGTCGAATACGGCCTACACAGCAACCGGCGAAGTATCCGGCACCGGCTATACTGCGGGTGGTGTTACGGTTACGAATGCAACGGCGCCGAGTACGAGCGGTACCACGGGGATTTGGACGCCATCGGCTTCCATCGTTTACTCGTCTGTCACGCTCTCGACTGCCTTCGATGCAGTAATGCTTTACAACTCGACGCAGGGCAATGCCGCGATCGGAGTGTACACATTCGGCAGCCAAACTATCACCGCGGGCACGTTCACGCTCACGATGCCCACCAACGACGCGACGCACGCGCTGATCCAGCTCGCGTAACTGAGTATCACCTGCCATGAAAAACACCTGGAACGGTACACTCATCACCCAGCAGGCCGCTGGTACTGCGCTTACCAACTCGACCACCGCGACGAGTCTTTTGAACGGCCAGGCAAAGTTCACGTTGCCCGCGCAGTTCTTGGATGTGATCGGGAGCAAGCTACGCGTTCGGGCATCGGGCCGAATCTCAACGGCTGCTTCGACACCTGGTACCTTGACGCTCGATATCCGCTTCGGATCGGTCGTCGTGTTCAATGGCGGCGCGTCTGGAACTCTGGCGACATCGGCGACCAATCTGACCTGGAAGTTTGAGGCTGATCTCTATGTCTTGACCGTGGGCAGCAGCACGACCGCTACTGCATACGGAACGGGCATCTTGACAAGTGCTGCGCTGTCGGCCACCACTCCAATCATGTTGCTACCGGTCAGTGCTCCAGCGGCAGGCACCGGATTCGACTCAACCGCCGCGTCCGTCGTGGATTTCTTCGCCACCTTCTCTGTTGCAAACGCCAGCAATTCGATCCGTTGTGACGATTACGAATTGATCTCATGCAACTAAATGGATGCCGCGCTGCTGCGCTATCGGTGGACCGCACCCGTCATCAGCGCTCCTCCTGCACTCATTCAGCAGGTCACTGATCGTTGGCCAGGACAGAATACGGCGCCGCCGCCCGATAATTCGCAGAGCTTGACGAGAACCATTTCCCTGCCGAGTAACATCACGGCGGGAAACTCGATCGTCATTCTGGTTTGTCATTTCAATTCGGCAACCAATCCGGGCGGCACGGTCTCCTTCACCGACAATCTGGGGAATACGTTTCCGGCCGCAACCGGCCGAGTGGATGACCTGGATCCGTCGGCCAACATGTCGGTGTATGCGTTTTTCATGCCCCGAATCACCACCGGCGGCGCACAGACGATTACAGCCACATTCCCGTATCTTGAATGGCAGAGCTTGTTGGTCATGGAGTGGTCAGGTTTGGCCAACCAAGCGCCACTGGATTGGAACGGCAGCGTCCAGACGGCCACAACTACGGCCGCTGACTTTCTGACCACAGGCAACATTGTTGGTGGCTCGAACGCAGGACTTTTGATAGGTCATTGCCTGAATGGCACGGATCAAAACACAGCCAATGGCGGAGGTGTAGGGTCTCCGAATTGCGGAACTGGGTTCACGGCAGTCAACAGTGGCACGACCGACTGGAACGGCATCGAAAATTCGTTCGTAGGGCCGGCCTGCCAACCGGAGTACCTGTACAGCACGAATCTAGGTACTCGGGCTATGACCTATACAGCTAAGAAGGCTGCCGAGAGCTATGTCTCAATAGGCATGGCACTCAAGGCAGCATGATATGACTGTCAGTGTTCTCCAGGAGCGGCAAGCTTCTAATAACTCGGCTAACGTAGCCTCGATTGCGCTGGCTTTTTCGAATCCGGTTACGCCGGGAAGTTCGATTCATGTCATTTGCTCAGGTGTCGATACTGCGACCTCGTTCACCTGCTCGGATAGCGTCAATGGGTCATATGGAGCGGCGCTCGACACGATCGACCAGGCCGGAGATACTCAGCGTTTAGCGCATTTCAAGTTTGACAATACGGCTGCCGGTACTCCGACAGTCACGATTACCCCCAATACCTCGATCGGATTCCTTGCGATCTGGATCCGCGAAATTGGTGGAACCTCCGGATATGATTCTGCTCATAAGACCGCGCTGCAGACTGCACTCGGCAATGGCACCGACAATGTAACGACCGGTACCCAAGCTCCTAACAATCAGCCGGGACTGTTGAGTGCGCTGGGAGTTTGTACATCCAATTTCGTGATCCCCGCTGCTGGAACTGGATTCACATCCGGAATCAGCGGGTGGTCATTCACAATCACCAATACTGCGGTCTCAGAAAGTAAGCGCTATACGTCGCTTTCGGCGATTGCGGCCACTTTCTCGAACAGCGGTGGTTCGAACAATTTCGCCACGCTGGCTGCCTTCTTCAAGGAAGCAGCTTCAGCCACAGTTGCGGTTGGACGCTCAGCGCAAACGGGTCCAGGCGTCTCTCCAGACAGCCGGCAGATGTTCCGGGCGCGACCGCTCTCGAATATCGCTAGCCCGGACATTACGGTTGGCCTGACTGGCCAGTCGAGCTCATTTGCGAGCGGAACATTTGCTAGTTCCAGCGCTGTTGCGCTCTCTGGGCAGGCTGCCACATTAGCAGCTGGCCAAGTCGTTGCAGTCTTGCCCGCGGTGGGCGCCTCTGTTTATAGCGGCCCAGGAATTTCGCCCGACTACCGGCAGCTGTTTAGAGCGCGTACTCTCTCGAGCACGATTCCTGCAACTCCAGATGTAACTGTCGGGCTGACAGGTCAGTCGGCCGGTTTCTCTCAAGGGACGGTCACATTATCTTCGACGGTCGTCGCGACCGGCCAGCAATCGATTGCGACGGCCGGGACCGTGGTCGCATCTACACAGAGCGCACTCACAGGTCGAAGCGCGACGACAACGGCCGGCGCGGTCTTCGCGGCGTCTCAAATTGTTGTAACAGGCCAGGCAGTAACGACTGCGGCGGGTGTCGTAGGTCCGGGCAATCAGCTGACGCTGACCGGCCAATCGGCCAGTAGCTCGACGGGTTCGGCTGCGATCTCGTCGCAGGTTGCGATTACAGGACTGTCGGCTTCCTTTACAGCCGGCACGGTGAGCCCTTCGGGAGCCGGATCAGCAACGCTGACCGGGCAGGCAGCGACATTCGCGCCCGGTACTGCTGTCGTTGTTTCCACGTTGGCTCTCACGGGTCAACGATCCACCTTTGCGAGTGGCACCGCTGCTGCAGGATTGAGTGCGGCGCTGACAGGCCAAGCGTCGACATTCAATGCCGGAACGCTTGGTCCGAACATAACGGTTGGGCTGACTGGTCAGAGTTCGACCTTTTCGGCTGGCAATGTCTCGGCGCCGAACTCCGTTTTCGCCGCGCTGACGGGGCAATCGAGCACTTTCAGCAGCGGTTCTCTGACTCCGAGCTCGGCGGTCACAGCGACCGGTCAATCGACGACCTCGAGCGCGGGGACTCTCGCTGCTGCAAAGACGGTCGCGCTGACTGGCTCGGGAATCACCAGCGCACTAGGCACATTGCTCGGTAGCTACACGGTTGGATTGACGGGCCAATCCGCCATTTTTGCCGCAGGCCTCGTTCTTCCGCCTGGTGACAAGACAGCATCTTTAACCGGATCGGTTGCGACATTTCGCACGGGCGCGATTCTTCCGATCGGCGCCGTATTGAGTGGAACCCCACGCTATGTGGTCAGAAGATTGAAGAAGCGCATATTCACGGTGAGTGCAGTGAGCTATCTGGAATTCCCTCCCAAAGACATCGCTGAGGAGATCAAGCTGGAATTCGATTTCTCACCTGATCTTCTCGATACAGGTGTGCTGCTGTCTGGAACGCCCACGGTATCGGTCACCGTTTCAGGCGTAGATCCAACGCCGAACAACATATTCAACGGCTTGCCGCGATTCGATTTGACCTCGACTCAGGTCATCGTTCCGGTGATGGGTGGCATCGCGAACTGCGACTATGACATCAAGGTTGTGGTGCCCACGACTGATTCGTTGACGGTTTTGGCGCTCAGCGGGATTCTGCCGGTCCGCGCATGATCCGAGTCAACGTCAAGGTTGACACGCGCGGTTTTGATCGCAAAGTCGCGAATTTGAAGCAGAACACGCCTTCTGCGACCGCAACGGCTCTGAACCGCACTGGAATATTCGCACAGAAGCGCGAAGAGGATGAAACGCGCACCGTCTTCAAGGCGCCGACACCATTTACGCAGCGCGCGTTCATAGTGCGTTGGGCCAATAGAAACAATCTGTTGACGCAGGTTGCTGTGAAGAATCAAGGCGGCGGCCGATTG
>Ga0207702_10002992_pt1 | contig 15731 bp, 13 predicted proteins | sample KBSCornC62_FD_184302 | JGI IMG/M metagenome (GOLD analysis project Ga0207702, IMG submission 184302) | Corn rhizosphere microbial communities from Kellogg Biological Station, Michigan, USA - KBS Corn C6-2 (SPAdes) (version 2) | ecosystem: Host-associated > Plants > Roots > Rhizosphere > Soil ...
CGCTGCCAGCCCTCGATCGCGGCGATCGAGCCCTTCGCGATGCGCGCGTGCGCCGCGGCGCTGCCGAACGCGCTGTCGGCGGGCGCCACGGCGGCGACGCGATGGACGGCCGCGAGCCGCACCGCGAAGGCGGCGACGTCGCGGCCGTGAAGCGCGCCGGCCGCGACCCGCTCGCTCCAGAGCGCGCCGTCGGCGAAGCGCTGCATCCGGACCGCGACGTCGACGACACGACCGCTGCCCTCGAGCGACGCGCCGCGCGGGCCGTCGTGCACCTCGACGACGTCGAGGTAGAGCGTGGGCGCGAAGCGGCGGTTCAGCCGCAGCTCCTCGTCGCAGAACCTGCGCCGCGCCGCCAGCGTCGTGAAGTCGAGGAACGGCAGCCGCACCGGCTTCTTGATCTTGTAGGCGAGCGTACGCGCAAGCAGCACCCACGAGATCGGCGTCTCGACGAGCCGCGGCGCCTGGCCGTCGGCCGCCGCGAGCTCGGCAGCGAGCGCGCGCACCCGCTGGCGCGCGCCATCGTGCGTGCTCGCATGACCCATGGCGCGGCATTCTCGACGGATCGGCGGCGTGACGCTTGACGCAGGCCAACGCAGCACGACGGTGGTGCGCGGCTCGCGGGAGCTCTCCGGGACGTGCGCTGCCGCGACGCGGCCGCGCCGTGAGTCGCTAGGCGCGCCGGTACGAGACGTCGAGCGCTTCCATCGCCGGGCCGAGCCCCAGCGGTGCCGGCAGGGTCGTCAGGATGCGCTTGAAGAGCGGTCGGAACGCGTCGTCGCCTTCGCGATGCGTCAGCGGATCGCGGTTCTTCATGAACGCGGCATCGAGCACCGCCCAGTCGGCGGCGGTCAGCACGCGCTCGGCGAGCGGCAGCACCTCGACCTCCTCGAGGCGGATGTGCTCGAGGTACGACTTCACGTAGCCGTTCATCCGCGTCTCGAAGCGCGCCCGCCGCTCGTCGGCGTCCGGGGCGTCGCTCATCATCTCGAGCGCGAGCAGGTCGTGCTCGAGCTCGAGCACCGCGCGATGGCTGGCGGAGTGCTCGGCGTCGAGCCGGTCGAGCACGGCCGCGCCCTCGCCGCTGCGCTCGCGGATCTTCGGAAAGAGCAGCTCGCTCTCTTTCGTGTGGTGGACCTTCTCGGGAAACTCGTCGATATAGAACAGCATCGCGCGCAGCACCGTGAAGTCGGGCTGGATGCGATGCCGCTTGCCCTCGGAGAGCAACAGGCTGATCGACCGCAGCACCGCCGACAGCACGCCGTGCTCGTCGCGGATCACGCGCAAGGTGGGATGCATCGCTGTCCTCCTTCGATCGTCGCCGCTCATGACAGCGTGCTCAGGAGCACGGTCTGCAGCACGAGCTGACGGAGCTTCGCGGGCGGCTCGGCGACGTCGAGCAGCCCCGCGAGACGCGCCGTCGGGTGACGCTCGGACGCGAGCCCGTCGTAGACCGGAACGCCCGCCTCGCGCCCGACCAGCGCGACGAGCTCGTGCGTCAGGCCCTGGCACTCGATGCCGTCGTAGAGACGGCCGAGCATGCGCGCGGTGTGCTGGAGATCGTCAGGCTGGTGCAGATCGGCGAGGCGAGGTCGCACGTGCGACACGTGGGCGCCGAGGCCAACGGCGGCTTCGCGGAAGAGGGCGGCGTCGGCGCCTTCCTCCGACTCGCACAACAGGGCCAGCTTCTTGCCTCGCAAGAGCGCTTGCCGCGGCTCGGCCCGCTGGAGGAGCCGGGCGTTGCCGAGCAGGGCGTCGGAGTCGCTGGCCGACAGACGTTCGAGGTTTGCGCTGGGCACGGGCGTCAAGACGATGGTCTTCAAGAGTCCCCCGCTCGAGTCGGGTGGTGAGAGGCTATTCGCATGACCTCCGCGAACCTTGATGCCGGTCAACCGCGACGACGCGGTTCTCGCGCTGACACGGTCTGTTTACACACTGCGACCGAGGGACGTGAACCGTTGGTAGTTCGCGCGCTTCGCGTTCCTAGCATGGCCACATCCAAACCAGCCAGAGCAAGGAGCGCTCACGATGTCTGCCCAACTCAGCACGCTCGACTCGCCCCGGTTCGCTGCCCCGCCGGTGCCGGTTCGCGCCACCCCGGTGCGGCCCGCCGACCGCTACGCCAGCCAGAGCGCCGCCGACACGCTGAAGCTGCTGAGCGAGCGCCTCGCGCCGCGCCGCCGCGTCGTCCACGCCGGCGACGTCGTCTATTCGGCAGGCGAACGCTTCGAGTCGCTCTACATCCTCAACTCGGGCTTCTTCAAGATGATCAACCTCGCCGCCGACGGCCGCGAACAGGTCGTGAGCCTCAAGTTCCGCGGCGACTGGCTGGGGTTCGACGGCATCGCCGCGGGCAGGTACTCGTGCGACGCCGTCGCGATGGACACCGGCGAGGTCTGGGTGGTCCGCTACGACGAGCTGCTCACGGCGAGCGTCGCGCACCCCGCGCTGCTGTCGGCGCTGCACGTCGCGATGAGCCGCGAGATCGGCCGCGACCGCGACTCGCTGATGTCGGTGTGCACGTTGCCCGCCGATGCCCGCGTCGCCGAGTTCCTGCGCTCGTGGGCGGACTCGCTCGCCAAGAGCGGCCTGCGCTCGGACCAGATCACGCTGCGCATGACGCGCGCCGAGATCGGCAACTACCTCGGCATGACGCTCGAGACCGTGAGCCGCGCGCTGTCGCGGCTGGCGCGCGACGCGGTCATCGAGTTCGCAGAAAAGGGCCGGCGCGACATCCGCATTCCCGACGTCGACGCGCTCACGCTGTTCGTCCAGCGCTGCCTCGCGCCGACGACGCTGCAGTAGCGCACCGCCGGCCGGGTCTCAGGCGGCGCCGACGACGCGGCCGATCGCCTGCATCAGCTCCTCGCGCGAGCAGGGCTTCCTGAGCAGCTCCCAGGCGAGCGGCGCGTCGCGGTCGGCTTCGATCAGCTCGGCGGGAAAGCCCGACATCAGGACGATCGCGAGCTCCGGAAAGCGCTCTTGCGCCTTCGCCGCGAGCTCGGTGCCGCGGATGCCTGCGCCGAGCGCGATGTCGCTCAGCAGGACGTCGAAGCGCTCGTCGCCGTCGAGCGCGAGCAGCGCCTGCTCGCCGCTCGGTGCTTCGAGGACCTTGCAGCGCAGGCTCTCGAGAAAGCGGCGCATCACGTCGCGCACCTCGGCGTCGTCCTCGACGAGCAGCACGGCGAGCCCTTCCGGGATCGCGTCTGCGTCGACCGAATCGGCGGCGACGCCGAGCGCCGTCGACGCCGCGCGCGGGATGTACAGCGTCACCGTCGTTCCCTCGTCAACGACGCTGTCGAGCGTGACCGCGCCCTTCGACTGCTTGACGAAGCCGTAGACCGTGCTCAGCCCGAGGCCGGTGCCGCGCCCGGCTTCCTTGGTCGTGAAGAAGGGCTCGAACGCGCGCTCGCGTGTTTCGGCCGACATGCCGCTGCCGCTGTCGCTGATCGCGATCGCGACGAAGCCGTTCTCGACGGACTCGATCTCGGGAAGCACGCTGTCCGGAAGCTCGCTGCACACCTCGGCGCGGAAGCGGAGCGTGCCGCCGGCGGGCATCGCGTCGCGCGCGTTGATCGCGATGTTGAGCAGCGCAGATTCGAGCTGCCCCGGATCGGCCATGACGTTCGCGCCCGCGTAGGCGGCGACCTCGATGCGGATCCGCTGGTCGAGCGTGCGCCGGAGCATGTCGGCGAGCGAGTGCAGCAACGCGCCGGCGTCGACGGCGCTCGGCAGCAGCACCTGGCGGCGCGAGAAGGCGAGCAGCTTGCCCGTCAGCTCGGCGCCGCGGCGGGCGGCGCGGCTCGCCGCGCCGAGCAGCTCGCCTCCGTAGCCGTTGTCGGCCAGGCCGGGCAGGTCGCCGAGCACCTGGAGGTTGCCCTGGATGACCGTGAGCAGGTTGTTGAAGTCGTGGGCGATCCCGCCGGTCAGCTGGCCGACGGTCTCGAGCCTCTGCGCGTGGTTGAGCGCCTCCTCCGAGTGCACGCGCTGCAGGCTGCTCGCGAGCATGTTGGCGAGCGACTCGAGGAACCGGACTTCGTCGGGAGCGAAGTCGCGCGCTCGGCGCGAGCGGACGACGAGGACGCCGATGGTCCTACCGAGGTCCGAGAGCGGCACCACGAGGCCGCTCCTCAGGCCGGCGTCGAGATATTCGCGTGGCACCTGAACGCGGCGCTCGGTGGCGTAGTCGGCAATGACGAGCGAGCGGCCTTCGGCGAGGACGTGGCCGAGCGAGGTCTCGGGACGGTTCGCGATGCAATCGCCGATCGCCTCGCCCGGCATGTCGCCGACGACCCCGGCGACGCGCAGCTCGAGCCGGTTCGGCTGCAGCAGGTAGGCGATCGCGACGTCCACCGCGAGCGCCTCGGCGGCGACGCGCGGAATCTCGTCGAGCAGCTTCTGCGGCTCGCGGGCGTCGACCGCGAGCCGGCCGACGCGCGCGAGCTGCTCGCTGTAGCGCGCGCGTTGCAGCGCCTGCTTGACGCGCGGATACGCGCCGATGTCGCGGATCGCGGCGACGACGAGGGCATGGCCGTGGTCCTGCAGCGGGCTGAGCGCGATCTCAACGACGACCTCGCTGCCGTCCTTGCGGCGCGCGACGAGCTCGGTCTGCCCCCCGCCCATCGGCCGCGCGCGCGGTGCAGCGTTGAACGACTCGCGGTAGGCGGCGTGGCGTGCCCGCACCGCATCGGGAACGAGCGCCTCGATGCCGAGGCCGACGAGCTCGTCGACCTCGTAGCCGAGGAGCGTCGCGGCCGACGGGTTGGCGAGGACGACGCGGCCGGCGCCGTCGGCGACGACGAGCGCGTCGGCGTAGGCGAGAAAGAGCGTGCGATAGAGCGCGTCGACCGAGGCGCCGTTGTCCAGCGTCGACGCCGCTGGAATGGTCATCGACGCTGCCCGCTCATCCCGTCGTCACCGGCGCGACCAGGATGTAGCCGGCGCCGCGCACCGACTTGATGATCTGCGGATCGTCGACGTTGGCCTCGAGCTTCTTGCGCAGCCGTCCGATCTGGACGTCGATCGTGCGGTCGAACGGCCCGGCCTCGCGGCCGCGCGTGTGCTCGAGGAGGAAGTCGCGCGACAGCACGCGGCCGGCGTTTTCGAGCAGCGCCGCGAGCAGGCTGAACTCGCCCCCCGTGAGCGCGACCTCCTGGCCGTTCGCGTCGACGAGGCGCCGCGCCGCGGTGTCGAATTGCCAGCCGGCGAAGCGATGGATCGCACGCGCACTCGGCGCACCCGGGCTCGGCTGCGCCGTTCGCCGCAGCACCGCCTTGATCCGCGCGAGCAGCTCGCGCAGGTCGAACGGTTTGGTCACGTAGTCGTCGGCGCCGACCTCGAGCCCGACGACCTTGTCGACGGCGTCGCCGCGCCCCGTGACGATGACGAGCCCGCAGTGCCAGCGCTCGCGCAGCTGGCGCGCGATCGAGAAGCCGTCTTCGCCGGGCAGCCCGAGGTCGAGGAGGACGAGCTGCGGCGGATCGGTCGTCATCAGCCGCAGCAGCGCGGCACCGTCGTGCAGCCGGGAAACGCGAAAGCCCTGGCTCTCCAGGTAGCGGCCGAGGAGAACGGTGATCTCGATCTCGTCGTCGACGACGGCGATGTGGGTCGAAACGCTCACGGGCGAAGCTCGCGGAGGGGGTCGCTAGATTATCAGCAGCCCCTGCGCACGCGATGCCTTGACCGTTCGCAAGGCGCCAGGCGGCGCGCATGCCTACGATCGGCCGGATGCGAGACGCGATCCCTCGCCGCCCGGCCAAGCCGATTCCGTTCATCGTCCTGCAGGAGTCTTCGGCGACGGCGCCGCAGCCGCCCGGATTCGCGCTCTGGCAGCTCGGCTTCCGGCCGTTCTACCTGCTCGCCGGGATCTTCGGCGCGCTCTCGGTCGCGCTCTGGGCGGCGCAGTTCTCGGGCGTGCTCGGCGCGACGTACCTGCCGGGTCCGGCGTGGCACGCGCACGAGATGCTGTTCGGCTTCGCGCTCGCGGTCATCGTCGGCTTTCTCTTCACCGCCGGGCGAAACTGGTCGGGTCGGCCGACGCCGCGCGGCGCGCCGCTCGCCGCGCTCGCGGCGCTCTGGCTCGCCGCGCGCTGCCTGGCGCTGACGCCGTACGGCTGGATCGGCGCGATCGTCGGGCCGGCGTTCGCGCTCGCCGCCGCGATCGGTCTCGCGATCCCGCTCGTCGGCGCGCGCAACCGCCGCAACTACGTCTTCGTCGCGCTGCTCGTCGCGCTCGCTGCGCTCGACCTCGTCTTCCATCTCGCCGCGCTCGGCGTCTTCGCGGTGCCCGAGTTCTTCGGCGTTCGCGTCGCGCTCGACGTCGTCCTCTTCGTGATGGCGCTGATGTCCGGGCGGGTGATCCCGATGTTCACCAACAACGCTCTGCCGAACGCCGGCGCCGAGCGCTCGCCCGAGCTCGAGCGGTTCGCGCTCGGTTCGATCGTCGCCCTCGCCGCCGCCGACCTCCTCGGCGTCGACGGAGCGACGCTCGCGGCCGTCGCGTTCGTCGCCGCTGCGCTGCACGCGCTGCGCTGGAGCCTCTGGCGGCCGTGGAAGACGGTGCGCACGCCGATCGTCTGGGTGCTGCATGTCGCCACGCTGTGGATCCCGATCCACCTCGCCCTGCGCGCCGCGGCTGCGCTCGGCTGGGTCGCGAGCACCGCGGCGTCGCACGCGCTGACGGTCGGTGCGCTGGGCGGCCTCGTGCTCGGGATGATGACGCGCACGTCGCGCGGCCACACCGCGCGGCCGCTGCGCGCCGACGCGTTCGACGTCGCGAGCTATGCGCTGGTCACGCTCGCGGCGGTCGTTCGCGTCGTGCTGCCGATCGCCGCTCCGGCGATGACGATGGCGGCGATCGTCGGCTCGGCGGCGCTCTGGTCGGCGGCGTTCGCGATCTTCGCGGTGCGCTACTGGCCGGTGCTGACGCGTCCGCGCATCGACGGCGCACTAGGCTGATGCAGCCTTGCGCTTTCGCAAAACCCTGCGAAGCGCGAATCGCGAACATCCGGAATGCCGGCCGCGGCAACGGTGTTCGCTGCCGCGGTGCCGCGCCGGAGCCCACATGCCACCTGCACCGCTTCCCTCGTCCGCCCTCGTTCGCGGCAGCGCCACGATCGTCGCAATCGCAGCCGCGCTGGCGCTCGTCGTCGCGTGCAGCAAGGCCGACGCGCCCGCCACCGCGGCGTCGGCGCCCGCCAGCGGCGCAACGCCAACCGCCCTCGCGGCGGTGCGAGACGATCCGTACGACTCGGCGAAGATGGACTTCAAGCCGGCGCCGGCGCAGCTCTCGAGCCAGCGCCACACCGGCGCGTTCGCTTCCGGCTCGGCGCTCAACATGGAAGCGACGCTCGCGCCGCTCGACCCGTCGCCGGTCAAGGAGATCCGCCTCGACACGACGCACAAGATCATCGAGATCGCTCCGGGCGTCCGCTTCAGTGCGTGGACGTTCGGCGACAAGGTCCCGGGCCCGGTGATCCGCGCCCGGGTCGGCGACAAGATCCGCTTCACGATGACCAACCGCTCCGACGAGCCGGCGCCGGGAATCCAGCTCACCGCGGCGCCGATGATGCATTCGATGGACTTCCACTCCGCGATGGTCTCGCCGCAGGACAAGTACCGCTCGATCGCACCGGGGCAGACGATCTCGTTCGAGTTCACCGCGAACTACGCCGGCGTCTTCATGTACCACTGCGGCACGCCGATGGTGCTGGAGCACATCGCGTCGGGCATGTACGGGATGATGATCGTCGAGCCGCGCAACGGCTATCCGACCAAGGTCGACCGCGAATACGCCGTCGTGCAGAGCGAGTTCTATACCAAGCCGGACCCGCAGAAGCGCAAGATCGACGGCCATGTGTTGCAGGTCCTCGACGGCGACCGCGTGCGCGCGAAGGCGCCGACCTACACCGTCTTCAACGGCCGCTACAACGGCCTGGTCGAAACGCCCGTCGTCGCCAAGCCCGGCGAGCGCGTTCGCATCTTCGTCCTCAACGTCGGCCCGTCGAACACGTCGAGCTTCCACGTCGTCGGCACGATCTTCGACCGCGTCTGGATCGACGGCAATCCCGACAACCAGTTCCGCGGCATGCAGACGGTGCTGCTCGGCTCGTCGAGCGGCGCGATCGTCGAGGCGATCATTCCCGAGGCCGGCAACTACGTGATGGTCGACCACCACTTTGCCAACGCCTCCCAAGGCGCGATCGGCATCATCGCCGCCGGCGGCTCGGCGGCGGACCCCGAGCACCACAACATCCCCGCGACCGCAGCGCCGACCGACGCCGCGGCGGTGCAGGGCAAGCTCGCGTTCGAGTCGAAGTGCCTCGCGTGCCACTCGATCGCTGGCGGCGACAAGGTCGGCCCCGACCTCTACGGGGTCACCAAGCACGTCGACGACGCCTGGCTGACGCGCTGGCTGAAGGCGCCCGAGCAGATGCTGCAGAGCGATGCCCACGCCAAGGCGCAGCTCGAGAAGTACAAGCTGCCGATGCCGAACCAGGGCCTCTCCGACGGGGAGATCAAGCAGTACATCGCGTACTTCAAGTGGGCCGACCAGAACCTGCAACCCAAGGGCGATGCGCAGCCGCAGCCGTCGGCGCCGGGAACCGCGTTGCCGCCTTCGCAGACGCGATCGGCCGCACCGATGGCCGGCCACGGCACGGGCGGCAAGCCATGAGACGCGCGGCGATCGCCATCGTCCTCGCGTTGCAGATCGCGCCGGCGCTCGCGTGCGGCGCGTGCGACGAGGACAAGATCGCGGCGACCTACGACCACGCCGCCGTGCAGCGGGCGAAGGCACGACAACGCGTCGTCGTCTTCTGCGACGTCCAGGGGCCGCCGCTCGACGCCGCGAGCGTGCGCCGCGTCGCCGCCGCGACGAGTGGAGTCGACGCTGCGACCGTGCGGACTTCGGCGGCGCCGGCGACGCTCTCGTTCACCGTCGACCCGCGCAAGCGCTCGCCGCAAAGCGCGGCGTCGGCGCTGCAACGCGGCGCTCCCTCGGGAACGCGGATCGCGATCGTCCGCGTGCTCGGCGCATGATGCGCGGCCGCGCGGCCGCGATCAGCGCCGCGGCGAGCTCGCCGCGCCGGCGCGCCAGCGCGCGAGCAGCTCTGCCTCGCGCTCGGGGGTCAGCCCGGCGCGCAGCTTCGCCTGCCGCGCCGGCGGTTGCGCGCGGAACCACGCGAGGGTGTCGGCAGCGGTCGCGGCGAGCGACCTGAAGGTCAGTCCCGCGGCGCGCGCGCGCGCGATCGAGCGGCGCGCGAAGCCGGCGCTCTCGCCCTCGCCTGGCACCCACACCGGCAGGTCGCTCCACGGCGAGACCTGTTCGGCCTCGAGAAACGTCGTCGGTACCCAGGTGACGCGAGCGTCGGCCCGAACTCCTTCGGCGATCCCCGCGAGCATCGCGCGCATCGTCAGCGGTTGCGCAGGTCCGGTGGCGTTGAACGTTCCCGTCGTTCGCGTCTCGGCCATCCGGATCGTCCACTCGGCGAGATCGCGCGCGTCGATGAACTGCACCGGGTCCGAGCCGTCGCCCGGAGCGAGGACGTCGCCGCCGCGCGCGAGGCGCACCGGCCAGTAGGTGAAGCGATCCGTCTCGTCGCCGGGACCGACGATGAGCCCCGGGCGGATCACGGTCGTGCGCGCGCCGAACCGGCGACGCGCTTCCTGCTCGCTCACCGCCTTCAACGGCCCGTAGAGCTCGCCGATGCGGCCGCGCAGCGTCTCGCCGGTCTCGGCCATCGCATCGGCGCCGGTGTACGGCGCGACGGCGGCGGACTCGTCCTCGGCCTTGTCGTTCGTCCCGTAGACCGAGATCGTCGAGATGAAGACGTACTGCCCGACCCGATCGCCGAGGACGCGCGCCGCGTCGCGAACCCAGAACGGCAGCGTCGTCGGATTGTCGATGCAGACGTCCCACGTGCCGCCTTCGAGCGCCTTCAGGTCGCCGGTGTTGCGATCGCCGACGAGCTCGACGACCGCGCCGGGCCACGCGTGCGGGCTGCGGCCGCGGTTGAAGAGCGTGACGTGGTGGCCGCGCGCGAGCGCGTACGCCACCTGATGCGGGCCGGTGAAGCCGGTGCCGCCGAGGATGAGGATGCGCAGCCGCCGCTTCGGCTCGGCGCCGGCGGCGTCGGCGGCAGCGGCAGCGGCGAATGCGGGTGCCGCGAGCGCGGGCAGCGCAGCGGCAGCGTGGAGAAGATCGCGGCGGGTCATCGTGGCCATGGCTGGAGGGTCGGTCCGGTCCGTCGATGCTAGGCGAGCAGCCCTGCGGTTGCACGCGCGCTCCGCCGGGCCGATGATCGCCGCGCCGTCCGCCGGAGAAACCGATGCACCTCGCTTCCGACTTCGCCTCCCGTCGCCGCACGATTGTCGTCGCCGGCAGCGCGCTCGCGCTCGTCGCGCTCGTGCGACCCGATCGCGCCCTCGCCCAGGCCGGCGCGACGAAGCTGCGCATCGGCACGATCGGCGCCGGCCGCATCGGCGGAGCGGTCGGCGGACTGTGGGTCCGCGCCGGCCATCCGGTGATGTTCTCGTCGAAGGACGCGAGCGAAGGCAAGGCGCTCGCCGAGAAGCTCGGGCCGCCCGCGCGCGCCGGCAGCGTCGAGGAGGCGATCGCGTTCGGCGACGTGATCTTCCTCGCCGTTCCCTACGGCGCGATGCCCGCCATCGGCCGCGAGTACGGCGCAGCGTTGAAGGGCAAGATCGTGCTCGACGCCGGCAACGCCGTCTCCGCTCGCGACGGCCCGATCGCCGACGAGGCCGACCGCGACGGCATCGGGCTCACCACGCAGAAGTACCTGCCCGGCGCACGCATCGTTCGCGCCTTCAACACCATCGGCTACACGATCCTCCAGGCAGAAGCCGGCCGCGCCGACCCGAAGCTGCCGATTCCGATCGCCGGCGACGACGCCGACGCGGTCCGCATCGCCGGCGAGCTCGTCCGCGACGCCGGCTTCGAGCCGGTCGTCGCCGGCGGCCTCGCCGACGCGCGCCGCTTTCAGCGCGGCGCTCCCGGCTACGGGCCGAAGGCGAACGCCGCCGAGCTGCGCGAGAAGCTGCGCTCGGCGCCGTGACGGCGCTCGGCGGGCGGCTGCGCGCGCTGCTTCCCGCGACCGCCGCCGAGCGGCGCGCGGCGCTGTGGTCGTTCGCGTACTTCTTCGCGCTGCTCGCGGCGTACTACGTGCTGCGGCCGTTGCGCGACCAGATGGCGATCGCCGGGGGCGTGCAGCGGCTGCCGTGGCTCTTCACGGCGACCTTCGCGACGCTGCTCGTCGCCCAGCCGGTCTACGGCGCGCTTGTCGCGCGGCTGCCGCGGCAGCGCTTCATCGCGATCGTCTACCACTTCTTCGCGCTCAACCTCGCCGCGTTCTGGCTGCTGCTGACGCTCGACGTGGAGACGATTGCGGTCGCGCGCGTCTTCTTCGTCTGGGTGAGCGTCTTTAGCCTGTTCGCGGTCGCCGTGTTCTGGTCGTTCATGGCCGACCTTTTCGACAGTGAGCAGGGCAAGCGCCTGTTCGGCTTCATCGGCGCGGGCGGAACGATCGGCGCGCTGCTCGGCCCGGCGATCACGATCGTCCTCGCCGAGCCGCTCGGGCCGAGGAACCTGCTCCTCGTCGCCCTGGTCCTGCTCGAGCTGGCGGTCTTCTGCGTCCACCGTCTCGAGCGCGCCGCGACGTCGGGCGCACCGCGGCCCGCCGCCGCCGCCCACGACGCGGTCGTCGGCGGCGGCGCGTTCGCAGCGATTCCCGAGATCGTGCGCTCGCCGTACCTGCTCGGGCTCGCCGCCTGGTCGTGCCTGCTCTCGTTCGGCGCGACGGTGCTCTACTTCGCGCAGGCCAACGTCGTCGCCGCCGAGGTGCATGGCGCGGCGGCACAGACGCGCATCTTCGCGAGCGTCGACCTCGCAGTCGGCGTGCTCACCCTCGCGACGCAGGTCTTCGCGACCGGACGATTCCTCGCCCGCTTCGGCGTCGGCGTCGCGTCAGCGGTGCTGCCGGCGGTCTTCGTCGTCGGCTTCGCTGCGCTCGGCTTCGCCGCGCTCGGCTCGGCACCGACGCTCGCTGTCGTCCTCGCCTTGCAGGTCGCGCAGCGCTGGGCAAACTTCGCGATCGCAAACCCGGCGCGCCAGGTCTTCTTCACCGTCGTCGGCCGCGAGGAGAAGTACAAGGCGAAGAGCTTCATCGACGTCGTCGTCTACCGCGGCTCGGACGCGCTCTGGGGCTGGCTGTACGAGAGCGTGCACGCGATCGGGCTGAAGCTCGGCGCGATCGCGCTCGTGGCGATCCCGGTCGTCGCGGCGTGGCTGGCGCTGTCGACGTCGCTCGGCCGCATGCACGATCGCCGACGTTGACGCCGATCAAGGCAGCGCGCGTGCAGCGGTGACGCGCTCGTCCGGCGGGTGTCCAATCGAAGCGCGATGCGAGCAAGACAAGCGGTGAAGTCATGAAACGCGCGCTGGTGCCGCTCGACGGCTCGGACGACGCGCTGCGCGCGTTCGCGCACGCGATCGGCGAACTGCGCGGCAGCGTCGATGCCGAGCTGCACGTCGTCAACGTGCAGGCGCCGCCGGTCCACCCTTGGCCCGGCAAGCTCGTGTCGCCCGATGTCGTCGACGCGGAGCTGCGGCGCGCCGGCGAGGCGATCGTCGCTGCGGTCGAGCGGCCGGCAGCCGCGGCTGGCGTGGCGTGCGTCGGTCACGTCCGCATCGGGCACGCCGCCGAGGAAATCGCGGAGTGTGCGCGCGAGCTCGGCTGCGACGCGATCGTGATGGGGACGCGCGGGCTCGGCCGCGTCGCGAACCTGGTGCTCGGCTCGGTCGCGCACAAGGTCGTGCAGCTCAGCCACATGCCCGTGACGCTCGTCCGCTAGCGCCGGGCGTGCGAACGGCGCCAGCGAGGCGCGCGCAGTTGATCCTCGTCAAGCGCGCAGGGTCCGCCGGATCTCGACGCGTCGACCCGCGACGAATAATCGCCGCATGCAGCCGCTCCCGAGCGATTCTCCGCCGACCGTGCACGCGCCCCGCCGTGCGCGCGCCGTCGCCGCAGCGCGCACCGGCCGGGCGACGAAGAGCCGCTGGCCGGCGAAGCTCGACTTCGCACAGAGCGCAAGCGGACTGCTGCTCGGCGTCTTCATGTGGGGCCACATGCTCTTCGTCTCGACGATCCTCGTCAGCGAGGACGCGATGTGGGCGGTGGCGAAGTTCTTCGAGGGCTACTTCCTGCTCGGGAAGCCCTATCCGATCCTCGTCTCGTTCGTCGTCGCCGGCGTCTTCACGCTCTTCATCGTCCACGCGGCGCTGGCGCTGCGCAAGTTCCCGATCAACTACGGCCAGTACCGCACCTACCGCGACCACATGGCGATGATGCGGCACGAGGACACGACGCTGTGGTACTGGCAAGTCGTCACCGGCTTCGCGATGTTCTTCCTCGCCTCGGTGCACCTGTACCAGATGATGATGCACCCGGAGCAGATCGGGCCGTGGGCCTCTGCGGACCGCGTCTGGAGCGGGTCGTGGTGGCCGCTCTACCTGGTGCTGCTGTTCGCGGTCGAGCTGCACGGCGGCATCGGTCTTTATCGCCTCGCGGTCAAGTGGGGCTGGTTTGCCGGCGCCGACGATCGCGCGACGCGGCGCAGGCTAAAGGCGCTGAAGTGGGCGCTGTCGGCCTTCTTCATCGCCCTCGGCCTGGCGACGCTCGCTGCCTACATCAAGATCGGCATGGGCCGCGACGCGCGCATCGGCAAGGAATTCGTGCCGAGCTGGCAACAGACGTCGCTGCAGCAGGCGCCGGCAACGGAACGCCGCAAGTGAACGTCTTCTACACCGACGTGCTCGTCATCGGCGGCGGCCTCGCCGGCCAGCGCATGGCGATCGCGGCGAAGCGCCGCGGCCACGACACCGTGATCCTCTCTCTCGTTCCGCCCAAGCGCTCGCACTCGAAGGCAGCGCAGGGCGGCATGCAGGCGAGCCTCGGCAACGTCGTCAAGGGCCAGGGCGACAACGAGGACGTCCACTTCGAGGACACCGTGCGCGGTTCCGACTGGGGCGCCGACCAGGACGTCGTGCGCATGTTCGTCAACACCGCGCCGAAGGCGGTGCGCGAGCTCGCCGCGTGGGGCGTGCCGTGGAGCCGCGTGCGCAAGGGCGACCGCCAGGTCGTCATCAACGGCCAGAAGGTGACGATCACCGAGCGCGACGAGGCGCACGGGCTCGTCGCGCAGCGCGACTTCGGCGGCACCAAGAAATGGCGCACGTGCTACGTCGCCGACGCGACCGGCCACGCGATGCTGCAAGCCGTCGGCGACCAGGTGATCGCGGCGCAGATCCCGGTGCGTGAGCGCTGCGAGGCGCTGGCGCTGATCCACGACGGCGGCCGCTGCCACGGCGCGGTCGTGCGCGATCTCGTCACGGGCGATCTGAGCGCGTGGATCGCGAAGGCGACCGCGCTCGCGACCGGCGGCGCCGGCCGCCTCTATCGGGTGACGACCAACGCGGTGATCTGCGACGGCGTGGGCATGGCGATCGCGCTCGAGACCGGCGTCGCCACGCTCGGCAACATGGAAGCGGTGCAGTTCCACCCCACCCCGATCTTCCCGGCCGGGATCCTGCTGACCGAAGGCTGCCGCGGCGACGGTGGGCTGCTGCTCGACGCTGACCATCACCGCTTCATGCCGGACTACGAGCCCGAGAAGAAGGAGCTGGCGTCGCGTGACGTCGTGTCGCGGCGGATGGAAGAGCACATCCGCAAGGGCAGGGGAGCGAGCTCGCGGTTCGGCGAGCACCTCTGGCTCGACATCCGCCTGCTCGGCGAGAAGCACATCCGCCAGAACCTGCGCGAGGTCTGGGACATCTGCCACTACTTCGTCGGCCTCGACCCGGTGAAGGACCTGATCCCGGTGCGTCCGGCGCAGCACTACACGATGGGCGGGGTCCGCACCGACCACACCGGCGAGAGCCCGACGCTGAAGGGCCTGTTCGCAGCCGGCGAGACGGCGTGCTGGGACATGCACGGCTTCAACCGCCTCGGCGGCAACTCGGTCGCCGAGACCGTCGTCGCCGGCATGATCGTCGGCGAGTTCATCGCCGACTTCTGCGACCGTCCCGAGAACGACGCGGTGATCCGGACCGGCGTCGTGCGCGAGTTCCTGCGCCGCGAGCAGGCCGAGCTCGATGCGATCGCTGCGACCGGCGCGCGCGGCGAGGATGCGAGCGCGCTGAAGGCGCGGATGCAGGAGATCATGAGCGCGAAGGTCGGCATCTTTCGCACCGGCAAGGACCTCGAGCAGGCGGTCGACGAGCTGCAGACGTTGCTCGCGAAGAGCCACCGAATCGGCCTGCGCTCGAGCGCGCCCGGCGCCAACCCGGAGCTCGTGACGGCGTACCGGACGAAAAAGATGCTCAAGCTCGCGCTGTGCGTCGCGTACGGCGCCTGGATGCGCACCGAGAGCCGCGGCGCGCACTACCGCGAGGACCATCCGACGCGCAACGACGCGCAGTGGCTGAGCCGTACGCTCGCCAGCTGGTCGGGCGACGACGCGACGCTGCCGACGCTGCGCTACGAAGCGCTCGACGTCATGAGGATGGAGCTGCCGCCGGGCTGGCGCGGCTACGGTGCGAAGGACTACACCGACCATCCTGACACCGCCGTCCGCCAGGCCGAGGTCGAGGTGACGAAGGCGAGGGTCGACGACCGCTTCGCGCGCCAGCGTGCGCTGATGCCGTACGAGCATCTGCT
>Ga0207702_10002994_pt1 | contig 15715 bp, 9 predicted proteins | sample KBSCornC62_FD_184302 | JGI IMG/M metagenome (GOLD analysis project Ga0207702, IMG submission 184302) | Corn rhizosphere microbial communities from Kellogg Biological Station, Michigan, USA - KBS Corn C6-2 (SPAdes) (version 2) | ecosystem: Host-associated > Plants > Roots > Rhizosphere > Soil ...
GCTGTGCGTGGCGCACGATCTCCGGATTATAGCTAGGGTTGCGAAAGTGCGCGGAGACCTCGATAGCGTTTGAACTCAGTGTCGCTGCTTACGAGCAGGACGCGCACTCAAACATCGCCTCTGAACCACGCTTCCACGTCATTTTGCGGCTTCGCCCAATTGGGATCGATAATCTTGATCCGCCCGGCAAGAGTTCCGAATTGCCGTGGCTTGCACGCAGCCTGACCCGCTGGAATTAAATCGGCAATCGGCGCGCCGTGCCGGCAGATCGTAATACGTTGGCCTTTTTCTACTTGCTGGAGAAGTTGCGTGAGCTTATTTTTAGCCTCGCCGACACTGACCTTCATGTCCCTATTAAAGCCATTGAATGGCCATTTCGGGCACTCTCGCTATATTTTCGACAGACGATCCAGATACGCATTCCAGACGTCGCGCTGGAGAATCAGGTTCGCGCATTTTCCTTCGCGCGCAATTTCAATCAACCCGGCCGTTTCCAATTCTTTGATGTGATGAGAAATGGTTGCAGCGCTCACGCGATGCGTTTGCAGCAGAACGCCGCAGGGCATCGGATTGCCGCTGGCGCTGATTTGCTGGAGGATCTGGTACCGCCTGGGTTCGGCCAGTGCGCGGCAAATCGAGGCAAACTGTCGATCGGTTAATTGAGCGCGCTTGCCGCCGCGCGGAGACACTTAAGAGAGCACCGGCAGTGCGGCGTTGAGCGAACCTTGGCGGTAGCCTTCCAGATCGAGCGTCACGTATAAGAACCCGAGTTGCTTGAAGATCGCCGAAAACGCTTGTGCGATTTCGGGAGTAAGGGCGCGCGGCATTTCTTCTTTCGCCACTTCGATGCGCGCCAACTCGCCATGAAAGCGGACGCGAAACTGCCGGAAGCCCAACGCCCGAATGGCTTCCTCACCCTGTTCGATCGTGCGAATGGTTTGAGGCGTTACCGGTGTTCCGTAAGGCACGCGTGAGCTCAAGCACGCCGCCGCCGGCCGATCCCAGGTGGATAGGCCGGCGCGGCGCGATAATTCTCGTATTTCACTCTTGGTGAGTCCCGCTTCTACCAACGGCGCCTGAACACCATGCATGTTGGCCGCGCGCTGGCCCGGACGATAGTCGCCCAGATCGTCTTTGTTGACACCGTAAATAATAGCCACGTCCCCGCGGCCAGCGGCGAACGCTTCCAGACGCGTGAACAGCTCGTCCTTGCAATGGAAGCAGCGATTCTTGTCGTTCTTTAGGTAATCCGGATTTTCGAACTCGTGTGTCTCGATGTACTCGTGCCGGAATCCGCATTCCCGCGCGAACGCTTCGGCATCGCGTTTGTGGGAAGCCGGGATGGAGGCCGAATCGGCGGTGATCGCCACGGCATTATCGCCAAGCACGCGATGCGCCGCCCACGCCAGGTAAGCCGAATCCGTCCCACCAGAATAAGCAACGATCACGCGACCGAGTTTTCCTAAACACTCGAACAGGGCCTGCTCTTTGCCATCGAGAGCCGCAGGGTCGGCGCGCAAATTCACGAGGGCGGCCATAAGTTAATTATAGGAACTACTGCAGCGGTAACTCTCCGTTCGAACCGTTTTCCTTCTCCGATTCCGGAATACACGAAGCCGCCGCTACCTGGTCGCCATCTTCCATGCGCACCAGCCGGACGCCTTGCGTGGAGCGGCCGGCCTGGCGAATCTCGCCAGATTCCAACCGGATGATCTTCCCTTCCTTGGTAATGATCATCAGGTCGGTATTTTCGCTGACGGAAAGTACCGCTACTACTTTGCCGACCTTCGGAGTGGTCTTCATATTAATGACTCCCTTCCGACCGCGCGCGGTAAGACGGTATTCGCTGAGCGGGGTCCGCTTGCCAAAGCCGTTTTCCGAGATCGAAAGGACGAGCCCCACCTTCTCGACTACTTCGAGCCCCACTAGATAGTCGCCCTCTTCGAGGTCCATGGCGCGTACGCCGCGCGCCTGGCGGCCCATGGGCCGGACATCCTCTTCATTGAAGCGAATAGCCATGCCTTCGTGACTGCCAAGGAAGATAAAGTTGTCGCCCTTTGTGATGGCGGCGCCTAACAACTCGTCGTCATCGTCTAGAGCGAGTGCGATGATTCCACGCGAGAGGGGATTATCGAACTCGGTCAGTTCACACTTTTTAATAACTCCGTGGCGCGTCACCATCACAATGAATTTGCCGGCGACGAATTCCTTCACCGAGAGGAACGCCTTAACGCTTTCATCCGGCTGCAGACTGATCAGGCCGGAAATATGTTTTCCCTTCCCGGTGGTTCCCGCATCGGGAATTTCGTAAATTTTAAGCCAGTAGACACGGCCCTTGTTGGTAAAGATCAAGAGATACGAGTGAGTCGAAGCGATCACGAGGTGTTCGACTACGTCCTCCGAGCGGGTGCCCATGCCGATGCGGCCTTTGCCGCCGCGTAATTGCCGCTGGTAGGTATCGCACGATGTGCGCTTCAGATAGCCGCCGCGCGACACGGTCACCGCGACATCCTCCATTTGCACCAGATCTTCTAAACGGATTTCGCCCGTGTCCTCGATAATTTGCGTGCGGCGCTCGTCGCCAAAAGCCTTTTGCACTTCTTTCAGCTCTTTGACAATCAGGGCCTTCAGCACTTTTTCGGAAGCGAGAATTTCGACATATTCGGCAATCAGGCGTTGAATCTCGGCCAGCTCATCGAGAATCTTTTGCCGCTCCATGCCGGTGAGGCGCTGCAATTGCAATTCGATAATGGCTTGCGCCTGTCGCTCGGTAAACTCGAATTTCGCAACCAGGCCGTCACGCGCTTCTCGCGGGGCTTTGGCCGCGCGGATCAGCGCGATCACCGCGTCTAGATTGTCTAGCGCTTTTTGGAAGCCGAGCAGCAAATGCTCACGCTCGCGCGCTTTGCGCAGCAGGTAGTCCGTGCGCCGGCGCACTACATCGGTACGGTGATCGAGGAAGCGCTTGATCACGTCGATCAAGCCCAGCTCGCGCGGCTGCCCGTTCACAATCGAAAGCATGATGACGCCGAAATTAATCTGCATCTGCGTCTGCTTGTACAGATTGTTCAGGACTACTTCAGCGTTTTCACCGCGCTTTAGCTCGAATACGATGCGCATTCCGTCGCGATCGCTCTCATCGCGCGCATCGGAAATGCCCTCCAGCTTCTTTTCGTTCACCAGCGCGGCCACGTGCTCGAGCAGGCGGGCTTTGTTCACCTGGTACGGAATTTCGGTGACCACGATCGCTTCGCGATCCTTGCCGAACTTCTCAGTTGCCGCGCGGGCGCGCAGGCGCAGACTTCCCCGCCCCTTGGTGTAGTAATCCAGAATTCCTTGGCGGCCGAGAATAAAGCCGCCAGTCGGGAAATCGGGTCCCGGCGCTATTTCCAAAATTTTGGCGAGCGGAGTGCGTGGATCGTTGAGCAAAAGAATCGCGCACTCGACAATTTCCTTCAGATTGTGCGGCGGAATATTGGTCGCCATGCCAACCGCGATGCCGGAAGAACCGTTAATCAGCAGATTGGGAACGCGCGTGGGAAGAACTTCGGGTTCCTGCTCGGTTTCGTCGTAGTTCGGACGGAAATCCACCGTTTCTTTATCGATGTCTTCGAGCAGCTCGCCCGAGATACGCGCCAGACGCGCTTCGGTGTATCGCTCGGCCGCCGGCGGATCGCCATCCACCGAGCCGAAATTGCCTTGGCCGTCCACCAGCGGATAACGCATGTTGAACGGCTGCGCCATGCGAACCAATGCGTCATAAATCGGCACGTTACCGTGGGGATGGTATTTACCCATCACGTCGCCGGTGATCTTAGCGCATTTGCGCGTGGGGCGATTGTAGTGCAGCCCCAGTTCGTGCATTCCATATAGGATGCGGCGGTGCACCGGCTTCAATCCATCGCGCACGTCTGGCAACGCGCGGCCCACAATCACGCTCATCGCGTAATCGAGGTACGAGCGTTTCATCTCGTCTTCGATATTGATGTGAACTAGATTTTTGCTGTCGCCGGGCGGAAACAGAACCCCGCTGCCGGACCCATCTTGATCGGCCAAAGAAACTCCTAGACGGCTGCTGAAACGCTGGGCAAGTTGCTGTAAAAACTATTACTTACCAAGCTGGCGCCGGATACCTCCATTTTACCAGTTCGGTTTCGCCAACTTATTGAATCGGCTACACTAAAAGAAATCGCCAAGATGCTTTCAATCGTCATCCCCATTCATAATGAGGAGCCGGCTATTCTGCCCCTCTACGACCGCCTGACGACGGTCCTCGAAAACATCAAGCGCCCGTACGAGATTCTGTTTGTCGACGACGCTTCAACCGACCGCAGCTTCGATCTGCTCGCGAACCTGGTCGAGACAGATAGCCACTTGAAAGTGCTGCGCCTGCGCCGCAACTTCGGCCAGACGGCCGCTCTGGCGGCGGGTTTCGACGAAGCGCAAGGCGATGTGATCGTTTCGCTCGACGGCGATTTGCAGCACGCTCCGGAGGATATCCCGTTGCTGCTCGAAAAAATCGATCAGGGCTACGACATCGCGAGCGGTTGGAGGAAAAATCGCGTAGACAATGCGATGACGCGAAAATTTCCCTCACGAGTCGCCAATTGGCTAATGAAGCGGGTCTCCGGCGTGGATTTACACGATTTCGGGACTACGTTCAAGGCGTATCGCTCGGAAGTATTGAAGGAGATCAATCTTTACGGCGAGCTACATCGCTTTATTCCGGCGCTGGCGAGCTTTTATGGCGCGCGCGTGGCGGAAGTGCCGATCAAAAATATCGAGCGGCCGAACGGCGCATCGCATTACGGCTTGAGCAGAACCGTGCGGGTGTTCTTCGATATTCTGACGATTCAGTTCCTGCTGCGCTATCTGACCCGCCCCATGCACTTTTTCGGCAAATGGGGTTTGTCGGGAATCGTGCTCGGCAGCATCGTGTTGCTGGTGCTGCTGGTAGAGAAAATCGCCGGCCGCGACATCATCGCCGAGCATGGGCCGCTGCTGATGGCGGGCGCGATGCTCTGGTTCGCCGGCTTGATGCTGTTCAGCGTCGGCCTGATCGGCGAGGTTCTCATGCGCACTTATTTTGAAAGCCAGGGCCGCCGCATCTACGCGATACGCGAAGTGCGCTGCCGGCGCGAGCAAGTGGCGGATGGCGCTCGTTAATTCCTACGACGGCTACATCTTCGATTACGGCGGCGTTTTGGCGCATCATCAATCGGATACCGACCAGGCGCGCATGGCCGCGCTAGCCGCCATTCCGCGAGAGCGTTTTTTTAACTTGTATTGGGATACTCGTCTCGAATACGACAAGGGCAGCGTGACCGCGGCGGAGTATTGGGGTAATATCGGCCGGGCTGCGGGAAAGACTCTATCCGAAACTATCGTTGCGCAGATCATCGACGCGGACAATCGAAGCTGGATGCAGTTCGATCAGACAATGTGGGATTGGATTGCCGAATTGCGCGCCGCTGGGAAGCGTGTGGCCATGTTGTCCAACATGCCTCGCGATCTGGGTGAAGCGCTCGCGTCGCAAACCGATCGATTGCGCGCGTTCGACCACGTCACTGTCTCATACGATATTCACTCGGCGAAACCGGAGCCGGCGATCTATCAACACTGCCTCGCCGGCATAGAAACCGCGCCGGAGCGCACGATATTCCTCGACGATCGTATTGTCAACGTGCGGGGCGCCGAATCGCTGGGAATTCATGCGATCGAATTTCTGAATCGCGACGACGTCTTGTCGCGTCTGCGCGGCTGAAAGATAGCTTTCAGCGTTGCCTGCGATACGCTGTTAGGCTGTGAATCTTCGACCTGCGCTTCTTCTCTTTGGCTGTTCTTTTGTCTGTTTCTCCACCGATCATTTGGATGTCACACATCCTGATCCCGAAGCAGCGGGCATGAGCGCGGTCCGAGTGGCGGCCATTCCCACACGGATGAAAGAGTATGTCGATGCGAACCAGACCGCCGGAATCGTGACGATCGTTGCCCGTCATGGCAAGGTGGCCGGTTTCGAGGCGGTCGGCTACCAGGATCTGGAAAGCAAAAAGCCCATGCGCAAAGACTCGATGTTCCGCATTGCCTCGCTCACGAAACCGATTACCTGCGCGGGAATCATGGTGCTGGTGGACGAAGGGAAGATTTCGGTGATCGATCCGGTGGAAAAATTCCTGCCGGAATACAAGGGCATGAAGATCCGTGGCTGCTCCGGTGTCTCCGCGTATGGCTGCACGGGCACAGCTCCTTCGCGCCCCATCAATATCGACGATCTGATGACACATACGTCCGGCCTCGAAGGAAACTTGAATTTGCAAAGCGGAACGCAACCGGCAACACTGGCCGAACTCGCCGCGTTAGGCGCGAAAACACAACTGCTTTTCGATCCGTGCACGCGCTGGAACTACAGCAACATAGGATATACGGCACTAGGCCGGATTATCGAGGTCGTCTCAAACCAGCCTTACGACACATTTCTCGAGCAACACATCTTTGCGCCGCTCGGGATGAAAGACACAAGCTTTTTTCCATCGGACGAAAAATTGCAGCGGCTGGCAACGCTTTATACGTTGACGGATAACGGCCTGAAACGCGCTCCCAATCAGTTCGGCGCACGGAAGGGCCCGAAAATTCCGGCGCCAGCGGGCGGCATTATCAGCACCGCGGAAGATATTTTCCGTTTCAACATGATGATGCGCAATAAAGGCGTGCTCGATGGGAAACGTGTACTCTCGAGTGCCGCCGTTACGCTCATAACCACGTCGCATACGGGCGATCTCAAAGCAGGTTGGGTTCCAGGCGTAGGTCACGGCTACGGGTACGAAGTGGTGCGGAATGCCGAAGGGATGTTCCGGTACAACTCCATTGGCAGCTATGTGAAGGGCGGCGCCTTCCGGACATACGAATGGGTGGACCCGGAGAAGGATCTGGTTGGCGTGTTTATGATGCAGTTGACCAACGGTGGCGGCGACACGGCGGATGAGATCAACAGCTTTATGGCGATGAGCGCTGCGGCAGTCGAATAATCCGGCCACGGCACACCGCAGTTTTTTGTGGTATTCTTCCGCTACCATGGCGGGGTTCACTTATACTCCGGGGATCGCAATCCAGCAATTGGACGTTCCACGCCCGCTCCGCCACACGGCGCTGGTCCGCATCACTCACTGGGTCTTCACGTTGAGCTTTTTCGGACTGCTCATTAGCGGCTTCGCTATTATCCTGGCCCATCCGCATTTCTATTGGGGCGAAACAGGTGCCATAGGGACTCCTTCGCTTTTCGATCTCCCGCTCCCGACCATGTTGGGTGGACCTTCCGGTTGGGGCCGATCGTTGCATTTTCTTTCAGCCTGGATCGCCGTTTTCACGGGCTTGCTCTATTTCACTTCGGGCGTTCTCACGCAGCATTTCCGCAAGCGGCTCTTCCCGTTCCGGCCGACATATCGTGGCAGGTTCTTCGCACAACCGCCATCGATCATTTGCGTTTGAAGCGGCCGGCCGATCAGGGAATGCGAGATATCGGCGCGGGAACCCTCTCAGTTGCTAGCATTAATGGTTCGGTCACTGAATCCCACCTCTATTGGCACGGTCCCACCCGCTCGACAGATTCCAATGTGAATGCGAACGTCAGCTTCAACGGTACGGCTATTAACGGCACGAATATTGGCTTTTCTGCCGATAACTTCTGGGGTAGCCTCAACAGCCAAGCTTATCGTGCTAATGTATCGCCCTACTTGACTGGGAACGGAAATTATTCGTTGAGTAACTTTCAGAAGACTGACGCTCAAATTAACGGTGCGGCGCTGTTTGCCTTTTACGACAGCGGAATAAGTACGGGTAAGCGTGACGTTGCAATTTTTAACGGCAATGATTCGAACTTCGCATATCAGGGCGATCCCGCCGGCTGGAATTTTGCTTTATCCAGCATTAATTACACCGGTGGAACAGCCGCGCTGACCTTATATGTTTCGGACGGCCAGAATTTTGGACCCGCGGACGACGGCACCCTTTCTATTAACGGCATCACACTGGCGACGGGTGGCATCTTTCAAGGAAGCAGTCCGAGGGCGTCAGGAGCGGGCGTAAGTAACGGTAGTCTCACTGATGTGGAAACTTTTGATATCACATCGTTTTTACATCCGGGCAACAACTCTCTGAATATTGTCCTGAGTCCCGGTTTCGACGATGCCATAAGTATCGTGGCTGCGGCTATTGATTTACCCGCGGGGGCAGCGCCTCCACCAGCCACCATTCCGGAACCCACTCCGTATGCTCTTATGGGCTTTGGTTTGGGTGCAATTTGGTGCTTTGCTTTTTCTCGTAGTCGAACTAAACAGCGAGGAGTTTCTAATTGCAAATCATAGTTCGCTCTAAGTCTAAGAGCACCCAGTTCATTCACACCGCAGCGATGCGACCGGATCGACACGCGTGGCGCGCAGCGCCGGAATGCAGACTGCACCCAAAGCGGTCACGCTGAGGATAAGCGGGACTAAAGCGAAGACTGCCGGATCGGAAGCTTGCACGCCGAACAGAAAGCTCTTCAGAAACCGCGCCAATCCGAAGGCGCCAGCGGTCCCTACAATCACGCCGAGCAGCGCAAATCGCATTCCTTGAAACAGCACCATTTTGCGCACGTCGCCCACCTGTGCTCCGAGCGCCATGCGAATGCCGATCTCCTGGGTACGCTGCTGGACGGAATACGCCATCAGCCCATACACGCCGATCACCGCAAGCAACAAAGCCGCACCGGCAAACACCGACATTAGCAGCATATTGAACCGCTGGCGCGAGGTCGAGCGCGAAATGACCTCGGCCATCGTACGCACGTCCGTAACCGGCAGGCCGCTCACCTGACGAAGCTGTTCCTGGATTCTGGGCAGCAGCGACATAGGCGCGCCGCGTGTCCGTACCACCCAGGCGAGGGGAGTGAGGCGCACGTTGAGAGCGTTGATCCCGTCCGTAGTTTGCGCATAGGGAACGTACATTGTCGGACGCGGGTCACGGTTGAGAGCGCCGTCGCGAATATCGCCCGCAATGCCGATAATCTGCCGTGGCATTTCGGCCTCCAGTTCGCTCATGACGCCTTTGCCGATCAGAATGCGATCAGTCAGCGGATCGCCTTTCGGCCAGAACTGTTTGGCCATGGCTTGATTGATAATCACCACCGGAGCGCCGGAAGCGTTGTCGCGTTCGTTGAACGCACGGCCGCGCAGAATGGGAATCTTAAATACTTCGAAAAAGCCGGGAGCTAGCGTCTGCCATCCGCCGCCGCCATGGAACGGGCCTTTATCAAGCGGCCGGGCGATTACTCGAAAGGGCAGACCATAGCCGCCTTCGAGCGGTATGCAACAAGTTGCGCTGGCGCTGATGACGCCAGGGATCGCACGAATGCGCTCCAAACCATCGCGCGTTAATTGTTCGACCGCGGCGGTGTGCGTGTACTTGGCGCTGTTCAGCGACATGCGCATCGTGAGAACGTTTTCCGAGTCGAAGCCGGGCTTAACCGCGCCCAAATTCAGTGCAGTTCGAATGAGCAAGGCCGCGCCAATGAGCAGCATCGCGGCTAAAGCAATTTCGCCAATCGCCAATGCAGCACGCCCGCGGTTCTGATTGCGTCCGCTGCCGGAACGGCTGGCGCCCTCCTTGAGCGTCACTCCCAGATCGGCACGGGACGATTGGAAAGCGGGCGCCAGGCCGAAAAGGACGGTAGTAACGAGAGTGACAACCGCTGCAAAAAGCAGCACCCGCCAATCGGCGGTTACCAAGGAGCCGTCCACGCCGATCCGCGGCAGCCGCGCCGTGTTCACCAGCAGCAATCCGTGGATGCCCGCGATCCCTAAGGCCGAACCGATGGCAGCTCCGGCCGCCGCAAGCATCAGGCCTTCCGTGAGAAGCTGGCGGATTACGCGGAACCGGCCAGCTCCAAGTGCCGCGCGAATAGCGATCTCGCGCCGGCGGCTGATGGCGCGAGCAAGCAATAGGTTTGCCACATTGGCGCAGGCAATCAGCAGCACGACTCCGACAGCGATGGCGAGAACGATCAGCGTCGAGCGTGCGTTGCCGACAAGAGCTTCGCGCAGGCTTTCCACACTAAAGCCGTCCTTTGGCTCCAGAGAATTGGGGAATTTATGGCGAAATTCGGCGGCCGAAAGAGCCACACACGTCTTGGCCTGCTCAAGCGTAACGCCCGGCTTGAGCCGAGCGCCGACGGTGAAGTAATGCCCCTGGTCTGAGGTATTCGGATTGAATTGAAACGCCGTCCAAACTTCGGGATCCGGTCCGAATTCACGGAAATCGAACGTTTTGCCGACTACGCCGATAATGGTGTGCGGCTGGCCACCGAGTTCAATGGTTCTTCCGATGATGTTCGGGTCGTGGCTGAAGCGGCGCGTCCATAGTCCTTCGCTAATCAAGGCAACGTGAGGTCCATTGGGGCTGTCTTCCACGGCCGAAAATGTACGCCCCAGAATGATTGGCGCGCCAAATAGCCGGAAAAAGGCGGCACTGACCTGTCCTGAACGCAATTGAAGCGGCAGATCGCCACCAGTCCAGTTGGTGACCCCGCCGCGGAACGCAGCGACATCCTCTAGAACCGCCGTCTGGCGTTGCCAATGCGCGAACTTTGCCGGAGAGGCCCCCGGACCCGATCCTTCCGGAGAAGTGTTCATGAGCAGGACGATCCGGTCGGCTTGCGGGAAGGGCGGCGGCTTGAGAAGAACGGCACTGACAATCGAAAAAATCGCCGTATTCAGGCCGATACCGATAGCGAGCGCAGCGATGGCCGTGGCGGTGAATCCCCGATTTTGCCAGAACAGGCGAAGAGAATGGCGAATATCCCGGAGGAACGAATCCATTCCGGTTTAGACGTAATAGCGTGCCTGGAGTTCCGTAAAGAGTAGCCAGCAGACAGAAGTCAGAATGGACCTGTCACTGCCAGCCGCCGCCGAGTGCGCGATATAGCTCAACCACGCTCGCCAGCTCGTCGCGCTGCAAGCGGGCCAGGGCCAGCTCGCCCTGGAACAGGCTGCGTTGCGCGTCCAGCACTTGCAAGTAGCTATCGAGCCCGCCTTTGTAGCGCGCTTGCGAGAGCCGGTCGGCGTCGCGCAGCGCATCGACAAACAACTCCTGTTGCTTGCGCTGTTCGAGATTCTTCTGATGATCGATCAGCGAATCCGACACCTCGCGAAACCCGTTCTGAACGGCTTTCCGATACCCGACAATCATCTCGCGCTGGGTAGCCTGCGCGTAGTGGACGTTGTTTCGAAGACGGCCTGCGTTGAAGATCGACAGATCGGCGACCGGGGCGATCGTCCATTGGCGCGCGGGACCGGTGAATAGCTGGGACAAGGATCTGCTCTGCCCTCCCAAAAACGAGGTCAGCGAAATCTGCGGGAAATAGAGCGCTTCGGCGGCGCCGATCTGCGCGTTAGCCGCAATCAACGTGTTCTCCGCTTCGCGGATATCGGGCCGGCGCTCGATCAACCGGGAAGGGAGCCCACCCGGAATTTGAGCGGCGTCCGCCAACTCCACCAATTTTTTCCCGCGCGATACTGGGCCGGGATTACGGCCGAGCAATACGCTCAATGCATTTTCGGTTTCACCGCGCAGGCGTTCTGTGGCGGCAATTTGCGCTGTCGCCGTATACAAAAGCTCCTGCGCCTGGCGAACGTCGAGACCGGTCGCGGCGCCGCGCTGATGCCGCAACTCAGTAAGCTTCAATCCTTGCTCGCCGATTTGGCGCGTATGCTGCGCAATCTCAAGCTCCTGATCGAGCTCGAGTAGGGTCAGATAGTTCGTAGTGACGTCGGCAATTACGGTTGCCATGACGCCATGCCGAGCTTCTTCGGTAGCCAGATATTGAGCCCGCGCCGATTCCTTCAAGCGGCGGACGCGGCCCCATAGGTCCAGCTCCCAGGAGAGCAAAAATCCCGCTTGCGTGAAGGTGGAAGAGAGATCGGTGCCGGGCGGAATGAATGTGTAAGATCCGATCGAAGACGTTCGCGAAGAGTTAAGCTGTGCAGTGGCATCAAGCGAAGGAAACTGATTTGAGCGCGCGATTCCGAATTGCGCGCGCGCTTCGAGCACTCGCTCGGCCGCGATCGAGAGATCGTTATTCTGCGCGAGCGCCGTCTTGAGCAATTCGGTCAGCGTAGGATCATCAAACAGATCGAACGGAGCCAGGTCCGCTATCGACGCATTGGACGGCGCGGGAGGCCCGTTATAGGCCGCAGGTACCTGCACTACGGGCCGCTTGTAATTCGGTCCGATTGCGCATGAAGTCAAGAGCAGAGAAGAAAGAGCGGCAACAGCCGCAAAGCGAGTCATCGCGAAGCTCCTACCAGATCCAGTTCTTCGTCCTCCGCCGACGCCCGGTGGCGGCGGCGCTCGGCCAGACGAGCGACTACAACAAAACAAACCGGAACGGCGAAGATCGCAAGCAGTGTAGCGGCGTTCATGCCGCCGAACACCGCTGTGCCGAGCGCGCGCCGCGAATTGGCACCCGCGCCGGTGGCTATCACCAGCGGCACAACGCCGAGAATGAACGCGAACGAGGTCATCAGGATAGGACGCAGCCGCAGGTGCGCCGCATCGAGTGCCGAATCGACAATCGACATACCATGCTCACGGCGCTCTTTGGCATATTCCACGATCAGAATCGCGTTCTTCGCCGCGAGTCCGATCAGCGTCACGATGCCGATTTGCGTGTAAATGTCATAGTCGTAGTGCCGCAGAAATACCGCGAGCAAGGCTCCGAAAAGTCCAAGCGGAACCACGAGCAGCACCGCGAACGGAATCGACCAGCTTTCATACAGCGCTGCCAGGAATAAGAACACCAGGATGGCAGCCAGGCCGAAGATGTATCCTTCCTTTCCTTCGGCAAGCTTTTGTTGGTAGACGGTTCCGGTCCATTCGTAGCCATAGCCGCGCGGCAGAGCTTGCTTGGCCACTTCTTCCATGGCTGCGGCAGCTTCTCCCGAGCTATGGCCGGGAGCGGCCTGGCCGAGAATATCGATGGCGCGATAGCGGTTATAGCGATAGATCACCTCGGGCCCGGCCAAGCGTTTGACGCTGACGAGGGTTCCAAGAGGTACCATATCGCCTTGCGAAGACCGTACATAAAATCGCTGAATATCGGTCGCACGCTCGCGGTAAGCCGAGTCGGCTTGCATCAGGACTTTCCATGTCCTGCCGAAGCGATTAAAGTCGTTCACGTAGAGTCCGCCGAGGAACGTCTGCAAAGAATCGTAGACATCGCTCACCGGAATGCCAAGGGTTTGCGCTTTTTCGGTATCGACGGAGACCTCGTATTCCGGGACGCTGTCGCGAAATGTGCTGACGACCGTGCCGAGTTCCGGCCGCTGGCGAGCGGCGGCGAGCAACTTGTCGGCGGCGGCGGAGAGATCCGCAATGCTGCCGTTGGCACGATCTTCTAGCATGAATTCGAAGCCGCCGGAAGTGCCCAAGCCGAGAATAGGAGGCAAGCCGAAGCCGAAAGCGAATCCATCGTGTAATTGCATGAAGAAGCTCTGCTGCGCACGCCCGAGCAGGGTTTCAAATTGTGTGTCTTTGGTTTTTCGCTCTTCCCATGGTTTCAGCGTGGCAAAAATCGTAGCGACGTTCGAATTATTGGTCGATGTCACGAAATCCATTCCGCCGAAAGTGGTGACATGTTCGACACCGGGCATGGAGCCGAGGATTTTTTCAATCTGACCCGCCGCACGTTCATTGCGGTGAATGGAAGCGCCATCCGGCAAGCGAAGCGCGGCGAAAAAGACGCCCTGGTCTTCGTTCGGGAGAAAGCCGGTGGGAAGAATTTTGAACAGCCAGCCGGCAGCAAGATAGATAGCGGCGAGCGAGACGAGCGCCAGAGCCGAACGGCGGATGAGAACGCGCACGCTCGCCAGATAGCGGTTCGTCGCGAAATCGAAAGCCTGATTAAACTTGTCGAAGAACCGGCCCAGCAGCCCGCGGCTCCGTTGCCGGGGCCGCAGGATCATGGCGCTCAAGGCCGGGCTGAGTGAAAGCGCGTTGAAAGCGGATAAGATGACCGAGCAAGCGATGGTCAGCGCAAACTGCCGATAAATCTGGCCGCTGATGCCGCCGAGAAACGCCACCGGTATGAACACGGCGGCGAGAATGCAGGCGATCGCAATCACCGGCCCCGATACAGTTTCCATCGCGCGCAAAGTGGCCTCGCGCGAACTCATCCCCTCGTCCAGGTTGTGCTGGATGGCTTCAACCACCACAATGGCATCGTCCACCACCATGCCGATTGCGAGGACCAGACCGAACATGCTGGTCATATTGATGGTGAAGCCGAGCAGCGGGAACAGCGCAAAGGTACCGACAATCGCAACCGGAACCGTAAGCAACGGAATCAGCGTCGCGCGCCAGTTTTGCAAAAACACAAATACGACAACCACAACCAGCGCGATGGCCGCAAGCAGCGTGTAGATCACATCACGAATCGAGGTGCGAACAAACTTAGTCGCGTCGTAATTAACGTCATAGCGGATGCCAGCAGGAAATGATTTCTGCGCTTCCTTCATGAAAGCGAGCACACGATCGCCTGTTTCAACTGCATTTGCGCCCGGCGAGAGAAAAACAATGACGACGGCCGAAGGACGGCCGTTGAGGCGGCTGAAGTTGGCGTAATCCTGCGCGCCGAGCGAAGCATTACCGAGGTCCCGCAGGTGGAGCAGCGACCCATCCGGCCGCGCGCGCACCACGATGTTTTCAAATTGAGCTGGAGTCTCCAGACGCCCTTTGGCGTTCACCGGATATTGAAACTCGCTATTTCGCTCAACCGGCGGCTGGCCGATGGCGCCGGCCGGATTTTGCCGGTTCTGCGCCTGCACTGCGTTGCTGACATCGGTGGCTGTCACTCCCAATTCCGCCATCTTGTCGGGATTCACCCAGAGACGCATCCCGTAGTTTTGCGGCGCAGCGAGCCGGCAATCGCCGACGCCCGGAAGACTGCCGATCTTATCGACCAAATTAATGGTGGCGAAATTGTTCAGGAACAATGCGTCGTAGCGGTTTTCCTCGGCTGAGACGCCGATGGCAAAGAGGAAGGCGGAGGAAACTTTCTTGACCGTGACGCCTTCACGCTGCACTTCCTGCGGCAACTGCGGCATCGCTACGCTTACCTTGTTCTGCACCTTGACCGTCGCAAGATCGACGTTAGTGCCGAGTTCGAACGTCACGTCGATAGTCAGCGCGCCGTTGTTCGAGCTGCGGGAATAGAAGTACAGCATGCCATCGAGCGCGGTCAATTGCTGCTCGATCGGCTGTGCAACGGTTTTTTCGAGATCGAGCGAGTTACCACCGCGATAATTGGCGGTAATCTGCACAACCGGAGGGACCACCTCCGGGTAAGTCGCAACCGGAAGCGTGGGGATGGCGACCGCGCCCAGCAGGACGATTACGATCGCAATGACAATAGCGAATACAGGACGATCGATAAAAAACTTAGCCATAAAAAAACCTGCTTATTTCTGTTCGCTTTCGGGCGCCGCAGGACGGAAAGGCTGCGGACTGACGGGCGCGCCGGGGCGCAGCGTCATGAGTCCATCAACAATCACACGGTCGCCCGGTTTCAGTCCCTGCTCGACAATCCAATTGCTGCCGGCGCGATCGCCTAAAACAACGCTGCGCGCCTGAGCCTTGTTGCCTTCCCCGACCGTTAAAACAGATTGGGCGCCTTGCAATTCTTCAA
>Ga0207702_10002999_pt1 | contig 15693 bp, 20 predicted proteins | sample KBSCornC62_FD_184302 | JGI IMG/M metagenome (GOLD analysis project Ga0207702, IMG submission 184302) | Corn rhizosphere microbial communities from Kellogg Biological Station, Michigan, USA - KBS Corn C6-2 (SPAdes) (version 2) | ecosystem: Host-associated > Plants > Roots > Rhizosphere > Soil ...
GACGCTGACCCCCTGACAGGGTCTTCACCCGTGCGTCGCGCTTGACCTCAAGCCCTACAAGCGCGATCACTTCCTGCACCGGCAACGAGCGCGGATAGCAGCCACCGTACAGCCCGAGTGCCTCACGCACCGTCAACTCAGCATCGATCCCCGCAGACTGCAGCACAATCCCAATCCGCTCCCGCAAGGCACGACCGCCCGATTGCGGGTCCACACCAAGCACCATAGCCTTCCCGCCACTTCGACGCCGGTGCCCTTCAAGAATCTCGAGGGTGGTGCTCTTCCCGGCGCCATTGGGGCCCAGCAGCGCAAACACCTCACCATGATTGACCTGGAAGCTGATGCCACGGACGGCGTTCACCGACCCATAACTCTTGAACAGATCATCAACCTCGATCGCCGGCATCAACCGACGATAGGGCGCCCACCTGGCCGTGACCATCAGTCCCATCCCGCACTGAAAAAAGGGAAGCTACGCGACCGGTTCCAGAGGGGACCGAGTCCTTGGGCCTGGTCGCGCGGTCGGAACCAATCGCGGGTGCCCTGTCTGAGGACAAGTCGGCCGTCCCGGGATGCGACCTGTCGCGCACGGTCGACGGCTAGCGGCTTGAGGAGCTCGAACTTCGCCGGGACGTAGACCCTCCGGCTCGCAAGGGACGTAAACGTCGAGGGCGGCGATTACGTTCCGCCCGTTTGCAGTGCAATGGGCATCGCGCTGCCCTAGCCCTCATCGTCGTCCTCAGCCGATGCTGGAGCGCGACCGGAAACACGAGAGCTCGCTGCCAGCCGGTAGACCGGCGTCGGCCTCCCGTGCGGCTCGGCCGAGACGCGATCGATGTCGTAGCCCCGAAGTTGCAGCATGTAGATCGCCTGGCCAGGAGCCTCGACCCCTGCGTCGCGCATCGCTTGGACGGTAATTCCGGCCCTGCCCTCCCGACGCAGCATGGCAAGTAGCCGGGCGTCCTCGCGCCCCCACGAGCTCTCCATCCCGGAGCTCTCCGGAAGGTTGCTGACTATTGGCACGCTCACCGTTCGGCCACCAGTCCACGAGATGTCACGCTGCCGAGAACAACCGCCCTCGGAGCGGCCGCGGTCCCCTTGAGCGCGATGACCGTTGCCTGCCGGTAGATGCGCTCATACCGGGCTGCGGTGAGCGCCATGCTGTAGCGCGTCGCGACGCTTTCGCGGCATCGAAGCGGCTCGATTTCGCCAAGCCTGCCGCTCGCGTCGGCCATCCCCGACTCGTCCTGTACGAGCCAGCCGTTCTCAGCATCGGTCACGATCTCCGTCGCTGCGCCCTCCGGGAAGGCGATCACCGGTGTCCCGCAGGCAAGCGCCTCGACCATCACCATGCCGAACGGCTCCTGCCACCGAACCGGCATTAGGAACCCGGCGGCGTATGCGAACAGATCCTGCCTGGTCGCACCCGTCACGCTCCCGGCGTACCGCACCAGCATCCCGTCGAGGTGTGGCTCGATCCGAGTCTTGAAGTAACGCTCCTGACCCGGTTGGACTGGTCCGGCGAGCACCAGTCTGCGTCCGGCAATCCTGGCTGCCGCGATCGCACGGTGAGCTCCTTTGACAGGGTCCATCCGCCCCATCCACAGCAGATAGTCATGCTTGGCGGTGACCAGGGGCCAGCGCTCGACCGCGGTCGGGTTGGGCACCACTGCGGCGATCTGCACGCCCGATGGGGCGCTCGCGGCCTGGGAGCGGCTCAACGCCACGAGCGTCGCCTTGTGTCCATGACGTTGATAGAAGCGCGCGCTCTCTCGGTCGAAGGGACCATGGATCGTGTGGACGACCGGAACCCGGACCCGGTCTGCCATCGCAAGAGCCGTGAAGCAGGAGTGGTCATGCACCACATCGAACGCCCGTCCCTCGTGGCCGCCGTGTTCGACGTACTCCCAAGCGCTCGCAACATGGTCTGACTCATACACCGAAGCGCCGATCCTGTCGGGTGCGGCATGTCAGTGAACGACTGCACGTGACCCGCCGAACGGGATCCAGGAGCAGCAAGCAGGGTCACGTCGTGCCCTTGGGCGATCAGCTGCTCGCAGAGCAGCTCAACCGCCGCTTCGATCCCGCCGTACCCACGTGGTGGCACGGTGATCCATGGGGGTGCGAGCATCGCGATCCGCAGGCGCTGCGCATGTGCGCGGGTGGACCCGAGCAGTCGCGGCCGCGCGCGGGCGGCATCCGCGACGGTACGACGGCCTCGGTCCTCGAGCGCGCTCAACGCTGCTGCCCCTGATGCTCGCTTGGTGCGCGTGTCACCAGTGGGCCAGCGATCTGAGCACGCGCAAGACAACGCGGGCAGTGCTCTACCGCAATCGAATCCCATCTCTGTCTGAAGCTGAGATCGCAGCGCGGGTAGCTCAGCACGCCGCGCCACCGGCGCGCGTTCGTTGGCCGTTCGTTTGCTGCGTGGGTCTATCTGGATCAACGGGCACCTCCGAACGCGGCCACGCACCGGCTGCAGCGCTTTCAAGTCTGCAATGTCACCTATATGAACGCCGGTGCCATCCGAGCAAGGCGCCAACGACATCTGTGACCGTACGCTGGGCCGGAGCCGCCTTCATCGGTATGGCCCCTGAGGTCCGTACGGGGTCTGCCGCGAGCGGCATGCGGGCTTACATCGTTGACGGTCGCTCGTCGATGAGGGGCGGCGTCGGGGGCAGGCAACGCACGGACGGACGGCCAGGCCGGTGCCTAGCCGATCGTCGAGACCGCCGCAAAGGACGACGTGAAGCTGATAACGCCGGTGACCGCAGCTCGGCCGGGTTTGAGATTGCGGTAGGCGGCCAGATCCGTCCTATTGCGTGCGTGAGAAGCCGCGGATGGCGAGCGCGATAAAGATGGCTGCGAGGACGGCGACGATCGCGACTTCTGTGGTGATCGAGAGGGTGTGTCCGAACAGCTCGACGTTTGCGGGGAAGCGCTCGCGGGCCGCCGCCGGCATGTGCTGGGCGGCGAACACGGCCTGGCGCAGCGGTGCGACGGCGTAGGTGAGCGGGTTGATGCCGGTGATGACGGTCAACCAGCCCGGCAGTCCGTTGAGTGGGAACAGCGCTCCGGACAGGAAGAGCATCGGGAACAGGATCAGCTGCATCACGACCTGGAAGCTTTCGATTTTCTCGATTCGGCTCGCAACTGCGACGCCGAAGGCTGTCAGCGCCATCGCCATGAGCAGTTCCAGGCCGATGATCTCCAGGACGAGCAGCGGTGTGAGGCGCACACCGATCAGCGGGGCGAGGACGAGCATGATCGTTCCCTGCGCCGCCGCGACCGTCGCGCCGCCGGCGGTCTTGCCGAGGGCCAGCGAGGCGCGGCTGGTTGGCGCAACGAGCATCTCGCGCAGGAAGCCGAATTCGCGGTCCCAAACGATCGAGATACCGGAGAAGATCGCAGTCATGACGACGCTCATCGCCATGATCCCGGGAAACATGAACTTCTTGAAGTCGAATCCGGCGGTCGTCCCGACGAGCCCAGCCATGCCGTAGCCGAGGACGATCAGGAATAGGACGGGCCGCTGAGGATGCGCGCGCGGGTGCGCTCGAAGCGAATCAGCTCCCGCAGCCACACCATCCCGGCGGTGCGGACCTCTTCACGCAGAATCGTGTCGGGACCTTCGGCGAAGCTCGATGGGCGGGCCGCAGTGGCCATCTCAGCGTCGCCTCGCGTGTCGGGCGCGAGCGCGCATCGATATCGCCTCGCCGTCCGTCTCGCGGATCTCGCGCCCGGTGAAGCGCAGGAAGACGTCGTCCAGGGTGGGCTGGTGCACGTGCGCATTCAGCACCGGTACGCCGATCGCGGTGACGATCGGGGCGACGGCCTCCTCTCCATGCTCGACCGATACGTGCACGCCGCCCGGACGCTGCTCGACCATGTAGCCGCGGTCCATGAGGGCGGCGGCCGCGTCGTCGGTGGTCTGCAGTTCGACCGTGTCGGCGCCGACGTTCGCCTTGAGCGCGGCCGGTGTATCGAGGGCGATGATGCGGCCGTGGTCGATGATCGCGATGCGGTCGGCGTACTCGGCCTCGTCTATGTAATGCGTGGTTAGAAAGACCGTGACGTAGGCCTCGGCGCGCAGCCCCAGGACGTCTTCCCACATGAGCGCGCGCGTCTGCGGGTCCAGGCCGACGGTCGGCTCGTCGAGGAACAGGATCTTCGGCACGTGCATCAGGGCACGTGCGATCTCCAGGCGGCGTGCCATCCCTCCGGAGAACTCCGACACGAGGTCGTAACGGCGATCGCTGCGGTCCACCAAGTCCAGGACGCGGGCGATGCGCTCGTTGACCTCGTCGCTGGGGATCCGATACAGAACCGCATAAAACGGAGGTTCTCCTGGGCGGTGAGCTGGTCATCGAGTGTCTGCTCCTGAAAGACGAGCCCGATGTGCCGCCTGACCGCTTTGGGGGCGTGCGACGACGTCAATGCCGGCAATCGTGAGGTGTCCCGACGAGGGCCGAGCCAGCGTGCAGAGCATGTTTATCGTCGTCGACTTGCCCGCCCCATTGGGCCGAAGGAACGCGAACACCTCACCCTCGCGCACGTCGAAGCTGATCGCGTCAACCGCGGTGAAGGCATCGAAGCGCTTCGTCAGATCACGCACCGCAAGCACACTCAAGCGCGCGGGATGCTCAAGGCTCGCTGGCTTCGCGGCGCTCGCGACATCGCTCGCCATGGTCGAGGTTATGACGTCGCGCTTCGTTAGCGCTCCGGCCAGATCCGAGCTAATGCGACCGCCACCTCGACCTCACCCCACGCTTCTCCGGCGGCACACCGAGATGACGAAGGACAGGGAACAGGTTCACGTGGAGCCGACATCCTGGTTCACCTTAGGCTCCGCTTCGCCGGCCGTCGTCAGAGGCACGCCGCCACCCGATTGCGGCTAACCCGCCGAACATGTCTGGGCGGAAGTCGCCTTCGCTCTTGGTGAACCGCAACCTCGACTTGGTCGGCGGCTAGATAAGAGCCGAGAAACGTGCCCAGACGCCGGTGCTCGTCGTCCCATGGCAATAGACGGTGCCAGCTCCGCGAGCACCGTTCCGGCGACACGCGATGCGGTAGCCACTGAGCGAGTCCTGCGCATCCACCTGTAGTGGGCAGCCAACCGACTCATGGCAGTCATTGACGTAGTCGGTGATGATGTTTCCTGCTAGCCGACAGGTCGTCTGCATTGACGCGTATAGCGCGGGCTCTCCTTATCGACACCAGTGACCTTGGGACGATTGGGAGGCAGCCACAGAAGCAGGTTCGATGCTCGCGGGCGCAACGGCGAAGATCGCAGCCACGGTGATGATCGCCCGGTACATAGCCAAGATGCTCGCGGAAGCTGGATCAGGCGGGATCCGTGATGGACGACATCGATAGCGCGTGCTCCACCCAAGATCGACGCCGGGAAACCCGACACTGGGCGGCCGCCAGATCGGCGATGCGCCGCGGTGCATCGCGGGCCGGATATAGCTCGAGCCAAGGCGAGCCGCGACAGTGAGTTGCATCTCGTCGGGTCGGCTGGACAACGGACTTGCGCGTTGTGGGTAAACCGTGTGTTCGCATGTGGCGGGTTGCGGATGTCTGAGCTGCGATGGGGAGTGAGGATTTTTCGATGGCCTTTCAGGATCGCCGCGACGCGGGGCTTCAATTGGCTGGGGAGCTTGCCCGGCTGTCGTGGGAGCGGCCGGTGGTGGTCGCGCTGCCTCGTGGCGGGGTGCCGGTCGGTTTTGAGGTTGCCCGTGCGCTTCGGGCTCCGCTTGAGGTCCTGGCGGTCCGCAAATTGGGGGCGCCCGGCAATCCCGAGTTCGGTGTGGGTGCGATCGCCGAGGACGGCACCGCCCTGGTGGATGCCGATACGGCTCGGCGCGTGGGCATGACGGAGGAGTTGCTGGAGGCGACGCTCGAGCGGGAGATCGCCGAGTTGCGCCGACGGGTTGAGCGCTACCGTGATGGCCGCCACCGGATCGATGTGCAGGGACGCACGGTGATCGTGGTCGACGACGGGCTCGCGACCGGGCTGACGGCCCTGGTGGCGGTGCGGGCGTTGCGCGCGAGTGGTGCGGCACGGATCGTCGTCGCGGTTCCGGTCGGCGCTCGCGAGTCGGTCGCACTGGTGGTTCAGGAGGCGGACGAGGTTGTATGTACAACGATTCCGCGCGAGTTGCTCGCGGTGGGCCACTTCTACGAGGACTTCTCACCGGTGTCGGATGGCGAGGTGATCGCGCTGCTCGGTGCCGCCGCGACTGACCGCTCGCCTACGCCTGGACCGACGGCACCGTCCGAACCGGTACGTCGCCGGACAGTGCCACTTGCCGACCGCGAGCTTGAGCTCGACATAGGCGATGTCGAGCTCAACGGAGATCTCGTCGTGCCGCCGCATCCGCGTGGGCTCGTTATCTTCGCGCACGGGAGCGGGTCGAGCCGTCGGAGCCCCCGCAACCGCGGGGTCGCAGCCGCACTCAACGACGCCGGGCTGGCGACACTGCTGTTTGACCTGCTCACCGACGATGAGGCCGGTCGGCGGGAGCTTGTGTTTGACATCCCCGTGCTCGCACGCCGGTTGGAGGGTGTCACGCGCTGGGCGATCACGGAGCCCGACACTCGCGGGCTGCCAGTGGGCTATTTCGGCGCCTCTACCGGCGCCGCGGCGGCGCTGCGCGTGGCCGCAGCCGCGCATGATGTCGTCCGGGCGGTCGTGTCGCGCGGCGGCCGTCCCGACCTGGCGGCAGACCGGCTCCCGTACGTCACCGCACCGACGCTGCTGCTGGTCGGCAGTCGCGACCCTGAGGTGTTGGAGCTCAACCGGCACGCGTCCGCGATGCTTCGCTGTCCGCACCGGCTCGAAGTCATCGAGGGCGCCGGGCATTTGTTCTCCGAGCCGGGTACGCTCGAGCGGGTCGCGAAGCTCGCAGCCGACTGGTTCGCGAGGTATCTCACGAGCTCGGTGCCGCTCCTCGCGACGGCCGAGGTTTGAGTCATGTCAACGACGCTTGCTCTACCGCTTGGCGAGCGGGAAGTGCTCGAGGCAATCCGGCGCGAGGCGCGGCCGCTCACCGGCGACCATCCAGATTACGATGCGCTCCTGGACCTGGTCGGCGACGCGCGGATTGTGCTGCTCGGCGAGGCAAGCCACGGCACCCACGAGTTCTACCGCGAGCGTGTCAGGATCACCAAGCGGCTGATCCTGGAGCGCGGGTTCACGGGCGTGGCGATCGAGGGCGATTGGCCTGACGCGTACCGCGTCAACCGCTACGTCCAGCGCGCCGGCGTCGCCGCGGACGCGGACGCGGAAACAGCATTGTCGGGCTTCCGTCGCTTCCCGACCTGGATGTGGCGCAACTCCGACGTTCTCGACTTCGTCGGCCGGTTGCGTGCTCACAATGAGCGCCGCCATCAGGCGACACCGAAGGTCGGGTTCTATGGCCTCGACCTGTACAGCCTCGGCGCCTCGATGGAGTCCGTCATCGGCTACCTCGATCGCGAGGACCCCCCGGCGGCCGCTCGCGCACGCACACGTTACGAGTGCCTCGCACCGTATGCCGGTGAGAGCACCGGCTATGGCGAGGCTATGTTGCTTGGCGTCGGTGAGCCGTGCCGGCGAGGTGCGATCGAGCAGCTGGTCGAGCTGCGTCGCAGCGCCGGCGAGTATCTGCTGCGTGATGGCGTGGCTGCTGAGGACGAGTATTTCTTCGCCGAGCAGAACGCGATGGTCGTCGCGGATGCGGAGGAGTACTACCGCACGATGTTCGGAGACCGGGCCGGGTCCTGGAACCTGCGGGACCGACACATGGCAGACACGCTTGACCAGCTCAGCGCACATCTCGATCGGCGCGGCGGTACTTCACGGTTGGTGGTTTGGGCGCATAACTCACACGTCGGCGACGCGCGTGCGACCGAGATGGTCGGACGCGGAGAGCTGAATATCGGCCAGCTCATGCGTGAACGTCACGGGCGTGATGTTGTCAACGTCGGCTTCAGCACCTACGCCGGGAGCGTCACTGCTGCGACCGAATGGGGCGCTCCGGCGGAGCGCAAACGCGTCCGGCCAGCCCTGCGCGACAGCTACGAGTACCTCTTCCACGCCACCGACGTCCCAGCCTTCCTCCTCTGTCCGCTGGCCGACGGCGACAGTGGGCGGGCGCTGCAAGAGCCGCGTCTGCACCGTGCAATCGGGGTGATCTACCGGCCGCAGACAGAACGCGAGAGCCACTGGTTCGCAGCTAGCCTTGCCCGGCAATACGACGCGCTGGTCCACCTCGATCTAACCCGTGCAGTTGAGCCGCTCGAGCGCAAGACGGACTGGGAGCTCGCGGAGCCACCGGAGACGTACCCGACCGCGCTCTAGCTCACTCGGGTGCAAGGGCCGCCTGGGGCTGGGAGCTGGTGTGCTGACCGGCGTGGTCCGGCATCGGGGCGGGATGACGTAGTCGTCGTTCGCGCTGGATCGCTATCCATTCATCGCGCCGGGGTGAGCGCTTGTCTCACCGATCAGCTCGACCACCGTGCTGCCCGCCAGCAGGACGCTCGTTGCGCGACGCACGAAGTCGTGAGACACAGCCAAGACGAACCGCGCCCGAGCAGAATCGTCCCTGGCGCGTGGATCGAGTCGGTCGTGACCGGCTCGCTAGCGGATCTGGTTCAGATCATCGTCTCCCATCCGACATTACGGCCCAAACCGCCGGGTCAAGCCATCAGCCGTCCACCGCACGGGAACGCGGGGAACCACTGGCCGCCCCGCTAGCGCGACGGTGCAAGACCAGTGACTTTCTCGGCAGTTGCCACACCGCGGTAGATCGGTAGGCGTTCTTCGGGTAACCACGGTCGATTCGCTGGGGCGAGCTACATAGCCTCTGTCGGGCATCAGCTGCGTCATTCCAGATGGTGGCTGTGTTGTGATTTGTGACGATGGGTGCGCACTAGGCCAAAGTGCCCCGGGCGGCTCCTCTCGACGAACCTGTTTGAGGTGTAGTTGTGACTGGAGCGCAAACGCGAGCAGGTGCAGTGATCGACTTGGTTTCCGGTTCCAGGAACCGTTATCGCACGTCGGCCGTGAAGGCCTGCATTCACCTCAACTGCCCGCGCTGCGGGCTAACGATAGTCCCGAGGGCCAGTTGGCTCCGCATCGAGCACTGTCCGCGCTGCCTAGCGCGCCAACAGATAGCTGTCCGATTGTTCGCATCGACACTGGCCACCGCTCAACTTTATGCGGCCAATGCCGCACCGGCAGAGCACACGGACGGGTCACCGCGAGCACCAAGCCGGGGGACGTGATGGCCCCAGCGAGCGCTTCCGATGTCAAGATTGAAGTTCGCCGCTCCGGCGCGCTCGTTGTCGTGGCGCTGACCGGTGTACTCGACCTGATGACCTGCCAGCCCGTTGCCGAATTGCTGGACTGGACGCTTGTGCAGGACAGTCAGCGGACGGTGCTCGACCTACGCAGTCTTGAGGCGATCGACCATGCTGGCGTTCACACGCTTCTGGTGGCATATCTGCGGGCCTCCGACCAGTTCGACGAGTTCCTGATTGTCGCCGGCCCCGAGTCGGTGCAACGGGTGATCGATCGTATCCACGGCCCGTTTCAGTACATCCCGCACGCTCTCCTCCCCCGGTTCGCGGCTTCGGCCAATCGCATGCATCTCATCCCCGATCCCGGGCCGCGCGGGCGAGTTCGGGCCAGGAGAGCTATCGCAGACCGAGCGAGGCGCCTGCGGGAGGCACGGCGATGAACCCCGGTACCGTGCACATCGCGCTCAACGCCCGCGAAGGTTGGATGATCGAGCTTCCCGACGAGTGTGAGTCGATCGTATGCGAAACGCTCGATGACGCCCAACGCGTGGCCTATCTGTGCGCAACGCAGCGCCACCCCTGCGGACTGGTTGTACGTGACGCCTATCACCGTGTGCTCTATCGCATGCTCGGCTCTCGCGACGGCGACACTGATGTAGGCAGAGACACCTTGGGCGAGGAACGACCGGAAGCGGCGAGTTCAACCGGCGCACTCGCTTTCCAATCCCTCCGGAGTGGCGCCGACTGATGGCCACCCACTTCGGCAGTCGTATCCGCGACGCGCGTACTGGCGGGGAACGTGAGTTCGTGCGCGCGTTGGCGTTGCTTGAGGCCAATCGGGTCAGCGCGATCTCGGTCGGCGACTTGCGCGAAGCAGCTATCGTGGCGTCCGCCGACGCGGTGTCTGACCGTCAGCTTGCCGGCTATGAGGCCGATGGTGTCAGCCACAGTGGCGCCGGTCCCGCGGCTGTCGGGTATCGCTTGGGCCATGCGAGTGGCTGCGCGCCAGAGCAGGCCGTGATTTCGGCCGAAGGCTTGCCCGATGGCTCCTGACGCGATTGGGACTGGCACGCTGGAGCGTCTCTCTGCGCTTCCAACAGGTGGGGGTGCGACGCTCAGCGTCTACCTCGACCTTGAGAGAGACGCGCTCCGCACTCCGGCGGCGCGCGATTGCCAGCTGCGCGCGCTGAGCACGGAACCAGCGCTGGCCTGTGCGCGGGCTGACATCGAGCAGGTCCGGGACCTGGTGGCTACATACGAAGTGCCGGCATCCTCGTTGCGAGGGATCGCGATCTTCTCCTGCTCGCACGCCGGGATTCTTGAGGTGCTCAGGCTGCCCTGCCGTGTCGAGCCGCTCGTCGTGCTCGACACCTCAGCCTGGCTCGAGCCGCTGGTCGACATGGTCGCGTTCGGCCATACCGCCGTGGTGGTCCTGGGCCCTGATACTGCGCGGCTGCTGCGCGGCAGTGCGACTATCCTCGCCGAGTTCGGGACGCTCGAGCTGCTTGCCAACCACAACAATTGCCAATCCAGCTCAAAGCCGGGGTCATTCGACGATCCGTATCGGGCCGCGCGGCGCGACGTATCGAAGATTGCCGAGCAGTTGCTCAGAGCACACCGCCGCCGGGCGCTAACCGACCTCGTGATCATCGCCCCAGGCTCAGGGTGGCTGGCGCTCGACGCGGCACTAGACCCCGAGCTCAGGGCCGTCCGCAGAGTGGTCATCAACGCCGATCTCACGCATGCGTCGACCAGGGAGCTCGCGCATGTCCTCGCGCCGATGCTCCACGGAGCCGAACGCGCAAGCGAACGAGCAGCATTGATCTCTCTAAAGAACGCGAAGGACGCCACTGGTTACGGGCTCACGGGAGCGTTCGCGATGCTCGAGCAGCGACGCGTGCAGCTGCTGCTGATCGCCGAGGGGGCGCGCCTGTCAGGCGGGCTGTGCCGACAATGCCGGCGAGTGTCGACGAACAGCGACCGATGCGACTTCGACGGCACGGGCCTCGTCAGCATCGACGCGGTCGCACACGCTATCGAGCTCGCAACCGCTCAGGACGCCGGAGTCATGGTCATCCGTCACGAGCGCGACACGCTGCTCGAGCGTGGAGCGATTGCGACCCTCGCCCGACAGAGCAACGAGAACGAGGCGATCCGTGCGTCCGAGGCTTTCTCCCTCCCGCCGGCATCGCCCACGACACGATCTGCTTACCAAGCTGCCGCCAGGTGGGTGCGCAATACATCGTCTGGCGACAAGCGCGGTGCCGGGCCGTCTCACAAACAACCCACCTACAAAGGGAAGGACGTTTCATGGCTGGATCACTAACGCGCTGGGACCCGTTCGGCGAGCTCAGCGAACTACGCAGCCGCTTCGATCGCATGTTCGATGAGCTGGCCGATGGTCGCGAACGGGCATGGATGCCAGCGGTCGATGTCGAGCGTGACAACGGCAACCTCGTCGTGCGAGCCGACATTCCCGGCATCAAACCGGAGGAGGTTAAGATCGAGGTGGCGGACGACATTCTCACCGTCTCCGGTGAGCATGAGGAGCGCAAGGAAAAGAAGGACAAGGACTACGTGCGGCGCGAGCGTCGCTCCGGATCCTTTAGCCGCTCGATGGCGCTACCCGCCGGCGTCGACCTAAAGCAGATCAAGGCAAAGACCCACGACGGCGTTGTCGAAGTGACAATTCCGCTCCCCAAGGAGGCCGCAAAAGAGAAGGTCACGATCACACCGACCGCTGGCTGACACATCTCACGCGAAGGGCCGGCCCAGCCCCCTGGGGCGGACGCGGCCGGCCCCGCGCGTCGGCCCACGCGCATGGTCTGACGCTCATGAACAGCGGCGACACGCAGAGGAGCGTCGAGATGCGGGCCAACTTCCGAACTGTCATGGCTCAGCGAGACACCGACACGATCGAGCGACTTACCAGCGCAAGTTGTCGCGCTCCTCTCACGGGCGCACACCGACCCTGACATCACGGTTGAGGTTCTCTTTGTGGATCGGCCCCTGCCTGAAGTTTCGGCGCCGGCGAGATCACAATCCCATCTACGCGGCCGACCGCAGGTAACGGTAATGGATGGGCAGAAACCCGCCGCCTCCGCTGTGGCGAGTTCGTGGTCGTGTCTTAACTTGACTGAGTTTTCGCGCGCAGGCAGAGGGTAGGTCCCTGAGCGGTCCGCGTGCTAACTGTCGGCCGGCTCGATCAGGCCCAGGTGCCCGTCGTAACGTCGATAGATGACATTGCCGCGACTGGTGGCGGCGTTCTCGAAGAACATGAACCGGTGGCCAACGGCGCTCATTTCCGTGACTGCGGTACTAAGCGAGATCGGCTGTGAGAAGCGACTGGGCTCGGGCACGGGTCCGCGTGTTGGTGGATTCGCAGAGCGCGCTTCGATCAAGGCCAGCAGCCCGTCGTTGCGCCAATATAGGACCGCGTCCTCTCCTGTTTCGGGATCGCGGAACAGGAGGAACTCATCGCCGAGGTCCTCGAGCGCGTCGGCCGCCTCGTCAAGCGAAGTCGGCTCGAACGCGAACGACTTTCGGGCAATGACCGCCTGCTCCTCGGCCGAGCGCTCGAAGCCAGGGCGTCGCGGGTGCACCCAAGTCCGGTGCCGCCACTCGCCAGGGACGGCCGCGGCGGACTCGCGCTCTCGTGTGATCAGCCGTTCGACATGCCGGCGGATCTGCTGATGAAGTCGCTCGGCGAGCTGGTCGACCGCCGCCTCCATCGACACCGCCGACGCATGCGCGCGGACTGGCCGACCTTGCAGGTTGATCTCGCCCTCGGCCCTGGCAGGCTCCGGAATCCGAGGATCACGCTCCTCTGACAACACGACGCGAGCGGCGAGTACGGGGCCCTTGGTGAGCCGCGCGAGCGCCGCGATCTTGTCCCGTGCCCGCCGCCGCGCGACATCGCTGACCTCACCTCGCGTCGTGACCTCGACCTCGATCATCGGCACGAATCTGGTGCAAGTGACTTGACGTGTACCTGGGAGCTCACAGCTTGTAACCGAACTCGCGCAGCAGCCGTTTGCGTGCGGCGATATCTGACTCCGCCTCGACTCCGCGTGGCGAACCACCGTCGATCACGCCGACGATGCCGCGCCCGGCCTCGGTCTCGGCGATGATCACCTGCACCGAGTTGGCGGTCGCGCAGTAGATCCGGCAGACCTCAGGCACGAGCTTGACCTGGTTGAGGACGTTGACAGGAAAGCCGTCCCGTAGGAACACAATGAATGAGTGGCCTGCACCGATCGTTAGTGCGTTACGCGCCGCCAGCTCGACGAGCTCTGGATCGCTGCCGGAGGTGCGAACCAGCCGAGGCCCCGAGGCCTCGCAGAACCCGATCCCGAAGTGAAGCCCGGGCACAGCGCCAACCAGGGCCTCGTGCAGATCCTCAACGGTCTTGATGAAGTGAGACTGGCCGAGAATAAGGTTCAGCTCCTCCGGCTTCTCAACCGCCACGACCTTCAGCTCGACCCCACTCGCCAAACCCACGATGAACCCTCCAGTCTGGTCCGGATGCGCCGAGGGAATCAATCCGAGTGGCGCGGCCGAACGTCGGCTTGCCCGGTCGACCCCCACCTTGTGAAGGCTCCCAGCCGCTGGGCTGAAGACGCTTTCGTGCCCGTCATCCCAACGGATCCGATAGCGCGGGGACGGATCGTCATGGATCACCTCTTCAACCGTGCCCGTCTTCGCCGGATGCTCCGTCGAACGCGCCTGCTCCTCGATCCTGTCACCGGCCTGCACAGCCACAGCTCACTCACTTGCCACAGAGAGAACGAAGGACTTCATCATCCCATTTGCTGCGTCGGTCGCCATCGGCACGGCGCCCGGAGCCGAGGTCAGGGTTTACTACTTATCGGGGCCACATGGTCGCATCCCCAGCAAAGGTCGACGTCCCGGAGCTTGCCGGCGACCACCTCAGCAATCTCGCGCGTGGCACCGCGCGCCCGGAGGGCGTATGCGACATGAACAGGGATCATCGGAGCGCCGGCTCATGACTCAACGGCTCGGCCGGGATAGCGAGTCCTGCAGCCGCGTACGCCTCGTCCTGGCCGAGCGTCTCATGGTCGAGCAGCGCCTGAGCGAGGGCGTTGAGCTGATCGCGATGCTCGCTGAGAAGCAGCCTGACTTCTGCGTGCGCGTCGTCGATCAGGCGATGCACCTCCTCGTCGACCAGGTTCTCCAAGCTCAAGCTCCGCTGCGTCTGGCGCGAGGAGTTCGAGACCCTCGAGCAAGCCCGCGAAGTGATCGGCGGCTACATCGACAGCTACCACGACCGGCCGCACTCAGCCTGAACTACCGAACGCCGCGCGAGGTCGCGGCAACCTGGAACGATTACGACCAACCACTAAAACAAGCGGCCTGAGTGACAACTCTCACGGGGTCCAGGCCACGACCCCCTCACCCACGGCATCGACATCCTCGGCCTGATCGTCCTCGCCGCCCTCGCCCTGCTACTAACAGCAGCCGCCATGATCGGCATCGAACGCCGCGACCTCCGCGCCTAACTCCAACTCCGGGTGAAGAGACCCGCGACCACAGCGACGCAACCGGGAGGCGGGCGATACCGCGCCAACAACATTGCAGGTGTGTGCTGGGGATCCCGTCAGGCACCTGCTGTTCGCCACGAGCGGGCACGCAGACGAACTCGCCGACGCCGGCTCGATGTCTATGCACGACGACAGGACCGCCGCAAGTCCGGTGGGCGCCGACCGGCCGCTTCACCGCAGACACGGTAAGTCGCCAACGCGATCCTGAGCGCGGGGCGGCTCGGCGGGTGGAAGCGATAGCGTGTGGTCGGCGGGACACCCGGGTCTTGCTCCTGCCAGGCAACCGGTGTGTCCCCTTAGCCGCCGGACGGCCGACCGAGCACCAGTATCGTCGCGCTCCACACCTGTTCGCCGAAGGGGTCGCGAGCCCCGCCGCTGCCGGTTGGAAGCGACCGCGTGACCACGCCGGTCAGAACGCTTCGACGGTCGGCGAGCCAGATGCTGCCGTCAGGTCTGTCTGCGGTATGACTTCGTGAGAGCTTTAGGTGCTGTGGGGCTCGGCCCAGGAGAGCGTGTTGGGTGCGACGCCCGTTGTCTGGGCAAGCCGTCTTACGATCTCGGTCGCTCCGCGAATGGTCACCGACACGCCTGTTTCGCACAGCTGTCGTAGCGCCGCGAACGCGTCGGTGCTGACTGCGGCCGTGCCCGTGAGGTCGACGACCACGCCCGTGCTCGGTGGAAGGGTCTGAAGTGCGAGTTGGGCCTGTCCGACCGCGAAGGCGTTGATCTCGCCCTCGAGCCACAGCGAGCTGTCGCTGCTGAACAGCCGGAACGGGGGTTGGTCAGCATCCTCGGGCCAGACAGGATGCACTGTCGCCACCTGTTGCAGGGTGCCAACGTCGATGCG
>Ga0207702_10003004_pt1 | contig 15688 bp, 15 predicted proteins | sample KBSCornC62_FD_184302 | JGI IMG/M metagenome (GOLD analysis project Ga0207702, IMG submission 184302) | Corn rhizosphere microbial communities from Kellogg Biological Station, Michigan, USA - KBS Corn C6-2 (SPAdes) (version 2) | ecosystem: Host-associated > Plants > Roots > Rhizosphere > Soil ...
TCAAGGTGCCGGACGACCAGCCCATGGAGGCGAAGATCCTCTCGAACCAGATCGAGAACGCGCAGAAGAAGGTCGAGGAGCAGAACTTCGTCATGCGCAAGAACGTCCTCAAGTACGACGACGTGCTGAACAAGCAGCGCACCGTCATCTACGACCAGCGGCGGCGCGTGCTCGAGGGCGAGGACCTCTCCGAGGAGGTGCGGCTCTGGATCGACGAGGTGATCGAGCGCGCCGTGCACTTCTACACGCAGAGCGACTTCACCGAGGAGTGGGACCTCGACGCGCTCTGCAAGGCGATGGTCGACGTCTACGCAACCGACGAGCCGATCACGCCGGAGGAGCTGCGGGAGGAGGTCGGGCTCGACCGCGAGGCGCTGATCGACGAGTTCCAGGAGGACGCGCGCGACACGTACGCGGAGAAGGAGACGGCTCTGGGGCTCAACCCCGAGACCAACCAGCCGCTGCTGCGCGACGTCGAGCGCTTCGTGATCCTGCAGGTGGTCGACCACCGCTGGCGCGAGCACCTAGAGAACATGGACTACCTGCGCGAGGGCGTACACCTGCGCGCGATGGCGCAGAAGGACCCGCTCGTCGAGTACACCTCCGAGGGCCACCGGATGTTCGAGGAGCTGAACGGCGAGATCCGTGCCGAGGTCGTCTCGACGCTCTTCCACGCGGAGATCGAGGTCGAGGACGCCGATGCGCTGCAGCAGGCGCAGGCCGCGCAGGCCGGGGACGGCTTTGCGTACGAGCACGAGTCGCTCGCCGGCGCGCAGGCGATCGCGGCGGCCGGCGGCAGCGCCGCGGCGGGGATGATGCTCGGCGACGGCGCGGGCGTGACCGCGGGCTCGCTCGACGCCGGCGGCGGCTCGGTGATGACGCAGCAGCGGGTGACGAGCGAGCGCGAGAAGAACCTCGGCCGCAACGATCCCTGCTGGTGCGGCAGCGGCAAGAAGTTCAAGCGCTGCCACGGCGCCTAGCCTCGCGCGCGCCGGACACGTCCGTTTTCGCCAGGCCCAACGACTGTCCCCGGTCGTGGCCGTCTCGGACCTGGCCGCGGCGGCAGCTACCATCGGCCTCGCGATGGCAGACCAGACGCCGACGATTCCGCTCGACCAGCAGCTCGAGGAGATCGGGGCCCAGCTCGCCTGGGTCCGTGATTACCTTTGACCCCGAGCAGCTCGAGTCCCGCGTCACCGAGCTCGAGCTGGAGCTCGGCGCCCCCGGCTTCTGGGACGACCAGCAGCACGCGGCGCAGGTCAGCTCCGAGCACGCGCGCCTGACCCGTCGCCTCGACCGCTACCGCCGCCTGACGCAGGAGTACCAGGACGCGCAGGAGCTGCTCGCGATGGACGGCGAGATGGCCGACGAGATCGAGTCCAGCATCGCGCCTCTCCGGCAGGAGCTCGACCGCCTGCAGGAGGACGCGCTCTTCAGCGGCGAGTACGACGCCGGCGACGCGCTCGTCACGATCCACGCCGGCACGGGCGGCACCGACGCGCAGGACTGGGCCGAGATCCTGCTCCGCATGTACCTCCGCTGGGCGCAGCAGCGCGGCTTCGCAACCGAGCTGCTCGAGGCGAGCCCGGGCGAGGAAGCCGGCCTCAAGTCCGCCACCTTCAGCGTCAAGGGCGAGAACGCGTACGGGATCCTGAAGGCCGAGCGCGGCGTCCACCGGCTCGTCCGCCAAAGCCCGTTCGACCAGGCGCACCGACGCCACACGAGCTTCGCGCAGGTGATCGTCAGCCCGCTGCTCTCGGACGACGTCGAGATCGACCTCGACGAGAGCGACCTCCGCATCGACACCTACCGCGCCAGCGGCGCGGGCGGACAGCACGTGAACAAGACCGACTCCGCCGTCCGGATCACGCACCTCCCGACGGGCATCGTCGTGCAGATCCAGAACGAGCGCAGCCAGAGCTCGAACAAGCAGACCGCGCTGCGCGTGCTCAAGTCGCGGCTGCTGGAACAGGAGCAGGAGCGACGTGACGAGGAGCTCGCGAAGGAACGCGGCGCCGCGCAACAGGCCGACTTCGGCAGCCAGATCCGCAGCTACGTGCTGCACCCCTACCAGCTGGTGAAGGATCACCGGACTGACCACGAGACCGGCAACACCCAGGGCGTGCTCGACGGCGACCTCGACGACTTCGTGCACGAGTACCTGCTCGCGAAGGCCGCCGGCAAGGCGTTCTAGCCGGGGTTTTAGCTAGAGTTCGGCGCCGTACCTACGTAGGCGCACCCCCGCGCCTTTGCAGCACTTTTCCGCAGTGCAGGAACCGGACCTCCAGCACACAGACGCCTCGACCGCGGTCCTCGACCAGGAGCCGCTGGCGCCCGCACCCACGCCCGCGCCGTCGAGCTCGGCGATGGTCACGTTCGAGAACGTGACGAAGATCTACGAGCCCGACGTGGCCGCGCTGCAGGACGTCTCGTTCGCGATCGACAAGGGCGAGTTCGTCTTCATCGTCGGCGCCTCGGGCTCGGGCAAGTCGACGGTGATCCGGCTCGTGCTGAAGGAGCTCGAGCCCACCCGCGGCAAGATCGTCGTCGGCGGCCGCGACCTCGGCCGGCTGAAGCGCAACAAGGTGCCGCTGCTGCGGCGCAACGTCGGCTGCGTCTTCCAGGACTTCAAGCTGCTCCCGAACCGCACGGCCGCCGAGAACGTCGCATACGCGCTGAAGGTGCAGGGCGAAGGGTCGGCCAACATCCGGCGCAAGGTGCCCGAGGTGCTGAACATGGTCGGGCTGACGCACAAGATGTCGTCGCTGCCCGACGAGCTCTCCGGCGGCGAGCAGCAGCGCGTCTCGATCGCGCGCGCGTTTGTGAACCACCCGCCGCTCCTGATCTGCGACGAGCCGACCGGCAACCTCGACCCCGACACGAGCGTCGGGATCATGCAGCTCCTCTATCGCATCAACCGTTCCGGCACGACGATCCTGATGGCGACGCACGACCGCGAGATGGTCGACAAGATGCGCAAGCGCGTGATCGCGCTCGAGGGCGGGAAGCTGCTTCGCGACGAGCGTCGCGGCGGGTACACGACCGAATGAGCCGCTTCCGCGTCGTCGTCGCCGAGGCGGTTCGCTCGCTCGGCGCCAACCTCTCCACGACCTTCGCCGCCACCACGACGGTGCTGATCGGGATGTTCATGCTCGGGCTCGTCGTCGGCCTCGGCAGCTGGGCGCTCTCTCTCAGCGACCACTACAAGAAGCAGCTGCTCGTCAACGTCTACTTCTGCACGCAGCTGCGCTGCGGCTCCGAGGCGACAAACAAGGACGTGAACCGCGCGCACGACGCCCTGATCGCGATGCCGCAGGTGAAGCGCGTCGACTTCGTCTCCAAGTCCGAGGCGCTCGCGATCGAGCGGAAGAAGCACCCGCAGATGGTCAACCAGCTGCCGTACAACCCGTTCCCGAACGCGTTCAAGGTCTTCCCGAAGCAGGCCGAGCAGATCGACGCGATCTCCCGGCAGCTCGGCGCGGCGAACCTGAAGGGGATCGAGAGCATCTGCCCGCCGGCGCCGGGCTCGAAGGCGTCGAAGACCGCGACGGGCGAGAGCTGCAGCCGCATCTCGCACCGTGTGCTGTCGGTCGCGCGCTACCTCTGGATCGTGGTGCTGATCGCCTTCGTGGTGCTGCTCGTCTCCTCGACGCTGCTCGTGGCGAACACGATCCGGCTCTCGATCTTCGCGCGGCGGCGCGAGATCGAGGTGATGAAGCTCGTCGGCGCGACGAACTGGTTCGTGCGCGGGCCGTTCATGATCGAGGGGTTGCTCTGCGGCCTCGGCGGCGCGCTCGCCGCGATCGTCCTGCTCGTCCTCGGGCGCGAGCTGTTCATGCCGTTGATCCACCTGACGAGCGCATCCGACATCCACGCGTGGCCGTTCGGCCTGCACGTCCTGATCGTCCTCGGCGCGGGTCTCGCGCTCGGCGCGGCCGGCTCGGGACTCACGATCCGCCGTTTCCTCCAGGTCTGATCCGCTCGTAGTGGAGCTTGCTTCCCGCGGGAAGCACCTGGTCGGCGAGCCGTACTTCGTCCCGGGCACGCCGCTGCTGCTCGATCGCAAGGGGCTGCGCGAGTCGGGACCGGGCGACCTCGCGGTCGTGCAGAAGGGGCGCGGCCGCGCGCACGTGGAGCGCGTGCTCGGCCCCGCGAGCTCGATCGACGTCGTGCTCGAGGGTCTGCTCGTCGAGGAGGGCGAGCTACGCGGCTTCGAGCCCTATTCGCCGCCCGAGATCGAGACGCAGAACCGCGTAGACCTGCGCGACCGGCTCGCGTTCACGATCGACCCGGAGACGGCGAAGGACTTCGACGACGCGCTGACGGTCGAGGAGGATCGCGCGTTCGTCCACATCGCCGATGTCTCCTGGTTCGTCCAGGCTGGCTCGCCGCTCGACCGCGGCGCCGCCGAGCGCGCGTTCTCGGTCTACGTGCCGGGGTTGGTGTCGCCGATGCTGCCGCCGGAGCTGTCGGAGGAGCTCTGCTCGCTCCGGCCGCACGTCGACCGGCTGTGCGTCACGGTCGAGATCGCGCTGCCGGAGGGCGAGGCGAGCTTCTACCGCTCGGTGATCCGGAGCGGCGCCCGCCTCACCTATGGCCAAGCCGAGGCGATCCTCGCCGGACGCGAGCGCGCCGAGCCGCAGCTGGCCGAAGCGCTGCGGCGGGCGGAGACGCTCGCGCAGACGCTGCGCGACCGCCGCTTCGCGCGCGGCGCCTTGCGCATCGAGAGCTCCGAGGTCGTCTTCGACTTCGACGGGCAGGGCGGCGTCGAGCGCGCGCGACGCGAGTCGGAGCCGCACGCGCACATGCTCGTGGAGGAGCTGATGATCCTGGCCAACGAGCTCGTCGCGGGCCTGCTCGCCGGGCGCCGGCGCGAGGCGCTCTACCGGATACACGAGCGGCCCGAGCCGCAGTCTGTGTCGCTCCTGCTCGCGCGACTCGAGGATCTCGGCGTGCCGACGCCGCCGGTGCCGGAGCGGCTCGGCCCCGCCGACGCGGCGCGCCTCGCCGGTGCGGCGAGCGAGCTCGCGACCGACTACGTGAAACGCTCGGGCCGCGGCGGCGACGCCTTCCCGGCGATGGTGTTGCAGGCGCTCAAGCAGGCGCGCTACGACCCGCAGAACCTCGGGCACATGGGGCTCGCGAGCGCGGCCTACTGCCACTTCACGAGCCCGATCCGCCGCTATCCCGACCTCGTCGTCCACCGAGCGCTGCTGCGGGAGCTGGGCGTCTCCGACGAGCCGCTCGCGAACGATCTCGACGGCGCGGCCGAGCACGCGTCGGAGCGCGAGCGGCACGCTTCGCGGATCGAGTACCGTGCCGACGAGCTCTGCCTTGCTTGGCTGCTCGAGCGGCGCCTGTTCGAGCTCGGCTGGGACGCGACCTTCGAGGGCGAGATCAGCGGCGCGATCCCGTCCGGCATCTTCGTCCGCTTCGGCGACGTCTTCGAGGGCTACGTGCCCGCGCGTCGGCTGCCGGGCGACTACTTCGAGCTGAACGAGCTCGCGACCGCCCTCGTCGGCCGCCGCGGCGGGCGAACCTACCGGCTCGGCGACCGAATCGACGTCCGCGTCGCCGACATCCGCCGCAGCGAGGGAAAGGTCGAGCTCGAGCCGGCCGACGGCGGCGCCTGAGTCAGACGCGCGCGCGGCCCCACCCGGGTGGGGACTGAACCACCCGCCACCCACGGTGAGCGTATCGACGAAGCTCGCGCGAGTCTGCAACGCGGCTGTGCCAAAAGCGTGCCGACCTACAATCGGCGCCGTGGCCAAGACTGCAGGAGAGAAGACGATCGCGGAGAACCGCCGGGCGCGGCACGACTACCACTTCCTCGAGAAGGTCGAGGCGGGCCTCGTCCTGCAGGGCAGCGAGGTCAAGTCGCTGCGCCAGGGGCACGCGGTGCTGCAGCGCGCCTACGCCGACAGGCGCGACGGCGAGCTCTGGCTCGTCGGCCTGCACATCCCGCCCTACGAGCAGGCGTCCGTCCAGCCGCACGACCCGGACCGAGCGCGCAAGCTTCTGCTCCACCGCCGGCAGCTCGACCAGCTCGGCTCGAAGGCGGCCGAGCGCGGCCTCACGCTGGTGCCCACCCGCCTCTACTTCAAGGACGGCCGCGTCAAGGTCGAGCTCGCGCTGGCACGCGGCAAGGAAGGCCGCGACAAGCGCCGCGACATCGCCGAGCGCGAGACGAAGCGTCGCCTCGAGCGTGAGCTCAAGAGCCGGCGCTAGAGCGCGATGGTCACGAACCGGCCGTAGCGCCACGCGCCGACGCAGTCGGACGCGGTGGCCGGAGTCGTCGTCCAGCGGAGAAGCCGAAGTCGTACGGAGCGATACCTCATGTCGCCGTCCTCCCGAACGTGCGGCCGCAGGGAGCCGCGGTTGACCTTCGCACCCTGGCCGAACGCCGCCGCTGCCGCCTCACCCTGCCGGGGGATCGTGCAGCTCGAGCTCCAGCTCCTCGCCGTCCTCCTCGTCCCAGTGCCTGCCGACCTCGACGAAGCCCAGCCTGCGCACGAGCCGCAGCGAGGGCTCGTTCTCGGGAGCGACCGAGGCGAGGAATCGGTGGACGCCGCGCTCCCGCGCGTAGCCGAGCATCGCCTGCACCGCCTCCGTGGCGTAGCCGCGGCGCCGGTGCTCGGGGAAGACCGTGTAGCCGACCTCGACCGCATCGACGACGCGGCGCGCGTTGGCGCCCGGCGGCCCGTGGAAGCCGATGTGGCCGATCAGCTCCCGGCCGTCGCGCAGCACCATCGCGGCGACGCCCCAGTCGGCCCGGCTCGGATCGGCGCGCAGCTGTCGGAGCCGCAGGCGCAGGAAGCGCGCGTCGTGCGCGTCCGGCCACTCGGGCGGGACGGCGTACGGCAGCTCGTCGTGTCGGCCGCCGAGCAGCGCGTCCATCGCGTCTGCCGTCAGCCAGACGAGCTCGAGCCGCTCGCTCCGAATCACGCGAGCAGGCCGCCGTCGCCGAGCGAGCCGATCATCTCCCGCAACCATAGGGCCCCGGCTTGTGGGCCGCCGGTGCGGGCGATACCCTGATGGTGCCGCCACTGTGTTGTCTCTAGAGACGTACCGCGCCCGTTTCGGCCCAGCCGCCGCTTCCGTCCTAGCTCTCGCAGCAGCGGCCGGAGCCCTTCTCGTGCTGCTGCCGGAGCAATGGCAGCGGATCGTCGTCGCGGCGGTCGCGTGGGGCGCCGGCCTCGGCATCGCGATCTACCTCGTCAGGCGCGCGACTGCGCGGGAGCAGGCGCGGGTCGCCGAGCTCGAGACGGCGGAGGCGAGGCACCGGGCGCTCCTCGACGGCCTCCCGCTCGTGACGTGGCTGACGGCTCCCGGAAACCGCGCGGAGACGCACTACGTCGGCCCGGGGATCTCCGATCTGACCGGCTATTCGCAGACCGAGTGGCGGGAGCAGCCCGACCTGCACGAGCGCCTGCTGCACCCGGACGACCGCGAGCGCGTGCTGCAGGAGCTCGACCAGTCGCGAGGCACCCCGCTCTCGACCGAGTACCGCCTGCTGGCGCGCGACGGCCGGGCGGTCTGGGTGCGCGAGGACAGCGCGACCGTCCGCGCCGCGAACGGCGATCCGCTCTACGTCCAGACGTTCCTGCGCGACATCGGCGACCTCAAGCGTGGGGAGGACCGGCGCGGGTCGCTCGAGGCGGCGGAGCGCGAGGCCGTCTCCGAGAGCGCCGAGCGGCGCTCGCGGCTCGAGCTCCTGCGTCGTGTCGGAAACGACATCTCCGTCAGCGCCGAGCTCGACGCCGCTTTCGCGCGCGTCGCCGAGCTCGTGGTCGTCGACCTCGCCGACTGGTGCGTGATCGACGTCGTGGACGAGTCGAACGAGCTGCGGCGCGTCGCCGCCGCCCGCGGCGCGCTGATCAGGGCGGACGGTGCCCGCAGCCCGGCCGACGACCCCGAGCAGGAGGTCCGAGCGGTGTTCGAGAGCGGCCGCACCCGCGTGCTCCCGAACCTGGACGAGCGCTCGACCGCCACGCGCGTCCCGTTCCTCGACAACCTCGACGCGCGCTCGGTCATCTCGGTCCCGCTCCAGGCCCGCAAGCAGCACCTCGGCGTGCTCACGCTCGCCCGCACCGAGCAGGGAGCGGCGTACTCCGCCGACGACGTCGCGCTCGCAGAGGACCTCGCATCGCGCCTCGCGCTCGCACTCGACCGCTCGCGCCTCTACCGGGAGGTCGAGGAGCGCTCGGACGCGGCGTGGGTGCTCGAGCACGTCGCCGACGGCGTGCTGCTCCTTGACCGGAACGGCGCCGTTCGCCTCTGGAATCCCGCTGCCGAGGCGATCACCTTCATCCCCGCCGGCGACGTCGTCGGCAAGATGGCGGCCGACGCGATCCCGGGCTGGAAGTCGGCGGTCGAGAGCGTGCCCGTCTCCGCCTCGCCCGACCCAGGCCACGACGAGGTGCTGATCCCGATCGAGACCTCGCGCGGCGAGCGCTGGATCGCGATCTCGGGCGTGCGCTTCTTCGGCGGCACGGTCTACGCGTTCCGCGACCTGACCGACACGCGGCGGCTCGAGGAGATCAAGGCCGACTTCATCGCGACCGCGTCGCACGAGCTGCGCACGCCGCTCGCCGCCGTCTACGGCGCGGCGCAGACGCTCCTGCGCCACGACTTCGCGCTCGACGAGACCGGCCGCGAGCGCTTCGTCTCGCTGATCGCGGACGAGTCCGAGCGCCTCGGCCGGATCGTGAACGAGATCCTGCTCGCGAACCAGCTCGACGCCGGCCGGCTCGACCTGGAGTCGGAGCCGTTCGACGCGCACGACCTCGTCGAGCGGGTTGTCGAGGCGACGCGGATGCACGCGCCGCCGTCGGTCAGCCTCGAGGTCGAGGCCTCGAATGGCCTCCCGCCGGTCGCGGCCGATGCGGACAAGGTCCGCCAGGTCATGGTCAACCTCGTCGAGAACGCGATCAAGTACTCGCCCGACGGCGGCCACGTCGAGGTTGGCGTCGAGGAGCAGGACGGCTCGATCCGCTTCCACGTCCGCGACGAAGGCCTCGGTGTCGCGCCCGAGGACCAGGAGCGGATCTTCGAGAAGTTCTACCGCGCCGACCCGCAGATGGTGCGCGGCGTGGGCGGCACCGGCCTCGGCCTCTACATCTGCAAGGAGCTGATCGACCGCATGGGCGGGCGGATCTGGGTCGAGCCGAACGGCGAGCAGGGCTCGAACTTCGTCTTCGACCTGCCGACCGCAGAGGTGATGGCGCACGGAGCAAGCGCGCGGCCCCGGCTACAATAGAGGCACATACGGGGGCGACCTGGCTTCGACGTGGTCGGTTCTCCGGCAGAGCTGCAAGCGGAGGTCCCCGGTCGGCCTCCTAAAACAACCGGGACAAACAGCAAGTGCGAAGGACAACTCCGCACTCGCTCTCGCTGCCTAACCCGTAGCGAAGCGCGTCGCTCCGAGCTCGGCCCGTGGCCCGGGTAGCGGCGTCAGAAACGGGCTCGGCACCGACGGAGAGCCAATCGCCCGAGGTGCGACATCAAAGGATGGCTAGCCCGGAGGTTGGTCGGCTGCCAACCGGCCGCCGGGCGAAACGCAACGGCAGCCTAAGCTTGTAGACGCTCTGACCGGTGCGTCCGCGGACGCGGGTTCGATTCCCGCCGCCTCCACCTAGCACGTGACCAACGGTGTCAGACACCGAATGCGTGTCATGGCGCTTCGAGCTCCGCCTCGTCGAGGCGTCGTTCGGAGCACGCTCAGCGGCACGTAGACTCGACCTATGAGTCTGGCTCCGTAGGCTCGCCACGTGGTGGACCAAGCGCGAGAGCGATCCGAGGCGGCAGCTGAGGCCGCTCGGATCAACGCCGAGCGGGAGACGCAGAAGCTCGGCGCGCTCGACGGCTCGGCGGGTGCCCCTGGCATCAAGCTGCCCGGGGATCCGTGACCCGGGAGCGACCGGGGAACCGACGACGGCGAGCGCGGCCGCGCTGAGATTCGCTCGCGCGGCTAGCGGCTGCCCCAGTCGGGGCCGGCCTCGGCGACCGGGCCCGATGTGACGGCATGGGCGCCGGCGCCGCTGCGGGACGCGAGCCAGAGGTGGTTCGCTCGGATGAGCGCGAGTCGCCGGCCGTCGGGCGAGACGACCGGTTCGCTGCCGCCGGCAACCAGTCGCCGGAGCCCGCGACTCGAGGCCGCGGCCGAGTAGACGCCGATCAGGCGGTAGCCCTTGCTGCGGGTGAAGAGCAGCGTCTTCGAGTCCGGCGTCCACGTCACGTCCTCCTCCGCGATCACGGACGGTGCGTGCGTGACGACCCGATCGGTGCGGCCGCCGATGCGCGCCACGAGCAGCTTGGGGAACCCCAGCACGCAGGTGTAGGCGATGAAGCGGCCGTTCGGCGACCACGCCGGGGCGACGCACGAGGTCGTCCGGTGCGAGACGCGCTTTGGCGAGCCGCCGGTCGCGTGCACAACCCACACCTGCTCGTAGCCGGTTCGGGCGCTCGAGAACGCAATGCGCTTCCCGTCCGGCGACCACGCCGGCGCGCCTTCGCTCAGCGTTCCCTTCGTCACCGGCCGCAAGCCGGAGCCGTCGGCGTTCAGTACCCAGATGTGCTTGTTCGCGCCAATCGCGACGCGACGTCCGTCGCGCGACCACGCGGCCGACTCGACCTCGAAGCCGGCGGGCGTCAGCTCGCGCACGTCGGCGCCCGTCGGCGAGACGACCCAGAGGTGCTGCCCGCGCAGCAGCAGCAGGTTCCCGTTCGAGCGCGCGGACGCGCCGGCCGCCGAGGCGACCACGACGAGCGCCAGCAGGAGAAGCGACCCCAGCCTCACCGGTGACGGTTATCCCCGTGGGGGATCGGTACCTAAGCTTGCGAAGGACGCCGAGAAGGGCGGTAGCTCCGGCGAACGGTGTTCGTCGTCCCCATCAGTGGAGCGCGAACACGTAGGTCTGCAGGACGGCCCCGGGCCCGAGAGTCGCATCGAGCTCGTCCGCCTCGGATGCGGGGAGTCCGTGCCCGTTTTTCAGGTCGAGCTCGATCTGGGTCGCGATCTCCATGGCGAGCGCCGCGAACCACTCCATGTCTTTCGGCGGGATCTTGTTGACCAGCTTCTCTCTCGTCGCCGGAAGCTTGTTGAGGTCGAGCGGGTGCTGCGGCCGCGGTCGGTCGGTGAAGTACTTCTGGAGGTAGTCCGGGAGCTCCTGGGGGGCTTCCGGGTTCGACTCTTCTGCCATAGGAGTCGCTCCTTTCGATCCTGTTGACGCGACTATCCGGCTCGGCGCGGCGGCCGTCAAGTGCTGGCTCAGAAGGCGTTCGCGACCGACTTCCACTCTTCCAGCCGCCGCGCGATTAGGTCGGCTCGCTCCTCGGCGCTGCCGCTGTCCAGGAGCTCGAGGTCTGCGGCGTCGGCCCGCAGGTAGACGCCCGACGTTCGGGCGTTCAGGCCGGCGTCGCGATCCGAGCGCGTCGTCCAGTACCCGGAGGCGCGGTCGGCGCCCTCCACCTTGATCTCGCCGGTTCCTTCGAGCTGCGGGGCGTTCGGGTGTCGAGGCCGCTCGCCCCTCCAGAAGTAGAAGACGCCGGCCGGATCCCTGCGCTCCTTAGCCGCCTCGCTCCAGTAGCGGGCCGAGAGGGTGCCGTCCTCCTGCCAGGAGCGCCCGGTCACGTTCAGGGCGCCCTCCCGGTCGCGGGCGACGCGGAGGAGGCTTATCGCCGACGGCTCTTCCTCGGTCCGGATCGTGAGCGAGAGCTGCCACCACAGCCCCTCGACCGCGCCGCGGCGCCCCTCGGTCTCGATCGCCTGGCGGAGCTTCTGGTTGATGGCGCGAGTCTCCGCGGGGCCGGCGGCCGGGTCGTAGCGGACGGCGGTGAGGCCGAGCAGGTCGGTCGGCAGCTTCGAACCGCTGGCGTGGACGATGAACGTGCGCCGGATGCCGAGCGCCCCGCCGAAGAGGCCCGCCTCGAACACGACGTTGTCGCGCGGCGACGCCTGGCCGGACTCCGACGCCTCCGCCGCCGTCCAGTCGTCCTGGGCGAACACGAACGCGGCGAAGTCGACCTCCTGCGAGAGCTCGACGAGCCGATCGAGAGTCGACCGCCCGGGGTTGAAGGTGGTCGTCCAGGGCTCGACGTCGGCGACGTCCTCGAGGCCACGCGCGATCGACTGCAGCAGCTTCGCCTGCTTGCCTGACGAGCCGAGGAAGATGCGCGGCTTGTTCATGCGCCGCTGCTCCGAGCGCCGCTTGCCGGCTCCGATTCCGTCACCGGCGGGTCGGCGCTCCACGGGAACGTGATCCAGGCCTCGGTGGTGCGCCAGACGTAGTCGCAGGCGACGACCGAGTGCGGCTTCTCGTAGAGGACTGCGGTCCGCGCCTCGGCGACCTTGCCGTCGCAGAAGTCCTTCACGAGCGCGAGCGTCCGGCCGGTGTCGGCCACGTCGTCGGCGATCAGTAGCTTCGCTTCGCTCAGGTCGACGAGCGCCGGGACGGGCGGGAGGACGATGGGGGCCGGCAGCCGCTCGTCGGGCCCGGTGTAGAACTCGACGTTCATCGTGTACGTGTTCTTGACGCCGAGCGCGTAGCTGAGCGCGCCGGCGAGCAGCAGGCCGCCGCGGGCGATGGCGAGGATGACGTCGGGCTCGTAGCCGTCGGCGTGGATCCGCTCGGCCAGCTCTCGGGCGCCCGCTCCGAGGTCGTCCCACGTCATCACCTCGCGCTCGCTGCTCATCGAGGCTCCGACCGTACCAGCGAGGTGCTCAGGGCAGCGGCTTCAGCGCGAGCAGCTCCGGGCCGTGCTCTCGGAGCCAGTCCCGCTGCTCGCGCCAGGCCGGGCGGTGCCGCTCGACGAGGCGCCAGAACCGGCGCGAGTGGTTCGGCACGCGCAGGTGGCAGAGCTCGTGCACGACGACGTAGTCGAGCACCTCGAGCGGCGCCAGCGCGAGCCGCCAGTTGAACGCGAGCGCTCCGCGCGGCGAGCACGAGCCCCAGAGCGTGCGCTGCGCGCCGATCCGGATCCGCCGGAAGCTGACGCCGATCTCCGGCGCGACCTCCTCGATCGCGGCGCCCACGAGCTCACGCGCGGCGATCCGCGCCTCCGACTCGCTGACCACCAGCCGCTCCAGGCCGAGCCGCGGGACCTGGCGCGCGCGCTGTCGCTCGAGCCACGCCCGCTGCTCCGCGAGCACGCGCTCGATCTCGCCGCGGCTCATGCGCTGCGGCACGGTCAGGCGCGCCGGCTCGCCCCACGGCGCCTCGAGCCGCCAACGCCGCACCCGCGCCGATCGCCGCACCTCGACTCGCTCCACGCAGCGAGCGTAGAGCTTCGGGCGGTCACTCTCAGGCCACGAGCGCCTGAAAGTCGCGCCGCTCAATCGAGCTCACCGACGAGGTCGGCGATCGACTCGACGATGCGCGAGGGTCGGTACGGGTAGGCGTCGGCCGCCTCTCGCTGAGTCGAGCCGGTCAGGACGAGGATGCTGTGCATGCCGGCCTCGAGGCCCGCGACGACGTCGGTGTCCATCCGGTCGCCGACCATCGCAGTCGTCTCCGAGTGCGCGTTGATCGCGTTCAGCGCCGAGCGCATCATCAGCGGGTTCGGCTTGCCGACGTAGTACGGCGCGACGCCGGTCGCGCGGCTGACGAGCGCCGCGACCGATCCTGTCGCGGGGACGAGCCCGGCGGGGCTCGGGCCGCTCGGGTCCGGGTTCGTCGCGATGAAGCGCGCGCCGCCCGCGATCAGGCGAATCGCGGCCGTGATCCGCTCGAAGCTGTACGTCCGCGTCTCGCCGAGGACGACGTAGTCGGGCGCGCGCTCGGTGAGCGTGTAGCCGACGTCGTGGAGCGCCGTCGTCAGCCCGGACTCGCCGATCGCAAACGCGGAGCCGCCCGGTCGCTGCGCGTCGAGGAAGGCCGCCGTCGCGAGCGCCGACGTCCAGATCGCGTTCTCCGGGACGTCGATCTCGCTGAGCGCGAGCCGCGCCGCGAGGTCGCGCCGCGTGTAGATCGAGTTGTTCGTCAGGACGAGGAACGGCAGCTCGCGCTCGCGCAGCCGCCGCACGAACTCCGCAGCGCCGGGGATCGCGTTCTCCTCACGCACGAGCACGCCGTCCATGTCGATCAGCCACGAGCGGATGTTCGGCCGCGTCACCGCGTGATCCTCTCACGCGACCCTCGCGCGGTAGGCGGTCGGCACCGTCTGTGGGCGGCGGTACCGTCTCGAAGCAGCGTGTTCTTCTCGCTGAGCAGCTGGGAGCTCGGGCTCCTGATCTTCGCGGTGATCGGCGGCGCGTCGGCGCTCGGCATCGCCGTTGGCCGATACCTTCGCCAGTCCGACCACTACCGCGAGCCCATCGGCACCCTGCAGGGCGCGCTGCTGGGGCTCGTCGGGCTGATCCTGGCCTTCGGGCTCACCCTCGCGGTCGGCCGCTACCAGGATCGGCGGGCCGATGTCGTAAACGACGCGAACACGATCGGGACTGCGTATCTCCGCGCCCAGACGATCGCCGAGCCGCAGCGGAGCCGGTCGCTCGCGCTCCTCCGTGGCTACGACGACCTGGCGATCCTCGTGACGCGCGAGATCCCGGGAAGCGCGTCGCTAAGTAGGACGAGCGCGAGCCAAGGCGCGCTCCAGCAGCGGCTCTGGCGGCTTGCCGGCGAAGCGCTCAACGCCCACCCGCGCGACAGCGCGCCCCGCCTGTACGTCGACAGCCTGAACGCGATGATCGACCAGCAGAACACCCGCTTGTCGGGGCTGAACAACCGCGTGCCGAACGCGGTCCTCTGGCTCGAGCTGCTCGGCGCCGCGCTCGCCGTCGGGTTGCTGGCGCTCTACCTCTCGGTGCTGGGTCGCGGCCTCGTTCCCATCGCCGCGGCGGCCGTGTTGGTGAGCCTCCTCGTGCTCGTGACGTTCGACCTCGACCGTCCCACGCGGGGCTTCATCAGGATCCCCGCGACGCCGCTCGTCGCCGAGAAGGCGACGATGAGCGTGCCGCCGGTCGCGCCGGCGCCGCGCTGAGAAGCGCGCGCCACCAGCCCGAGGCGGATCGTGCTTTCGCCCACTCCGCTGCGTAGACTCGGTCGGCTCTCTGGCGGTTTTGACGCCGCAAGGGTGAGAGCATCCGTCGCGATGTTGACCCGCCTGGCACTCCTCGCCGCCCTCGCCGCGTGCGTGCTCGTGCCCGCTGCGTCCGCGGCCCGCGGGGACGTGCAGGCGCTCGCCGACCGCTACGCCCCGGTGGTGCGACTCGTCGAGCACACGGGCTGCCCGCCCGGCAAGCCGTACCTGCCGATCGACGTCGACCTGCTCTTCGACGAGCCGACCGTCGCGCTACGCGGCCCGTGGGGCAACGACCTCGTCAAGATCGCCCCGAGCGCCAAGGATCTCGCCGGCCTGTTCGAGTACCACCTCGACTTCCCCGGCAACGCGCTCGACCCGGGTTGCAGCTACCTCGACTGGGAGCGGCGCCTCGTCGAGGGGCACACGCCGACGGTCTACGCCCACGTCGCCACCGAGCCGGCGCACCCGGGCAAGCTCTCGCTCCAGTACTGGCTCTTCTACGTCTTCAACGACTGGAACAACCTGCACGAGGGCGACTGGGAGATGATCCAGCTCGTCTTCGACGCGCCGACCGCCGCCGAGGCGCTGCAGCGCTCGCCGACCGAGGTCGGGTACAGCCAGCACGAGGGCGCCGAGCGCGCGGCCTGGGACGACGAGAAGCTCGAGC
>Ga0207702_10003007_pt1 | contig 15673 bp, 13 predicted proteins | sample KBSCornC62_FD_184302 | JGI IMG/M metagenome (GOLD analysis project Ga0207702, IMG submission 184302) | Corn rhizosphere microbial communities from Kellogg Biological Station, Michigan, USA - KBS Corn C6-2 (SPAdes) (version 2) | ecosystem: Host-associated > Plants > Roots > Rhizosphere > Soil ...
TGCACCAAGTGCCTCCGCTCCAACGCGCGCCACTGCGGCCGCGCCGGCTGCCGCCGCTGCCGCACCGCGGGCCGCGCTCGCCGGCGCGAGTCCGCCCGCCGTCGAACCGCCCAGCGAGGCCGGGCCGATGCATCGCCGCGCCGTTCCGGGCGCGCGCGACAAAGTCGCGCGTGCGCCGAGCGCCCCGGCAGGCGTATCGCCTGCGCGCCCGGCACGCGAGCGAGCGCCGATCGTCGCGCACGCGCACGTGCCTCCCGTGAGATGGGCGGCCGCTCGCGCGAAATCACCGGCCGGGTCTTCGGGCCCCGCCGTCACGGACACGGTTGTGGCGACGGAATCACCGCCCGCCGCGCCCAGCGTCGCGACGTCGACGGCACCGAGCCCCGCGATGGCATCGGCTGCGACCCGCAACGACGCCATCGTCATCACCGAGGTGCCCCGGCTCGAGCCCGAAGCGCGGCCATCCTCATCGTCGCCGAGTCTGGCGCGAAGCGAGGTGCCGAGCCCGGGCAGGGCGCAGCAGCGCGATCCGCTGCGCATGGCGCTGCACGACGTGCTCAAGCTCTTCGGCGCCATCGAGCAGCGCGCGGCGCCGGTCGAGGACCGCAGCGCCGACGCACCGCGCCTGCTCGCCACCGCGCCGAAGGCGCCGTTGAAGCGTCCGACGCCCGCAGCCATGGAGACGGTTCGCGTGCAGCCCGGTGCGGTGCTCGACACCGGCGTACGCCCCGTGCCATCGATGCCACCGATGCCATCGATGCCGCCGGAGGCGCGTCCCGCGCTGGCGGAGCCGCCGCAGGACGATCTCGGCGCGGCCGGGCGACGCATGCTCGCAGACGCGGTCCCTCGCGTTGCCGCGCAGGCCAATCTCGACGTCGCGCGTGTGCTGTGGGCCGCGGCCATGGCGCAGACGCCCGCACAGGAGCGCACGGTGCTCGACGCGTCGTACGTTCCGTGGCGCGCCGAGCGCGCGTACCCGGCCCCCAACAATGGCGCTGAACAGTCGCGGGCGCTGCAAAGCCAGGCGCGCGGCGCGCTCGCGTCGGGTCGCGACGCGGAGGCGCTCGACCTCGCCGTGCGCGCGCTCGCCGCGGATCCGCGCGACCCCGACACGGCCGGGTTTCTCGCGTTCCTGCATCTGCGGCTTCGTCCCGCGCAGGCCGAAACGGCGCGGCAGCTCGCGCTGTATGCGCTCGCGTTCAGCGGGTCGCGGCGCAGCCTGCGCGTGAGCGACTGGAATACGCTCGCCATCGCGAGCGCGCTGACCGGCCGCGAAGTCGATGCCAGCCGGGCGTTCCTGGTGGAGCTCGCGTTGTCGTCGGACGTCGATCGAAGCTGTCGCGACGCGATGGATGCGTACGTGATGTACGGCGAGCGCCTGCGCATGCCCGTGGACGGATTGATGCGGCGTGTGCACGCGCAGGCGCGAAGCCGCCTGCCCCCGGCATGCACCTGGCCGGGCGAGGGCATGGTGGCGTCCTCAATGAAAATCCCGTGAGCGCGTCGGCAGCTCGCCCAGCAGCGGCGTGAGATCGACGAGGCGCCCGGCGAGCACGTGCACGACATCGCCTTCGCGCTCGATGCGGCCATACACGGCGAGCAGGCGCGCGCTGAGCACCTCGCGTCGCTGGCGCTCCTGCAGATCGCGCCACACCACGACGTTCGTGCTGCCGGTCTCGTCCTCGAGCGTCATGAAGATGACGCCGCTCGCGGTATCCGGGCGCTGGCGACCGATCACGATGCCCGCGGCGCGGACGAGCTTGCGGTCGGGCGCCTTCGCGATCTCCGCGGTGGTCATCAGGCGCCGTGCTCGAAGGTGCGGCCGCAGCAGCGCCAGCGGGTGGCGGCGCAGCGTGAGTCCGAGCCTGCGATAGTCGGCGATGATGTCCTGCCCTTCGGTGGGCGCGGGCAATTCCGGATCGCGTTCGGCGAACGTGTCGCCGGCGAGGAGCGCCGGCAGCCGCTCGACGCCGGCGACGTTCCACACGGCGTGATGGCGATGACCGGCGAGCGCCGCCAGCGCGTCGCCGTCGGCGAGCGCGGCGAGATCACGCCGATCGAGCGCCGCGCGATGCGCGAGGTCGGCGACGCTTTCGAACGGCCGCTCGGCGCGTGCGGCCATGATGCGCAGCGCGCCCGCCTCGGTGAGGCTCCTCACCATGCGCAGCCCGAGGCGCAGGGCCGGGCGCTCGGACGACTCGGTCTCGGGCTCGAGCGTGCAATCCCAGTCGCTCACCGCCACATCGGGAGGACGCACCGTCACGCCGTGGCGCTGCGCGTCCTGCACGAGCTGCGCGGGTGCGTAGAAGCCCATGGGCTGCGAGTTGAGCAGCGCGCCGCAGAACGCCGCGGGCTCGTAGCATTTCAGCCACGATGAAACGTACACGAGCAGCGCGAACGACGCGGAGTGCGATTCGGGAAAGCCGTATTCGCCGAAGCCGAGGATCTGCTGGTAGATCTGGCGCGCGAAGTCCTCGCTGTAGCCGCGCGCGCCCATGCCGTCGATCAGGCGCTGCTCGAACACCTCGAGCCCGCCGCGGCGCCGCCACGCCGCCATCGAGCGGCGCAACCGGTCCGCTTCGCCGGGCGTGAATCCGGCGGCCACGATCGCAAGCTGCATCACCTGTTCCTGGAAGATCGGCACGCCGAGCGTGCGCTCGAGCACGGCCTTCACCGCGTCGCTCGGATAGGTGATGCGCTCGATTCCCTGGCGCCGCTTGAGATACGGATGCACCATGCCGCCCTGGATCGGGCCCGGCCGCACGATGGCGACCTCGATGACCAGGTCGTAGAAGCACGCGGGCTTCAATCGCGGCAGCATGGATTGCTGCGCGCGCGACTCGATCTGGAACACGCCGATCGTGTCGGCGCGCTGGATCATCGCGTAGACGGCAGGGTCTTCGGGCGGGATCGACGCGATGTCGAAGCCGCCGCGAAGATGTCGGTAGTACCCGTTCATCAGATCGATCGTGCGGCGGATCGCCGACAGCATCCCGAGCGCCAGGCAGTCGACCTTGAGCAGGCCCATCGCATCGAGATCGTCCTTGTCCCACTGGATGACCGTGCGGTCGGCCATGGCGGCGTTCTCGACCGGCACCATGCGCTCCAGCAGATCGCGCGCGATCACGAACCCGCCGACGTGCTGCGACAGATGGCGCGGAAAGCCCACCAGCTTGCCGGCGAGCGCGATCAGGCGCCGCAACACCGGATTCTCGGGATCGAATCCGGCTTCGCGCACGCGCTGCACGGGCACCGCGCGTCCATCCCACCACGCGAACAAGCCGGCGAGACGATCGACTTGCGCGAAGTCGAGGCCGAGCGCCTTGCCCACGTCGCGCACCGCGCTCTTCGGCCGGTAGGTGATGAGCGTGGCCGCCAGCGCCGCGCGATGCCGGCCGTACTTGCCGTAGACGTACTGCATGACTTCCTCGCGCCGCTGATGCTCGAAATCCACGTCGATGTCCGGCGGCTCGTTGCGCTCCCGGCTGATGAAGCGCTCGAACAGCATCGACATGCGGGACGGATCGACCTCGGTGATGCCGAGCGCGTAGCACACCGCCGAGTTCGCCGCCGAGCCGCGGCCCTGGCAGAGGATGTGCTGGTCGCGCGCGAAGGCCACGATATCCTGCACGGTGAGGAAGTAGGGCTCGTAGCGCAGCTCGGCGATCAGCGCGAGCTCGTGCTCGATCAGCTCGCGCACTTCGGCGGGCACCTTCGCGCAGCGGAACGTGCTGTCGCCGCGCAGCACGCTGTCGTCGACGCCGTGAGGGTCGTAGCGCCTCGCGAGGCCGCGCTCGGTGAGCTTGCGCAGCCACGACGCGGGCGTTTCGTTCGAGGGCACGATCTCCTCGGGGTACTCGTAGCGCAGCTCGTCGAGCGAGAAGCGGCAGCGCTCGGCCACGCGCAGCGTCTCGGCCAGGAGCTCCGGCGGATACGTGCCGGCGAGGCGCGCGCGCGAGCGCAGATGCCGCTCGCCGTTGGGAAACAAGGCGAATCCGCATTCGGCGATGGGGGTCTTCAGCCGCACCGCGGTCAGCGTGTCCTGGAGCGCGCGGCGCGCGCGGACATGCATGTGCACGTCGCCGGCCGCGACGAGCCGCAGCCCGGTCGCGCGCGACAGTGCCGTCAGGCGCGCGAGCCGCAGGCGATCGCCCGCGCCCGCGAAGAGCTCGGCGGCGATCCAGGCGCCCTGGGAGAACGTGTCCGCGATCCATCGCCCGGTGTCGCGCGCAGCGTCGACATCGTCACGCGGATCGCCCGGCGGCACCCACAGCGCGAGGCAGCGGCGCCCGAGCGATTCCACGTCGGCACGCGCGAGCGCGTAGCGACCCTTCGGGGCGTTGCGGCGCCCGCGCGTGATGAGCTGCGACAGATCGCCGTAGCTCTCGCGATCGGTGGCGAGCAGCACGAGCTTGACGCCATCGCGCAGCGTGAATTCGCTGCCGATGATGAGCGGCACGCCGGCCTCGCGTGCGGCGAGATGCGCGCGGACCGCGCCGGCCACCGAGCATTCGTCGGTCAGCGCGAGCGCGGCATAGCCCTGGCCCTTCGCGCGCTCGACCAGCTCTTCGGGATGCGACGCGCCGCGCAGGAACGAGAAGTTCGACAGGCAGTGCAGCTCGGCATAGGCGGGGAGCAGTTCCATGAGCACCGTACATCCGTACGGTATTATGGCACAGGCCTCCCTCGGGCCGAGCGGTCACTTCATGAGCCACCCCGGCAATGCCAGCGTGAGCGGCGGCCACACGGTGATGACGACCAGCACGATCAGCAGCGGGACGAGCCACGGCAGGATCGCACGCGAGATCTGCTCGAACGTCACCTCGGCGATGCGCGCCATCACGAACAGCACCACGCCGATGGGCGGATGGATCGTGCCGAGGATCAGGTTGAAGATCATGATCAGCCCGAACTGGACCGGATCGATGCCGAAGCTCAGCGCGGCCGGCACGAGGATCGGAATGAGGATCAGCATCGCGGCGAGCGCTTCCATGAAGCAGCCGACCGCGAGCAGGATCGCGTTCGACACGAACAGGAACACGAGCGGCGAATGGATCGTCGCGACGATCGCCGGCGCCATCGTCTGTGGAATGCGCGAGATCGACATGCACCAGCCGAGCGCGCCCGCCGCCATCACGAGCACGGCGACGATGCCCGTGGTCTCGGCCGTGTTCACGAGGATCGCGGGCAGGTCCTTCAGCGACAGCGTGCGATAGACGACGAATCCGAGGAACAGCGCGTACAGGTCGGCGACCGCCGCGGCCTCGGTCGGCGTGAACGCGCCGCTGAACATGCCGCCGAGCAGGATCACCGGCGCCATCAGCGCCCAGAACGCATCGCGAAACGCGTGCCACACTTCGCACAGCCCGCCGAAGGCGTGCCGCGGCAAGCCCTGGCGCGGCGCGATGATCGCGACCAGCACCATCAGCGAGACGCCCATGAGCACACCGGGCACGACGCCGGCGAGGAAGAGCCGGCCGATCGACACGTCGGCGCTCACGCCGTAGATGACCATCGGCAGGCTCGGCGGGATGATGGGCCCGATGGTCGCCGCGGCCGCGCTGATCGCGGCCGCGGTCTCCGGACGGTAGCCGGCCTTTTTCATCGCGCGGACCTCGACCGCCCCGGTGCCCGCCGCGTCGGCCACCGCCGATCCGACCATGCCCGCGAAGATCATGCTCGACAGGATGCTGGCGTGCGCGTAGCCGCCCCGCAACGCACCGACGAGCGAGGTCGCGAAGCGCACGATGCGGTCGGTGAGCCGCGCCGCGCCGAGCAGGTTGCCCATCAGCACGAACAGCGGCGCGGCGACCAGCGGAAACGAGTTCATCGCCTGCGCCATCTTCTGCGGCACGATGGATGGGGACAGGCCGCCGAACGTCACGAACGCGAGCGCGGCGAGGCCCATCGACGCGAAGAGCGGCAAGCCCATGAGGATCGCGGCCAGCCACACGCCGACGATCTCGAGCATGAGGTGCATCATCGGCGGGCCGCCTGAAGCAATTCGCCCAGTCCCTGCAGCGCCGTCACGGCGCCGGCAAGGAGCATGGGCGCATACATCCACGCCATGGAGATCGGCAGCGTGGTCGCCTGCAGGTCGGCGTTGCGCAAGACGAGCCCGACCGAGTACCACGCCACGAGCACGCCGAACAGCGTCATCGCGGCCTGGATCGCAACCTCGGTCACGTCGTGCAGCCGCGCCGGCAGGCGATCGTGCACGAAGCGGATGCGCACGTGAATGCGCTTGCGTGTCGCGGCGATCCAGCCGAACACGGCGAGCCACACCATGAGGAAGCGCGACAGCTCGTCCGTCCAGATCAGCGGCTCGTTCAGCGCGCGCGTGACCACGCCGAGGGTCACGCAGCCGAGCAGCAGGACCACCAGTGCGCCGCAGCCGATGGCCGCGGCGCGATCGAACGCGCGGATCAAGCCCCGGCGATGCGTTCCCACAAGCCCTTGCCCCACTTCGATTCGAACTTGGGTGGGAGGGCCGCGAGCACGGGCTTGCGGAAGCTTTCGAGGTCGGGCTGGATCACGTTCATGCCGCCGGCCTTGAACGTGTCGACGAGCTTGCTCTCCTGCCCGACGATCTCGTTGTCCTGGGTCGCGCCGTGCGTGGTCACGGCGGCCTTGAGCGCATCGCGCTGTTTCGGCGTGAGCGACTGCCACGCGCTCTCGTTCACCACGACGAGTCGCGGCGTGATGATGTGGCCGGTCAGCACGAGATATTTCTGCACTTCGAAGAACTTGTTGCTCTGGATCGTCGGCAGCGGGTTCTCCTGGCCGTCGACCGCGCCCTGGCTCAGCGCGAGGTAGAGCTCGCTGATGTTCATCGGCGTGGGCCGCGCACCCCACGCCTCGGCCATCGCGCGGAACGTGTCGACTTCGGGGATGCGCAGCTTGAATCCCTTGATGTCGTCGACGGTGTTGATCGCCTTGGTGCCCGAGGTGACATGGCGCTTGCCGTAATACGTGGCGCCGATGACGCGCATCGACCGCTTGGCCACGAGCTGCGCGTTCATCTCGTCGAGCACGGGCGAGGCGAGCACCCGGCGCACGTGCTGCGGGTCGCGCCACAGGTACGGCGCCTCGAGTATCGAGAACTGCGGCACGAACTGCCCGAACTGCGCCGCGCCTTCGTCGACGATCTGGATGGCGCCGGACGAGGTGGCCTCGATCAGGTCACGCGAGGAGCCGAGCTGCCCTGCAGGAAAGGTCTGGATGTCGACCGCGCCGCCGGTCTCGTCGTGCATCTGCCTGCCGACGCGCTCCATCATGGCGACCATGGGATGGTTGGTCGGCAGGACGGTGGCCCAGCGCAGCGCGGTGGCGCCGCGGGCGCGAAGCGGCAGCGCGCCGAGGGCGAGGCTCGAGATTCCCGCGCCGACCCATGCGCGGCGCGAACGATTCACGACGATGCTCATGTCCGACCTCCCTCGAAGGGCCGCTCTGCCGGCGGCGCAGGTCAGATAGAGTAATCGGTCGCGACCGTTTCGTCGAATGGCGCTCGTGGCGTGCGCATCGCATTGAACACGAGCGTCAGGACGGTGGCCACGACGAGGTTCAGGATCACCGTGTAGAGCGCGGTGTAGCCGGGGAACGTCCATGCGCCGAGCTTCAGCGGATACGTCGGCGTGAGATTCGAGGCGATCGCCATCGCCGTCCCGGCGATCATGCCGACCGCCCAGCCGATCAGCAGCGCGCGATCGTTGAACCAGCGCGTGTACACACCGAGCATGACGGCCGGCAATATCTGCACGATCCAGATGCCGCCGAGCAACTGCAACTGGATCGCGTATTGCGTCGGCACGAACAGGATGAACGCCAGCGCGCCGAACTTCACGATGAGCGACACCCACTTCGCCATCTGCGCTTCCTGCCGGTCGGTGGGATTGCGATTGATGAATTCGCGGTGGATGTTGCGCGTGTACGTGTTGGCCGCCGCGATGGACATGATCGCCGCGGGCACGAGCGCGCCGATGCCGATGGCCGCGAATGCCACGCCGACGAACCAGTCGGGGAAGCTGTGCAGCAGCAGCGCCGGCACCGCGAAGTTGTTGCCGAATTCCTTGAAGCCGGCGGCGTACTCGGGCATCGCCTGCACGCCCGCCGCGACCGCGAAGAAGCCGATCAGCGCCAGCAGGCCGAGCATCAGCGAATAGCCGGGCAGCATGGCGGCGTTGCGGCGGATCGCCTGGCCGCTGCTGGCGCTCAGGAGGCCGGTGATCGAGTGCGGATACAGGAACAGCGCGAGCGCCGAGCCGAGCGCGAGGGTCGCGTACGCGCTGTATTGCCCCGTCGTGTCCGCCCCCGGGATTGCGAGCAGGAGCTTCTGCGGCGGCACCGCGGCGAAGATGCGCCCGAAGCCGCCGAGCTGGATGGGAATCACGATCACCGCTGCAAAGGCGGTGATGTAGATCAGGAGATCCTTGACGATGGCGATCGACGCGGGCGCGCGCAGGCCGCTCGAGTAGGTGAACGCCGCGAGCACGATGAAGGCGATGATGAGCGGGAGGTCCGCGGCGAGCCCCGTGCCCGAGAGCCCCAGCGCGCCGACGACGACCTGGATGCCGACGAGCTGCAGCGCGATGTACGGCATGGTCGCGACGAGGCCCGTCACCGCGACGGCGAGCGCCAGCCAGCGATTGCCGAAGCGCCCGCGCACGAAGTCCGCGGCGGTGATGTAGTTGTGCCGGTGACAGACGACCCAAAGGCGCGGGAACACCAGGAACAGGATCGGGTAGATCACGATCGTGTAGGGCACCGCGAAGAACGCGATTGCGCCTGCGCCGAACGCGAGTGCGGGGACCGCGACGAAGGTGTACGCGGTATAGAGGTCGCCCCCGACGAGGAACCACGTGACGACGGTGCCGAACCGGCGCCCGCCGAGGCCCCACTCGTGCAGCAGGTCGAGGTCGCCTCGGCGCCAGCGCGCCGCGGCGAAGCCGAGCCACGTGATGAACGCGAACAGCAGGAGGAAGACGATCAGCGCGGTCCAGTTGACGGACTGCATGTCAGCGGCGACGCCGGGTGGCGAAATACACGATGGCCGTCAGCACCGCCCCAATGACCACGCACAGGAGCTGGTACCAGTAGAAGAACGGCACGCCGATCCACGTCGGCTCGACCCGGTTGTAGAACGGCGGCCACAACACGAGCGCGAATTGCACCAGGAACAGGAGGTACCACGCCTTCATCATCTGCTTTGATCGGGCTCGGGGCCCTCCGTTCGCGGGTCCAGCGTAAGATGCGGCGCTTGCCGCCCCGGGATGCAGAACCACCGATGCCAGCCGCCTTCGATCGCTTCTACCGTTACGACGAGCTCACCAAACTCCTTCACACGTACGCGCGCGAGCACCCCCGCCTGGTGGCGATCGAGTCGATCGGCAGGAGCCACGAAGGCCGCGACATCTGGGTGCTCACGGTGACCAACACCGCGACCGGTCCCGCGTCGGAGAAGCCGGCGTTCTGGGTGGACGGCAACATCCATTCCACGGAAGTGGCGGCGTCGGCCGCCACGCTGTATTTCCTCGATACGCTCGTGAGCGGCCATGGCCGCGATGCCGACATCACGCGTGCGCTCGACACGCGCGCGTTCTACCTGTGCCCGCGCATCAATCCCGACGGCGCGGAATGGGCGCTTGCCGACAAGCCCAAGTGGGTGCGCTCGAGCACGAGGCCGTATCCGTTCGAAGAGGAAGACATCGAAGGCCTCGTCGTCGAGGACATCGATGGCGACGGCCGCATCCTGCAGATGCGCATCGAGGATCCCAACGGATTGTGGAAGGCGCATCCCGAGCAGCCGCGGCTCCTCGTGCGCCGCGATCCGACCGAGACCGGCGGCACGTACTACCGCGTGCTACCCGAGGGACGCTACGAGCACTGGGACGGCTTCACGCTGAAGATCAAGAAGCCCAGGCACGGGCTCGACCTCAATCGAAACTTTCCCGCCGGCTGGCGCCAGGAGTTCGAGCAGGTCGGATCCGGTCCGTATCCAACCTCGGAGCCCGAGGTGCGCGCGGTCGCCGACTTCGTGGTGAAACACCCGAACATCACCGGCGGCACCTCGTTTCATACCTGGAGCGGCGTGCTCTTGCGCCCGCTCGAGCAGCACCCGGACGAAGAGATGGATGCCGAGGACCTGTGGGTCTACCAGACCATGGGCAAGAAGGGTACCGAGCTCACCGGCTATCCCGCGATCTCCGTGTACCACGAGTTCCGCTATCACCCGAAGTCGGTCATCGGCGGGACGTTCGACTGGATCTACGAGCACCTCGGCATCTTCTCGTGGGTCGTCGAGATCTGGGCGCCGATGCGCGAGGCGGGCATCGCGAACTACAAGTACATCGACTGGTTCCGCGACCATCCCATCGAGGATGACCTCAAGCTCTTTCGCTGGAGCGAGGACGTGCTCGGCGGCCTCGCGCATCAGCCGTGGCGGCCATTCGACCATCCGCAGCTCGGGCGCGTGGAGATCGGAGGGTGGAACCGCTTCCACGCCTTCGGCAATCCGCCGCTGCCGCTGCTCGAGAAGGAGATCGCGCGCTTTCCGCGCTGGCTGCTGTGGCAGTCGCTCATCTCGCCGCGCCTGGCGCTCGTGCACGCCGGAGCGACACGCCTCGCCGGCGACACCTGGAAGATCACGCTCGTCGTGCAGAACGAGGGCTATCTGCCGACGTACGTGTCCAAGCGGGCGCTGAAGCGCAAGACCGCTCGCGGCGTGGTCGCCGAGCTCGACCTTCCGCCCGGCCTCGCGCTCGAGGCGGGCAAGCTGCGCGACGAGCACGGCCAGCTCGAGGGCCGCGCGTACAAGCACACGGGCGTGTCGTTCTGGCCCGATTACAACGTGACCGACGATCGCATGAAGCTCGAATGGGTCGTGCGCGGACCGGCGGCACAGTCGGTCGCCATCACGGCAAGGCATGAACGCGCCGGCACGGTGCGCACCACGGTGGAACTGACATGAACCGCAAACTCGCTGTCGCGTTCGCCCTCCTGCTCGCGGCCTGCACCACGCAGCCGGCCCGGCACGCCGGTCTCGACAAGGTGCAGCACATCATCGTGCTGTACGCCGAAAACCGCAGCTTCGACAACCTGTACGGGCTGTTTCCCGGCGCCAACGGCATCGCCAATGCAACGCCCGCGCAATACACGCAAGTCGACCGGGACGGCAAGCCTCTGCCGCACCTGCCGCCGGTGTGGCTGAGCAGCGACAAGCCCGATCCCCAATTCCCGGCGAACCTGCCCAACAAGCCGTTTCGCATCGATGCGCCGCCGGTCGACATGCCGCTGTCGGCCAAGACCCGCGACCTCATCCACGAGTACTACCGCAACCAGGAGCAGATCAACGGCGGACGCAACGATCGCTTCGTCGCGGCGAGCGACGCCGGCGCGCTGGTCATGGGCCACTACGACGGCTCGACGTTGCCGACGTGGAAGTGGGCGCAGGAGTACACGCTCGCCGACAACTTCTTCATGGGCGCATTCGGCGGCTCGTACCTCAACCACATCTGGCTGGTCTGCGCCTGCGCGCCGATCGACCGCGACGCGCCCGCATCCGAGCGCGCGCAGGTCGACGAGCGGGGGTGGCTCAAGACCAAGCCGTCCTCGCCGAAGTCCGTGCTCGACGGCCCGCCGCAGTTCCTCGGCGGCGAGGTCACGCCCGACGGCTACTCGGTCAACACCAGCCAGCCGCCATACCAGCCGTCGCGCATCGCGCCGGCGAAGGGCGGCGACCCGCGCTATGCCGATCCATCGAAGCATCCGGTGCCGCCGCAGACGCTGAAGACCATCGGTGACACCTTGTCCGCCAAGGGCATCTCGTGGGCGTGGTACTCCGGTGCATGGGACGCGGCGGTGAAGGACGGCATGCAGCCGGCCGACGCGAAGCGCACGATCATCAACGCGCGCGGCCCGGGCGAGCCCAACTTCGTCACGCATCATCAGCCGTTCAACTATTTCGCGCGCTTCGCGCCCGGCACGCCGGACCGCGTCGAGCACCTCAAGGACTATCACGATCTCGTCGCCGGCATCGAGAAGGGCGAGCTGCCGCAGGTGGTTTTCTACAAGCCGCAGGGAACGCTCAACGAGCATCCCGGCTATGCCGACGTGCAATCGGGCGACGAGCACATCGCCGGCCTGCTCGCGAAGATCAAGGCAAGCCCGCTGTGGAGCTCGAGCGTGGTGATCGTGACCTACGACGAGAACGGCGGCTTCTGGGACCACGTCGCGCCGCCCAAGGTCGATCGATGGGGGCCGGGGACGCGCATTCCCGCGATCATCGTCTCGCCCTTCGCCAGGAAGGGCTACATCGACCATACGCAATACGACACGACCTCGATTCTCAAGCTCATCACGCGCCGGTTCGGGCTCGAGCCCTTGCCGGGCGTGCGAGCCGACATGGGAGACCTGACCGCCGCGCTCGACCTGTGAGACGTGCGGCGATTCCGGGCGGCGTGTGGACGCTCGGCTTCGTCAGCCTGCTGATGGACAGCTCGAGCGAGCTCATCCATTCGCTCCTTCCGCTGTACATGGCGGGCGCGCTGGGCGCCTCGGTGCTCGTCATCGGCCTGATCGAAGGCGTGGCCGAATCGCTTGCGCTCATCTGCAAGATGTTCTCGGGTTACCTGTCGGACCTGACCCGGCGCCGCAAGCCGCTCGTGCTCGCGGGCTACGGGCTCGCGGCCGCGTCCAAGCTCGTGTTCCCGCTCGCGACCTCCATCGAATGGGTGATGGCCGCGCGCTTCGTCGACCGGGTGGGGAAGGGCATCCGCGGTGCGCCGCGCGACGCGCTCATCGCCGACCTCACGCCGCGCGACGTCCGCGGCGCGGCCTTCGGGCTGCGCCAGTCGCTCGACACCGTGGGCGCGATCGCGGGGCCTTTGCTGGCGGTCGGCGCGATCGCGTGGTTCGCCGGAAACTTTCGCGCGGCTTTCTGGATTGCCGTGATTCCCGCGGCGCTGTGCGTGCTGCTCATCGTGTTCGGCGTGGACGAACCGGCGCGGGTCGAGCGCGCGCCGGGCAAGCGCATCGCCTGGCGTGACGTCTCGCGCCTCGATCGCCGCTTCGCGCTGGTGACGGTGGTCGCGGCCGTGCTCACCCTCGCGCGCTTCTCCGAGGCGTTCCTGGTGCTTCGCGCGCACGACGTCGGAATGTCCAACCTGCAGGCGCCGTGGGTCATGGTGGTCATGTCGCTCGTGTACGCGATCCTGGCGTACCCCGCGGGCAACGCGGCCGATCGCGGCCACGCGAGGGGCCTGCTCCTCGGAGGCTTCGCGGCGCTCATCGTGAGCGACCTCGTGCTCGCGCGCGCCGCCACACCCGCTGGCGCGCTGGTCGGCGCCGGCCTGTGGGGGCTGCACATGGCGCTCACGCAGGGGCTGCTGGCCGCGCTCGTTTCCGCGACGGCGCCCGCCGATCTGCGCGGCACGGCGTTCGGTGTGTTCAACCTGGCGTGCGGCGTCGCGCTGCTGATCGCCAGCGCCGTCGCGGGCGCGCTGTGGGACGCGCTCGGCCCGGCGTTCACGTTCTACGCCGGCGCCGCATTCACCGCGCTCGCGGCGGCGGGCTGGCTCGCGCTCCGTCGCGACGTTCCGCACCTGGCGGCGTAAGCTTGAGGCGTCACCGAGCGACACACGCGCAACACCGGAGGACGCGCATGCCCGAACCTGCATCCCGCCTGTACTACCGGCACCGCCTGCCGGTCCGGATCATGCACTGGATCAACGTGGTCGCCATCACGATCCTTTTCATGAGCGGGCTCAACATCTTCGAGGGACACCCGTCGCTGTACTGGGGCCAGAACTCGTACTCGGGTCGCCCGGCGTGGCTGCAGATCGGCGCGCGCGAGACGGACACCGGCGCGATGGGCTTCACGCGCATCCTCGGTCGCGAGATCGACACAACGGGCGTGCTGGGCCTGCGCGAGACCGGGGACGGGTACAGCCCTTATGCCTTCCCGGGCTGGCTGACGATCCCTGGCTACTATTCGCTCGCCATGGCGCGCTCGTGGCACTTCTTCTTCGCCTGGGTGTTCCTGATCAACGGCCTCTGCTACGTCCTCTACACGATCTGGAGCAGGCACCTCGCGCGCGATCTCTGGCCCACGCGCGACGACGTGCGGGGCATCGGCGCGTCGGTCGTCGATCACCTCAAGTTCCGCCATCCGAAGGGTGAAGCGGCGAAGCGCTACAACGTGCTGCAGAAGCTCGTCTACCTGATCGTGATCTTCGTCCTGCTCCCGCTCATCGTGATGATGGGACTCGCGATGTCGCCGCGGCTCGACACGGTGTTCACCGGCTGGGTCGGTCTGTTCGGCGGGCGCCAGTCCGCGCGGTCGATCCATTTCATCGTCGCGTGGCTGCTGTTCGGCTTCGTCGCCATCCACGTGTTCGAGGTCATCGTGACCGGCTTGTGGAACAACCTGCGCTCCATGATCACGGGGCGCTACCGGGTGCCGCAGGAGGCGGGCCATGACTGATCGTCGCGACGCGTTGAAGCGCATGGCCGCGGCGGTGGGCGCGCTCACGCTCGCCGGCTGCGACAAGCTGTCGAGCACCGAATGGTTCCCCAAGGTGCTCGGGGTCGGCGAGACGCTGTCGGCGAAGATTGCGCCGCTGATCGCCGGCCGCAAGGCGATGGCGCAGGAGTTCACGCCCGCCGACCTGTCGCCTCAATTTCGCAGCAACGGCACGGCGAAGCCCATGAACGCGCAGTACGACGCCCTCGCCGCGGGTAATTTCGCCGATTACGCGCTCGTCGTGGATGGCCTCGTCGAGCGCCCGCAACGGTTGTCGCTCACGGAGCTGCGCGCACTGCCGTCGCGCACGCAGATCACGCGGCACGACTGCGTGGAAGGCTGGAGCGCGATCGGCAAGTGGAAAGGCGCGCGCCTGTCGGCGGTGCTGAACGCCGCAGGACTGAAGCCCGGCGCGCGCTACATCGTGTTCCATTGCTACGATCCGATGGAGGAAGACGGATCGAGCCCCTACTACGAGAGCATCGACCTCGACGACGCGTTCCACGAGCAGACGCTGCTCGCCTACGAGCTCAACGACCAGCCGCTGCCGGTGAAGAACGGTGCGCCGATCCGCCTGCGTGTCGAGCGGCAGCTCGGCTACAAGATGGCCAAGTACGTCATGCGGCTCGAAGCCGTGGAGAGCTTCGCTTCGATACACGGCGGCAACGGCGGGTATTGGGAGGACCAGGGGTATCAGTGGTATGCGGGCATTTGAGTCGAGGTCTCAGTAGTAGCGATCCAGGATCGACCGTGCGTCCGGGCCCAGGCGCTCGCGAAGCTCCTCGGTGAACGACTCGGGCAGGCCGTCATTCGCCGCGAACGAGCCGTGGATCAACCCCGGCACCAGTTCGTCGAGTCCTTGTCCGTTGCGCGCTTGCAGCGCCCTGTCGATCTCGAACCAGAACGTGGCGCCCTGCGAGTAGAAGAGCGGATAGACACTGGAATCGCCGGCGGCATGTTGTCGCTGCAGCGCGCGCAGGCCGGACGAGACTGCGCACGCTCCGGCAAAACGATTCCGTGGAGAAGATAAGGCGCCATCGTTTTGACGATCGTAAGATGGCATTGTAGGCAAATGCCCGGGTCAGCCGAACGATCGATATCATCTCTTTTTCTTCGGGGTTAGCATCTCTGCTACATAGCAACTCTGCTAACCCC
>Ga0207702_10003013_pt1 | contig 15664 bp, 18 predicted proteins | sample KBSCornC62_FD_184302 | JGI IMG/M metagenome (GOLD analysis project Ga0207702, IMG submission 184302) | Corn rhizosphere microbial communities from Kellogg Biological Station, Michigan, USA - KBS Corn C6-2 (SPAdes) (version 2) | ecosystem: Host-associated > Plants > Roots > Rhizosphere > Soil ...
AAGCCGATCGACTGCGAGATGAATTCATTCCAGCCGGTGAATTCGATGATGGCCTGGGTCGCGTAGAAGCTGACCGTGGAACCGACGATCCACTGGACGAAGCGCTGGCGCCAGGACAGGCCCGGTTTCCAGACCTGGGCGACGCCCGATCCGATCAGCGAGGGCGCCAGCGAGCCGATGAAATCGGGGGCCGATTGAAGAAGGGTGCGCAGGTCCATGGATCAGTCCCAGAGTTGAATGAGGGGCCGCACGCGGTTCGCGCTGGCTTCGGTGGCGGTCGCCGGCACGATGACGACCGTGCCGAGCGGGAGGATGGCGCCGAGGTCGGCAAGGCCCGGATTGGCGTCCAGGACGCGGGTCAGTTCGTTCGGGCCAAGGCCCGCGTCGCGGAACAGCAGCTGGTCCAGCTTGTCGCCCTGGCGGGCCACGAGTTTTCGGGAATTTGGGCGCAGCGTGGCAGCCATCAGATCAGCCAGACGCCGGTTCGCGACTTGCCCAGCATGTCGCGGATCGCGTGGATCGCATCGCGGCGGAGTTCATCGATCGAGGGGGTAAGTTCGTCGGCCTGGTTGCCGCCGACGGAGGTCGTATCGAAATCGCGGTGGCGCTCGATCAGTTCGGCCTTGGCGAACAGGGCGATGGCGCGCTGGTAGCGGATCAGCTGCACGCTCTGGCCGTCCAGTTGGTCCGCCGGGACGTCCGCCAGCTTCGCATAGCCGGCGGCGCGACAATCCGCGGCGAATTGGCGCAGGTCGATTTCGGCCGACATGATGCCGCCCAGGATCGCGGCGCGCAGGCGCGCGGGCGTGATGCTGGTTGGGATGCGCGCGACGTCCCGCACGGACGCCGGATCGACGTCGGGAAAGAAGCCGTCATTCACGACGACTGTTTCCGGCGCCGGCGGCTGCTCGATTTCCGATGCGGGTGGGCGGGAGATGAAACTCATGCGTCTACGTCCGATTTCCGGCCCGCCGGCATACGGGGGTGGGGATCGGGGCAGAGGGCGGCCCTATGGTTCGAAAACCTCCCGCCTCGCGCGATCCGCCCCCGAGCGCCGGGGGCGAGCCTGTCAGGCGGCCTGCTGGCCGCCCTGTTCGTTGTTCTGGTCGGGGATGGGCGGGAGCGCCTTCAGCAGCTTCTCCGCCCGCTTGACGCGATCGAGCACGCCGACGCGGTTCCACAGGCGATGGGCTTCCTTCAGGGTCGCCAGCGCCGTTTCGAGCGGCGCGCGGCTTTCCTGGGCGTCCATGTCCTCCGCCGCGCGCAGCTGCTCGACGCCGATGGCCTTCAGCAGCTTGGCGCGGACCTCATTGTGCATGTCGATGCCGTCGACCAGGTCCGCGACGCGGGCGAGGATATCCGCCGGGAAGATTTCGCCCAGCGCCTGGACGCTCTGGGCGGCGGCGGTGATTTCATCGACCACGACGGTCGCCACGTCGCGCTTGTAGCGGGCGGGCATGGCGACATTGTGCTTCAGTAGGAAGGGCACCAAGTCGAGCGCGGCGGCGAAATCGCCGGTGTCGATCAGCCAGACCATGCAGGTCGGCACGACCTCACCAATCAGGCCTTCGCCCGCGCCGGCATCGGCCGCCACGATAGCGTCGATCCATGCCTGATATTCGGGCAGCATCCGGCGCTTGGCCGCCACCTTGGCATCGACGCCCTTGATTTCCTTCAGGTCGCGCAGGTCATGGGTCAGGCGCAGCACGATCTGGGCGGTGATGCGGTCTTCGGCCGACGTCGCTGTTTCGGGCGCGGTGACGATCGCCGTCGCAGCGACCTGCTCGCGGTGGATCATCGCCGGGGTGCGATCAATGATCGCGGGAGCGGATCGCCCGCCCCCATCGGAGGAGACAACCGGTTTCGGGTCAACGCGTTGGGCGGCGAGAGCGGCCATGCGTTCCCGATGGGCACGTGCTGGTGTCATGATGTCGTTCCTGCTCGATGGTGGCGGGCGGGAGCCGAAGGATTAAACCTTCGGCCCAAGCTGGATGTTTTCGAGCAGGGCGGCCTTGCCATACTCTTCGACCATGAAAGCGTCGTTGATGCTTTCGAAGTTATCGATCTGATCCAGCGACGGATTGTCCTGGATGGCGCGACGGGCGGTGCCGATCTGCCAGTAATAGGACAGGTTCTTGAAGCTGGTGATGAGGATGCTGCCCGCCGGGAAGAATGGCACCTGGACAGTCGGCTTGCCGCCCAGCTGGCGGCTCGACAGGAGGACGTCGCGCGCGACCTGTTCGGTTGCCTTGTCGCCGGCCTCCGAGACGATCTTGAAATATTTCTCATGGACCAGGTCACTGCCGACCATGACGACCAGGTCGGTCGCGGTGCGATAGCGTTCGTGGATCAGGTTCTGGATCGCGTCGAAGACCAGGGCGTCGAGATTGACATAATCCGCCGTGCCGGTTTCGGAGACGTAGATTTTCAGGGCGTCCTTGGTGCCGTGCGCCATGACGCGCGCCGGCGCATAGGTGCGGATTTTGTGCAGCCAGCCATAGTTGACGTCCTGCAACAGCGGGAATAGCTCGCGGTCGGTCTCCACCGCCGCGTCCACGCCGTTGAAGCCGATGCACATGACGTCTTCGGCCTTCTGCGCCAGCACCGCGTCGCGCATCAGCTGCTGGAATTCCGGCTGATGCGACCAGGCGTCGAGCAATTCATACGACCAGGCATAATCATAGTCGGTCTTCTTGCAGAGATACTGGTCGATCTGGTCGGAGCCGGTGACGTCCTGCGGGCTGCGCTTGTGGCCAAGGGAGCGATTGGTGCGGCTTGCCAGCGAGCGATTGACGCCCACGCCGACGCGGCCGCCCTGCTGGTTGACGACAGGCACGACGTTGACGCGCGACATGAAGTCGCTGACCTCGCGCAGCTTGGCCTGGAGCTTCTGTTCGATGACCGGCGAGACGTTGAATTCGGCCAGCTGGCCGGGGGTCGCGGTGAGGCCGGCGGGAAGCCCGTTCAGCTTCGCCACTTGGGCGACGAAGGCATGAAGGAGCAGACGGGTAGAGGTCAGCATATCGGGAAACTCCGATGGAGGGAGGGCGCGGGAGGGAGGATCAGCAGTCGGTCAGATAGGCGCTGTTGCCGCCGCCACCCGACGCGGGCTGGCGCGAAAAGCCCTGCTGTTCGGTGGTTTCCAGCTTAGCGGTGAGTTCTGCGACGGCGGTGTTGGCAGCGTTCGCCGCGTCGAGCGCTGGCTTGACGGCAGCGGCGACTTGCTCGCCGAGGGCGGCGCTGAAGGCGGCGACGTCGAAGCCGTTGTCGTTCGCGGGCTTGGGCTTGGCCTCGTCCTTCGGCTTTTCCGTTTCGGTGCGGCTGAACATGGTGGCGAGACTGGCGAAACCGGCCTTGATGGCGTCGGCCACGCTGCCATTTTCGGCGCCTTCCGGCTCCATGACGATCGTCGTTTCGATCGACGCCGAGAACAGATTGTCGGGATGCACCTTGCGGGCGTCGAACATGGGCTTCAGCCCAGAGAAGGACAGCGCTTCGGTGCCGAGCGATGCAGGATTGTCGGTCACGGCCAGGCCGATCAGGCCAACCTTGCCGGTGCCAGCGAAGTCGGGGCTGATTTCAACCGACGTGAAGATTTTCTGGCCCGCCTTATTGATCTTCAGCAGCTGGTCGTTCGGTTCGACCTGGGCGTAGAGGGCGCGGCAGCGGACCTTCTGCCCGTCGATTTCCAGTTCGTCAGTCTGGGCCTTGACCGCCGTAACGCTGCCATAGGCGTTGAAGGGCGGTTCGGGGCTGAAGCCCTTGATATGCTCGCAGTTGATGCGCGGCGTGTAAGTGGCGGCGTTGAAGGTTGCGACGATATCGTCAATCCATGCGGCCTCGATCTTGCGGCCATCGCTAGCGGTGAAGCCTTCTACGAAGACGCGGAAGAATTTGCTCTTTGCCATGGTCGGTTCCGGTTCCTTGGTTGCGTGGCGGCGCGATCGTGCGTTTGACCGGTGCAGAAAGGGCGTTGAGCGGGCTGATCCTCAACCCTCAGCATTTGTAGAGGCCGCCTCTACAAATGGACGGGCATGATCAGTGGGTTAGCGGCGCGGCATGGTTCGCCGCGATGACCACGCAATCCCCCCAGCCCGGCGCGCCGTCTGCCTTCTGGCAGTTCGACCCGGAGCGTCATGCGCGCAGCCTCTATTGGCGCGGGTGGGGCGTGACGCAGATCGCGGAGGAATTCGCGCTGCACGGCATCGTCCATAAGGGCAAGCCGATCCCGCGCGCGACGGTGGAAAGCTGGAAACAGCGGCAGCGCTGGGACGATGCGCCGTCGATCCGCAAGATAGAAGACTGCCTCGAAATCAGGCTGATGACGCTGATTTCGAAGGAGAAGAAGACCTCCGGCGACCTGGTCGAAATGGATGCTCTGACCCGGCAGCTGGAAGCGCTCGCGCGGGTCCGCCGCTATGAGGCACCCGGCGGCCACGAGGGCGATCTGAACGCCAAGGTCGGCAACCGCAATGCGGGGCCGCGCAAGAAGCCGAAGAAGAACCATTTCACCGCCGACCAGGCGGCCGAACTGAAGCGCATCTTCCTCGACGGCCTCTATGATTATCAGCATCGCTGGTGGCAGGCGAAGGATCAGCGGACGCGCATGATCCTGAAGTCGCGTCAGATCGGCGCGACCTATTATTTCGCCTTCGAAGCGCTGATCGACGCGATCGAGACGGGCCGGAACCAGATTTTCCTATCCGCGTCAAAGGCGCAGGCGCACCAGTTCCGGTCCTATATAGTCAGCTTCGCCAAGCTGGTCGGCGTCGCGCTGACCGGCGACCCAATGCTGATCACGTCGGACCTGCGCCCAGCGGAGGAAGCGGCGGCCGAACTGCATTTCCTGGGGACCAATTTCCGCACCGCCCAGGGCCGCCATGGCAATTTCTATTTTGACGAATTCTTCTGGGTCCATTCGTTCGAGGAATTGAACAAGGTCGCTTCGGGCATGGCGACCCATAAGAAGTGGCGGAAAACCTATTTTTCGACGCCGTCCAGCGTCGCGCATCCGGCGCATCCCTATTGGACCGGCGACAGGCGCAACCGCCGGCGCAAGAAGTCCGAACAGATCAAAATCGATGTCAGCCATGCTGCGCTCGCGCTGGGCAGTGTCGGGCCGGATCGCATCTGGCGGAACATCGTCAACGTCCGCGACGCGCAGGCGGGCGGGTGCGACCTGTTCGATATCGAGGAACTGGAAGACGAATATGCGCCTGACGAATTCGCCAACCTGTTCATGTGCGACTTCGTGGACGACAGCCAGTCGGCCTTCAAATTCAACGACCTGATCCGCTGCGGCTGCGATAGCCTGGTCGACTGGACCGACTTTAATCCGGAAAGCGCGCGCCCGTTCGGCAACCGGCCTGTCTGGGCCGGCTATGATCCACAGGAAAGCGAGGACGGCGACAATGCCGCCTTGGTCATCGCGGCGCCACCGGCGGCCGAGGGCGGAACGTTCCGTATCCTGGAGCGCCACCAGCTGCGCGGCCTCGATTTCGAGCAGCAGGGCGAATTCATCAAGGCGATGCTGAAGCGCTACAACTGCACCTATCTGGGCATCGACGCGCGGGGCGTGGGCGCCGGCGTCTATCAGATCATGGCAAAGCCTGGCGCGCTGCCTGGCGGCGTCGTCGCCAAGATCGAATATTCGCTGGAACTGAAACAGCACATGATCATGAAGGCGCAGAATGTCGTGCGCCGTGGCCGCATCGCATTCGACGCCGGCATGCTCGACATCGTGTCCGCGTTCGTCTCGATCAAGAAGACCCTGACGACCAGCGGGCGCAATATCACCTTCAAGGCGGGGCGCGGCGGCCAGGATGGCCACGCCGATCTTGCCTGGGCGACCATGCACATCCTCATGAACGAACCGCTGGACGGCAAGGAAGCGCCGACGGCCACATTGGAGATATTCGAATGACGAAGCGCGCGCGCCGCATGAACCGTAGGGAAGTGGCCGAGGCTTCGAAGGGCTCGATCGTCGCGACCAATGACAACAGCCCGACGATCGACGCCTTCACCTTTGGGGAGCCGGAGCCGGTCAACCGAGCGACCCTGCTCGATCTGCTGGAATGCTGGCACAATGGACGCTGGTATGAGCCGCCGATTTCGATGGAGGGGCTGTCGCGGACGCTTCGCGCTTCGCCGCATCACAGCAGCGCCATCATGCTGAAAAAGAACATGCTGGCGGCCAGCTTCATTCCCACGCCCTTTCTGTCGCGCCGCGACTTCCGCGCGCTAGCGCAAGACTATCTGGTGCTGGGCAACGGCTACGTGCAGGAAATCCCGAACCGCCTGGGTCGCACGATGCGCCTCGACCATTGCCTGGCGAAATATACGCGGCGCGGTGTCGAGGAAGGCCGGTTTTATTGGGTGCCGGGGCATCAGGCGGAAAGCGAGTTCGCGCCGGAGACCGTGCATCAGCTAATGGCCGAAGACGTGAACCAGGAACTCTATGGAGTGCCGGAATATGTGCCGGCCATCCAGTCGGCGTTGCTGAACGAAAACGCCACCCTGTTCCGGCGTCGCTATTATGAGAACGGGAGCCATGCGGGCTACATCCTCTATCTGATGGGGCAATTTGCCGATGGCGACGTGAACGGTATGCGCGAGGCTTTGCAGCGGTCGAAGGGACCGGGCAATTTCCGCAATCTGCTGCTGCATGCCCCCGCCGGTAAGGAAAACGGCGTCAAGCTACTGCCGATCGCGGAGGCCGGCGCGAAGGACGAATTCCTGGGGATCAAGAACACGACCCGCGACGACATCCTGGCCGCGCACCGCGTTCCGCCCCAGCTGCTGGGCATCGTGCCCGCGAACGCCGGCGGCTTTGGCGACGTGACGAAGGCGACTGATGCCTTCTTTGAACTGGAAATCCAGCCCTTGCAGTCGGTCTTCCTGGAATTGAACGACATGATCGGCGTCGAGGCGGTGCGATTTGGAGCGCGGAGCCAATCTACGATGTGACTTCCCGCTAACGAAGCCGTTCATAGATGAAGGTGCCTGCCGCGAGTGCCATCAAAAAACCGATCAGAGCAGCTTCGATCCTGTAAGGCCAGGGACTGGATGGTCGTTCCAGATCGGCGCGGCGGTCTCTCCATCGATAACGCATGCCTGTCGCCCTAATCGTAACCAAAACTCACCGCTAGACGAATCTGAGTATTTTTTCTTTTAACCAAAATTGGCATAGGTTAAGTGCGCCGGACAGCGATCGACCGAGGCCCGCTATGTTCGACGTCAAGGTGTTGGATAAGGATGCAGAGCTGGCGGTAATCGCCAAGGAGATCGAGGCGAATCTTGTTCGCCTCGATCAGTTGGGAATGTGGCAAGCCAGCGCTTATCTCAGTATGGCGGTTGCAGCATTGCCGGGACATTCGGCTCCCCTTCCCGAATGGGACCATAACCCCAGCAGTTGATCGATCTTTTCGTCCCATTCTGCCGTCAGGCTGATGTATAATCGCCGCTGATCCAAATGATCCTTCGTCCGAATGACGATGCCACGCGATTCCATCACCTTCAAATGACGGAGGGCGGTGGTAGCCGGAACCGTAGCAGCGATACAAAGGCTTGAAACGCTCACTCGTTTAGGGATCCTGGCGCTCACAAACAGGTCGAGCATCATATCCCAGACCGGGTCGCTGAAGAGGTCAGCGCCAAGCAACCTCTCCCGTTCGCGGCGTCGTTTGATGATCGTTTGCGCAAACATCATCCTATTCAGAGGAGGGCCATCGACGCTGTCCGTGGAAAACAATCGTCCCTCTCCGACCCGCGACTTCAGCTTTGCAACGAATTCGTCGGCCAATTTCTCCAGGTCGCTTTTCGTGCCGCTCCAGTGCAAGGGCAGTTCCTGGCCCATCAACGCCCTCCCGTCGGATACGGCGCCCGAGTGTTCCTTTGCTGCGCCCTGTACTCAGAGATAAGTTCGATCTGGTCGGGACGGAGCGCATCGACGGGCTGCAGATGATCCGGCACATCGTCGTGCAACAGGATAGACGGACATCGCCCTTCATAGTTACCGAGGTTCGGCCTATGCTGCTGGTATCCGACCAATGCGGCGAGGTCGGGTGAAAAATCGCGCGCTACCTCCGGCGGATAAGTGAGCCACTGGTTTTCATAGGGCTTCAGCCATCCAAGGCTGTAGCTGACGATCAGCCCCCGTCGGATTTGGTCACTCTGGTTTCCTCCAGCCCCATGCAATGTCGACCCAAGGAAGATAAGAGCGGAACCGGGAGTGATTTCCGGCTGGATCGCCTCATCATCGGCTAAAATCATCTCTCCCTGCTTTTTGTGGCTGTCAGGCCATATGACCGTTGCGCCATTTTCTCTTGTGTAGTTGGTGGTCGGCCACATCACATTGACGAGATATTCGATTTCGCCCTTCGGACCCTGCCACATGTCCTGATCACGATGCGGCACCTGCACCGGTGAGTTGGGATGCACCTCTATGGCCTGAGTAAGATTGAGTTGGATGACGTCGCAATATGGCTGAAGAATTTCCTGCGCGATCGCCATGATGAGCTCTTGCTGCACCAGCTTAGCCACGTGGGGAGAGCGAATGAGCAGGCGGCCGAATCTTTTCGTGGTAGTTCCGTAAAATGGTCCGTCACAGAAAGGCGTATCATCGAAGCGCCGTCGCAGCTGAAGGTTCAGATCCGCCATGGTTCGCGCATCAATCAGATCCGGAACGACGACGTAGCCGTTTGCCCTTAGGCTTTGAGAATAGACCGAAGTCAGTTCGTCGAGGCGCGCGCCATCGGCCGCACCGATGCTAGTCGGTGAGTACATAACTTCTTCCTTTTGGGTGAGGTTTCGCGGCCTGCGTTTAAAGGCCGAGCTTCAGGCCGGATGTGGCATAGGTGCCTGCACGGCGCAGTAGATTGATCGTTTCAGGCGCAATGTGGATTTGGAGCGAACCGAGTTGCGATTTGCCCATGGACCTTGGAAGACCCAGGGGAGAACAGTGCCAGCCGAGCGCAAGGATTTGTGTCAGCCAGCCCATTTCGGCGACGCCAGTGTAACTCGTGATGCCCGTCAGCAGCCCATATTCCACAAGTGCGGTTGCCAAGCGGTTGCGAACCTCGCGACGGCCGCCGGCACGAAGTTTGGGGGAAAGACACAGCCGGGTAATCTCTCTGATTGAAGGCCCCCGGGGCACGGGAACGTCACACAGTTCCGGAAAGATGTCGCCGAGAATGTGGGGACGGTCGGTTCTCAATAATCGAACGGACCCGAGATGTTCTTTTGTTTGAGGATCAGAAACAATAAAATATTCTGCATAATCATCATCAAATTGATCTTGCTCTATAAGATCGTTGTAAGGAATATCCCATTTCAGTATGTCAACGAAAACTCGCTTTCTGTCACGAAACATTGAAAATATTTCGTCCGGAAAATGAGATTTATTATCAATTTTGACTACATTTAACATTAATTCCTCCGCAATGGAGGCTCTTTATTTCCAAAATGGAGAATTATAAAAACCCCCCTAAAGGGGGGAGGGGAAGATCAAAGCAGATCCGACAATGCTATTTGCCCGTCATGCACTACGCGAAGGACCAACTGCATTCGACGCGCAACGCCGTACCGTTCTCTGGCAGTGTTCATATGCTCAGTGACGGTATCCTCTTTAATGCCCAGGATGGTCGCTATCTCCCAATCGGACTTGCCTCTTCCCGCCAGAAGGATGCAGTCGAGTTGCCGAGGGCTCAGGCTGATGCGCTCATGAGTCCTAATGGACCGCGTTGCCTCAAGAGCTAGGTTTCGGGCCATCTGGAAGGCGAAGGCGCCGATCAACTGTACCGTTCCCATATGTTCACGCGGTAGCGATTTTCCTGTGCGTACAGCAAAGCTGCAGGAACCATTGGCCTCTCCCGGCAGATTGGCGGGGACAGTGATACCATCTCCCAGCCCCTCATCCGCGGCGCTGGCCAGCACTGCTTTATGTTTTCTGCTCAGGTTGATCATCTCTGGGACGTCAGACCAGGCAAAGGCCAGATTGGTCGCATAGCTCGCGATATGGATGGGATCCCATGAATAGAGTTGCTGGGCGAGAAACCTCTCAACCCAAGGCCGAGGGTAATTTTCCAACCTCACAGAAGCGGCACCGTTGACGCTGAGCCTGTGATCTACATGATGAATCAAGGCGTAATAGTCGAAGCTCATATCCTTCGCTGTCGCCTCAAGAAGGCTGGCGAGATCCTGAAGGGTATCCAATGCCTTTGCGCGCTCTACAAACTCTTGAGCCATTCTAAAGCTCTGAGCGGCAGCCAGGCTGTCGCCCATATCAAACATCGGACGAGCACGACCCACTTAGTTCCCCCTAGCCTATCTAAGATAGTTAATGCCAAGGAGTCATATGTGAAAAGGTATAGGAAAATCCTATACAAAATTGGCATTCTGCTGTGGATTTTTACCGCATCGGTCAGCGGCGCCGAAGCTGGCGGGCGAACCAGACTACGCGGCCAACGATGATCATTTGGTCCAGGGCAACGTCAGGCCAGCGGGGATAAGTGGGATTATCACTGCTGACGCAAAGCTGACCGCGACGCGGCCCAAGAGTGAGCCGTTTTACCATCAGCACGCCATCCATGCGAAAGACATAAAGTCCTTCTCGTAACCTTTCAGCACCATCGTCATGGTCGATCATGATCTCATCACCGTCGCAAAGGGTGGGAGTCATCGAGTCGCCTTCAACGCGAATGATCGACACGCGGCCAGGCCTGACGCCGAGCTGTCGCAACCATCGATCATCAAAGCTGATACTGGAACTTGGCTGCTCGACTGGATCAATCGCCCCGGCACCGGCTGATGCGCCCAATGGCAAAACAGGCACGGAACACATTCTTTGTGGCCGCCTCTCGACTGAGGCACAGGGCGCTGGCCCGCCGAGCAACTCTTCAGAAATACCGAAATATTTGGCAAGGATGCGGCGGTCATTCTCGCTAAGCTTCCGAGGCGTGCCCCGCCGTATGAATTGGTGGATGTAGGCAGAATTCCGGCCAATGAGCTCAGACAGACCCGAGTAGCTTTCTCCGCGCGCAGCGATCAGCGCTTCCAGGTTCTTGCGGACAGGATCCATCTCTACCGAATGCCTCTCTTTAAAATTCAGCGCGACTAACAGATGTTGTACACTCCGCCGATATCCTTGAGATGAATGGATAAAGTATCGGCTCGAAATCACTCGCCACGCTGCAGCCCCGAAAATCGCGCTTTTCCCCCCACCTCGCCCGCGCGCTTTTCATATCGGTTTTGATGCAGTGGCGAGAAGCGGAGCCTGGCGGCTCAGTGCCCGGGTCAAAAGCCGATCCCCACGCGCACCCGTTTGATGCAATTCGATGCAGCTACGATGCCGTTGGCGCTGCTGTGGAAGGGAAGGGCGATCCCAACCTATGGTTCCCCCTGGGAAGCCATCGGTGACGCGTAAGCGGCACCGGCCCCCGACGGTGCGTCGAGAGTGTTTGGCGGCCCTTGCAGGCGACAGTGGTGATGGTCCCTTCAAATCGACGTCTGCCGTAGGCAGTCCTTTCTCCCTTTTTACTTCTACACCGGGATAGTGTCGGGACTTCCGACTAGCGCTCGCTCTTTGAGATCGACCGCTTTTTCAAGCGCGTTCAGTCCGGCGAGGAGGGGTGCGTGATCTGCGGTCTTCCTGGCTTTGTTGAGGCCCTGAGGCGCTTTCCCATGCTTTTTGACGGCCCGTCGTTTGATTGCCACCTTGAAGGCCTGCCAGACGCGTGAAGGGGCGGAAGCGAGATCGAAATAGAAGGCGTTGCTGATCTGCTCACGCTGCGGGCCGGCCAAGCCAGCCGTTTCGGCCTTCACCGTGCGGCGAACCCATTTCAGGCCGAGCCATTTGCCGAAGCGCTTGCACGCTTCGACGGCAGTGGCGCGATGGCATCCGGCGCGATCCGCGATTTCCTGATAGCTGGGATCAAGCTGTCCGGTCTTGAAGTCGATGCATTTCAGGAAGTTCCAAAGGATGCGGCGATCACCGTCCTGCAACCGGTCTGGTCCCTTGTATCTGCTGGTGCGCTGGTGGTGCAGCAGTTCGTCAAAGGCTTGCATGACGGAGCCGACCCAATCCCAGCCATCGCGGACAGGCTTGAAGACCTGGGAGCGTTGGTCGTCAATATCATAGCTGTTCCGGCGCGGTGTTTTGACGCGATCCGGGTTTCGGCGATCGGCAAGGCCGCCGGCGATATGACCGAACGAGCGGGCCGTCATGCGGCCCCTCCATCGACGGAGAGGTTAGTGGAATTGGTTTGGGCAGTCGAAGAATGAGAAAACAGCGACGTCACGTCGGCCCCCCTATTAGGAGTCGATTGGCGCGACGCGGAAGCTCGACTGCGTCGCGGACGAAACTGCTGGCGCTGAAATGAGCATCCGGTGCGTTTCCGGTGCAGGTCAAATCTGCGAACGGAAAACTGCGGGTTTCAGAGCTCTCTCAGTAAGGTCGTATTCCGGAGAACATGGCCGATAACCTGAATAGCCGATGTTTTCGTAATGCGAGGGTCACGTGTTCGAGTCACGTAAGCGGCACCATTACCCCCTCCGCCAGCATCCACTTCAGGTTGAAAAAACGGCGGAAATCTGCTAAAAATTCGCTCTTTCTGGTCAGGTGCGTTTGTCGCCGTCCATGCCTGTCCGTTCCCCATTGGGGGTATTGGGAAGGGGTATGAGGCTAAAGCGTGAAACGCGATACCCCCAGGAAGCGGACGAGGCAGATGGGATGGTCGACGGATGGCGCTTTCAGACACGGGAATCAGGGGGCTGAAGCCTCAGGACAAGCCTTACAAGGTTGCCGACGAGCGCGGCCTTTTCCTCCTGATCAGTCCGAATGGCAGTCGGCTATGGAGATTGAAATTTCGGATCGACGGGCTTGATGCCCAGGGACGGTTCAAGAAGCTCGAAAAGCTACTCTCCCTTGGCGCTTATCCGGATGTGTCTCTCAAGAGGGCCCGTATATTGCGGGACGAGGCGCGGGAAGTGCATGCTGCTGGCTTGGACCCCGCTCTCGAAAAACAGAAGGCGAAGGCAGCCGCCAGGATCAGCGCGGAGAACAGCTTTTCCAAGGTGGCCGAAATGCTTCTGGAGAAGGAGGAGCGCGAAGGGCTCGCGGAAGCGACCATCAAGAAAAGGCGCTGGTTCATCAAGCTCGTCTTTCCTGTTCTAGGAAAGCGGCCAGTCTCCGAAATCCAGCCGATGGAGGTACTGCTGGCCCTGCGGCCTATCGAGAAGAAGGGACGGCATGAGAGCGCGAAACGCGCGCTGAATTTCATCGGACAGGTATTTCGTTACGCAGTGGCATCTCAATTGGCGACCGGTGATCCCACGCGCGATCTTCGTGGCGCGCTGACCATACCCAAGGTCAAGCATCACGCGGCCATTCTCGATCCCGAACGGGCGGGCGAGATGCTGCGCGCCATTGATGGATATGAAGGGCAGGCATTGACCCGTTGGGCCTTGCAGTTGATGTCGTCTGGATCGAGATCGGTCGCAAGCAGACCAGATACCCCGGCCTGAACAGCGTCGATCAGTTCAGACGGTGTCGGCTCGCCCAGAGCCTGGGCTGCACGCAGCCCGGCTAGAATTTCCGGCAGCTTCCTTCCGTCCTCCCACGCAGACAGGACAGCGCGACCCCGGTCGGCGATCGTCTGCGCAGCTGCGATGAACGGCTTGGCGCTCGAGAGCCGCCACCAGTTCACGAGAAGGTCTATGCGGTCCGAATTCGGTAGCTCGTACATTCGAGAGCGATATGTTTCTCCCGGAATGCGCTTCCATACCTCCACCGTTATAAACCGTTCGCAAAGCCGGACAAATCTGGAAACGAATGTGGTGATTCCCTCGTTGGTAGGACCGGGCTGCTTCATGAAGTGATCGAAGAGGTTGCGCGCACTTCGCAGCGTGGGAACGCCTTCGGCCAGCAGAGACAACAACGCCTTGTCACTCAGGTAACGCGCTAGATAGTCCCGTACCGACGGGTTGACGAAACGCACCACTGTTCCTGAAATCACCACGAAGCTGCCCTCGACCGTACGGAGCGCGCCTTCGAAATCCTTTGGGTCATACGGCACGCCGAATTTCGCGCACAGGACCGGGTGAATGCCGGTAAAGACTTCCTCGAGATCGTCGATCTCCGAGCCGTATTCGGACGTCAGAAACAGGGCGATCAGCAGGTGCTGCGAGCGCCGCGGGATGTGAGTGCGGAACGCTTTGTCCCAGATGAGATCAGGGTCCTTGAGCGTATCGAGAAACGCCTTGGGATACCCTGCCGGATCGGTATCGGCGATCCGGTCTGCCTCTGTCATGAACTGGATGATGCGGGGGTTATTCGTTTGAAGCAGCGTACTATCAAGGTGGCTGGTAACGATCAGTCGATTGGGCCTGGGCTGGCTGTGCAGGCTGAGATCAAGACCGGTGAGCGGCGGATTATTCAGTACCTGCTTTCGCCAATTGTACAGTCGCTGGATGAAGCTGGGAGAGAAAGATGAAGCTGTGTCTGACCCGGATGTGCTTCGCTTTGTGGTTGGGCGGAACCGGGCTCCTGAGTGTCACCGGATGTGCTCGGTCCAGCTATATGGGTATTTCTATGATCCCTGGGGCGACCGTTCAAGAGGTGCAGATGCTCGTTCGGCGGGCGCAAACGGGGAATAAAAGGGCGCAACTCGATCTTGGGATACGATTTGAGGAAGGCAACGGCGTGCCGCAGGATAGCGGACGTGCAATTAAACTTTATCGCATGGCGTCGATTGATAGTGGCGGGCGGGTTTGGGTTTATGCTCCGCCCCTTGGGAAGGGGCGGCGCGGGACAGTGCAACCAATAGGCAAGGGATTACAGCAGAGAGGGTTGGCAGAGGCGGCTAGCCGCCTCAAGGTCTTGGAACAGGCTAAAAAGTACGAAAATAGCACCACTGCGTGGCCATCCCAGACGCCGGAATAGAGGGCTGAACAGCGATGGTGAGCGAACAGCAGAGGAACTCGAGACGATGACGGGCCTTGAAATGATCTCTAGTCAGGATTTTATCGATACGCTTATCCAGTTCGACCCGCCGAGAGCAGAAGCGGGCACTGTCTATACGCAGCCGATCGATGATAAGGCGTATTTGCCCCGACTCTCGGCTTCCCGGCGAATGTCGCTGATGCCCATCGCGCCGGACTTGCCGGATCGCCTCTATGCCATGCTGCGCTACAGCAAGAAATATCCTGTCGAACCGGTCATGCAGCAAGGAGGGAGCGGCTGTTTCCTGATTTCGGACACGATCAAACGGATATTGGATGATCTTCAATCTCCGAGGATCGAATATATTCCGGTGACGGCCTATCGATGTCAACGGGTCGACAGAGACGGCTTTCCGCACGGCTTTGGCGTGAAGATCGACGAACCCTATTGGCTGATGAATTGTATCAATAATTATGATGTCATCGACAGGGAGCGGACAGTCGGTACATGGATTTATCCAAGTGAGAGGGCTTTGAGCAGGGATAAGGAAGGTTATCATTATTCGGCTGATGATCCACCTCGCCTGGCGGGAATAGAGAGACTTGTTCTCAAAGATTATCCTAGATGACCTGCCCCCCGAAAGTTCCCTCATTTTGATGTAGAGTCTGTCACTGTAAGGAGCAGACGCATGAGGAAGAGCCGTTTCACCGAGGCGCAGATTATCGG
>Ga0207702_10003018_pt1 | contig 15641 bp, 22 predicted proteins | sample KBSCornC62_FD_184302 | JGI IMG/M metagenome (GOLD analysis project Ga0207702, IMG submission 184302) | Corn rhizosphere microbial communities from Kellogg Biological Station, Michigan, USA - KBS Corn C6-2 (SPAdes) (version 2) | ecosystem: Host-associated > Plants > Roots > Rhizosphere > Soil ...
TTGCGCCTTCCGAACCTGCTGCCCCGCCGGCGGGGTTTCGTCCGCCAGCCGCGGGCAATTGTTGCTGCTGTTGCTGACCTGCAGGAGCGAGCTTTGCGGCCGCCCCCGATGCCTTGCGTATCCAGTCGAGTTGCTGATCCGGAGTGCCTGCCGGGAGGAGATCCCGGAGCGCTTCGGGCAGCTCGGATTTGCGCGCATCGACCTCGGCGGTCAAAACGGTCTGGAACCGCTTGTTGTCCGCTTCAAGCTGATCGGCTTTTGCTGCGCGCTCCTGGAGCTTCTGAAGCTCCGTCTTGCTTGCGTTCTCGATCTCGGCAAGTCTGGCTTCGGCGGTTTCCCGCGCCTTCTTCTCTTGCCCCGCCTGGTTGCGCAGGCGATCGAGTTCGCGGGTATGTTCGTCTGCAGCGGGTTGCTGCTGTCCGCCCGTCGCAGGCGCCGGGTTCGCAGGTGACTGTTGCTGCTGCTGTTCCGTTCCTCCGCCGTTCGGTGTGGGTAAAGGGTCTGGCATGGTCGGTCCTTTCCGTTGCGCTGTCCGTTCGTCACCGCCCGGTAGCGCCCCGAATGCGAAAAGACGACCCCGAAGGATCGCCTTTTCGCGATTGATGAATGCGGCAACCTAGCCGCGTGTGATAATGGATGGCTGCCCGGCGTTCGATCGGGCTTTTTCGAATTTTGCGACCTGAGCCATATCGACGGGCGCGCCTGGCAGCAAGTACAAATGCAACTCGACACTGCCCACGAAGACCGAATCGACATACTCATAGTGTTCGAGCGGCAGAGTTCCGCCGGTCGGTATCCATGCGAATGTCGTGTACTCGATCATCTTGCTCGTGTCCGCCTCCATCCAGACGAACACAGAGATAAGCGGCGTTCCGTCCGGCGCCTGCCCGACGCAAGCCGTCTGCGTCTTGATGATCTTTGAACCGCGGTAGATCCGTGAAACTACGCGGTCCTGGACATTGATCTGCCCTTTGATGATCGTCTTCATGCTCGCCGCCCTCCGGAAGCCAGTTTCGTGTTCCGGATCGACGGCGACGGTCCCGGCTCCTTCATTTTTGCCGGCGCGCCATTCATACTCGCTTGAAGAACGAGATCATGGCCGCGCTCGCACCGTCCAGCCCATGACCGGCAAGCCTCACGGGTTCCGTTGGGCTCCAGTGTCATCGTTACTTTGCCGGAGCACACAGGGCATCTGCCTCTGAATTGCATGATTGCCGCCCTCCCGAGGCGGCTCCCGAAATAGAAAAGCCCCGCTTGGTCTCGGGAGAACCAAACAGGGCTATCGGAAACAATGGTAGAATCGAGCTATGAGCGAAACTTTAACTCTATTTCAAATCCAAACAGCCGTGAGCAGCATGAAGAAGATGGGGCGCGTGCCAACGCTAATCAAACTGCACCCCATTGATACTGCCACACTTGCTGAAATCATTACTGAGGGAGTAATGATCAAATCAACATCAGTTCCGCTGCAAAGCAACGATATCGCAAATAGTGCCATGTTTGGCCTGCCAGTCGATCTAACGTCTGATCAATCGCATATCGTGTATGCGGATGGTTCGAAGCTATACCTATAGGACACACGTAACTTTTCACGTGGAAAGTTACGTGCTTTGAGTTTCGCCTTGTGGGACAACTGCAATCGTGTTGCCCACGATGTCCGAAGCGCTATTAATGGGCACACCGCCTGAGCTCTGCAGATTGCCGGCGATCGTTTCCGCAGTGAGCGACTCCGGTTCCTCGACGGGCGAATACTTGCGCTCGAAGACTTCCTTGGGGTTGATGTACTGGTATCCATCTTCCTGGATAACAAAGTAATCACCAGCAACCGGCGTGTAGCGCGCCAGCATGTCGCCGCTCACTTGGGCGTTTTCGCCGTCGCTGAGCGCTACCGGTATCGATCCATCTTCCCCACGTGGCCCAACGCTCACGATCACATGCGCATCGACAATCACAGGGTTTGCAGTGTATTTCATGACAAACGGCCTCCCGCGCCGTTAAGGATTTGGAGTAAAGGACACCTCACCGTCATCGCGGCGAAGGTGACACTTGCAGTTGAAGAGGCACGGCGTTTCGTTCGCGCCTGGGACGGTTGGAAGCGTGTCCGCCGTGTATGGACCTCCTGCGGCGAGTTCAGGACACATCGAGCAATGATCCTCGTTCGCCCCGAGTATCCATTCGAACGTGCTGCCCTCAGGAGAGGCTAGAACCCACGCTTCGTTAGCTGCTCCGACTACCCGGCCCATGTACATCCCTGCGCGCCGGCGAATCTCATCGGCGTCAACACCATCGGGCGCGAAGTCCTCGAAGTGGGCTTCATCCTCGCTCGTGTGATCGGCCTGGCCAACGTCGCCATACTTGCCGCTGGCGATGTCCTCGACAAAGCCTGTCAGGTATTTGCGCTCCGTGGCCATAATGCCAGCCGCAAGCTCTCTGTCGTAATCATCGACCGGGGAGGGATCGCCAGCGGCCGCGCGCCCCGTGGCAGCCGCCGTGGCGTAGGCATCGGTAAGGATCTGTTCGGCATGTGCGCCGAACTGTGCGGGCGTCACCTCTCCGGAGAGCAATAGCCAGATCAAGTAAAGCAGGATGTGATGAGACGGATCAATATCCATTACGTCACCCTTGTCCGCCTGGCGGCAATCACCTGAGCGTACCGCGTCTTGATGTCTGCAAGCGGAGCGGGTCTGCCGCCCGTGTCCGACTGCTTCTCTTCGGTCGCAACGATGGCGTCAAAGTCGCTGAGCATCTGTTCAACGCTCGCAACGTTATCCACTGGCGTCGGCGCCGCGCCCGCTCCCTGCGCAGGCTGTTGCCCTGGCTGTCCAGGTTGCGGCCCCTGCCCGCCGGCAGCCTGGTCGGTCGGATCGGATGCGCCGGCGAGTGCAAGCAGCTTCTTTTCAACCAGGATCTTGCGCAGCTCGCCGTTCGGATCCTCGACGCCGATGTTTGCCATCGCCGTCCGGATTGCGTTCAGATCGCCTGCAACCTTCGTGGTTGCGTCCGTGACTTCCGCCGATCCGTCAACAGGAAGCGTTGACGGCCACTTTACGTTAACGCTGCCAAGAGGCACGTTGTAGCCAGACGCAGTGAGAGCCACCCACATAGCGTATTCGAGGCCGGGCGTCCAACTAGCTTGCTTGATCTGCGTTTTGTTGATGAGCGGGCCATAGAGAATCTGTAGAGCAATCCCGCTGATCGACGTTAGTCCGCTGTCCGATTGCCCGAATGCGACGGCGGGGACCTGGCTGACCTCGGCGATCGCATTGCGTACGCGCGTCAATTGGTTCTCAACGTCGGGCTGTTCGCCCTTGCGCTCCAAAAAGAACGCGTCCCCATCGGTCGGGAGGAAGTACGACGTCTGCAGGCTCTTGTCTATTCCTTTGGCAGGCGCTTGAATACCCTTGAACACAGGGACCGGCGCGGCGTAGTAATCGACAATGCGCGTCTGCTTGCTGGCAAGGTGATCGTATTCCTCAACGAGATCAACCACGCCGTCAATATCGCTCAGGCCGTACGTGCGCCCCTTGACGCAGATGTTTCGTATCCAGACGGCCGGCATCGCGTTATACGTCTGTGAGCTGATCCGCGTGTCGCCCTGGTAGACCTCCATATGATCATCAGTGTAGAACTCCCGCATGATCGTCCGCTGGCCGTTGCTGTCGAGAGTCTCATAGGCGATATCGAGCGCTACGAGCTTGCTGTAATCCGAGCGCGCGAACTGAGGGAAGGCAATTCCCGCATCAACGAACTCGATCTTAGGCAAGCCGTCTTCGTCCTGCGCCACAACGGCAACGATATCGCCATGGATACCGCAAGCTATCGCGGCTTCGAGGAACGCGCCATCGGAGCCGGATCGGTCCCAGATCGTATGGGCCATCTCCGTGGCGTCCGGGTTGTCTTCAACCTCCCATTGCAGAGGCTTGCCGGCCAAAAAACCGGCGCCTAGATTGACAATCGGCTTGTTGAAGTTGAACTTCAGGCGCTTGTAGTCACTGACGACGGCTGTTCCGGGTGGACCCTTGACACTGTATCCCTCGTACGACCGCATGAATCGGCCATAGTTGTTGAGCCGGAAGGCGTCAGCCTCGAACAGATCGCCTGTGACACCACGGTTTGCCTTGCGTGTTTGGAGGAAGCTAAAGAGGCTCATAGGTTATCCATCCCAGAATGACGACTGTTCCTGCGAAATCTCACCGCCCCAGAATCCTTCGAAGGTTTCATCGTCGGTCTGTAGCTCTCGCATTCCGAATATGTGATCAGGTGCAGCGGCCAAAACAAAGCCGTCCCCGTCGTCAGGCGACCGCGTCTTTCGCTTCTTGAAGAGCTTCTTTGCTTCAAGCTGCTTGACTTCGATACCCTTGACATTCACCCACGCAAAGACGCGCTCACACAGATCGGCTTCTAGAGATTCCGGCGGATCGATCAGGCGAATACCTCTGAGCGTCTCGGAAGCCTCAGCGTACATCTCCGTGCCCAGATCGTGATATGCGGCCCGGTCGTAAGGCGTCCCGTTGTTATGGACCTCAAGGACTTTGAAGTCGGGGAATCTCACAATGAGATCGTCATCGACCTTGAGTTTGTCGATAACACCGCCACCAAAGCCGCCGCCGCCGTCCACGCGAATATGGAGTGACTGAACGGAAGCCGGAAGCTCCAACGCATGCCGCTTGATCTCTCGGGCGTAAACGTTGGTGTCTTTCTTCCAGAACTGTGCCGCTCGCCAGGCTTGCATGCCCATCCGAATGTACAGCGTGCCGGCGTCCTTGCCCCATCGACTGACGTCAACGCCCATCCTCGCGGAAGTGCATTCGGCAGGCTGGTTAACGGCTCGTTTCTTCGCCGCCTCGTACCGTCCGACGCTGATCAGCGTGTCATCCGCCATGTTCGTGGGAGGGATTCCCAGAACTCGCCACAGGAACTCGGGAAACGGGCGGAAGATCGTTCCTTCAGGCAGCAACTTCCCTTTGACCGTAACATCAAAGGGAAGTGTGAAGGTCTGCTCGTCTTCATTGTGCTGATCAACGACTTCGGTGTGAAGCTCGACCATCTGACGAACGTAATCGCGCTTCACGGCGCCCGGAACGATCTCGCGCCCTGCCAGAACGTTAACGTGCCCAACGCAACTGATCCGAAATGACTTAGTGTCGGATCGGTCTTTCGCCTTGTGAAACAGAGAGAGGCGTGTCTTCGGGTTGGCCAGCATAATGACGATGCTGATACCGCCCGATGTCATCGAGTCAATGGCCTGGAACACGAAATCGGCAACGCCCTCCGCTTCGTCCAAAACGAACATCAGGTATTTGCCGTGCTGCCCTTGAACGCGCTCCGTTCCGGTCCCCCCAGCGTTGTTTGTCGCACGCCCTTTGGCGAAGTGGTTTTTTCGGTATTTGATCTCGCACGTTTCGAGCACGCGGCCCGGGAGCCCCTTACCCTCGCGATCAGTACCGATTTCCTTCCATAGCAGGTCTTTGATCTGATCCCAACTCGGCGCGTATGTGTAGATGATCGCCGGCGGAAAGCAATCGAAGAAGTGATTGACTAGCCCGGATGCAAGCTTGGTCTTCCCAACGGTGTGGCCAGCGGCGATCCTTATCCGGTTTTGGATGACTTCGCCAGGTTTCCAATACTTGAGATCGGCAAGGTCGACGCGCCCGGCTTCAAAATCGTCTCTCTCGTGCTGCTGCCTGAGCGCGTGAGTGTACGCTTCGATTACCTCGACCTGGCCAGGGAACTCGGCGCTGGAGCCTGACCACGGTGACCATTCGAGCCAGTCTTCTATATAAGCCTGAGCATCATAGCGGTATTCGCTAAGAGATCTCTTGCTCTCCTGCAGATGCTTTAGCTCGGCGCGCTCTCGCTCTGTCAAGAATGGCCACAATTCGGTCAGCTCTGATATCGTCAGGGAGTCCAGCATCACTGACCTCGATCGGGTTGCCACCAGGACCGGAATGCTCAACCCTTTCGACGTATCCCGCCTTTACCTTGTTGGCTTCGTCCTCGTGGGCGATCATCATCCGGAGCAGGTTCGTGTCCGTTGCCCATTCGATGACGCGCCCGGCCTTGGTGTACGTCACCGTCTCGATGATCTCGCCCGTCACGGCTTCCGGCGGGATCTCACCGGGATCGATTTTCTCGATTGCCGAAATGACCTTGTTGATATCGCCAAGTTCTGTTTCTAGTTCGGCGACACGCGCTTCCGCCTGTTCGTCAACACGTTTGAGCTTCTTGTCTTTGGCGATCGTCTCCCGAAGTGCGTCGATCTCCTGCCTGAGACCTTCTCTCTGAGGGATCAACTCGCCGAGCTTCTCAACGCATTCGTCATGGATAGCCTTACGCTCGACCATTGCGGACCGGCGGAGGTTGCGAACCTCCTGCAGCAACTCCCAGTCCTCGTTAATGCGTGCCATGACCTTATGTGCCTTGGCAACCGGGAATCGTAGGATGGTCTTACGAAGCTCGGCGAGGTGTTCGGTTACTCGTGCCTGGAACTCCTCATCGACCTTCCACCTTGCGAGTGTGGCGCGAGTGGTGCCACACGCCTTGGCGATCGCCTCATCAGTCTGCTCGTCCTCGGCGATCATGACCGCCGCGCGCTCTTTGGCAGCAGTCCACTTCCACGCGGGAGAGGGCTTTTCTGTCTCATTTTGTCTCATCGCCCTCCGCACTTTCCACGTGAAAAATTATCGCGGGCCTCTCACATACAACGGCTCGCCCGGGATCAGGTAGCCGCGCTCGATGCGTGCCGGGTTGATCCGGGGAACATTGTCGCTGAGAAGCTGGATGCGACGGCGCGTGTCCGGCTGGAGGTTGCATGGCGGCTCAGGTTCCCGCTTGGCGGGTTTATCGATCGTGTTGCGCCGGCGCGCCTTTTCGTGCTCTGCTGCGCTGTACCACCGGATGTGCATATCATGCCTCCAGCGCCTGCCAGCGCTTCTGGTAACGGCCTACGGCGTCCAGATCGTACTGAGCCCTGGACACGCCATCCGTTGGCGTGATCTCCGCGTAGGGCATGCCCGCCGCGAGCACGTTGCGTTGGTGGTTGAACTCGCCGTCTTCATCGTTGACGACGATCTCAGCGAGCTCCAGGCAATCGACAGGGTAAGACGTTCGGTCTGTGCTCGGTCGTGTCGCCTCATATGTGACTTGGCCGATGGATCGATCCTCTCGCTTCTCGCGCTGATAAAGGCGTTCGGAGGAATCTGCAAGCCGCTTCGCTGCAGTTCGCTTTGAACAATTCATTGCAGCAGACGCGCTCTTGGCGTCGAAGCCGTTCAAAAACAGGTGATCCCAAATGCGGACCATGGGGTACTCCACAAATGCAAAAAGACACACCTTGGGTATCGGCCCTCTCGGTGTGTCAGTGGTGAAGCTCTTGGTTAGCTCAGCTTCTAGAAGCTATGGAAGGTTTTCGGACTGTGCAGAGGTTGCGGTCTGCAGGAGCATTCAGGCTGCAGACCGCGTGTCCCGAAGAAGGTCGCCGTTAGAGAAGTCGGCCGCGCTGGTTTAATTCGCGGTTCGACATACCTATTTTACGACGTCGAACAGATGTTGTGTAGCGGTTAGGCAAAGAAACCGTACCATTTGGTACGTTATTTTTACGATTGCAAGTCAGGCGATTCCCTGAGCCTGTTTCAGCGCCCGTTGCGCGGTCCCGTGTCCGCATTCGGCGATACGGGCGAGCTGACGCACTGACGGCCACTCGCCATTTTCCTGTTGGAACTGGATGGCTTGCCGCCGGGCCCATTCCTGTTTGCTCAGGTCGGTGAGGGTTACCGCGTCAATCGGAGCATATGCCGGTTGCAGGATCGTGTCCGGTGGAATGTTCGTCATCGTGCTACTCCTCGCATGAGGTTTCCGCTATGCCTGCGCCTTCCATGAGGTTGCGCAATCGCTCGATCTCCGCGTCACGATCGTCTATCACGGATTGCAGCCGCTCGATGGTCTCCAGCGCCGTGGCGGTTTCCGCGTTCGCCTGGTCAAGCGCTCCGATTAGCCAGCGAACCTGCGTTTCGAGTTCCGCCGCCGTGCTCGGATTTTCCACGTGAAAAGCGTCTGTCATCGTATTGCCTTCGGTTCCTCTGGATCTGGCATCCAGTGAGTAGGCTGAACTTCAAGTGTGCCATCTGTCCATGTTGGGAATCGGCGTGCGAAAATGTAGAACTTCACCGCAACGACGCCGCGCCCGCGAACCCACGCGAGGTATTGCCTAATGGGTGGGTAGGTCAGTCCAGGGACTGGCATCCGCTCCCTAACAGATATCCAATCGCCGTGCATGTCAGCCACCAAACACCCCTTCGTCGGCCATGCTCTGGTATGTCTCGTTCATACGCTGTTGCTCGGCAGTATCGAACGTCTTCATGCATTTGCCGATCCAGGCGCAGTCAAACATTCCGCACGGCAACCCGGCTTCATTCGGGCAATCACCACTCGCAGACACGACAAGGGATGATGCGGCAGTCTCGATCCAGTCAGCGACTTAGGTTACCTCATCGGGTTCCGTTGCCTCGTTCATTCGTGTTGCTCCAGGTTCTTTCTCTCTTCGGGATGGCCGGAAGTACGTCTCAGCAGGTCCAGTTTCGCAGCTTCAACCCTTGCCCGCTCGAATTGTGTGACTTGCTCCAGGTGCACCGCTTTCGCGGCTTCCATCTCGGCGGCGCGTTCTTCCGTGATCTCGCCGGAGCCCTCGCAGCCGGGGCATGGGTTCCTCTCGACAATCGAAACTGGCCGGCCACGTTGCCGCGCGCAGCCGAACGTAGCGACGGTTTTCTGTCCGTGGCATGTAGGGCAAATCACTTGGTCACTCCTTTGAGTTGCTGGACGGCAAGCTTCATATCCGCCCGTGCCAGTACAAGAGCGTGTTCGGTCACTTCGGTCCGCTCTTGCCCCTCCAGATCAAGGAACGCCTCAACGATCACGATCAACCCGTGAACCAACGATCGGCGCTCGGTAAGGCCGTCCCGTTCTTCCTCAGTAGGGACATGCGGCGTGTATCCGCTCAGCACGTCAGGAGTGAGGTGTTCGCCCCATTCCTGAGCCATTTCCGGCGTGATATCGCCGATGACATCGCTGATCTGGAGCGCTTCGGCGAACGTCATTTGACGCCCCCACATCTGGAGATCGAATTCGATCCGGAGCGCTCCGCGCAGTCTGGCGTTCTCCGCCTTCAGTGGATCTGTGTCAGTGTCTTGTGTGCTCATTTCTTGCTGCCTTTCCCCTTGCAATCGGCATGCGTCCTTCTGAACTCGATGTATCCCGGGCGCTGCTTCTCGCCGTTGACGACGATCTGCTTGCACTCCTCGACCGCGCCGCAGGTCTCGCAGGTCAGGCGGATGGTTTTGCCCTTGCTGTCGAGCCGTTCCTCTCGGATCACTACACGCCTCCAGTCGTCGCCGGAAAGCGCGCTTCTCGCTGCCGCTGAACCTCAATCGGATACTCAAACACGCTTGCTTTGGCGCGTCGCCACGTGTTAATTTCGGCCCGGGACATGCTGCAGATCGTCCGCACGGCATGACAAGCATGCAGGCATCAGCCGCTTGCATCGCGTTCCAGTCGTTGTCAAAGCCGTGTTGCGCAACCGGATGCTGCAGGCAGTCGCGGAACTTGCGGGCGTCCCAACCCTGCCACTCCGGATCAACGTCGGTCCACTGAAACCCGTCGTCACCGATGGACGGATGCCTGAAGTCATAGACCTCGTGTCCGGCATTGCGGAGCGCTTCAACGACTGCGGGCTGTTTGCCATTGCGCCATGATGAGGCAACGTAAATGTTCAAATCGGTCTCCTTGCTGGCTGATGTCGCCAGCGTCGATATCAGGCATCGAGTATCGATGCCTCGATGTGGTAGCGATGTGCGGCGATCTTGCGCCGTGTCGTGGCCAGTACAGCGGCCCGGGCTACGCCTTGCGGTGGGCGCTGAAGGCTATTGATCTTGCCTAGCGCCTCCTGCTCGATCTGAGCCCGGTCTTCCGGGCTCAGATCGTTGATCAGCTCGTCAAGCTGAGCCTTCAACGCTTCCTTTTCGGCCTGTTGGGATCGGAAAACCGCGTCGGCTTCATCGCGCTCCGCCTGTTTCTGCGCTCCTGGAGGCGCTTTGTATCGGCCTTTGATGGCGGCGATCAGCGCGCCGGCTGGGTTATCCGCCTTGGGGCGCAACTGCTGCCAGGCGATCTGATCACGGATCTCCTGCTCGGTGTGTTCCACGCAGAGCGCCGCCGCCTTGTCCGGAGCAACACCAAGCGAAGCGAGAAGAGCAACAACATCGGCAACGGTGTCCGGAGCCGCCCTGGCTCTCGCGGGCGCGTTGTTGTTCTTAGCTTCGCTTAGCTTCTCTTTGTCTTGCTCTGTTCTGTTTTGTTTAGGGTGGACATTTGCGGACATCCGGGGGACGTCCGCGCCATTGGTCTGGACATCCTCAGGACGTCCGGTTTTGTCCGGTAGACGTCCGTGGACATTTGCGGACACTTCAGGTATGTCCGGGTGGTTTGGCTGGACATCCGGTGGACGTCCAGGACTGTTATCCGGTTGTCCGAGCGCTGCCAGTCTGGCCGATTCCCGTTGTGCCGCGCGCTCATCGGCTTTGCGTTTTGCCTCCTTCGCCTTCGCCATGTGCAGTTTCCCGCCGTAATCTGACCAGTCATGGATGATCAAACCGCCGTCGCCGTCATCCTCCAGGAAGCCGTGTCCGTTACGCTTGTGGGCGCATTGCGTTAGAGCGTTGACGAACGTTTCCGGATCGCCCTTCCAGCGTGCTGCCTTGGCGATCCATGCTGGCGTGAAGGCGCTCAAATCGCCGTCCTTGGCGTGCTGGAGCGCCCAGAGCCAGAGGCACACGAGATGCCCCACAACAGCCGCGGGAGGCACGCCTAGAAGCTCGGCGGCTAGCTCTGTTTTTGGATGGTCCGGCAACGTCTCACAAATCTCGTCGTACATCGCTCAGACCTCTCTCACTTCGATGTTATGGATTGCCTTCATCAGCTTCTTCTTGAGTCTGTACGCCGGCGTCTTGACGCCCTTGGCGTCCTCAACGATCAGCTTGCCCGCGCGTGTCGTGTAGCGGAAATCGGCAACGTAGCGGCAGACCAGCACGGCATTGACGATCAGGTCATATGACGGCTGGAGTTCCAGACCCGTGATCTCGTCAGCCTGAGCCAACATGCGAAGCGACACGTAACGCGCCGCCTCTAACTTGCTGTCGAAGCGTATGCCGTCCACTTCCGTCTTGACGGCTCCGTACTTGCTCCGTCCGGTCGCTGACTCCGTCATCAGCCCTTGAAGCTTTGTCGTGTTCTGTTTTCCGTAGCTCGTCGGTTTCAAAATTACTCCGCCGTCCGCTCTATGCGGTCTATCATCCAATCAATGTCATCGTCGCTCTCGTCAGAAACCGGAGGTTCGCAGACGAAATGTACTTCAGGCCCTTGAAGAATGTAGCGTTTGCCTCCGTGAACCGCGCCGAAGCCAGAATAGAACTGCCCAGAGGCGCGGATTTCGTCGTTAACACGCTTACTGAGATCCAAGTAGGTCAATGCAGTAGCGCCTTCATCGGCATCAACCATCGCGTATGCCCGCTGTTCACTACAGAATGAGCCGCCAACAACACACCAGAGACAGTCGCCGCTGTCCGTATAAGCAGGTAACGACGGCCACGGTTTATTGCCGCTGTTAGCTATCTTGTCTGCACAATAGCAACTGCCGATTTTTGCTAGTGTCTCTGTGTCAACGAAGAACCGCTCCCGCTCCGTCGTTGCTGGCAATGCTTGGGAAGCCTCCGCTTGTGCGCCATCTTCAGCCGGCTCGGTCTCCTGCTGATCGTCCGCGGGCTCTGCGGCATCAGCCGGGCGAATGAACCATCGAATCTCTGGAAGGCCATCGCTCGACGCGTCCAGCGCCTTCCGGCAGTCATCACGGAACATAACCTCGATTGCAAAGGCAAGCACGTCATCGAAAGGCATCGTGTCGAGCGCGTCCCATGTCTCTTTTTGGTCACCGCGCAGGCCCGTGGACAGCAGGACGCCAATGACCTCCGGAGACACACCGAACCGCTGCAGCGCATCACGACGGACCGCTTGAGGCTTCATGTGGAGGATCTGCGAAGCCAGCAGGATCAAGGCGCGTTTGCCGTGGACCGATGCCGGCGCGTTGTCCGGCCGCGTCAGTTTCGTGGCCGTTTTCAGAATGGCCGTGACACGTTCTCGCCGCGCTACGTTCAGGCGCTTTGTTTCGGTCTGCTGGAGATTCTTGAACCGCTTCGGGTTGAGACAGATCTGAGTCGTTGAGCCGCTGTATCCGATCGCCATCCCGCGGCATGGGCATTCTGAGCTGCAGCCCTCTGGATCCGTGCGGCATTCCTCATATTGATCGCGCTTCAGATCGGATAGCTTGGGCAGCGACGGCGCAACCGCGTCAGGTGCAGGCGCTTGACTGCCTACCGTGGGATCTGGCGTTGTGTCGCCGTTGATGTACCCCCACGTCTCCTCCGGCTTTTTTCGTTCCTCTTGCTGCGCCCCCACCTCCTGTGCCCGGGCAGCAGATCTGACACGCTCTATCGCTTCTTCGTTGGCCAGCAGCGCTTTCTTGGCTTCAACTGCCTGCATCTCATTGAAGTGCGGAGGATAGAGGCATGCGAACGACCCCGTTGTGGTTTCGTGCATCGCGCTAAACGGGCACTCACGACACCCGAATATTTCGATGTTGTTCGGGCTCAGGTATTCGAGCATCCCTGCCTGTTGCAGCGTGCCAAGGAATGGAATTCCTTTCTCGATGTCCCGGACGGAGGCCTTGCGCTCAATCGTGAGTTCAGCGATCTTGATCAGTACCTCTGGATGATCCTTGAATCGAAGCAGGGTAATTCCATGCCCCATACTGAGCCGCCCGTCACGGATCATCGCCTTTGCAGCGCTGGGCAGCGATTTTGCAACAGCCGTTCGGCTGCTCACATACGGCGCGAGTTTGCCCGTTTTGGCGCAGATCTCCGCCGGCGTGAAGCCGATCTCGCGCAGTGCGAGATATCCCTCAGCCTCATCAAGCGGGCTTAACTCTTCGCGAGTGACGTTCTCGATCAACTGGATCGCCGCTTCCGTCTGATCGCTCATCTCCCGAACGATGCACTCGATTTGACCCCACCCGTTGAAGCGAGCTGCGTTGAATCTCCGAGCGCCGGCAACCACTCTGTATGTAGCCGCCGAGAGTTCATCCGCGCGCGCCTGCGCACTGTCGCGACCAGTTACCCCTTCGACAGCGACAAACCCCCACTCAGCGTCCTCGTAAACGATGGTGTACTTGTCCTCATCTTCGTTTTCGGGGTCCATGATGAGGAAGTGCGGAACAGGATCGACCGGACGGACTATGATCGGTTCCAGAAGACCGACTTCATTCATCGACGTGGCGAGTCCCGCGTCTGCAACGGGATCGAAGGTCTTACGGCAATTCCTGCCCAGCCGTATCCGGGCCATCGCAAGCCGCTCGTATTGCGGCGCCGTCGTGTCTGCTGTTTGCGGGGGATCGATCGTGAGTGTCATGGTTCCTATCCTGTCCGGCTCATGAGGCCGGGGCGTTGTGGCTGTTTTGCGAGGAGCTTCGCGCGAAGTTCCTCGACTTTCTCAGATGTCCGCTCTCGGGCTGGTATCCACTCCACGCCGATCGCGTTGAAAAATGTGCGTTCGTGACGGCAGGAAATCTTTCCGGCCCTCACGCCTCCGGACATTCGCCAGAGGTAACCGTCTTCGTGTTGCAGGTAGGGCGGAAGCAGACCGCCTGAGAACTTGCTCGACAGGAGGGCCTTGCTAAGTTCCCAAGGGCCGTTACGGAGTGCGCAGATGTTGCCGTAGTTGTCTTCATCGCCGATGTAGAGTTCAAGGCGAAAGCCGGCGAAGTGTTCGAATGCGCGGGGTATCAGCTTGCGTTGCTTCATGCCCCACACCTCACCTCGCTTGAGCAAGCCCTCTGCGATCATCTCGTCAATGCGGGCTTCAAGGCGGGCGTAACGTCGATCGGTTTCGATGCGCTCACCGAGCAGGTTCTCGGCTTTGACCTTGGGATCGAAGCGGGGCAGGAGAACGATTTCAACGTCTCCCACCCACGGTTGTTCCCTGGCCACGCTCCCGCAGACTTGCCCGTCGATGCAAGGAGAGTCCGGACCGGCGCCCACCAGGCGATTACGCATGATGTCCGCCCAGCGCCAGACGTCTTCGCGCTCCACCTTGACGCCGGCGCTCATGGCCGTTCTTCCGCGCTGGCGAAGATCGCCCCCGTTAGGATCGATCCAGCGCCAAGCAAGACCGCGAGTGTCCCGCATGCGCCTGCAAACGTTCCGCCGACACAGAACGCCCACACACCGATGCTGATCAGGACGATCCCAATCAGGAGGCCAATCGCAAAGACCAGTCGACGCCGGCGCATCTCCCGCCGCATGGCGCGGTTCGAGACGCCGGATTTTCCACGTGAAAAATTACTAACGGCCATACCACTCCTCCGGAATGAGATACTGATCAGCGATTGCGGCGCTGAGGTAGACGATAAATCCGGCCCCCTGTCTGCCCACCGTGGCTATCGCCGCTTTGGGCTTGACGTCTCGTGGGTCTTTGGCTGCCGTAAGCCCGAGCTTGCGATCACGGACAATGACGCCCATCCGCAGCTCGTTGGCCTTCGCGCGAATCACGGCATGCTTGACGGCTCGCCGGAATTCCTCATCGTTCCAGGGATAGCATGCGGGCGGCGCGTCGTACGTGCGCCCAATCTCCGGAGGAGCCATCGGTATGAACGGCTCTTCGTCCCGGTCTGGACGGCTGTTGCGGAAGCAAGGCTCACAGCGCATAAGCCGTCCAGCGCCGTTGACGCCGCGCGGTTCTCCGCAACGTGGACATGAGGCGTTCATTCCTGCCCTCCTGTCTGCGGTTGCGGTTGCCGGCTCCGATCCTTCTGACAGGACGGGCAGAGCGCTTCGCCGTAGTGCCGGACAGACAACTCTTGCTGCGACCGTGTCAACGGCTTGCTGCACTTCCCGCACGTCGGCGCGGCTGCCGGCTGGCCCTGATCGTCCGCAGGTGTCGCCGATGGCTGTTCGTCCGTATGCGGCTCGGCAGGGATCATCGACGCGGGGCGCGGAAGCTGGCGCACTGGCTGTGGTTGCCGGTTGTTCTGAGGCTGCCGGAGCGGTTGCGGGCTGTCGGCGAATCGCCCCGCATCTACCTCGTCCAACTCGGGCGCGAACTGCGTTCCGAAGCCGCAGAGCGCGAGAGCCCGGCCCACGGCGCCTGTCTCGGCCTTCTCGATGTAGTCGGGGAAGCCCCGGATGTCTTCACGCTTGGTGCCGACCGCCATGAGCTTGCCGTCCGCGTCGAAGATCTTGGCGCGAAAGATGGCGTATTGCCGCTCGATGTCGATCACGAAGGGATCGGTCTCGATGCCCCAATCGGGTCTTTCTTGCCTGAACCAGATCAGCCGAGAGGAGACCGGGAGGTACATGCGCCCGCCATGCACCTTGATCAAGTGGCGCTTGGGTTCAAATCGCATCAGATGTGAGCCTCCGCGATCCGGCGGCGTGCGATTTCTCGGACGTCGTTGTCTTTGTCGGCTGCCAGTGTCACAAGCGCCTCAGCAGGCGTTGCCGAGTTGCTGGCGACTCTCCACCGGACGTCGTTGTCTTTGT
>Ga0207702_10003019_pt1 | contig 15638 bp, 9 predicted proteins | sample KBSCornC62_FD_184302 | JGI IMG/M metagenome (GOLD analysis project Ga0207702, IMG submission 184302) | Corn rhizosphere microbial communities from Kellogg Biological Station, Michigan, USA - KBS Corn C6-2 (SPAdes) (version 2) | ecosystem: Host-associated > Plants > Roots > Rhizosphere > Soil ...
CTTATGAACCAGCTCGAGGTCCCGCGGAGGCCGACTTCATCGAGCGATGGCAGCAGCTCTGTCCGCCAATCATGGCAAAGGGCGCGGAGGACACGACGTTCTATTGCTTCGACCGGCTCGTATCGTGCAACGAGGTCGGCGCTCAGCCGTCCCTGCTCGGCATCTCGCCGGACAAGTTTCATCAGTTTTGCTCACACATGCAGAGCCGATGGCCGGCCAATCTGCTCGCGACCTCCACCCATGACAACAAACGCAGCGAAGACGTTCGCGCCCGCATCAGCATATTGACGGAAATCCCCGAGCGATGGACCGCCGCCTTGCAACGCTGGTCGGCGATGAACCAGCCGGCATGGAAAGGCCGCGAGCCCGACCGCCATGCAGAATACCTTCTCTACCAGACGCTCATCGGCGCATGGCCAATCTCCGTCGAGCGAGCCTGCGCATATCTCCTCAAAGCCTGCCGCGAGGCAAAGATCCGCACGTCCTGGCATGAGCCGAATACGGCCTACGAGGAGGGTTTGATGGAATTCACGCGGGGCATCCTGGACTCAGCAGACTTCACTCGCGACCTGGAGTCGTTCGTCGAACCGCTCATCCAGCCCGGTCGAGTCAATAGTCTTGCGCAGACGCTCATCAAGCTCACCGCTCCTGGCACGCCCGATTTTTACCAGGGATCCGAGCTGTGGGACCTGAGTCTCGTGGATCCCGATAATCGCAGGCCCGTGGACTTTCAGGAACGGACACGCGCCCTCATCCAGTGCGGAAAGACGACCCCCGAACATCTCACCGCCCAATGGGATGTGGGCCTGCCGAAAATCTGGATGATCCAGCGCGTGCTGAGCGTGCGCCGCAGCCATGCCACCAGCTTCGAGGGGGCGCATCAGCCGTTGAGCGCCCGAGGGGCCAGATTAGGTCACCTCCTTGCCTATCTCCGCGGCGACGAGGTGATCACTATCGTACCTCGATTCACGCTTACGCTCGCCGGCGATTGGGAGGACACCCTCTTTCCACTCCCCCCAGGCTCCTGGCGAAACGCATTTACTGAGTCCATGCACTCCGGCGATGTCTCTCCCGCCGAGTTATTCGAAGTTTTTCCTGTCGCTCTACTCATCCGCCACTCATGAAATTCCAAGTCTGGTCTCCCTCCGCGAAATCCGTGGACCTCGTACTCGATTCCGGCACCCATCCGATGGAGCGCGACGCCTCCGGCTGGTGGGCGAAGGAAATTCCCGATGCCGGACCCGGCACGAGATATAGCTATCGCGTAAACGGAGAAGGTCCATTTCCAGATCCTCGCTCACCCTGGCAGCCTGAGGGCGTGCACGGGCCATCCGTGACGATCGATCACTCCCAATTCGTCTGGCGTGATGATTCCTTTCAACCGACGCCTCTCGCCGAGGCGGTGATCTACGAACTCCACGTCGGCACCTTCACACCGGAGGGCACTTACCCGGCAGCCGCGGACCGGCTCGGCTATTTGCGCGACCTGGGCATCACCCATGTGGAGCTCATGCCACTCGCCAGCTTTCCCGGCCGATGGGGATGGGGTTATGACGGTGCGGCCCTCTACGCTCCACACCCAACCTATGGCACACCGGATGAACTCAAGGCGTTTGTCCAGCACGCCCATGATCTCGGCCTCTGCGTGCTCCTCGATGTGGTTTACAATCACCTCGGTCCGGACGGAAATTATCTCGCATGCTTCGGTCCCTATTTCACCGATCGCTTCAAGACGCCGTGGGGAGACGCCGTTAATTTCGATGGCGAATACAGCGACGAAGTTCGCGCGTTCTTCATCGACAATGCCCTCATGTGGCTTCGGGACTATCATTTCGACGGACTCCGCCTCGATGCCGTGCATGCCATCATCGATGAGCGGGCTGTACACTTTCTGGAGATGCTTGCCGAACGGGTGGCCGAGCTCTCCGCCATCACCAACCGTCCACGGGTTCTCATCGCCGAGAGTGACCTGAATAACCCTCGCCTCGTACATAGCCCGGCCCGCGGCGGCTACGGGCTCGATGCCCATTGGGAGGACGATTTTCATCACGCGCTCCACGCCTTTTTCACCGGCGAACGCTCGGGCTATTACGCAGACTTCGGCTCACTCGCGCAGGTTGCCAAGGCCCTCGAGCAAGGCTATGTACTCGACGGCGGATACTCGATCTATCGCAAACGGGCTCATGGCCGTCCGCCCATCGATGTGCCCCCCTCCCAGCTCGTTGTCTTCTCCCAAAATCACGACCAGATTGGAAACCGCGCATGTGGCGAGCGCCTCGGCCATCTAACCGATGTGCCGACATGGAAAGCGGCGACTGCCTTGATGCTGCTCAGCCCGTTCGTTCCCCTCCTCTTCCAGGGCGAGGAATGGGGTGCGTCCACGCCCTTCCAGTTTTTCACCGATCACCACGAAACCCTCGGCAAGCTCGTCACCGAGGGACGGCGATGCGAGTTCAAATCCTTCGGGTGGGCTGCGGAGGAAATTCCAGACCCGCAGTCGGAGGAAACATTCCGTCGCTCGGTCCTTCGCTGGGAGGAAATCGATGAAGCTCTCCATGCGGAATGCCTCGAATGGCATCGGCTACTGCTCGCTGTGCGACGGACGATACCGCCTCACAGCCCGGTGGAAGTCCACTTCGACGAATCCGCCAGATGGCTCACACTGCGCCGCGGCTCCCTGCTCGCGATCTTCAACTTCGCCACCTCTCCTCAGCCCATCCCCATTCCACTCGGGGACTGGCAACCGCGGCTCTTCGATCCTTCCAACGAAGAGACCGTCTTTCCCGCGAATTCGACGACCTTACTCACGGCACCGGTGCCGTGAGAGTAGCGAGTATCCTTGGGATGGAAATAATCGCCGTTCCTCCCGGACCTTGGCGCACGCGGGATAAATCAAAGCAGAGAGCCGCAAGTTCTCCTGCACCGCACCCATAAAGGCTATGGGACTTGCACTGCTGCTTTGCCGCCGCGAGCCGTGACCACCGCCGGTTCCTGCCAGATGGGCGTGCCGATCCAGAAGGGATTTTTCAGGTTATCGCGGAAGGCTTGCAGCGTCTCGAGCGAGGAATTCACCCGCAGGTTGCTGTAGGTGCCGTCCTTGTTGAGCCAGCGCTCGTTCCAGTAAATGGCTGCCTTGATGCGCGGATATTGAGCGGATGACATCGAGGTGAACGCGTGCTTGATGAAGGTCGGCTTGCTGCCGATATCGGGAAATTCGCCGACACCGAGCTCCGCGACCATGATCGGTTTCGTCGGATCGACAGCTCCCAGGAACTGATACGGCTCTTCGAGCAAGTCTTCATCGAAGTCCATCCAGTGATCCTGATTCCGCTCCTGCTTGCCGTAGATGCTCAGACCGAGCCAGTCCACGTATTTGGGTCCGGGATAGTACTGCTCGACCGCATTCCATTTCTCCTGCGGATCGGAGTAGTTATTCACGTGGAAGACCCACAGAATGTTCGTCGCACCGCGCGCGCGCATGCGATCCACGACGTATCGCCAGGCCCGCTTGAACTCCTCCGCGCCGGCGTATCCACCGCCGGGGAGTGGCTTTGCTCCCGATCGCGCCGCATGGCTGGGGTCCCCGTAATAGGTGCCCGACCATGGGAACCAGTCGCCGTTCATCTCGTTGCAGAACGAAACGAAAAATGGCCGCCCGAAGGTACGCGCTCCATCGGCCCAGCGGTCGATGTATGCATCCCATTTTCCGGCGAGAATGTTATCGAGACTGAACGCGTCCGGGCCGGACAACTGCTCGTAGGGCTTGTCCCAAGGAGACCAAAAGATGAGCGGTATGGATCCGTGCTGTGCGATGAGCTCCAGATTTGCCTTGGGGAACGTTTGCTCGCCCCAGTAGCTCGATGAGGCCACGATTGCGAGGTGCGTCCCGACGAGTTTCTCGAAGCGTTCAATGGGGGGGAGCTTCACGTCATCCTCGGTATCGCCGAAGTCCACGAACGCGCCGAAATACGCTCCTTTGTCCGGTATGACAAGTCGCGCGGGCGAGGCTGGTTCCACCGGAGTTTCGGCGAAAGCGCCGTGAGCTGCGACAGCCAATACCGCCGCGCAACATTTCAACCAAAGGTGTCCCTTCATCGAGCCACCTCCACGACGCTCGCTGTCCGGTCGAGCTTGCCCCATTCGACCCATGCCCCCTTGAGCGCACGGAAAATGGCCTTCCAGACTACGAAGCTCAGAAGCGGACGGTAGATAAACCTCATGGGGATGATGCGAAGGGCGGTGCGTACGGATTCACGCTCCATCCAGCATGCCACGAGAGCGAGGGCAAGATCCGCCCCGATGAACGTGAGGAAGTACGGCAGCACCGAGATCTCACGATTGACGATAAGCGAGTAGAGAAACAGGAAATCGATGAGGGGCGCGGCGGCGACGAGAACGAGCTGGAAGAACCAGACGCTCGGCAGACTGAACCAGCCCAGCCCGGGAGACTGGCGCGAGAAGATGAGGCTGCGATGCTTCCAGATGCTCTGCAACGTCCCGAATGCCCACCGAAATCTCTGCCTGGCCAGCGTGCGAACGGTCTCGGGCGCCTCGGTCCATGCGATAGCATCCGAAACGTAGTCCACGCGATATCGCGCACGATGAACGGAGAGCGTGAGGTCGGTATCCTCCGCGAGCGTTTCGCGGCTGAATCCTCCAGCCTCGACAATTGCGGACCGCCGGAAGGCGCTGATCGCTCCCGGCGCCACTGTGATGCAGTTCCAGACCGCATAGGCGCGGCGATCGAGATTGAAACCGCAGATGTATTCGAGGTCCTGGCAGCGGGCCAGGAAACTCCGCCTGTTGCCGACGCGCGCATGACCGGATACAGCGCCGACGCGATCGTCCGCCAATGGCTGCACCAGTCGGCCGAAGGCATCCCGTGCGATACGCGTATCGGCGTCGATGAAGATCATGATCTCGTGACTGGCTTCCTGCATCGCGCGCTGGAGAGCCGCAGCCTTGCCGTGATTCGTCTGGGTAAACACTCGCACGCGCGTATCCGAGGCAGCCACGGACTCGGCCTGCGCGAAGGTGTCGTCCGTCGAGCCGTCGTCCACGACGATGACCTCGAATTCGCTCGGATAGACGGATGAAAGCACCGATTGCAACGTCGCGGCAATCACCTTGCCCTCGTTGTAAGCCGGAACGAGCACGCTCACGGGCGGACGGAAAGGCGTTGCCGGCAATTGGCGGGTCTTCTCACGCCGGTAATGCCAGCCAGCCAGCGCCAGTACGATGAGGGTGCGGGCGATGACCAGGACGATCGCAGTCATCACGAAAATCCAGAACGCCTGCTGCAGCAGATACATGGTATGAAAGCCCATGGCGCTGGCAAAATGGTCGAAGCTGAATCCCGCGTCGCCGATCTGCGGCATCACATCATCCTTCGACATGCCGATGAGATCATGCAGGGGCACGATACGTGCCCCGCTATTCTGGACGTAGTCGATGATCTTCGAGAGAGCCTTGACCGTCTGTCCGCGGTCCCCGCCTCCATCGTGGAGCAGAATGTTCGTTCCTCCGTTATCGAGCTCCGCCTTGACCCGCTTGAGGATCTCCTTCGCTCCCGGACGATCCCAGTCCTCCGGATCGATCGATTCCAGCACCACATTGTATCCCATGTGCTCGGCGATCTCGAGCGGCGCGATATCTGCGATGTCCACTGGGCTGGAGTCCGCATTGTATGGCGGCCGGAACAATGTCGTCGACCGGCCGGTAATCGCCTCGATGAGGCGCTGGGTGGCATTCAGCTCGAGCTTTACCTGCTGCGGCGAGGCGAGGCCCAGATTCGGATGCGTGTAGGTGTGGCTGCCTATCTCGTTGCCCTCTCTCAGGATTCGATCGACGAGACCGGGATTTGCCTCCGCATTTTGTCCAATCAGGAAAAACGTCGCGTGGACGTGATACTTCTTGAGGATATCGAGGATCAACGGCGTCCAGTGAGGATCCGGACCGTCGTCAAATGTGAGCACGAACTTGCGACCGCCACCCGATCCCTTGTGATAAAGAGTCGGGTAGAATGGATAGTCGACGTAGTGCTCCGACAGCCGCCCGTCGGGGCGCAGAGTGATCTCGCGCTTTCCAGGCTCCTGGTCGTTCTCGATGGATACGACATCGCCACTGCCCAGATTCGCGATCTGGGAGCCGGCGGGCATCGTATCGAGCGTCTCGAAGTTGTTCTGCGCGACCTTTTCGCCTGCCGAGATACGAATGGCGTCCCAGACCTGGGGATCCTCGGTCCCCAGCCGGTTCACCATGAATCCGCCAGCACCTTCGGCCTGCGATGCCCGGAGCTGATTGTAAAAAGTCGCCGCGTCCAGGAACCACACGGTGTGCTCGATACCGGAATCGGTATAAGAGAAGGTCGGGTTGAAGACTGGCTCCTCGACCGCCACGTCGTATGGCTCGGCATACCGCGCGCGACTCATGACATCGGCGAAGGAAATCGTCTGCGCCTTCGGTTGCCCCTTGGCCCAATCGTAACCGTAATTTCCAATGTCGATGATCCACTGCGAGGGATCACCATAGGAAGAAACGAGGTTAAGCCAGCCCTCGAACCAGTCCTCGGAAGCGATCGGTCCCGGCTCGTCGTCATCGCCATTCTCGTCGTGCACCTGCGCTACGAAGCGATCGGCGATGTCACTCAGTGCATCGAGATCGTAGCCGTTCGTATCGTCGCCAAGGGGAACGGTGATCCACAGCTCGCGCTTATCGGCGTGCAGCGCCCGGGCGATCTCCGAAAAGAGATGGGTCAACTGCGGCTTGTACGTCGGATCCATCTGCTCGAAGTCGATGAGCACTCCGGCAGCCTGCATCCCCGCCAGCTGATGGCGCAGATTCTGAATGAAATCAATGCGATGCTGCTCGGGGCCAAATGCCAGGTACTCGACCGCCTCAGGCTCCCAGCCGGCATCGCTCGTATTCGTGAGGACGGGGATGACCTTGAGTCCGCTCAGCTGGGCAAATCGCTGGAGGCGCTCGTCCGTCTCATTGGTGAGCTTCCCCTCCACTCCGCTGAGCCGCATGCTATTCGGGCAGACGTGGGTGAGCTGCGCGGCGTGTTTCGTAAGAGAGCGAAAGCTCTCATCATCCCACCCTTCGAAGAAGCCGGCTCGCACCTGCTCCCCGCCTTTTTCCATGGCGCGACGCTTCCGCTGGGCAGCAGCCATTTGATCCAGCTTCGCCCGATTGACTTCATAATACTTGAGCCAGTTGCTCTGAGACAGGACGGTGGCCTGGGCAAGAGGGTTCGCATGCTGCTCCGCGCGAATCTGCCGCTTCAACTCAGAAATTCGCCCCCCCGGCAGGACGGGATCATGCAAAAGCGTGTATATAAACAGCCCCGCCGCGAGTACGCAAAGCGCTCCCGCCATCCGGCCAAGAAAACGAAGGCGCGGCCAGCGTTTACCGGATGGATCTAGAAAGACGAATGGTCGCGAACTCACGATTTAAAAAGGAGGCGAATCTCTTCGCAAATCAGACCCTACGCAAGTCGGGATGTTCAAACCAATCAGGAAGATCATTGATCTTCCCCCAGATTTCCCATCTCCTCCGATTTCCCGAGAGTGGCCTGCATCGATCATTCGATCAGGCGCCTCCGAATCGTCGAACTCCTTATTGCGCGAGCTTTCTCTCCAGGATTTCGCTCACGATCTGGATGTTTGCCTGCCCCTTGGAGAGCTTCATCACCTGGCCTTTGATCGCGTTGATCGCGGCGACCTTGCCGGCCTTGTATTCGGCGACGGCGCGCTCGCTCGCAGCGATAGCCTGGTCGCAGTAGGCCTCGATCGCGGAAAGATCGCTCACCTGCTCCATCCCCTTCTCCTGGACGATGTCGGCTGCCGACTTCTTCGTCGCAAACATCTCGGCGAAGACTTCCTTGCCCTGCTTGCCGTTGATCTTGCCGGAATCGATAAGATTCACGAGTTCGTCGAGGGCTTCCGGTGGAATCGGGCAATCGTGGATCGCGAGACTCTCGGCGGAGAGGGCGCTCTGGAGATCGTTGAGAATCCAGTTTGCGACATTCTTCGGCTTCTTCGCCCCTTTCGCTGCCGTTTCGAAGTAGCGGGCGACATCGAGATCGTTGGCGAGCACGCCGGCATCGTATGAGCTCACACCGTAATCGGCGACGAATCGGGCGCGCTTCTCCCACGGCAGCTCTGGCAGGCTCTCGCGGGCTGCGGCGACGAGACCCTCTGTCTTCACGGGCAGCAGGTCGGGATCCGGGAAATAGCGGTAGTCGTGGGCCGACTCCTTGATGCGCATGAGGATGGTCTCCCCGCGTGCGTCATCCCAGCGACGGGTCTCCTGGTCGAGTTTGCCGCCTGCCTCGAGCACCTCGATCTGGCGGGGAATCTCGTAGGCGAGCGCACGGCGCACGCCGCTGATCGAGTTGAGGTTCTTGAGCTCGATCTTGGTGCCCCATTTGGTCTCGCTCGTGCGGCGCACGGAGACGTTCACGTCGCAGCGAAGCTGCCCTTTCTCCATGTCGGCATCACTCACCCCTCCATAGACCATCACCTGCTGGAGCACGGTGAGATAGGCAAATGCCTCCTCCGGCGAAGCGATGTCCGGCTCGGAGACGATTTCCATGAGCGGCGTGCCGGCGCGATTGAAGTCGATGCCCGTACCGCTCTCCATGTGGGAGCTCTTTGCCACATCCTCCTCGAGGTGGATGCGGGTGAGACGGATCTTTTTGTCGGGCGTGGCGATCGTCTTCTGGGCGTCCTTCGGATAGGCCAGATCGTGGAGCGGGACGGCGCCGTTCAGGCAGATCGGCAGGTCGTACTGCGAGATCTGGTAGTTCTTCGGCATGTCCGGATAGAAATAGTTCTTTCGGTCGAACTTGCACCGAGGGGCGATATCGCACCCCAGCATGAGGCCTGCGAGGGCCGTGAGGCGAAGGGCCTCCTCGTTCATCACTGGCAAAGCGCCGGGAAGTCCCAGACAGACAGGGCAAACGTTCGTATTGGGCTCGGCTCCGTACTCCACCGCGCAGGCGCAGAACATCTTGCTGCGGGTCTTGAGCTGGACATGGACCTCGAGTCCAATAGTGGCGATGTAATCGTTTGGCATGGGTTTTACTGCGAGTTCGTAGTCGACGCCGCCGGGCGCGACGGGGCTGCCGGGTGCGGCGTCGGAGCCTCTAGGGCGTAATCGAGCGCTTTCTCGATATCTATCCGTTGCACCTTCGCGATCAAGACCGGATCGTGCGCGAGCGCGAGGATTTTTTGATTCTGAAGCAGCGACTGCGATCCCTGCGTTCGGAAGGCCTCGGCCGCCATCGGATCGTTGGTGATCGCGGCAAGCCGCGGGTCGGTAAAGATCGACTGGATCGGCGGGTATGCCAGCAGGCGGGTCACGACTTCCGGATGAACCTTCGCCTTCGTAACCAGCAGGCCGAATTTTCCAAATACGCGGTAAACCTTCTCCGGCATGATATCGAATGCGATCAACTGCTGCCCCCTCGGGCCGGCTTCGATCGATCGCTTCAGCTTTACGATGGTGTACTCAGCGATTCCCGGTCGCTCACCGCGCGGCGCATGCGGGCCAAAATCCGCCTCGCAATACGCGCCAATCCCGCGCACGAACAACAGCGCGCCCCAGAAGATACTCAGTCCCACAAAAGCGCCAATGGCAGCTCCGCCGAGCCCGAAGGCCAGCTTCAGCAGGATCGAACGCTGCTGCGCGGTGCGTTTGAAAAGCAGGGCTCCGATAAAGCTTACGCCGAGATAGATGGCGATGATCACCACGCATGCAACGGCGATCCCGACTTTGTAACCGTACCATGGCGAAATATGGCCAATGAACACGCCCGTGGCGAAGCCCGCCGCGATTCCCGCGGCAGCTCCAAGGAACATCCCCACCATGGTCACTAGCTCGCGCACGATCCCCGAGCGCCAGCCGCTCCAGATGCACCATCCCAGCACCACGAATATGGCAATGAGGAAGGCATTTTGCCAGAATGGCGAAGCTTCAGGCATGGGCGGAAATGAAAATGGAGCGGTTCGGGCCGAAGGCATAGAGCGTCCGGCTTGCTCTGTCGCTAGACACCGACACTCCCGCATTGTGCCCGCTGCCGCAGAGCCGCGTCGCAAAGCACCAGCGCCGCCATCGCCTCGACCATCGGCACGGCCCGCGGTAGCACACAGGCATCATGCCGGCCGCGTGACTTCAACTCCGCGGCCTCGCCTTCGTTCGTCACCGTGCGTTGCGCCTGGGCAATCGTGGCGGTCGGCTTGAATGCGACACGGAATACGATGGGCTCTCCATTGGTGATCCCGCCCTGCACTCCCCCGGAGCGGTTTGTCTCCGTCGCAACCCGCTCGCCGCGCATGACAAAAGCGTCGTTGTGCTCGGAGCCCCGCATCCGCGTTCCCGCGAATCCCGAGCCAATCTCGAATCCCTTCGTCGCAGGCAGACTGAGCATTCCCTTGGCCAGATCGGCCTCGATCTTATCGAAGACCGGATCGCCCAGCCCCGCCGGAACACCGCGGATCACGCACTCGATCGTCCCGCCGATGGAGTCGCCCTCGCTGCGGACCTGCTTGATGCGTTCGATCATTCGCTCCGCGATCTCCGCATCGGGACAACGCACGGCATTCGCCTCGACGTCCTCGCGCGTAACCGACTGCGGATCCACGGTCGCATCAATATCGTGAATCGATGCCACCCAGGCAAAGATTTCGATGCCGGGACAAATCGATTGCAGAACCTTCTCGGCCACGACGCCGGCGGCGACGCGTCCGATCGACTCGCGGGCAGAAGCACGTCCGCCACCAGCCACGGCGCGCACGCCATACTTGGCATCGTAGGTGTAGTCCGCATGCGACGGCCGGTACATCGTCTGCATTTCGGTGTACGCTTCCGAGCGCTGGTCCTCGTTCGGCACCATGATCGAGATCGGTGTGCCGGTCGTGACGCCATTCGTCACACCGCTCAGGATGCGGCAGGTGTCACTTTCCTTGCGAGGAGTCACGATGTCGCTCTGGCCAGGCCGACGCCGGTCCAAAGCCGGCTGGATATCGGCCTCCGACAGAGGCAGACGGGGTGGGCATCCGTCGATCACCACGCCGACCCCGCCGCCATGGGACTCACCCCATGTGGCAATACGAAAGACCTGTCCAAGGAAACTACCCATAAACTACGTTAAGGAAATAGAGCCGACGCGGGCGGCTTTCCATTCCAAAAGCATTTGCCCCGCGAGGCCGCCCTCCGTATTTCAGACGCGTGCGCTCATCTCCTCGATCCTGGCCGTGGCCGGAAATTCTGATTCTCGTTATCGCGGCGGTCCTACGTCTCGTCGCACTCGATATCAAGCCGCCGCATTTCGATGAAGGCGTGAATGGCTGGTTCGCCGACCAGATGTCGCATACTGGCTACTACTCCTACGATCCGACGAATTACCACGGCCCGCTTCACATGTATGCGGTGTTCGTCTCGCAGAAACTCTTTGGCCACAATATCATCGCACTACGCATTCCCGCAGTGCTGGCCAGCCTCGTGGCGATTTGGCTGATGCTGCGGTTCGGCCGATTCGTCGGCAGGAATACTGCACGATGGGCGGCGCTGGCCATGGCAGTTTCACCCGCGTGCGTCTTTTATGCGCGCTATTCGATTCACGAGTCCGAGTTGCTGGCATTCCTGCTTCTCTCGGCCTGGGGCGTACTCGAGCTGTGGAAGAATGGATCGCGAGCTGGCCTTTTCGCCCTCATCGGCGGAATGGCAGGCATGATTCTCACGAAAGAAACGTATTTCATCCACATCGGCTGCCTGGCTCTGGCCATTCCCGCCCTGCTCTGCTGGCAGCAGATCTCGCCGTCCCGACCCACTGCGCCGCTCGCTCCCCGGCAGTGGACGATGGTCGATGCCGCTTCCGCGGTGGCGCTCGCCGTCTTTGCCATTATCTTCTTCTACTCGGGCACGTTCCTGCATTGGGCTGGAGTCAAGGGCCTCTATGAGACCTACGAGGCGTGGTTCAAGACTGGCGTCGCTGGGAATGGACACGCGAAAGAGCAGTACGAACTCGCGGCCCTGATGAAACAACAGTGGCCCAGCCTGTCACTCCCCGAGGGAGTCCAGAGTACGCTCAATCACATCAATCTCTACTGGCCGGCTCTTATGTGGCGCTACGAGTGGCCCGCCCTCATCGGTGTCATTGCCTCGATCCGCCTGCTCTGGCCGGCTCCCGCCCGTCTGCGTTATCTGGCCATCTATGGTGCAGGCGCGATGGTCGCGTACTCCCTCATCCCGTACAAGACGCCGTGGCTCATCCTCGTGCTGCTCTGGCCATTTTTCTTCACCTTCGGCGCCGTCGTGGAGGAATTCTCCCGATGGCTGGTCGTGCCGGCGCTTGCGTCCTGCTGCGTGGGAGCGTCGCTCATGCTCAGTGTGTGGCTGAACTTCGTGCACTATGCGGATAACACCCAGCCGTATGTGTACGTGCAGACGTTTCCGGAAATTCGACGACTCACGGATCCTGTCTTCGCCCTGGCCCGGCAAAACCGGGCGAACTATCAGCTCAATGGCCAGTTGATGCTGGATAGCTACTATCCCCTGCCCTGGATGCTCGGGGAGTTTCCCAATGTCGCCTATTACAAGGATGGGAATTGGCCCAATCCGCTCGATGGGGACTTCATCGCTGCCGAGAAGAGCAAGGTCCCGCGGATCGAGGCCCACCTCGCCGAGCCGTATTATCGGAGGGATTTCCGACTGCGCGATGCCCAGGAGGATTGCGTGGCATGGTTCAAAGTCTCGACGTTCCATGACCTGCTCGAGGGCGAGCCCATCGTCGGCCCCACGAAGAAAACAAAATAAACTCCGATCCGGTCGAAATTCCGATTCCGTGCAGACGCCACCCCTTTCCGCCCCTCAAATCCCGCTGCCATCCTCCCACGGAAGCAGCTTTCAACGAGCGGCCATTGCTCTGCTCATCGCGGCATTCGCCGCCGTAGCTCTCGGGCTGGCGCTGACCTTCCTGTGCCGGGGATTGAGCTTCCTGCCGGCTGCGATCTCGCTGGCTGGCGGGCTCGGTGTCGGAGTATTCGCATGGCGCCACACTCCCTGCGATATCCCGGCGGGGCGAATTCATCCTCTGGAATGGACTCTCATCGTGGTTTTCGCCCTGGCGAGCCTGCGGGCGTTCCTCTGGCTCTTTTATAACGACGGAACCGATATCGTCGTCCTGTCGCCAAACAATCTGGGCGACCTTCCCCTCCATCTCGATTTCATTCGCTATCTGGCCAGTGGCGTAAAGTTCTGGCCGGATAGTCCGATCCTGGCCACCGATCCGCTGAAATACCCGATCGGCGCTGATTTCCTGAACAGCTTGCTGCTCGATGCCGGCCTGCCGGTGGAGCGGGGCCTGGTCTGGGTGGCGCTTCTGGCATCGACGGTCATGATCGTCGCTCTATGGCGCTGGGGTCGTGGCTTCGCGATCGCCGCGTTCCTCTTCGGCGGCGGGCTCGGCGGGTTCATCCTCTTCCGTGATATGTTCGTCGGTGGCGGCCTCCGGCTCGTGGATTTTCAACAGGAGGCGACGTGGAAAAACCTGTTCTTGGCCCTTTTCGTCACACAGCGCGGGCTGCTCCTTGCCTTGCCAGCCGGCCTTCTCCTGCTCGACCACTGGCGTGCACGCTATCTCCGGAGCGGACATGGATGCCTGCCCGGCTGGGGGGCATGGCTTCTTTATTCGACGATGCCGCTCTACAACGTCCATGCGTTCCTCTATCTCAGCGTGACTCTGGGCGTGATCCTCATTTTTGCCCGCGATCCGGCAGCACGGGCGGCGGCTTTTCTTTTCGGCATCCTGTCCGTGGCGCCCGCCGTGCTCTGCGCATGGTTGGTGACAGGCGGCTTCTCTGCCGGTCACAGCGTGCACTGGCAGCCGGGCTGGATGGGCCCGGCGATGACCGGCGGTTGGAACTTCCGCGACTTCTTCAAGATCGCCTATTTCTGGATCGATAACTTCGGCCTGTATCTGCTGCTGTCGGTGGCGACGCTGGCGCTCACGATCTGGAATGGCTCGCGCGAGGCGAAGGCGATCATCTTCCCGGCCGCGTTCATGTTTCTGCTTTGCAGCTTCGTCTCATTCGCCGTCTGGCCGTGGGACAATACGAAGCTCTTCCTTTGGTCGTGGCTTGCATTCGCACCATACATCTGGACAGGGCTGATCCGTCCCCTGCCGAAACCCGGCCGCGGCGCAGTCTGCTTCGCTCTCTTCTTCACGGGCGCTGTTTCCCTGATGGCCGGTCTCGACGGCCGCCATGGTTATAAGATTCACGACGAGCTGCCTCTGGTGTCCCTCGTCAACGAGACCTCGGGCGCCGTGCAACACATCAGTCCCGAGGCCCGCTTCGCGTGCGCGCCGGAGTTCTGGCACCCACTCATCATGCTCGGTCGCAAGGTCGCCATCGGCTACGAGGGTCACCTCTCGAGCCATGGTCTGGACTACAAAGGAAAGATGGCCGACTTCAATGTCCTCATGAATGCCTCCCCGGGATGGCTGGACGCAGCGCACCGGCTTCACGTGGATTATCTCTATTGGGGCGAGCCCGAATCCGATCGCTACCCAATTTCCAAAGATACCTGGGACGCGAAGCTCCCTGTCATCGTCAGCAATGATGACTTCACGATCTACGCGATTCCCGCCGAAGCAAAGCAGGGCAAGCAGATCGGAGCGGTTGCCTCACCGCGCGTCGGGCCATAGAGGGCGGAGCCATTTGGGGAAATCGTCCCTCCCTGGCTACACCCAACCAAGCCAGCCGATCACGCCGGCGATGCCTACGACGATGAGCGGATTCGTTTTCGTGCAGGTGAAGATCACGGTGGCGACGGCGGTAAGCGCCCATTGGCGAAACCCGTGATCGGCCGACTTCGCGACAATGATGCCGCTCGCCAGCACAAGGCCAACCGTGAGCGGCGCAAAACCTTTCTCCACCGCCTGCCTCCACTTCGCCTCGCGGGCGGCATTCCAGAAACGTGCGGTGAAATAGACCAGCAGGGCGGCAGGAATGATCATGGCCGCAGTCGCGACGAGGGCGCCGATCACGCCTCCCGCCGCGTAGCCGATGAGTGTGACGATGAGGATGCTCGGGCCGGGTGCCGCCTGGGAAATGGCAAATAGATCGGCGAACTGGCGAGCGTTTACCCAGCCGTACTCATTCACCGCATCGAGATGCATCTGGGGGAGAATGGAGTTCCCGCCGCCGATGGAGAGCAGAGAGAGCGAGCCGAAGACGATCGCGACGTGCAGAAGCGTTCCCGGTTTCATCGAGCGGCCTCCGCTTTCTGCCTGGGCCATGCCCACCATAGCGCGACCGGGCCGCAAATCCCGAGAGAGGCCCAGAGCGGGACACGCAGGATCGCGCTCAAGACGAACATCGCGACGAAAAGAACAATGGCCGCGGGACTGCCCAGGCATTTCTTTCCCGTCTTGAAGGCCATGCTCAATGTCATCGCCACGGCGGCGCAGGTCATCCCGCTGAGTATCGATTTCATCGCCGGCAATTCGCGGAATTGAAAATAGACCCACGCCATGGCGAGAACGATCAGTACGGGCACGAGGACGAGCCCTATGGTGGCCGCCGCGGCTCCTGCGATCCCGCGAAACTTCACGCCGACGAATACCGCGAGAT
>Ga0207702_10003020_pt1 | contig 15636 bp, 16 predicted proteins | sample KBSCornC62_FD_184302 | JGI IMG/M metagenome (GOLD analysis project Ga0207702, IMG submission 184302) | Corn rhizosphere microbial communities from Kellogg Biological Station, Michigan, USA - KBS Corn C6-2 (SPAdes) (version 2) | ecosystem: Host-associated > Plants > Roots > Rhizosphere > Soil ...
GCTCTTCAGCCTCGAATCGTCAGCGGCCGGTTCGGCGAAGGAATTGGCGGCACTTCATGCCGTCGATCAGGCGTGGGTCAAGGCGGCCTACAACGCCGGCGACGCGGACGGCGTGGCGAATCTCTACGACGAGCATGCCGTGCTGCTTCCGCCGGGCGCGCCCGGCGTGAGCGGCCGCGCGGCGATTCGCGCGTTCTTTGCGAAGGACACGGCAGCGTCGGCGAAGGACGGCGTCACGTTCAGCCTGGGGTCGACGCCGGGCGGCGGCGTCTCGGGCGCGATGGGCTGGGCATCCGGGACCTACGCCGTCAAGGACCAGTCGGGTCGTGTCGTCGACACCGGAAAGTATCTTTCCGTCTCGATGAAGAAAGGCGGCAAGTGGTTGTACGTTCGCGACACTTGGAATTCCGACGCCGCGCCGCCTCCGGCCGAGAACGCTGCGAGCCAGAAGAAGTAGCGTGCATCACGTCGCTTCGAGTCGCAAAGGGCCGTACGTGTCCCCACTCCGGAATCGCCCATGAAGCTCTACATCGGCAACAAGAACTACTCGTCGTGGTCGCTGCGCGGGTGGCTCGTCACGAAGCTGTCCGGCGAGCCATTCGAGGAGGTCCTGGTGTCGCTCAGCGGCATCGTGCCGAACCCGGCGAACTACGCGTTCTCGCCGTCGGGGATGGTGCCGTGCCTGCACGACGGCGACGTCGTCGTCTGGGATTCGCTCGCGATCGCGCTGCACCTCGCGGAGCGCCATCGCGAGATGTGGCCCGACGATGCGCGCGCCCGCGCGTGGGCGCGCTCGATCAGCGCCGAGATGCACTCGGGGTTCGCGACGCTGCGAAGCGAGATGACGATGTGCATTCGCGAGCGCGTCGACGTGCGGCCGTGGTCGAGCGGCCTTGCCGCGAACATCACGCGCGTCACGCAAGTTTGGGACGAATCGCGCCGGCGCTTCGGCGCGAACGGCGCGTTCCTGTGTGGCCGCTATTCGATCGCCGACTGCTTCTACGCGCCGGTCGCGTTCCGCTTCCGCACCTACGGCGTGCAGCCGACCGGCGCCGCCGGCGCCTATCTCGAAGCGTTGCTTGCACATCCGGATGTCCGCGAGTGGGAGCGTGCGGCGCTCGCCGAGTCGGCGGTCATCGAGGCCGACGAGCCGCGGCACATTTATCGGGACAAGCTCGCGAAGCGCTGACGTGGACGATGATCGCGCCGTCGCGAGGATCGAGGAACGCATCCGCGCCGCGGCGGCGGCCCGGACGCCGCTCTGCATACACGGCGGCCGCACCAAGGACTTCTACGGCGATGCGCGGCGCGGCGATCCGCTCGACATGCGCGAAGTTCGCGGGATCGTCGCGTATGCGCCGAACGAGCTCGTGCTGACGGCGCGCGCCGGCACGCCGCTCGCCGAGATCGAGGATGCACTCGCCGCGCACGGCCAGATGCTCGCGTTCGAGCCGCCACATCACGGCGAAGGCGCGACGCTCGGCGGCGTGATCGCGAGCGGCTTCTCGGGACCGCGGCGTCCGCACGCCGGCGCCGCGCGCGATTTCGTGCTCGGCACGCGCATCGTCGACGGCACCGGAACGTCGATCGCGTTCGGCGGGCGGGTGATCAAGAACGTCGCCGGCTTCGACGTCTCGCGCATGATGACGGGCGCGCTCGGCACGCTCGGCGCGATCACCGAGGTCTCGCTTAAATGCCTGCCGAAACCGAAGGTCGAGACGACGCGCGTCATCCGCTGCGATGCGACGCAGGCGCTGCGCATGATGAACGAATGGGGCGGCAAGGCGCTGCCGATTTCGGCGACCTGTTTTCACGACGGCGTGCTGCACGTCCGGTTGTCGGGCGCCGGGCCGGCGATCGCTGCGGCCGCACCGGTGATCGGCGGCGACGAGGTCGACGCCACGGTGTTCTGGTGCGCGCTTCGCGATCAGACACTCGACTTCTTTCGCCCGGCGATCGACGGCAACGCGGCGCTGTGGCGCGTCTCGATTCGCTCGACGGCGCCGCCGGCGCCATTCGCTGCCGACACGCTGATCGAGTGGGGCGGGTCGTTGCGCTGGCTCGCGTCCGAATCGCTCGACGCGAACGCGGTGCGCGGGTTCGCCGCCAACCACGGCGGACACGCGACGCTGTTCCGGTCGCGCGACAAGTCGGCCGGTGCATTTGCGCCGCTGCCGCCCCCGCTGCTTGCGCTGCACGAGCGCCTCAAGGCGGTGTTCGACCCGCACGGCATCCTCAACCCCGGCCGCCTGTACGCGGCGCTCTGACGCCGATTTCGCCGCGGAAATGGAAACGCGACTGCTGCCGGCATTCGCCGCGACACCCGAGGGCCGGGAAGCGGAGGCGATCCTCCGCGCGTGCGTGCATTGCGGCTTCTGCACGGCGACATGCCCGACCTATCAACTGCTCGGCGACGAGCTCGACGGTCCGCGCGGCCGCATCTACCTGATCAAGCAGGCGCTCGAAGGCGCGCCGTTCACGGCGAAGACGCAGCTCCACCTCGATCGCTGCCTCACGTGCCGCGCATGCGAAACGACGTGCCCGTCGGGCGTCCGCTACGGGCGGCTCGTCGACATCGGGCGCAAGTTCGTCGACGATCGCGTCGGCCGCAGCGCGATCGACGCCGCCCGGCGCAGCGCGCTGCGCCGCGGCTTGCTGTCGCGCACGCTGTTCGGTGCGGCGCTCACGGTGGGCCGGTTTGCGAAGGCGTGGCTGCCGGCGCGCGTCGCATCGTCGATCCCCGACGTGCGCGACGCCGGCGCCTGGCCGGCGGCGCGCCATGGCCGGCGAGTTCTCATCCCGGCCGGATGCGTGCAGCCCGCGCTGGCTCCGAACATCGACGCCGCGACCGCGCGCGTGCTCGACCGTAGCGGCATCTCGGCATTGCCGGTCGAAGGCGCCGGCTGCTGCGGCGCCCTGTCGTATCACCTGTCCGAGCACGACGAGGCGCGCGCGCTCGCGCGCCGCAACATCGACGCGTGGTGGCCGCACATCGAACGCGGCTGCGAGGCGATCGTCGTCACTGCGAGCGGGTGCGGCGTGCTGGTCCGCGAATACGACCATCTTCTCGCCGAGGATCCGGCATACGCTGCGCGCGCGAAACGCGTCGCCGCACTCGCGCGCGATCCGGTCGAGATCGTCGCGAGCGTATGGTCCGGCTTGTCGCCGCTCGTCGATCGTTCGCGTACCTCGTCGCGCGTCGCCTTCCATCCGCCGTGCACGCTGCAGCATGGAATGAAGATCCGCGGCGCGGTCGAGCGCCTTCTCGTCGATGCCGGTTTCACGCTTTTGCCGGTCGCCGACGCACACCTGTGCTGCGGCTCCGCCGGCACGTATTCGATCCTGCAGCCGGAGCTCGCCGAACGGCTCAAGGCGAACAAGCTGCACGCGCTTCGGGCGAGCAAGCCGGACGTCGTCGCCACGGCGAACATCGGTTGCATGACGCACCTGCAATCGGGGACGTCGATCCCGGTCCGCCATTGGATCGAGCTCGTCGACGCGGCGATGTCGAACGAGACCCGCTCGGGAGTGTCGCGCGCCGCGCGCGCCGCGCTCACCGCGTGATCATGGAGCCCCTCGCACCGGCGCTGCGCGCTGCGTATCCGGCGTTTCTCGCGATCCCGACGCGCTGGCTGGACAACGACGCGTACGGCCACGTCAACAACGTCACGTACTACGCCTATTTCGACACGGTCGTGAACGAGCACCTGATCCGCGCGGGCGGACTCGACATCCGGCATGGACCCGCGATCGGCATCGTCGTCGAAACGGCGTGCCGCTTCCACAAGCCGCTGTCGTTTCCTGACGTGATCGACGCGGGGCTCCGCGTCGCGGCCATCGGGCGCTCGTCGGTACGCTACGAGATCGGGCTGTTTCGCCAGCGCGACGACGAGCCGGCCGCAACGGGCCGCTTCGTGCACGTCTGGGTCGATCGCGCAAGCCGGCGGCCGCTTGGCGTGCCGGACGCGATCCGCGAAGCGCTCGCGCCGCTATGCGCAGCCGAAGACTTGCCATGACCGGCAGTTCCGAGCGTGCGGCGAACGTGACGTGCGAGTCGATGACTGCGGCGACCCGCGCGGAGGCGGCGCGGCTTCTGGGCCGCTTTCTCGACGACGACGCGCACTACCGCGCATCCGCCGCGCAGTACGGCGACGGTGGCGCGCAGGCACTCGCGCGTGCGCTCGACCTGTTTCTCGCGCGACCCGAGCTCGGCTTCGTCTGGCTCGCGCGCATGGCCGACGCGATCGTCGGCGCGTGCGTCGTCTGCTACGCGATCTCGACGTCGCGCGGCGGCCTCGTCGTGAAGCTCGACGACGTGACGGTCGACGCCAATCGGCTGGGCGAGGGGATCGGCGGCGCGATGCTCGACGCGCTGGTCGTTCGTCTCGCGGAGCAGGGCGTCGGCCGCATCGATACCGCGTGTCATCGCGCCAACGCCGGAGCCTGGCGGTTTTATGCGCGGCATGGTTTCCGTCCGCTCGACGAGGAGCGGATCGCACTTTTGATCTGACCCCAAAGGAGGAGCGTGATGAACCGATTGCTTCCGTTTGCCGGCATCATTTTTTCGCTCGGCGTGTCGACGCCGGCGCTGTCCGCAGCCGACGGCGCGATACCGATGCGCGATTTCTTCCGGCATCCGGAGCGTGCGTACTACCGGATATCGGGAGACGGCAGGACGCTGTCGTTCATGCAGCCGTGGGAGCGGCGGATGAACATCTTCGTGCAGCCGCTCGGGAGCAACGCCGAGCCGGTGCGGGTCACGGCGGAGAAGGACCGCGATATCCCGAACTATTTCTGGAAGGGCGCCGACCGGATCGTGTACACGAAGGACTTCGGCGGCGACGAGAACGACCACATCGTCGTCGTCGATCGCAGGGGCGGCGAGCCGAAGGACGTGACGCCGTTCGACGGCGTCAAGGCGCAGATCATCGATCCGCTGGTGGAGTTTCCCGACCGGATGCTGATCGGCCTCAACAAGCGCGTGAAGGAAGTGTTCGACGCCTACGAGCTCGACCTCGCGAGCGGCAAGCTGACGCTCGTCGCCGAGAACCCGGGGAACATCACGGCGTGGGGTGCCGATCACGCCGGCCGCCTTCGCTATGCGATCGAAACCGACGGCGTCAACCAGACCTACCTCTACCGCGCCGACGGCAACGGTGCCTTCAAGCCGGTGCTCACGACGACGTTCCGCGATCAGTTCCAGCCGCAGATCTTCACCGCCGACAACCGCAAGCTGTATGTCGCGTCGAACCTCGGCCGCGACAAGGTGGCGATCGTGCTGGTCGATCCGGCGACGGCGAAGGAGGAAAGCGTCGTCTACGCGCGCGAGGACGTCGACATCGCGGACGTCGTCTGGTCGAAGGCGAGCAAGCGCGTCGCCTACGCCGACTACCAGACGTGGAAGAACGAGCGTCACTATCTCGACGAGGACGCGCAGAAGCTCTTCGCGAGCCTCGAAAGCAAGCTCGCCGGCTACGAGGTGCTTATCCAGTCGACGACCGACGACGAGCAGGGGATGATCGTCGCGGCGACGAACGACCGCACGCAGGGCACGCGCTACTTCTACGACCGAAAAAGCGACCGGCTGACGAAGCTCGGCGACGTTGCGCCGTGGTTGCCGGAAGCGAAGATGGCCGCGATGAAGCCGATCGAGTACAAGACGCGCGACGGCCTCACGGTCCACGGCTACCTGACGCTGCCGAACGGCGTCGAGGCGAAGAAGCTGCCGGTCGTCGTCAATCCGCACGGCGGGCCGTGGTTCCGCGACGGCTGGGGCTTCAATCCCGAAGTGCAGTTCCTCGCGAGCCGCGGCTACGCGGTGCTGCAGATGAACTACCGCGGCTCGACCGGGTACGGCCGCAAGTTCTGGGAATCGTCGTTCAAGCAATGGGGTTACGCGATGCAGGACGACATCACCGACGGCGTGCAGTGGCTCGTCAAGGAGGGCATCGCCGACCCGTCCCGGGTCTGCATCTACGGCGGCAGCTACGGCGGCTACGCGACGCTCGAGGCGCTCGTGAAGACGCCCGACCTTTATGCCTGCGGCGTCGATTACGTCGGCGTGTCGAACCTCTTCACGTTCATGAAGACGATCCCGCCGTACTGGAAGCCGTTCCTCGCGATGATGCACGAGATGGTCGGCGATCCGGAGAAGGACAAGGAACGGCTCGCCGCCGCGTCGCCGGCGCTGAACGCCGACCGGATCAAGGCGCCGCTTTTGATCGCGCAGGGCGCGCGCGACCCGCGCGTCAACAAGGACGAGTCCGACCAGATGGTCGCGGCGCTCAAGAAGCGGGGGATCGACGTGCCGTACATCGTCAAGGACAACGAGGGACACGGCTTCCAGAACGAGGAGAACCAGTTCGCGTTCTACGAGGCCATGGAAACATTCCTCGCGAAATACTTGCGCAAGCCCGCGACCTGATCCACGCACGCGATGGCGACGTGGATCGTCGTACCGGCGGCCGGCGGCGGCACGCGCTTCGGCAACGCGATGCCCAAGCAGTACGCGGACCTGGGCGGCGCACCGGTGCTTGCGCGCACGCTCGAGCGCCTGGCGACGCTCGCCGCTGAAGCGATCGTCGTCGCGCTCGCGCCGGACGACGTCCACTACGACGACGCGATCGGCGCGCGCGAGCGCGTGCTGCCGCTGCGCTGCGGCGGCGCCACGCGCGCCGCCACGGTGCGCAAGGCGCTGCAGGCGGTCGCGCCGCGCGTCGCCGACGACGACTGGATCCTCGTGCACGACGCCGCGCGGCCTTGCGTTTCGCGCGATGCGCTTGCGCGGTTCGTGAACGAACTGCGCGACGACGCGGTCGGCGGGCTTCTCGCGCTGCCGCTCGGCGATACGCTGAAGCGCGCGAGCGCGCACGACGAGCCGCCGCGCGTGATGCGAACCGAATCGCGCGACGGGCTCTGGCTCGCGCAGACGCCGCAGATGTTCCGCCATCGGCTGCTCGCGGCCGCGCACGGCCTCGACGCGCAGGGCCGCTGCACCGACGAGGCGCAGGCGATCGAGGCGCTCGCCGCGACCGGCGTCTGCGACATGCCGAGGCTCGTGCGCGGCAGCCAGGCGAACGTCAAGATCACCTATCCCGGCGACCTCGCGCTCGCGGCGGCCATTCTCGGGATGCAGGAGCGAACATGAATCTGCGCATCGGCAACGGGTTCGACGTGCATGCGTTCGCGACCGGCCGCCCGCTCGTCATCGGCGGCGTCACGATCGCGCACGATCGCGGTCTCGAAGGCCATTCGGACGCCGACGTGCTGCTGCACGCGATCGCCGACGCGATTCTCGGCGCGCTCGCGCAGGGCGACCTCGGGCGGCACTTCCCCGATTCCGATCCCCGTTTCGGGAACGCGGACAGCCGGCGCCTGCTACGCGACGTCGCGGCGATGATGGCGGGAGCGCGCTACCGGATCGGCAACGTCGACGCCACGGTCATCGCACAGGCGCCGAAGCTCGCGCCGTACGTCGACGCGATGCGGTCGAACATCGCGAACGACCTGGGCTGCGACCGTGCGCGCGTCTCGGTCAAGGCGACGACCACCGAGCGTCTCGGCTTCACCGGCCGCGAGGAAGGCATCGCGGCGCTCGCGACGGTGCTGATCGCCGGCATGGAGGACTCGGCCGGCCCATGAGACTCAGCGGATCAGGATCGCGCCGGAAACGAGGATCAGAAGCGCGAGCGTGAAGCGGCGAAAGCGCGCTTCGTCGAAACGCGGAAACAGCCGGATGCCGGCGACGAGGCCGGCGTAGTACGCGGGCGCGAGCCAGAGCGACAGCCGCGCGCTCCCGGCATCGAAGATGCGCTGCTCGGCGAGCATCACGATGCCGATCAGCGACGTCACGGTCACGTAAAGCGTCAGATTCGCGCGCGTCGTCTCGACGGGATCGGGACCGGACAGCAGATACAGCACGACCGGCGGACCGCCGACGCTCGTCGCGCCGAGCATCGTTCCGGAGAGCGCGCCGAGCCCGAGCGACGTCGCAAGACGCGGCTTGCCGCTGTAGCGCCAGCCGAAGAGCAGCAGGCACGAGAAGACGATCACCGTGACGGCGATCGCGTTTCGCATCGCCTTCGGATCGGCGACGGCGAGCACGCGGACGCCGAGCGGAACGAACAGGCAGGCGGCAACGAGGATCGCGCCGACGATGCGGAGGTCGACCTGGCGCCGCGTCTGCCACAGCATCGGCACGGCGACGACCGATTCGAGCAGCAGCACGACCGGCACGGCGACGCGCGGGCCGAGCAGCAGCGCAAGCGGCGGCGACATCACCATCGCGCCGCCGAAGCCGGTGATGCCGCGCACCGCGCCGGCCGCGAGCGCAATCGCGATGGCGAGGATCAGCGTCGCCGGTTCCACGCTACCGCGACGAGCCGTGTGAGCGTTCGCAACTGACCCGCACGTCTACGCCGAGATCGTCATGTCCATGCCGGCGAAGCGCACGCGTGCGTGCTCGATGTCGGTGCGCCGCGACAGATAGCCGACGAGCTCGGCGAGCGGCGTCGTGCGGAAGCTGCATTCGGGGACCGGATTGCGCAGCTCCGCGACGAGCTTGCGGTCGTAGAACGCGGCGAGCAGCACGTCCTCGTCGCTCGCCGACGCGCCGAGCTCGTCGCGAAGCCTCGGAACCCACGGCTCGATGTGCGCTGCCGGCGCCTCGGTCACGTATTCCGAATCGCGGATGTTCGCGCGCTCGAGGAACTCGTCCGACGGCCGCGCGGCGAGGCGCCCGTAGTAGCCGCGCGCGTACTTGCGCACCTCGTCGGGAATCGTCCGGTAGCGCTCGCCCTGCACGACGTTGAGCGTCGCCTGCGTCACGATGTACTGCGCGAAAGGACTGACGGCGATCGGATAGCCCAGGTCCTGGCGCACGCGCGCGGCCTCCTCGAGGATTTCCGGAAAGCGGTCGGCGATCCCCATCGTCTCGAGCTGGTAGCGGAGGTTCGAGATCATGCCGCCCGGTATCTGGTGCTCGTAGAGCTTCGGATCGTATGTCGCGATCCTGCCGCAGGGCTTGTTCTCGCGCTCGCAGATCCAGCGGAAATAGGCGGCGACTTCCGCGAGCGCCGCGTCGTTCATCGACGTCGCGAGGCCGTGCCGTCGCGCGCGGGCCAGGATGTCCTCGGTCGCCGGAAGCGACGCGCCGTTCGCGAGCGGCTCGGTTGCCGTGTAGCCGAGCCTGAAGCCGGAGTCGAGCGCGACCTGGTAGACCTCCGGCGCGAGGCCGGACTGGCAATGCGAATGCAGTTGCACCGGAATCCCGCCCGCCGCCGCGACGATCGCGGGAAACAGCGTACGCGCGCGTTCCGGCGTGAGCAGGCCCGTCGGATCCTTGATCGAGATGAAGTCGACGTCGAGCGCGCCGAGCTCCAGCGCACGTTCGACGTAGTAGCCGTCGGTGTGCACCGGCGACAGCGTATACGTGATCATCGCGTTGACGCGCATGCCGGCCGCATGTCCCGAGCGCACCGACGAGACGATGTTCCGGTTGTCGTTCAGCGCGTCGTAGACGGTCAGCACCGCGATGCCGCGGCGCGCGAGCGCGAGCGAGTTGAGCTCGACGATGTCGTCGGGAAAGAGCTCGAACGTGTAGAGGCTTTGCCCGCGCGTCAGGCCGTCGCACGGGGTCCCGAACCGCCCGCAGAGGAGGCCCACGCGCTCCCACGGATTCTCGTGCAGGTAACGCACGCAGACGTCGAAGACGGCGCCGCCGAGGATGTTGATGTACGCGTAGCCGGCCCGGTCGATCGTGTCGACGATCGGCGTCATCATCGCCGTCGTCATCCGCGTCGACCACAGGCATTGGTGTGCGTCGCGGAACGTGACGTCGATGAAATCGAAGCGCCGCGCTTCTTGCGACGAATTGCCAATGCTCATCGCGACTCCATGAACGCGAGCGCTGCCAACGAACGCGATTTCATTCCGGCGACGCGGACGCTGTCGGCAGGCCGGTGACCGACGCCGTCTCGCGCCGACCCGCCGGCTCGCGCCGCAGCTCGATCTCGAACTCGCCGAGCTTCAGATGAAACCGCGCGTAGCGCTCCGATGCCTTGACGAGCTCGACGATCCGCAGCAGATCGTCGTAGGTGAGCTCGTGGTCGGCGTTCCCCGGCACTACGCTGCCTCCCCGGCTGCATGCGCGCGCCCCTCGTCGTGCTCGGCCGTGAAGGCCTGTTGCCGAAGCCACCGCTTCACGTCGGCGATGAGCCGCACGACGCCGGGGTGGGTCGGATCGCGGGGACGCGCGAAGTCGACGCGCTGGATTTCCTCGACACGTCCCGGGCGCGGCGCCATGATCGCGATGCGGTCCGAAAGCTTGATCGCCTCGTCGATGCTGTGCGTGACGAAGATGACCGTCTTCGGCTCGCGCTGCCAGATCTTCAGAAGCTCGTCCTGCATGTACTCGCGCGTCTGGATGTCGAGCGCCGCGAACGGCTCGTCCATCAGCAGTACCGTCGGATTGACCGCGAGCGCGCGTGCGATCGAGACGCGCTGGCGCATGCCGCCGGACAGCTCGCGCGGATAACGCTGCTCGAAGCCGCGCAAGCCGACCAGGCCGACGTAATGGTCGACGATCCGCCGCTGCTCGTTCTCGGGCAGCCGCTTGCGGCGAAGGCCGTAGCGGATGTTCTGCGCCACCGTGTACCACGGAAAGAGCGCGTATTCCTGGAACACGACGGCGCGCTGCCACCCCGGCTCGGTGATGAGCTCGCCGCCCACGCGAAGCTCGCCGCGCGTCGGCCGCTCGAAGCCTGCGAGCAGGTTGAGGAGCGTCGTCTTGCCGCAGCCGCTCGGGCCCACGATCGAGAAGAACTCGTTGTTCTCGACGCAGAACGTCACGTCGAGCAGCGCGAGCAGCGGCTCGCCCGTCATCGAGACGTGCACCTTGCTCACGTTGTCGACGCTGACCTGCGACTCGTTCGCGCTCATTTGCCGTGATACCAGGGCATCGTAAGGCGCGTGAGCTCGCGCATCCCGGCGTCGAGCGCAAGCCCCAGCGCGCCGATCAGCACCATGCCGAGCAGGATGTAGTCGCTTCGGAACAAGGTGCGCGCGTTGTTGATCATGTAGCCGAGGCCGCTCGGCGCCGCGACGAGCTCGCCGGCGACGAGCGCCATCCAGCCGATGCCGAGCCCGATCCGCACGCCGGTGAAGATCTGCGGCAGCGCAGCGGGCAGCACCACGGTTGCGAACAGCTCGCGCTGGCTCGCGCCGAGCGAAAGGCCCGCGCGCACGAGGTACGTGTCGACGTCGCGCGCGCCGGCGAGCGAGTTCAGGACGATCGGGAAGAACGCGGCGAGAAAGATGATGTAGACGATCTGCAGGTCGCCGATGCCGAACCAGAGGATGCTGAGTGGAATCCATGCGAGCGGCGGGATCGGCCGGATGAATTCGAGCACCGGATCGACGACGCTGCGAAAGCGCCGCGACCAGCCCATGGCAAGGCCCAGCGGCACGCCGAGCAACGTCGCTGCACCTACGGCGAGCAGCACGCGCTTCAGGCTGTCGAGGATGTGCGTCAGAAGGACACCGCGCGCCGCGAGATCCGCCGCCGCCGACACGACCGCGGTCGGCGGCGGCATCATCACCTCGAGCTGCGGATTGACGGCGCTGCCATACATGCTGATCAATTGCCAGGCGACGACGAACACGACGAGAAGCCACAGTCGCGACACGCGCGACAGCGCGCGCCGCCACGGGGGCGGCGGTGGCGGGACCATCGATGCCGCGAGTGCCGCCATGTCGGCTTGCATGACGGCATCGTCCCTTTGCGCCCGTTCGTGCCCGAACGGCTGCGCGTCGCGGCGAGGCGCCGCTGCGGGCGCGGCGTCGCCGCTGCTCGCCACGATGCGCGAAGACGCCGGATTCATGGCATGTAGGTCTTGCCCTTGAACGTCCAGGGTTTCGTCAGCTCACCGGCCTCGGGGAACGGCGCGGGTCCGTGCAGCAGCGCCGCACCGTAAGGCTTGTACGGCAGGTTGCCGACGCCACCGAAGTCCTTCGGCAGGAAGGCCGGGTGCTTCGGCACGGCCCAACCGAGCTTCTCGTAGGTCGCGTCCATGTAGCGCGTGTTGCGCGCCTTTTGCCATTCGACGTTCGTGACGTCGTTCTTCGACGCGCCGGTTTCGTGGGCCCACTTGCTGATTCGCGCTTCCTCCTTCGGCCAGATGCCGTTCGGATCGTCGAACGGGTAATAGACGGTGGGCTTCGGCCAGATCATGTAGCTCTGCGTCATCTTCGTGATCAGCGCCTTGCCGAGGCGTCCGTATTCCGGACGCGACATCAGCGAAGCGATCGCCTCGTCGGGGTTCGCCTGCGACCACAGGATCGACTCCATGAACGCGTCGTTGATGATCTGCATGACGTCGGGCGCGTTGTCCTCGATCTCCTTGCGTCCGTAGCAGTAGCCGCTGTAGATGTAATAAGGGTCGAGCGGCTCGAGCAGGCGCGACACCTTCAGCACCTCCGTCGAGTAGGAGACGTGCGGCTCCCAGATCGTATAGACGTCGATGCCTTTCGGCGCCGTCGCGAGATCGCCCGGCGGGCTGCTTCGCAGCGTGTAGTCCTCGTTCTGCTTGAGGCCCAGGTACTGCGCGGCCGCGATGAATCCGAAATGGTTCGTCGAGCCGGTCGTCGTGCCGACGACGGCCGGACGCTTCAGCACGCGGGCGCCCTTCAGATCCGCGAGGCTCTTCAACGGCGAATCAAGCGGCACCGTCGCGGCGTGCGTGAGCGCGGGGGAGTGCACGGCGAGCGCGCGCATCGGCACCTTGTTGCTGAGAAGCGCGAGCACGCCGAGCGCGCCGGTGTTCGCCATCTGGATGCGTCCGGGAATGAACGCCTCGTTCGAGAATCCCGCCGCGACGAACGTTTTCCAGTCGGTGTCGATGCCGCGCTTCTCGAGCAGCTTTTGCGTCTGCATTACATGGCCGACCATCTCCTCGCCGGACCAAACGACGATCCAGGCGGCGCCGAGCGGCCACCAGCCCTTGCTTTGCAGCCACTGCTTCGATTTCGCGGAAACCTGCTCGTACGGAAGCGGCCAGCCCCAGTCGGTGAACTTCTTCGTGACGACGGCGGGTGCGCTCGCCGACGTCTGCGCGGCGGCGCCGACGACGTCACCCAGCAGAAGCGCGCCGGCGGCTTTCGTTACGGTACCGAGGAAATCGCGGCGTGCGACACGATCGGGGGTCGATTCCGGGGCGCCGGCGGCGCCGCTGGCCTTGGCAGCTTCCATTCGCATCCTCCTGTGTGTGTTGACTGCGGACACGCGCGCTTCGGCGCAAGTTCACGCTTCGATCGGTCGTGCGTCGCCTTCTCGTTTCGCGTTGCGCAGCCGAAGTGCCGGGCCGGCGCTCGCCGAAGACGCGCCGTGGATCCAGATCCCGCCGAGCGAGGCCGCCGCCTCGCGCATCGCCGGGACGAACGCAACGCCTTTCCTGACCGTCATCCGCGGCGAGGGTCCGTGCACGGCGATCGCCGCGCAAACGCGGCCCCGGGGATCGCGCACTGGAACCGCGAGGCAGACCGAATCGACGAGATATTCCGCGTTGTCGCTGCTGAAGTCGTTCGCGCGAATCGCGTCGAGCTCGTTTTCGAGCCGCGCCGGGTCGACGATCGTGCGCGACGTGAAGCGACGGAGCGGCCCGGGCCCGAGCAGCCGACGCGCCTGCGCAGGCGGCAGCGTGGAGAGGAGCAACTTGCCGCTCGCCGTGCAATGCAGCGGCACCCGCGAGCCGGCCTGCATGTGCAGGCGGATGTTCGCCGTGGTCTCCACCCGTTCGACGTAAAGGACCTCGTTCGCGTCCAGCATCGTGAGGTTGCACGTCTCGCCGATGGTCTCGACGAGCCGCTCGAGGATCGCGCGCTGCTCGCCGCGGCGGGGCGACTGCATCTGCACGTCCAATGCGAACGCGGCGGCGCGCGGGCCCACGACATAGCGCTTCCGGTGCATTTCGCGCTGCACCAGCCCGGCGTCGCTCAAGAGACGCAGGATGCGAAACACGGTCGGTTTCGGCAACCGCAGCGTTCGCGTGAGCTCCTCGAGCGTCGGCGGCTCGACGGCGCGCGCGACGCATTCCAGCGCGCGAAAGGTCCGCAGCGCGACCGAGTCGGACTGCTCCGAACCGGCGGCTCCCGTCGGAAATTCCGCTGCGTGAAACGGCATGTTTCAATCTTGCAAGATCGCGCGGTAATGCGCAACGATATGGGCGGCAAAACAGCTTGCCCAGCCGGCCAGGTCAAACGGACCCATGGATCTTCGTCTCGCAGGCAAGGTCGCCCTCATCACCGGCGGCGGCGGCGCGATCGGCGCCGCGATCGCCGGGAAGCTGCGCGGCGAGGGGTGCGACGTGATGGTCGCCGACGTCGACCTCGATGCTGCGCACGCGACGGCGCGCGACCTGAAGGCGGAGGCGATGCGGATGGACGTGACGAACGCGTCGGAGGTTCGCGACATCGTCCAGGACATCGTCGCACGCCGCGGACGCATCGACATCCTCGTGAACAACGCCGGCATTCTGAAGACGGCTTCGATCGTCGACTCGACGATCGAGGACTGGGACGAGGTATGCCGCGCGAATCTCTCGAGCGTCTACTACTGCTGCAAGGCGGTGCTGCCGCCGATGATCGCGCGCCGCTACGGGAAGATCGTCAACATCGCGTCGATGTCGGCGGCGAAAGCGGGCGGCGTTCTCGGCAACGTGCTCTACGGTACGACGAAGGCCGGCGTCGTGGCCTTCACGAAAGGTTTCGCGCGCGAGCTTGCGCCGCATGGCATCAACGTCAACGCGATCGCGCCCGGGCTCGTCGAAACGGCGATGACGCGCTCACGGCTGACGCCCGACGTCCGGGACGGCATCATCGCGGCGATGCCGATGCAGCGGCTCGCCAGCGTCGACGACGTCGCGAACGCCGTCGCATTCCTCGCCTCGGACGTCGCGTCCTACATCAGCGGCGACACGCTGCTCGTCGACGGCGCGTGCCTGACGCGCTGACTCGCCGCCGGCTCAGCCGCCCGGCAAGCCCTGCGCGACCGGCCAGAAGTAGTCCTTCCAGGTCGCCGGCATCCGCTTCAGGCTGCCGACGTCGTGCATGTACTTCGCGAACACCATCGTGTTGTGCGGCTCGACGCCGATGCGCACCTGCGGGTCGGACAGGATCTTGACGAGATCGTCGGCGACGAGCTTCTGCTCCTTCGTCATCTCGAGGTACATCTGCGCCGCCTCGCGCGTATGCCGGTTGATGAAGTCGCTGGCCTCGCGTTGCGCGGCGAGCCACGCGTCGACCCATTGCGGATGCTCGTTGACGATGCGCGCGGGCGTGACAACCTCGATCGTCGTCGCGGGACCGTTCGTCACGTCGTTCGCCCACAGCACCGCGTGCACGCCCGGCGTGCGCAATTCCTGGAGACTGTACGGCGGATAGCTGAAGTGCGAATCGACCTCGCTCTTGCCGGAGATCACCGCGATCGCGGCCGTCGGATGTCCCATCGAAACGGTGAGTGGATCGAGCGCCGTGCGCTTGTCGGGGCCGAACGCCTGTGCGGCCGCCATCTGCAGCACGATCGCCTGCACCGAGATCTTCACCGCGGGGACTGCGATCCGGTCCTTGTCGGTGAAGTCCTTG
>Ga0207702_10003023_pt1 | contig 15622 bp, 14 predicted proteins | sample KBSCornC62_FD_184302 | JGI IMG/M metagenome (GOLD analysis project Ga0207702, IMG submission 184302) | Corn rhizosphere microbial communities from Kellogg Biological Station, Michigan, USA - KBS Corn C6-2 (SPAdes) (version 2) | ecosystem: Host-associated > Plants > Roots > Rhizosphere > Soil ...
CTAGGCCCCATCAAGAAATTGAGGGGCTGCGCGGGACGATGCATTCGAGTATACGCGACGGCCAAAAAATGGTTCAAACGGGAGCGAGTTGCTAGACTGGCTGCGTGCGACGGCTGATCGTCAACGCGGACGACTTCGGGTTTACCGCAGGCGTGAATCGCGCAATCGTGGAATCTCACTCGCGCGGGATCGTGACCTCCTCTACGTTGATGGCCAATGGGATAACGTTTGCCGACGCGGTGGAACTGTCGCACAGTGTTCCGCGACTGAGCGTCGGGTGCCACGTGGTATTGATCGATGGCGAACCTGTGCTGCCAGCAGGCGAACTTCCCTCTCTGACTCGCGGCGGCAGGTTTCGCGATGGGCTGAAAAATTTTGCTGCGCGGGCGCTTGCGGCGAGGATCGACGATGAGGAAGTTTTCGCCGAGGTAGCAGCGCAAATTCGCCGCATTCAATCGGCGGGGATTCGCATCGCGCATTTCGATACTCATAAGCACACTCACCTGTTTCCCCGAATTCTGCGGCCCGTGCTGCGCGCAGCGAAGGCGCGTGGCGTAGCGGCGGTGCGCAATCCGTTTGGGCCGAGGATGCCCATGCGGTCCAGCGCATTTCTACAGCGCCCGAATTTGTGGACGCGCTATGCACAGCTGCGGGTGCTCGGGGCATTTGCCCGAACGTTTCGCGCGGCGGTGGACCAGGAGGGCTTCGCAACCACCGATGGGACTCTCGGAATTGAAGTCACGGGCACCCTCGACGAGTCGCTGTTCCACGCGATTGCCGACAGCATTCCTGACGGGACGTGGGAGTTTGTCTGCCATCCCGGCTACAATGACGCCGACTTGCAGAAAGCGAACACGCGCTTGCGCGCGTCACGAGAGATGGAGTTGCGGGTGCTGACTCTGCCCGGCGCACGTGGAATCCTTGAAGAGCGCGGGATCCAACTCATCTCGTACAGCGATCTGGCGGCATCATGAGAGACTGTTAACCTTCTGACTAAGGGGTACATACGACTGATGCTTCCAAAGGTACTCTGGTAACGTTCCGATATAAGTGTAAGTAGTATGATCATTTCCACGATCACCATTTCGTGACGGGGGGAGATTTACGTCAATGGCTGCCCAAGGCTCAGCTCCGCGTGCGACTTTGGAGTTGAAGGTCAAAGTGTGGGGTATGGGCGCGAATGGACAACCGTTCTTTCAAAATGCCATGGCGCAAAATGTCAGCGCGACTGGCGCCTGCCTCTACGGGGTTGAGCCGGAACTGAAGGTGGGCGACGTGATCGGAGTGCAGTACGAAGGCAAGAAGGCGCGCTGCAAAGTGATCTGGGTAGTGGACGCAGGGGCCCTAAAAAAGATGCAGGTGGGAGTGCAATTAGTAGCCGAACAGGAATGTCCCTGGGCGCAGGTCCTGCCGACCGATCTGAAGCCTGACGAGCGCACGGCGCAGCGCCACGATAACCGGCGAAGATTCTACCGGCATAAGATTGCTTTTCCTGTCGAACTGCGCGATGAACGCGTTAACACGCCCTTGCGGGTAAACGCTACCGATATCAGCGGGAACGGCTGTTATGTTGAGACCGTGATGCCTCTGGCTCTGGCCACTGCGCTGCGCGTAGATTTCTGGATTGGCGAAGAGCGGGTCTCACCCAGTGCAATCGTTCGTACGCGCGATCCCGGAGTGGGCATGGGAATCGAGTTTACGGGCATGACCGAAGACCTGAAGCAGCGCTTTCAGGCGCATCTTGACACGCTTGACCCGTCCAGCGTGTTGGGTACGAATTCCAAAGATGGTTCCAAAGACGGCCAGTAAGCCTACGCCGCGGTGAACCGCAAATCCCTCGTGTAGAATCTGCAACCATCATCAGTTCCAGCCATCGAATCACAGGAAGAAGAAGGCGAACCCCTCGCGCATGAAGATCGGCATCACGTGTTATCCGACGTACGGCGGCAGCGGCGTGGTAGCGACGGAACTCGGTTTGGAACTGGCGCAGCGCGATCACGAGATCCATTTCATTTCTTATGCGCAGCCGATCCGATTGCGCGGTGCTGAACCCAACATCCACTATCACGAGGTGGAGGTCTCGCGCTATCCGCTTTTCGACTATCCGCCGTACGACCTGGCGTTGGCGACGCGCATGGCGGAGGTGGCGCAGCTCTACGATCTCGACCTGCTGCACGTGCATTACGCCATTCCCCATTCTGTGAGTGCGATGCTGGCGCGGCAAATGTTGGCCGAGGGCGCACGCAAAAAGCGTTTGCCGTTTGTGACCACCCTGCACGGAACCGACATCACGCTGGTTGGCTTGGACCGCTCGTACTTGCCCATCACCCGCTATTCCATCGAACAGAGTGATGGCGTGACCGCCATCTCAAACTATCTGCGCGACCGTACCCAGCGCGTGTTCGATGTGAAGAACAAGATCGAGGTCATCTACAACTCGGTGAACTGCGACGTGTACGCACCCAATCCGAAGATGGCGGAAATCATGCGGGCCGAGTATGCCCCGAACGGACAGCGGGTTCTGGTACACCTTTCAAATTTCCGGCCGGTAAAGCGTTTGACCGATGTGATTGAGATTTTCGACCGCGTGCACAAACAAATGCCCGCGCGGCTGCTACTCATCGGCGACGGGCCGGATCGCTCCGTAGCGGAATGGCTGGCTGTGCAAAAAGGCATTCACGACGACGTCCTTTTCCTGGGCAAGCAGGACCAGATTTATGACAAGCTGACGATTGCTGACATCATGCTGCTGCCGAGCGAATTAGAGTCGTTCGGGTTGGCGGCGCTCGAGGCGATGGCGTGCGAGGTGGTTCCCATTGCCACACGCGCCGGAGGCCTGCCAGAGGTCGTGGATAGCGGAAGAACGGGATATCTCGCCGAAGTCGGCGACGTGGAAACCATGTCGCGCTACGCGATCGAGCTGTTGCGGGATGAAAAGCGGCTCACTGAAATGCGTAAGGCAGCCCGCGCCGCCGCCATGGAACGCTTCTGCTCCACAAAGATTGTGAAGCAATATGAGGACTTCTACCGGCGCGTGCTGGAGCGCTCGGCGTAGAATCCTTCGGGCACAGCGCTGTCCGATTCCAGCAGCGGCAGCCGAATACGAATCAGAGTTCCCTTCCCTTCGTGGCTGTCGATGGTCATGCGCGCAGTATCTCCGTAGAGCACGTGCAGGCGTTCGGAGATATTGGCCATGCCGATGCCCATGCCGGTCCAGCTGCTGCTACCTTCCAGCTGCGATCCGCCCATCCCGACGCCATCGTCTTCTACTTCGATGACTAGACGGGTGTCCGTAACGCGGCTGCGCAGGTAGATGCTGCCGCCCTCCACCTTGGGCGAGAGCCCGTGCTTGATGGAGTTTTCCACGAGCGGCTGCAGCAGCATGCTGGGAACCATCACGTCGAGCGACCTGGGATCAAGTTCCTTCACCACGCGCAGTTTGTCGCGACCAAATCGGACGACCTCGATATCGAGATAGTTATCGATAAATTCGAATTCCTCGCGCAGAGGAGCAAACGCCTCGGTGCTGTTCAACAGGCGACGCAGAATGGTTGCCAGTTTAAAGATGACATCGCGGGCCATGTCTGGATCGAAGCGCACCAGCGAGGAAATCGAATTCAAGGTGTTGAACAGGAAATGGGGATTGATCTGGTTCTGCAGCGCCTCCATGCGGGCATGCAAGAGAAGCCGCTCTTGCTCTTCCAGCTTGATCTGGATGCGGACGCTGTTGAAGACCTTGATCTCAATGCCAACCGCGGCTACGGTAGCGGCGTAGATGGCCGCCCAGACCCAGAAGCTGTTGGGACTCTCAATACTGAAAATGGAATGGGGCAAGTACCGCGCTAGTTCGGTCTCTACAAAACGCAAGGCAACGACCGTGGTAAAGAACATCACCTGCCAATCGAACAATCGCGGGCGCGGTAAATTCCGCCGGATCAGGCGAAAGATGCTCTGATCGATGAAGGGCGAGAAGGACCAGATGTCATCTTTGTCGGCGGCCATCGTGCGGAGTTGTCCGGCGAGAAAGCCGCACAGCACCAGGAAAGGAATAGCCGCCCATTCGCCGTGGAGCAGCGCGGGCAGGCCCATCAATGCTCCGCCCAGAGATCCCGCCCAGCGGCCGGCCATGACTCCCAGAATCAGAGCAGTTTCGAAACTGATATCGCTGGCGGCAAAACTGGTTTGCGAAATGCGGATCCAGACTCCGGCCATGATGGGCAGAGCGAACCACAGCACCAGATAGACTTTCTGCCTGAAGCTACGCTCTTCCCGGAAGAGCAGTTTCTTGAATTCCTTTGAGCGCACCAGGCTACTGGAAATGGCGGCGGCCACGCCCAACTTGACCAGCAGATTGATAAAAATGAGGCGTGGTTCCATGAGTCTGGGATCGCTGCCGGTTGCAACTTCGTCGCGAAAAACTGCGATCAAGGAGACTTTAGCACGAAGGCGGGGATCAGTATCCTTTGTGCTTGTCGACCACGTATAGAAGCGGTTCCCCGCCGCGGTAACGGCGCAGGTTCTCGGAAAAGAGCTGGTAGTGGCGCTGCCAAAGCTTCTCGGTCAATCCTGCGGTGTGAGGAGTGATGAGCAGGTTGTCGACAGCCCAAAGCGGAGAATCCGCCGGCAGCGGCTCGCGGTCGAACACATCCAGCGCGGCGCCCGCTATACGATGATTACGCAACGCGTCAACCAGAGCCGGCACGTCCACCTGCGGACCACGACCTACGTTGATCAGGCAGGCCGGCGCTTTCATCTGGGCGAGACTGGCAGCATTGATGATGCCCTGGGTGGCGGGAGTCAGCGGCGCGGCCAGTATCACGTAATCCGCTTGTTTCAGCATTTCATGCAGGCCGGTGATGGGAAAGATCTGTTCAACTCCCTCCGGAGTTTCCTTGCGCAGGTGTTCGCGGACGGCGAGAACTCGCATACCCAGTGACGATGCCATTTGCGCGACTCGACTTCCGATGCTTCCGATGCCGATGAGGCCGATAGTCGCGCCCGCAACTTCTTGCGGGCGCGGCCCCTCGTTCCAGATCGCTTCCTGCCCCCACACGCGTTTCTGCTGCAGCAAGACGGATTGAGGAATCTTCTTCGCCAAAGCGAAGATCAGAGCGATGACGTGCTCGGCGACCACCGGCCCATGCACTTCGCGGGAGTTTGTGACTACGACCGGGCTGTTGATGAGTTCGGGAAACAGCAACTGGTGGACTGCTGCTGTGGGAGCATGAATCCAATGGAGGTTGCGAGCGACGGAGAACTGCTCCGGCCGCAGGGAGATTGTGAACACGACCTCGGCTTCGCGCAGTTCCGGCTCAATTCCTTCATAGCTGTTGTGATGGGAAACTTCGATGTCGTGGAATTCTTCGCGGAGACGTTCTGCGAACCAGGGTGGAAGCCGCCAGAGATCGAAGCGGTGGTGGACCACCATGAGCACTTTCATCGTTCGTAGCAGGTGCAGGGATCCTTCGCTTCGCTCAGGATGACAATCGTAAGTTTCACCCGAAGGCTAATTCCTTGGCGCGTTGTGCGGCTTTTACTACGGCCTTGATCAGCGTGACGCGGAGTTTGCCTTCTTCCAGTTCCATGATGGCATCGATGGTGCACCCGGCGGGAGTAGTCACCGCGTCTTTCAGTAACGCCGGGTGATCCCCGGTCTCAAGCACTACGCGTGACGCGCCCAGCGCGGTTTGAGCGGCAAGCAGAGTCGCGGTGTCGCGCGGCAGTCCCACTTTCACTCCGGCCTCGGCTAGCGATTCCAGGATGATGTAGATATAGGCGGGGCCGCTGGCAGAAAGTGCAGTGACGGCGTCCATGTGCTTTTCGTCAAGGACTACCGTGCGTCCGACGACGTCAAAGATGTGCGTAGTCGCGGCAACGTGATCGGCAGTGGCGTACTTGCCTTTGCAGATCGCGGTCATTCCTGCGCCCAGCAAACAGGGTGTGTTGGGCATGGCGCGTACCACTGGAACATTGGCCGAAAGATTCTTCTCGATCATCGCCGTGGGCACGGAGGCAGCCACTGAGATGATCAGTTGCTTAGGACCGATATCGCCGCTGATCTCGCGCACCACTTCTTCCACAACCTGCGGCTTCACTCCAATGACGATGATGTCGGCGCCTTTCGCAGCTTCGGCATTGTCGGTGCCCACTCTCACCTTCAGCTTGGTGGCCAGAGCTTTAGCACGTTCCGGATGGGCCACGGTGGCAAATGTAGACTTCGGCGACAGCAGCCCGTTTTTGAGCAGCGCCTGCAAAATGATGCCGCCCATCTTGCCAGCTCCCAAAAATGCGACTTTCTTGCCCCTTAGCTTATTGAACATTCGGGTTCCTTAGAAAACCTTTCACGACTACCGTACTGCTGCCGGGCGGTGCTTCTCCATGAAGTTCCATGCGGTCGATACAACGTTTTCCAGATCGCGCTCCGCCTTCCAGTGCAGCAACGCCTGCGCCTTCGCGGGGTTGGCCACCAGTGCGGGTGGATCACCGGCACGTCGGGGAACAACCTTCCGAGGCACTTTTTTGCCTGTAGCCTTCTCGACTGCAGAGATGACTTGCTGCACCGAAGCGCCCACACCAGTGCCGACATTCACGGCCATGCTCTCCTTGCCGGCAGCCAAATGATCCAGTGCGCGCACGTGAGCGCTGGCCAAGTCGTTAACATGGATGTAATCGCGAACGCAGGTGCCGTCGGGCGTGGGGTAATCGGATCCGAAGACATGCAACTCGGGCCCCATGCCGGCCGCGGCACGTAATGCGAGCGGGATCAGATGAGTCTCGGGATCGTGCAGTTCGCCGATTTCCCCGCTGTCATCCGCGCCGGCGGCGTTGAAATACCGCAAGCTCGCAAACCGAAATTCGTAGGCACGGTCGTAGGCCTCGAGCGCCTGTTCAAAGAAAAGCTTGGAGACACCGTAAGGATTCACGGGCTGGCGGGGAGTGTTCTCTTCGATGGGAACCTTGGCGGGCTCGCCATAAACAGCGCAGGTGGACGAGAAAATGATCTTTTTGACGCCGGCGTCCAAGGCAGCATTCAACAGCGAGAGACCGCCTTCCACATTGTTGTGGAAATACTTTCGGGGATTCGTGACGGACTCGCCGACATAGGCGCGAGCGGCGAAATGCATGATGGCGTCGGTACGAGGCAGCACTTTGGCAAGGGCACTGGCATCGAGCACATCACCCTTCACCAGCTCGAAACCGGAGGCGAGCGAATCATAGCCCGTGCTGAGATTGTCGAAGATGATGACATCGTGGCCGGCGCGCCGGAGAGCCCGGGCGGTATGACTGCCGATGTATCCGGCACCACCGATTACGAGAATGGTCACGGTACTTCCTTTCCGAAGTTGTGCGCTGAAGAGTCCGCCACAAACAGGTGAGTCAATCATTTTACACAGATCGTGGTTCAGACGGGCGCCGCGGCGGTTGCCTGGCACTCGCGACACGGAGCACGTCGACTGAAGGGCCGTCAACATCCCCACCCTGTCGCACAAGACGCGACAAGGGTGGGGCACCCCTTCGTGTAGGATCAGTTTCCATGATCGGTTTATGTGGAGGCTTTGTATGGCTGAAGAGTTGGCGGACAAGAGCTGTGCGCCTTGCCGGGGTGGCGTTCCGGCGCTGAAGGGTGAGGAACTGAGAAAGCTCCACAACAGCATTCCGGAATGGCATGTTGTGGACGAACATCATCTGCAGCGGGAGTTCCGCTTTCCGGATTTCAAGCAAGCGCTGGATTTCGTGAATCGGGTTGGCGCTATCGCGGAAGCGGAAGGCCATCACCCCGACATTCTGCTGGGCTGGGGAAAAGCCGGCATCACCGTGTGGACGCACAAGGTCGATGGATTGACAGAAAGCGATTTTATTCTGGCGGCAAAAATTGACCGGCTGAAGGTGTAGCCAACTTCCCGGGAGCTCTGGCCAGGCGCAGCGCCAGCATGAGGATTGCTGCCGGCACGAGCATCAGAAAGCCTGTACCGGTTGCAACCGCTCGGGCTGAGATTCCAGCATCCAGGAAGCGTCCACAAACGTAAGCGGTGACCGCGAAACTCAAGCTGCCCAGGCCGAGATCCGCCGAGAAAACGCGGCCGCGAAAACGGTCTTCTGCGTGGAGTTGGAGTAACGTGGTCGAGAAGACCCACACCGTCGAACCTCCGGCATGCGCGAGCATGGCGCACGCGGCAGCCATCCAGATGTTTCTGCTGAACCCGAGCGCCACGTACCCCACAGCGACAGTAAGGTAGCCGATCACAATGCCCAGACCCAGGCGGCGATCGCTTTGTCCTGCCCAGCGGGCTGCAATGAGAGGCCCGACCATCGCGCCAAGGCCTCTACCGCCCAAAAGGACGCTCATACCCAGCATGGCGCCGCCCGCGGCATCCATGCCTCGGCCGTGGAAGGCGAATTCTCCGGCGCCCATCACCGCGAAGATCACCCAACTCGGGCCAACCATGAGTTCTCCGGCCTTGGCAAATACCGCTGGTAAGAGAGTGCGATGACGGCCGATGTAGCGGATACCCTCGAGAATCGGAGAAAAATCCACTAGATCGCGGGCGCGCAAACGTGCAGAAGCTTCGGCGTGCGGCTCGGCAAAGCGCATTCCGGTGATGAGCACGGCAGAGGTCAAGAATGAGAGAGCGTTCAGGATAAACACCACGTCCCTGCCAAGGAATGCGGCTACGACTCCACCCACGGAAGCGCCTATAAGAAGGTTCACAGACCACGTGGCCGAGGACAGCGTATTCGCAACCAATACGTCCGTACTCTTAGCAATATTGGGGATAACGGAGCTGCGAGCGGGCTCGAAAAAGGCCGCCATGGTCGTCTCCGCCAGAAGGAGCGGGTAAACGAGCCACACAGTCGAAGCGGACCGCACAAAGAGCATCGCGAGAACCACAACGAATCGCACCAGGTCGGCGGCAATCATGACGTGCTTGCGCTTAAGCCGATCGTTTATTACGCCCGCGGTCGGACCGACCAACGTCTGAGGCAAGACTTGGAGCACCAAAGCAAGGGCCACGGAACTCGCGTGGCCAGTCAACTGCAGCAGCAAGGTATAAATCGAAAGAGTGTAGAACCAGTCTCCAATCTCGCTGACGATCTGGGCCAGCCAGAGACGGCGGAAATTGCGATTGCCACCGACCAGCCGCATGTAGGACGCGACTGAGATTGAAGTGCCGCCACGCTCTGGCTGCGGGTCCATAGGGAAAGCTAGGCTAATATCCTTGCGGCACGGCTGCAAATGCCTGCTCTAGAGCGTTCGGGCGTTTTTGCTGCTGATTCAGTTCCCGATACCTTTAGGAGACTCTCGCATAGACGATCAGGGCAGAGAGCTGGGCTAGGACTTCAACTTTTGCCTCAGATCGTCGGCGATCTGCTTACCGTGGAACCGGCCATTTTCGATAAAGATTTCATTGGTGCGTGATCCAGCCACGATGACGCCGGCGACGTAGATTCCCTTGACATTACTCTCGAGCGACACAGGATCACAGACGGGACGGCACTGCTGCTCTGACAACTCAATCCCCATGCTGCGCAGAAAATCATAATCAGGGTGATAGCCGATCAGGGCCAGCACGAAGTCATTCTTCAGCCGCAGCGGCCCGGACGCTGTATTGAGCACGACGTGGTCGATGCCGATCTCCTGCACGGTGCTGTTAAAGTAAGCTTCGATTTCTCCCGCCTTGATGCGGTTCTCCAAATCAGGTCTTATCCAATATTTCACATGATGATGGAGCTGTGACTCCCGATGGACGAGTGTGACGCGGGCTCCATGGCGCCATAAATCCAGGGCGGCGATCGCGGCCGAGTTCTTGCCTCCGATGACCAGGACGTCATTGTCGTAATACGGGTGAGGCTCGCCGTAATAATGAGACACTTTTGGCAAATCCTCACCAGGGATATTGAGCTGATTTGCCAGATCGTAATAGCCGGTGGAGACGATCACTTTTTTTGCGCCGTAATCGTGCGGACGGCCGGCGCGGTCGCTGGCGCTTATCACGAACATCCCGTCTTCGCCCATCACGGTCTTGACCCACTCATACTGGCGCACGTCCAGTTGGTAGTGCTCGGAAACCTTGCGATAGTACTCCAGCGCTTCCTCACGCGTGGGCTTCTGCTGGGCGGTGGTGAATGGGATGTCGCCGATTTCGAGCAGTTCCGGCGTAGTGAAGAACACCATGCCCTTGGGGTAGTGATACAGAGAGTTGACCAGGCATCCTTTGTCTAGGACGACGACTTTCAAGCCGATCTTTTGCGCTTCGATGGCACACGCGAGCCCGGTCGGACCGGCGCCAATCACCAGAACGTCGGTGCGCATCTCGGGACGAGGCCCCGCCTTGGGCTGAGTCTCGGTCTCGAATTCCAGGGCGGCAAAGAAGTCAGGCATGGGATGTCAGGCAGGGTCGGACCGAGGCGACGGGGATTCGAGCACAACCCGGAAACGGTAGATTCTAGCATGCGCACACCGAGCGAGCCGCAGATGAAGAAGGAGCGTTCGCAACAGTCATCGAGCGGAAAACAGATGCGGCAGCCGCTATAATCTTCGGTTGCATTCATTCTCTCCGCCGCCCAGGAGCACGTCATGCCTACTCTTACCCAACCCGCCAGCAAAATGCGCATTGAATCCGACAGCATGGGAAAGATTGAAGTCCCGTCGAATGTCTATTGGGGAGCGCAGACCCAGCGTTCGCTGCTGCACTTCAACATCGGGCGTGACACTATGCCGCCGGAGTTGATTCGCGCCTTTGGCACCCTCAAAAAGGCATGCGCGCTGGTGAATCAGGATCTGGGAAAGCTCCCCGCGGATAAGGCGAAGTTGATCGTCCAGGCCGCCGACGAAGTAATTGCGGGAAAACTGAAGGACCAGTTTCCATTGCGCGTCTGGCAAACCGGAAGCGGGACGCAGACCAACATGAACGTGAACGAGGTCATCTCGAACCGCGCCATTGAAATTGCCGGTGGCGAGATGGGATCGAAGCAGCCAATCCATCCCAACGATCACGTGAATATGTCGCAATCCTCGAATGACACCTTCCCGGCGGCGATGCACATCGCAGCCGCGGAGCGCGTGGAGAACGCACTGATTCCTGCGATCAAGACCGTGCGGGATGCGATTGCCGCCAAAGCGAAAGAGTTCGAGAATGTGGTGAAGATCGGCCGCACCCACCTGCAGGATGCGGTGCCTCTTACGGTCGGCCAGGAGTTCGGCGGCTGGGCCAGCCTGCTTGAACGGGACATCAAGCGACTGGAGCAGGTGCTCGACGGGCTCTACGATCTGGCGATCGGCGGCACGGCCGTAGGCACAGGCCTGAACACGCATCCGGAATTCGCCGAGCGCGCCGCGAAGAAGATCGCGCAACTCACCGGCCTTCCCTTCCGCTCGCATCCCAATAAGTTTGCCGCGCTGTCGGCGCACGACGAGATCGTATTCGCCCAGGGGGCTATGGAGACGCTGGCCGCGTCGTTCATGAAAATTTCCAATGACATTCGATGGCTGGCTTCCGGGCCGCGCTGCGGTTTGGGAGAGCTTTCGATTCCTGAAAACGAGCCGGGATCGTCAATCATGCCGGGCAAAGTAAATCCGACGCAGTGCGAGGCGATGACGATGGTGTGCGCCCAGGTGCATGGGGCAACCGCGGCAGTGGGTTTCGCAGGCTCGCAGGGCAATTTCGAGCTCAATGTTTTCAAGCCCGTCATCATTTACAACTTCCTGCACTCGGTCACGCTGATCACCGACGCTTGCCACGGTTATGTCGAGTACATGGTCAAAGGCATCGAAGTGGATCGCGCGAAAGTGGATTGGTACGTGAAGAACTCCCTGATGCTGGTGACTGCGCTGGCTCCGAAGGTTGGATATGACAAGGCGGCGCAGATCGCACACACCGCCCACGTGGATCACTCCAGCTTGCGCGAAGCCGCGCTGAAGCTGGGATATCTGACAGGAGAAGAATTCGATCAGTTAGTAAAGCCGGAGAAGATGACCAGGCCGTGACCAGCTTGTGTAGGCGCGGACGCCTCGTCCGCCCCCGCTCGCGAAGCGAGCGTGCAGTAGCCTGATTCAGTACTCATTTTTCACTGCTAAGTTCAGTACCAGCTTCTGGTTCGAAAGCCTGAGATCGCGGCTCGCGCACCTTCTTCGCCGTCGTGATCACAACGACGCTTACCAGTACCAACAGAGTGCCCAGGACCGTTCGCGGGCCCAGGGGTTCGCCTCCGAAAAAATATCCAACCAGGACGGCGACTACCGGATTCACATACGCGTAGGTCCCGACCTTGGTCGGGGATTCGTGATGGATCAACCACACGTACGCCGTAAAGCCGATAATGGATCCGGCTACGATCAGGTACGCGAGAGCAAGCCATGCCTTGGGTGAAACTGCCTGCAGCTTGAAGCCGCGAAATTCCCCGAGCATCGATGCAGTCAGAGTAAGCAACACTCCGCCAGCCAGCATCTGCGCTCCGGAACTCATCGCCTTCGCTGCCGGCAAAGGTAGCTTGCGGGTCAACGCCGAGGCCCATGACCAACTGATCGATGCCACAATCAGCGCGCACGCGCCGAGCGTGTCCATGGGAGTATCCCCAAAAGTCACAGAGTGACTCACCAGCACCATGACCCCGGCAACACCCACCAGGAGCGCCGTGGCGAGGCGTCCAGTAAGCCGCTGCGTTTTCATGATGAGGATTTCGGAAAGCGTCATGAACACCGGAATCATAGCCATCATGACGGCGGCGATTCCCGAGGGGACGCGCTTCTCAGCCCAAAACAACAGGCCGTAGTCGAAGACAAAAATCAGCACCGCAAGCAAGGTTGCGCTGCCCCATTCGCGGCCGCTTGGCGATGGAGTGCCTTTGGCGCGCATCCAGAAATACAAAACAATTCCGGCAACCAGGAATCTGATACCCGCCAGCAGAAATGGCGGGACCTCGCGCACGCCGACGCGAATCGCCAGGAATGTCGATCCCCAGACGAAGTAGATGATGGCGAACGCCAGCAGAATCTTCCAAGTACGCGGAGCGCTCGGCTTGGCTTCTCGGTTCAGCATGTTCATCATCAGGATCGCCGGACCCATCTGTCCGCGTGCGCTCCAGAGATCCTTCGCTTCGCTCAGGATGACAAAGTATCTGGGATGACACACACTCTGGCGATCACAAACTAATCTGCGGATTACAAACTATCTGGGGACGACAAACAATCACTCTCTGAGTGTTCTGGCTCTGAGTGTCAGCGTGAGGAACAATCAGGAGTGATTAGATCACCGGTCTTGGCTGGCGATGCGGATTTCGCGAATAAAAAGAATTTATGAAGGTATACGCGAGGTCAATGCAGACGAGCGCGTTTACTTCTTCAGCAGGCTAGTGTGGCTGGCGACGCATTGCCATTTGCCCAGGTCGAAGACCCAGGTATCGGTGAAGCGGCCGACGTGGTCGTAAGGCTTGCCTTTATAGGACCCTTGCGTGTGATAGATGCCGGTGATCACCGCGGTATCGCCGAAGAAGTTCATCTTCATGTCGGAGATATGCGCCAGCGCGGGCTTGAACAGAGGATCCTTGATGTCTGCCAGAAATCGCTGCTTGTCGCTGAGTTCGCCGTCCCACTCGGTGTTGATGAAGCGACTGGAGACCAACGCGTCGAGGGCTGAGGAATCGCGATGCACCTGAGCCTCGTTCCAGAGATGTTCCAGCACCAATAATTTGCTTTCTCGTGGATCGGCCTGCTGAGCCGCCAACGAGCCTGAAATGAGCGTTAAAAGGAAACAGCAGCAGAGCGTGCGGATCATAAATCACACTTCCCCCGAGGCCCAGTTTCGGGAAGATTGTGGAAAACATAGCAGGCCGTGGAACAACGCATCACTCAAAAAACACGGTGGAGCGTTACGAACGTCACAGATGCCGGACCTAAAAATCGGGTCTCGGACGTTCGACAGCGGAGGTCCGAAGTTGAAGTCCGGGCCTAAAACGCCCAGCGCAGAAGCGTTGCACCGACTGTAAAGCCGGCGCCTACCGAGGCGAGCAACACTAGGCTTCCCTTCTTCAGCTTGCCCTCGGCAATCGCGGTATTCATGGCCAGTGGGATCGTCGCCGCGGTAGTGTTGCCGTAGCGATCGATGTTCACGATCACACTGCCGTTACGCAATCCCAGGCGCTCCGCGGTGGCGTTGATGATGCGCAGATTGGCTTGATGCGGAATAAAGACGTCGATATCGGAGCCGGTGAGGCCGTTGCGTTCCAGCAATTTCAGGCACAGCTCGGCTTGCTTGCGCACAGCAAACTTGAAAACCTGCTGGCCATCCTGATGCACGTAGTGCATCTTTTTAGCGAGCGTGTCTTTACTGCTGGGGTGCAGACTGCCACCGCCGGGCATGTAGAGGAACTGGCCCCCAGATCCGTCGACCTCGTGCACGAAGTCGATGAACCCCTCCGAGTCATTTTCCGCAGGCTCGAGAATGGCTGCACCCGCGCCGTCGCCAAAGATGACGCAGGTGGCGCGATCGGTGTAGTCGATGATGGAAGACATCACGTCGGAACCGATGGCCAGGACTCGCTTATGTGCGCCGCTGGCAATGAACTGCGCGCCCACCTGCAACGAATAGACGAAAGCGGAACAGGCCGCCGAGAGATCGAATCCCCACGCCCCTTTCGCGCCCAACTTGTTCTGCACAATGCAGGCGGTGGAGGGAAAGAACATGTCAGGGGTAACCGTGCCCAGTACGATGAGATCGAGGTCAGTCGGGCTGAGTCCGCGCTGCTGCAAAGCTTTTCGCGAGGCCTGGACCGCGAGATCACTGGTGGCTACGCCGGGATCGACTACGTGACGCTCCCGAATGCCGACGCGGGACATGATCCATTCGTTGCTGGTGTCGACCATGCGTTCGAGGTCGGCATTGGTGAGAAGGCGAGGGGGCACATAGGTTCCCAAAGCGCTAATCTTGGCGCGAAGTGGTTTGTTCAATTGAATCCCCTGGGAATGAATATCAATATTTTGAAGGATGACGGACGATATTGTCTAACCGCAGGCCTCGGAACTGTTCTCTGAGTTAAAAGGCCCAGCGCATTAACGAAGCGCCCGAGGTGAATCCTGCGCCCACGGCCGCAATCAACAGCAGATCGCCCTTCTTCAGTTTCTTTTCCTCGATGGCGGTCTGCATAGCGATCGGGATTGTGCCGGCTGTGGTGTTCCCGAAACGATCGATGTTGATGACTACTTTCTCCAGTGGCATGCCAAGGCGGTCGGCCGTGGCGGTGATGATGCGCTTGTTTGCCTGATGGGCGATGAAGCAATCCACATCTTTTCCGCTCAGATTGTTCTTCTCGAGTATGCGCTCGGTCATCTCGGCCATCTTTTTCACTGCATACTTGAACACTTGCTGCCCGTCCTGATGGATGTAGTGCATCTTGTGATCCACGGTTTCGTGGGAGGCGGGATTCAGACTCCCTCCGCCCGGCATGTAGAGAAACTTTCCCCCTCCGCCTTCTATTTGTGCGACATGATCGATGACTCCCTCGCCGTCTCCTGAGGGCTCCAGTAAAACTGCGCCGGCGCCATCGCCAAAAATGATACAGACGGCGCGATCGGTGTAGTCAGTCATGGCTGAATTTTTGTCCGACCCAATGACCAGCACTTTCTTGT
>Ga0207702_10003040_pt1 | contig 15590 bp, 12 predicted proteins | sample KBSCornC62_FD_184302 | JGI IMG/M metagenome (GOLD analysis project Ga0207702, IMG submission 184302) | Corn rhizosphere microbial communities from Kellogg Biological Station, Michigan, USA - KBS Corn C6-2 (SPAdes) (version 2) | ecosystem: Host-associated > Plants > Roots > Rhizosphere > Soil ...
CCGAGGCTTCCTCGAGGATCACCGGAACCGAGTCTTTCTTGTTCAGTTCTACACGGGTGATGGAATTCTGATCGAGTTTCAGAATCGACGGCGGGACTTCGGAAGCGGACTTGCTTGTGTCTTCCGAGGGTTTGCGGTGCTGCGACCAGTACCACAGGCCGCCCAGGATGATCAGAACAGCGGTTGCGACGTAAAGGCCTCGAGTCTGCATCGGTCGAACGGAATTCGGTAGCACTAACGAATCTGTGTTGTAGGTTTCTTTCGCCCTTTCAGGGCTGACTTCCATTCCACTTTTCCCGCGGCTTACGCCGCGGGCTGTATTCTTGCGCCGCTATGCGGCTGCGAATTGTGCTTCGTTCTGTTTACTTGTGCTTCAGCGGCTTGTGCTTCAGCGGCCATCCAGAGCCGCATAGGTAAAACGCGAAAGCTGTGTACCTGTGAAGCCGACTATCTGCGCTTCCACCAAACGGCAATGCCCGCCACCACGACGATCAGCGGCAACACGAATTGGCTCGTGGCGCGCACCAGGTTCATTTGTGCCTTGGTCATGGTGATGCGGCGATCGTCTTCCGGCTTGGGGCGAATCGAAATCAAGTCTTCGTCCGACGAAAGCCAGTTCACCGCGTTCAGCGCGAGATCATTGTTGCCGTTGAAATTGATGAAGCGGTTTGCGGCCCAACCGGAGCTCCCGATCACCACGAAGCGTCCCTGCGAATTCTGTTTACCGGTGTTGTAGGTGCCGGCGGCTGCTATCGCCAGCGGCCCTTTCTTGTTTTTCGGGTCACGTGCATCGACGGCTGGCGAAGTCAGGTTCATGGTGGCAAAACTGTTCCCCGACGAATCGAACAACTTCTCCACCGTGGTCTTATCGGTGTTCTTGATCTCGAGCGAGCGTGAGAGCGGGAACCCGGTAGTTTCGCCTTTCATTTCGCTGACGATGGGCTGATTTCCGTAGCTAGCCACCAGTGCAACTTGCGGACCGAGCCCAACCAATTGGCCGATTGGATTCAAGTCGAGGATAAGATCCTTGTCGAGGGTCACGCCCCAACTTTGCAGCAGGTTGGTGAGCGTGTCGTTGTCGGCAATTTCGGCGCGGCCGAGTTTCAGCGGCGGATCGATCATGAAGAACGCGCGTCCGCCGTTCTCGACATAGTTCTTGATGGCGTCCACTGCAGGCTGCTCGTAGTTGCGCGTTGGGCCGGCAACGACCAGGGTCGTGCAGTCAGCGGGAATTTCAGTCTTCTGCAGGAGATCAATCGATTTGGCCTCGTAACCATCTTTCGCCAGCAGGTCTTTAAACCGCGACATGCCTTCGCGGTCGGAGTCGCCGATCTGGTGTTCCCCACTGCCAGTCACAAAGCAAACCGTGCGGGTGTTGCTTTTCAAGTCACGTATAAAGGCTCCGGTGATCCCTTCTTCCGTCATGCTCTTGGCTTCTTCTTTTTTCGCACCAACCTGGACAAGAGCGGTCCCGTAATTCTTGATCCCCGCCTCCCGGGCTTCTTCGGGATTCTTGTCGGGATCGACATACTTCACGTGAAGCTTGGGAGACAGGTTTGCGTATTCATCGAGCAGGTCTTTCCCGTCGCGAAAGTGACCGGCCTGATTGAAATAGGTGATGGTGGCGTCTTGCTTCAGGCCTTTTACAATCTTGGCCGTCTGTTCGGAGAGGCTGTAGCGCTTGTTAGCAGTCGCGTCGTAAGACTTGTTGTAACGATCCGCGAGCACGTTCGCGATCACCACAACTGCGATCACGACCAGGATGTATGTCGTCGCGTAGGCCGCGTATTTCGTCTGTCTCGCTTTCAGCCACTGGCTCGCCATTTACGACCTCCACCTCAGCGATTCCATCGAGCGAGCCGTAAGAAAGAGGCCAAAGAAGATCACAGCCGCGTAAAACACTCCGTCTTTCAACGCGATCACGCCACGTCCAAAGGATTCAAAGTGCGTAACAACGGAAAAATAAGAGACTACGCGCGCCCAGTTTGAGGTCTCGTAGTCCACCCAACCCACAACCCACAGCAGAATGCAGATACCAAAAGTCACTGCGCCGGCGATGATTTGATTCTTTGTCAATGTCGAGATGAAAGTGCCAATCGCCAGGAGTGCGCCGGCTTGAAGCAGCAGTCCGAGGTAGCCGACCAGCAACGGCTTCCAGTCAGGATTACCGTATCTGAAGAGAAATGCGAAATTCACCGCGGTAAACAACAGCAAGCAAGCGTACAGAATCAGCGACGCCAGCCATTTTCCAATGATCACTTCAACATCCCGCACTGGCGAGGTGGCGAGTAACTCGATCGTTCCTGATCGCTTTTCTTCCGCGAACAGGCGCATGGTGATCATGGGGATGAAGAACAGCCCGACCACCGCAACGTTGGAGAGCAGCGGCCGAATGATCTGCTCGTTGAGATTCATGGGATAGGCCTGACCGCGCATCTGCATTTCCATGCCCGCCATCACGAAATAGCCAAGCGCGTTCCAGAAAAAGAACCCAAAGATCACGCCGAACATGATCAGCAGGATGTACGCGATTGGTGAAACAAAGTAGCTTCGCAACTCCTTCCGGCAAATGATGAATGTGTTTCTCATGCTTGCACCCCCGCGACGGCCTCTTCCACAGGCTCTTCCCTTCCGGTGAGTTGTAGGAAGATTTCTTCCAGGCTCATGGACGTCGGACGCAGTTCATTCAGGTCCCAACCGGACTCGACCACGGCGCGAGCCAGATCGCCGCGAACCAGGCTTCCCTTCTGGCTTTCGACTTCGAACACGGCGCGGCTGTCGACTTGCTGCGTCAAGGAGACCCGGCTGACGCCTGCAACCCTTTGCAGCTTTTCTTGCACGGACGAAGGTTCGAGGCTGCCACTGCGCCCAGCTACTTCGAGTAGCACAGATTCGGCGCCTCTTGCCCGCGCTTGCAAATTTCGCACCGAGTCAGTGGCCACGAGCTTGCCTTGATTGATGATGATCACCTGCTCGCAAGTCTGCTCGACCTCGGGAAGAATGTGCGTGCTCAAAATAATAGTGTGGTCTCCCGCCAGGCTTTTGATCAGGTCGCGGGTTTCGTTGATCTGCTTGGGATCAAGTCCAGCGGTAGGCTCGTCGAGAATCAGGACATCCGGGTTGTGAATGACCGCTTGTGCCAGACCGACACGTTGCCGATATCCCTTCGAAAGCTTGCCCAGCAACTTGTGCTTTACGTCCGCGACGGCGCAACGCTCGCAAACATAATCGACTCGCTTCGCCAGCTCGGCGCCGGAAAGCCCTTTGAGTTTCCCCACGAAATTCAGATACTCGGCGGTTGACATCTCGGGATAGATGGGCGGCGTCTCCGGCAAGTAGCCAATGTGCTTTTTTACCTCGAGCGGCTTGTCGAGAACGTCGATGCCCGCCACCGTAGCGGTGCCTGCGGTAGGCGGTAGAAAGCAGGTGAGCATGCGCATGGTCGTGGTCTTGCCAGCGCCATTAGGCCCGAGAAAGCCGACTATGTGCCCTTTGTCCACCTGGAACGAGATGTGATCAACCGCGGTGGTCCGAGCGTATCGCTTGGTAAGTTCTTTAACAGTGATCATCGGTGTTGTTGCTACAACGGCTAGGCAGCCGTCGTGCCGATCCGCACTGTAGAAGTGCGGGGCTGAAACACATCATAAAAACGACGGCTTGCGATGTCAAAGTCGAAAATATGACGGCCGCATAGAGCCCAGAGTGTACTAACCGCCCACCATGACTTCGGAGCACCCGATAAGTACGATGCGCTGAAGTTATTTTTGGTGAACCGCGCGTTTTGAAACAAAAAAGAAACAAACGGGTGGGGGCCCGTCGTTTCCTAAGAGATTCCGCGCCTACCTAAGTTTGACGATGGTGGTTTGGACACCGTAAATGCTCTGCGCCCCGCCTGTCGTGTTATTCGTGAGAAACGCAACGCTGAGGCTGTACTTCCCTAGCGGACAAGTCTGAACCTGTCCCGAGGGCATGACGCAGCTGCTCGTGTCCCAGTTGAATGCGTACTGGCGACTGCCGTCCACGTTGAACAGCGGCGTGATAGGGCCGGCACTTCCATGAGCTCCCGGCATGATGGGAACGAAGACTGGATTTCCGTTCGCATCCTCAATCAATGCAATCGACAGAAGCGCCTCAGCGTCATTGATAAATGGCCCCCTGCGGCAAGCATTCGGGCTTGTCCCCAGCGCCAAATTGAACTTCACTGCAACCGTGCTTCCTGATTTGAAGGTGGAAGATAGCGCAGTGTTCCAACTGTTGAGCGTTCCCGTAAATGTGTTGTTTACCGGGGGATTGAACCCGCAGAACGTGCCAATCTCCTGGCCCGGTAATGTGCTCATCTGCCGCGCGTTTACCAGGAAGATATTGCAGCGGAGGGATTTTGACCCGCCGCTGGTCAGATCGCTTGGAAGGTAGCCGCCTATCGGCCAGGCTCCGAGTTGTTGCAGATTGGTGTTGCCGGGCTGGCAGTTGGTGTTGGGATCGTCACAAACGACTATTTCAGGATTGTTAACAGCCGGAGAGACAAGGTCTGAAACCTGGAAACTGTTTGCACCCGACGCGCTATTGCAGCCGTTCAGGCCCGCGGTGCTGAAAACCACCTCGAAGCCATCCAGCCCGAGGTTGACGGCGGGATCGGCCGGAGTGCCGGAAAGCCCAATCAAGCTGTAAATCGCCGCCGGGCTGGCAAGGCCAGCAGAGACAGTGCCGCTGCATGGACCTGAGATCTGGTTCAACTCAAAGGCGGTGAAGCCAAAGTTGAGGAGAACCGTCCCATTAGAAACGGTAACGTTCTGGGTTGCCATCATGGTCGGCGGCAGCGCGATACCGACCGCGCCATTCGGGACAGCGTAGATATGAGTTGCCTGGCAGGTGTTTGCATTGATGCTGCGAACCGAACCACCGGTGCGGCCGGCAACGGCGACGTAGAGAGTATTATCGAGCGCCATCTGCATGAAATTCGGAACGTCATTATCACTGAAGGTCTGACACGTGGCTGGATTGGCGCCCTGGGCATCGAACTGCATCACGTTTCGCTGCCCTTGACTGCCAACGAAAACGGCGCCGTCGCCTCGCCGCGCAATGCCGAATGGCTGCGAAAGACCTGTAATAAAGGAAGTCGTATTTGGGGAAGCCAGCGGCGTGCGCAGCACGCTGCCATTCGCGCGGTCAACCACTAGCAGGTCGCCGATGTTCTTTTGAGCGATTCCTTCACTGCTACCTGAGACACCAATAAGGTGCGTCGGCGTCTGAACTCCTGAGCCAAGTGCGACGTTGGTGATCCCGGAGAAAACCCATAATCCTGAACCAGCGACCGTGCTCGACACGACGAGATCGCCGGTGGAGGTAATGCGTCCACATTGCGGGTTTTGCAGCGCGCCGCCGTTGTAGATTCTTTCTAGAGTTGCGGGCGCGGTTGGATCGAAACGCCAGATCCGGCTGTTCGCGGTATCGCAAACGTATACCAGGTAATGCGTCGTTCCAGCTGGGTCCGCTGGAGGCAAGTCCGCAACTGCGTTGTCAGGGGCAACGACCATGCCCTCGTAGTCGGCGCCTTGCGTATAAACCAATTGAGTCAGACTGCCGTTTGCTGGGTTGAGGCTATAAATTGTGCCGGCGGAGCCGGTGGAGACAAAAACCTGAGGCGCACCCTGGGCCCACGCTCCCACAGAATAAAGACACACTACGGACAAAGCCCAACGAAGCTTGCACATGCGACGTTCCTCCTGGGAGTTCGCAACGGGAAAGGGGGGATTCGCCCGGCGAATGTACCTAATTTGACATTGCAGAGCTCAGCTGTGTCAAGTTAAAAGCCTTGTGCGGCGCGCCTTTTCAGGGTTCGGGTCGGGATCGGGGAAAGCGTCTTTCCGGGACTTTCGGAGAGCAATTTCGGCCGTTCTTAGCGGGCAGATGGGAACCTCGAATCCAGATCGAGGTTAAGTTCCAGCACGTTGACGCGGGCCTCGCCCAAGACTCCGAACTGGCGGCCCTCGGTATGTTGGGCGACGAGATCGCGGAGTTGGTCTGGCGTGATTCCGCGGGTTTTGGCGACACGAGGGAGCTGAAACTCAGCATTCGCGGGGGTAATGTGCGGATCGAAACCCGAAGCTGAGGTTGTGACCATGTCGATGGGAACCGGGGCACCGGGATTTTCAGATACTGCTGCTGACACGTCGCTCTTTACGCGGTCGAGAAGTTTTTGATTGGTAGGGCCGAGGTTCGACCCGCCGGAGTTGGCAGCATCATAACCATTCCCTGCTGCAGACGGACGGGAATGAAAGTACTGGGGCCCGGTAAATCCCTGGCCGATGATGCTGGAACCGACAACGGTGCCGTCCTTCACAATCAGCTGGCCATTGGCTTTGTGCGGAAAGATCACCTGCGCGAGTCCGGTAACGACCAGCGGATAAATCAAGCCGAGGAGCACGGTAGTTGCTATCGTCATCAGGATCGAGATCAAGAGATTCCTTTTCATGATCGCTCCTTAGGCCAAACCCACGCGCGTAATGATGAGATCGATGAGCTTGATGCCAATAAACGGGATGATCACGCCACCCATGCCGTAGATCATCAGGTTGTTACGTAACAGCACAGCTGCGCCCATAGGACGATACTTCACGCCACGCAGCGCGAGCGGAATTAGCGCGATGATGATCAATGCGTTGAAGATGACGGCGGAGAGAATGGCCGACTGCGGCGTCTGCAGGTGCATGATGTTCAACGTGTTCAGCACGGGAAACGTTCCGGCGAACATCGCAGGAATGATGGCGAAATATTTCGCAACGTCGTTAGCGATAGAGAATGTTGTGAGAGAACCGCGGGTCATCAGCAACTGTTTGCCGATTTCGACGACTTCAATCAGCTTGGTCGGATTGGAATCCAGGTCCACCATGTTGCCGGCTTCTTTCGCGGCCTGCGTGCCAGTATTCATGGCCACGCCGACATCGGCCTGTGCGAGGGCCGGCGCATCATTGGTGCCATCGCCAGTCATGGCCACCAGCTTGCCTTCGGCTTGCTCTTTGCGGATCAAGTCCATCTTGTCTTTGGGAGTGGCCTGGGCCAGAAAGTCGTCGACACCAGCCTCACGGGCGATGGCAGCGGCTGTGAGCGGATTGTCACCCGTGATCATGACTGTGCGAATGCCCATCGACCGCAGCTGATTGAAACGGTCGCGAATGCCGCCCTTCACGATGTCTTTGAGTTCGATCACGCCGAGAGCGCCGCGAGTTTTTTCCGCAACCACGAGCGGCGTGCCACCGGAACGGGCGATTTCCTCAACGTTAGTACGCACTTCAGTGGGGAATTTTCCGCCGTTCTGGGAGACAAAGGTCGCAATCGACTCCGCTGCGCCCTTGCGAATCTGGAAGCCGTTCAAATCGACGCCGGACATACGTGTGTTGGCTGAAAAGGGAACAAAAATAGCTTCGTGCGATCCAAGTTCGCGTCCGCGAAGACCGTATTTTTCTTTAGCGAGAACAACTATGGAACGGCCTTCGGGAGTTTCATCGGCAAGGGATGAAAGCTGCGCCGCATCCGCCAATTCCTTTTCAGTAACTCCGGGCGCGGCGATAAACCTCGAAGCCTGGCGGTTCCCAAGAGTGATGGTTCCGGTCTTGTCGAGCAACAGCGTATTCACATCACCGGCAGCTTCCACCGCACGTCCCGACATAGCCAGCACATTGTGCTGGATGAGTCGATCCATTCCGGCGATGCCAATCGCGGAGAGCAGCCCGCCAATGGTCGTGGGGATCAGGCAGACCAGCAGTGAAACCAGTACGAAGACGGTCTGCGGCGATCCCGAGTAGATTGCGAATGGCTGCAGAGTAATAACCGCAAGCAGAAAGATGATCGTCAAGCCCGCCAGCAGGATGTTCAGCGCAATCTCATTTGGAGTCTTCTGACGCTCGGCACCTTCGACGAGGGCAATCATGCGATCCAGGAAAGTTTCGCCAGGGTTCGAGGTGATACGAACTTTGATGTGGTCGGACAGCACGCGCGTGCCGCCGGTGACGGCCGAGCGGTCACCACCGGCTTCACGTATCACGGGAGCAGACTCGCCGGTGATGGCCGATTCGTCAACCGACGCGACGCCCTCAATGATCTCGCCATCGGAGGGAATGAACTCTCCCGCAGAGACCAAAACAAAGTCGCCGGCCTTGAGCTTGGAGCTGGGAATCTGCTGGGTGGTGCCGTCTGCCTTCAGCAAGTTCGCGATCGTTTCCGAGCGCGCCTTCCGCAGAGTGTCGGCTTGCGCCTTCCCCCGGCCCTCGGCCATGGCTTCGGCGAAATTCGCAAACAGCACCGTGAACCAGAGCCATAGCGTGATCTGCAGATTGAATTTAAAGGCCCCGCCGTGCTTAAACAGCAGAACGGTCGTGATCACGCTTCCGATCTCGACCACAAACATGACGGGATTGCCCATCATCTTGCGCGGGTTCAGCTTCAGCAGCGAGTCCCATAACGCCCGCCGCACGATCTTCCATTCCCAGATTGCTTTTTGTTTCGCCATAAGAAGGCCACAGTTCTCAGCCATCAGCTGTCAGCCATCAGCCGTCAGCTAAACGCACCATCCAGCGATCGGTTCATAACTCCAACCCTCGGTGTAACCACCACTTGCGTACCGCCACAATCGACCACACAGCTTCCACTAACCCGAAGGGCCATGCGCCTTGCAGGAAGCCGTACGTCGAGCCCAGCGCGCAGGAAAACGCGAATGCCAGAACGAACCAGTGGCTGCGCGCTTCGAGCGCATACGTAACCAACATCAGGGTCACTGCAAACAAGCCGAACGCCGAAAGTAGACTCATTCCACCTGTGTCCTCTCATCAGAATGCCTTTCCCGCCATCATCAGCAGGTGCTCGAGAAGCGGCCCCAGACTCAGCGCGGGAAAGAAAGTCAAAGCACCGACGATGAGTATGACTCCGAGGAGCAGCACGGTGAACAGAGGCGTCGTAACTGGAAATGTTCCGAGAGAAGGAGGTACATATTTCTTTTGCGCGAGATTGCCGGCGATGGCCAACATCGGGACCTTCATGAAGAACCGGCCCATCAGCATGGTGAAGGCGCCGGCGATGTTGTACCAAGGCGTATTAGTGGTCAGCCCGCCGAAGGCCGATCCGTTGTTGCCGGCCTGCGAAGTGAACGAGTACAGAATTTCGCTCAAACCATGAGGCCCCGGATTCAAAATGCTCGAGGTGCCGAAGTTGTAGACGGTCGAGATGGCGGAGAAGCCAAGGATAATCAGTGGGAAGATGAGCACAAACAGCATGGCCATCTTCACGTCGTACGACTCGATTTTCTTACCGAGGTACTCGGGAGTACGTCCGACCATGAGTCCAGCGATGAACACCGCCAGGATCACGTTGATCATCATGCCGTACATACCAGAGCCGACACCGCCGAAGACGACTTCGCTCAGCATGATGTTGGAAAGCGGCACCAGGCCCCCCAGCGGCGTGAACGAGTCATGCCAACTGTTGATCGCACCGCAACTGGTGTCGGTGGTGACGGTTGCCCACAAGGCACTGTTGACGATGCCAAAGCGGACTTCCTTGCCTTCCATATTGCCGCCAGGCTGCGTGATGGACGCGTTCTGGTTAGTCCCTGCGAGCAGCGGATTCCCACGTGCTTCCGCCCAATAAGCGATCAGGACGCCAGATAAGAACAAAATGGACATCGCTGCCCACACGGCCCAGCCGTGACGCTGGGATCCGGTCATCTGGCCAAGTGTGTAGGTAAGAGCGCTGCCGATCGCGAAAATCGCGACCAGTTCCACCAAATTGGTGAGCGGCGTGGGATTTTCGAAGGGATGCGCGCTGTTGGCGTTGAAAAAACCGCCCCCGTTGGTGCCAAATTCTTTGATGATCTCCTGGGAAGCTACCGGACCTTGCGCGATCGTCTGAGTGGTAACAACGTCCATCACCGGCTTGCCCTGGGCATCGAGCACTGGCTTGCCGTCGGCGCCGAGCTTCGGAACCTTCATCGGCTCGACCAGCTTGGCGGAGTCATACGGCTTCAGGTTCTGGACCACGCCTTGTGACACCAGAAACAATGCGCCGACGATAGAAACCGGCAGCAGTACCCAGAGAGAGCAACGCACAAGATCAACCCAGAAGTTGCCAATTGTCTTCGTCTGCCGGCGCGCGAGACCACGGATGAAGGCGATGGCCAAGGCAATTCCCGTCGCCGCAGATACAAAGTTGTGATACGCCAGCCCCGCCATCTGTGTCAGATAGCTCATCGTGGTCTCGCCAGCGTAGTTCTGCCAGTTGGTGTTCGTGGTGAACGACACAGCGGTGTTGAACGCCATGGCTTTCGGCGTCACTCCACCAAGCTTCTGCGGATTAAACGGCAGATAACCTTGGAGGCGCTGTAATGCATACACCACGACCATGGAGACGGCACTAAACAAGAGCATCGCGACCGCGTACTCCTTCCAGTCCATCTCGCGGTTCTCTTCCACCCAGGTAATTTTGTAGAGCAGTCGCTCAATGGGACGCAGGACCGGATCGAGAAACGTGCGGTCGCGGTTAAACACCCGCGTCATAAAGCTGCCGAGCGGCTTGGTGATCAACGCCACTATGCCGAAGAACAGAAGAATTTGAAACCAGCCGTTGGCCGTCATCAGAACTTCTCCGGACGCAGCAGCGCGTAGAAGAGGTAGATCACAGTTAGCGCGCTGATCCCCAGGATGATGATTGATTCAAGAGTCATTGCGTCCTCACCTCATGCGATCGCACGATCTGACATACGCGATCGACAGGAAAAAAAACGCAATCGCCACAAGAATCCAGAAAAAATCTTCCATATACCCTCCTGGTTAACGGCGGGATGCGACGCGCCGGCCCTCTCTTTTTTCAACCGTATGAAGTCGAATGACGTTGCCCCTGCTCGTGGGGCTCGGCACAGGTCTTATCTCAACTTTTGAATTGCGAGACCTTCTTGACTCCCGCCGCAGTGCGTAAAGGAAGTACACGAGATATCCGCATGCGGCGACCGCTATCTGGGTGAAGATCAGGAGAACTGGGTTCATATGGCCTTCCACGAGATCCGTTTTGCTGCAATTTCATTTCAGCAGCGTGGGCGTAAAGGTGGGCTAAAAGCTTCGTAAGGAATGCGTAAAGGAGTGAAGTGCGTTAGTTCTGCGGAGTTACGCCTTCGGGCTCGAAGCGATATCCGACCCAAGGCTCGGTGAGAATGTAGGAAACTCCAGCTTTGTCCTCGATCTTTTTGCGCAACTGCCCAATAAAGACGCGAAGGTATTCCGGCTGTTCGGTGCTGTTCGGTCCCCAAACCGCAGCCAGAAGCTTTCGATGGGTAACCACTTTTCGTGGATTACGGGCGAAATAGGCGAGCAGGTCAAACTCTTTCGGCGTTAGCTTTAGTTCGCGATCGCGAACGTAGGCTGCATGGGCGTCGAGGTCCATCCGAAAATGACCTTCGAGAATCACTCCGCCAGGACTCTCCTCTTGCGGAGCACGCCGTAGATTGGCCCGAACACGTGCCAGAAGTTCATTGATCCCGAAAGGCTTGGTGACGTAGTCGTCGGCGCCCGCGTCGAGCGCCTGCACTTTGGTCCGCTCCTCGCCTTTTACTGACAGCACAATGATCGGCGCGTTGGATTTCTGACGAAAGCGGCGGCAAAGTTCCAGGCCGTCCATCACCGGCATCGACAAATCGGTGATCATCAGGTCGGGAGTCCAATCGCGAGCGATTTGCAGAGCGGTGTCGCCATCATTCGCAACACGGAGGTCGTAGCCATGCGCGTCCAGCGATGTCCGCAGCACGCGCGTGATCTGCGGTTCGTCATCGACAATCAGAATGCGCCGATGCTCCCCGCGATGTTCGGCAGGATTCACTTCGCCTCCTGCGTCACGATGTGGACATCGATGGGCGGGGCGTTGCGCAGGAATTTCTGGATCACGGTCAAGTACAGGTATTTTCTCCAACCTTCTTGCGCCGAGCGGCCAAAGATTACGTGTGTAATGTGCTTCTCGCGAACGAACTCTGCCATTCGCTCAGCCACGCTGCCGCGGGGAAGACGAATCACCGCGGCACCCAGATTTTCGGCGAATTGAATATTTTCCTGCAGGGTGCGGCGATTATCGCCATCTTCATCCACAGAACGGTCCACATATACAACGTACAGCTCAGCATCAATTCCGTGCGCCATGCGCGCGCCGCGCGCGATCAGGTATTGCGCAATCGGATTTGAGCTGATCGCAACCGCGATCTTTTCCCGGACAGCAATAGTTTGCTGCAGGCCTTCGCGAGACCAGTGCGCTTCCAGGCTCTTGTCAACGACCTGCGCGACCTGGCGAAGCGCTAGTTCGCGCAAGGCAATCAGATTTCCGCGGCGAAAGAAGTTTCCCAGCGCGCGCTCGGCACGATCGACTGGGTAAATGTCACCGCGCCTCATGCGGGTTTGTAGCGCCTCGGGCGTGAGATCGGACATCACGATCTCTTCCGCGCGCTGAATCACCCAGTCGGGAACAGTTTCGCGCACGTGGACACCGGTGATGCGCTCTACCAGGGGATTCAGGCTCTCGATGTGTTGGACGTTAACCGTCGAGAGAACGTCGATCTTCGCGTCCAGCAGATCAATCACATCCTGATAGCGCTTGGGATGTTTACTGCCTTCTATATTGGTATGGGCGAGTTCGTCGACGACAACCACGGCCGGCTTGCGGGCAAGAATGGCGTCGACGTCCATCTCGGTAAAGACCGTGCCTTTATATTCGATTTCCCGGCGAGGGACGGTCTCTAACTTTGAAACGAGTTCCAGCACGCCCTTGCGCCCGTGGGTTTCAACCACACCAATGACAACGTCTTCGCCGCGGCTGTAGCGACGAATGCCTTCGCTCAGCATGCTGTAAGTTTTACCCACGCCGGGCGCATAACCGAGGAAGAGCTTGAAAATTCCCTGCTTCTTCTCCGGCGCGACTTCTTCCAGCCACTGTTCTGGGCGCTTTTGCACGAGATCATTCTTCACCGATTTGAGCAGTTTTGTCGAGAAAACACTGTTCGTGCTAAACCGCGCACGCTTTCGATACCGGGCCAGTCGCGCTACAATCGCGCACGTGAAAGCTCAATTCAGGAGCGCCGGCCGGGCGTTTTCTTGTGCGCTAATCGTCGCGGCGGTGGTTTGTTTTTACAAGTACGCGGTCCATGCGAATGCGACCACGGTTGCTTTAACGTTTTTGCTTGCGGTCCTTGTGGTTTCTGCAAATTGGGGCTTTTGGTATGCCGCATTTTTGGCGGTGATTTCCACGCTCGCTTTCAATTTCTTTTTCCTTCCACCCTTTGGAACCTTTACCATCGCTGATCCACAGAACTGGGTGGCCTTGCTCGCATTCCTGGCAACCGCGGTCATTTCCGGACAATTATCAGAGCGCGCACGAAGGCAGACGCTCAGCGCGAATCAGCGGCGGCGCGAAATTGAACATCTCTACGCCTTCAGCCAGCGACTCCTGACGCTCGAAAGCGTTCCCGAAGTGCTGAACCGAGTGCCGCGCCATATCACTGAGACATTTGGGTGCAAAGGCGCCGCGATTTTTGTTCATGACAAAGTTGACGTCTATCGCTCCGGGCCGGAGACGCGCGAGATAGACGCCACACGCCTGCAATCTGTAACTGCGCGCGGCGAGCCGATCATCGTGGCGGAGCAGCAACTCGTGTTTGTCCCCTTGCGCCTTGGGGTACGGAGTATCGGCGCGATCGGCATCTCGGGCACGAATCTTTCGCACGAGACGATGGATGCCTTGTCGACGCTGGTCGCGATTGCGATGGAACGCACACGCGCAATCGAAAACGTGGGCAAAGCTGAAGCTGCACGGGAAAATGAGAAGCTGCGATCGGCCATCCTCGATTCCATTGCGCACGAGTTTCGCACTCCCCTGACCGCGATCAAGGCGTCCGTCACGACTATGCTTTCCGGAGGACTCGACGGCGCGCAGCAGAACGAGCTACTAACGGTCGTTAATGAGGAAGCTGACCGCATGAATCACCTCGTCGAAGAGGCCATGCAGTTGGCGCGGCTTGAATCGAAGCAGGTGGAACTGGATCGCACACCGCATTCGGTCGAAGAAGTGGTCGGCAAGGCGGTGGATTCGGCTAAGAAGGAGCTGGCGAACCACCCCGTAGAGCTGGCAATTCCGGATGACCTGCCGCTGGCCGAATTTGATCTGGGCTTGATAGTTAACGTTTTGCAGCAGTTGGTGGAAAATGCGGCGAAGTATTCTCCGCCAGGATCGCCAATTCATATTTCCGCGGAGAGCTCGGGTACGGAGGTGAGCGTGAGCGTGGCCGATCGTGGGGCCGGGATTGACGAGTTGGAGCAGTCGCTGATCTTCGACAAGTTCTATCGAGGTAAGGACAGCCGCGGTTCCGTGCAAGGCACCGGCATGGGACTAGCCATTGCGAAAGCTGTTCTCGACGCGCACGGTGGGAATATTCGAGTGACCAGTCAACTCGGGCAGGGCTCGGTATTCACCTTTACGCTGCCGCTCCGGCCAGTTGCTGTCGCGCGCTAATCGCTTCACTCATTCGAACGACTTGCATCAAAACTTCTCTGCAATTCGAAAGCTGCCGGATCGATAAACGCCGTTTCCCGCACTCTCGTGTGTAAAATTGCTGAGACCTCTTACTCGCCACATGGCCTCTTCGACCAACAACCTGAATCGTCCGACGGTTAAAGTATTTGTCGCTACCACCGTCCTGCTCAGTTTCATCTCATTCTGGCGCGCAGCTGCAATCGTTCTGTCTGACCTGGGATCCTCTGCTTATTACGTCGGCGGGGACGCGGAGAAGGTAATCGGCAAGAGCGCGCCCTGGTTCATCCTCGGCGTGATGCTGTTTGCGAACTGCGTGCGCGCCCTCTACGTCGAGTCGACCAGCATGTTCGTGCGTGGCGGCGTGTATCGCGTAGTACGGCGCGCCATGGGCGGAACGCTGGCCAAGTTTTCAGTGTCGGCGCTGCTCTTCGACTACGTCTTGACCGGGCCGCTTAGCTCGGTTGTCGCTGGACAGTATCTTGTGGGTTTTCTGCACGATATCGCTCTATACCTGCACCACCCCATGAACAACTTCCCAGATAACGCCTTTGCGGCTGCTTTCGGCGCCGGGGTCGCCATGTTTTTCTGGTGGAAAAACATTCAGGGGATTCACGAGTCGAGTTCCACCGCAGTGCGGATCATGGCCATCACCACGGTGATGGTGGTCATTCTGATCGTTTGGTGCACGATCACGTTGTTCCACGTTCCGTTTCAGATTCCGCCGAATCCTTTGAAGTACGGTATTACGCTCGATCACGAGTCTCTTGGCTGGCTCACGGCGCTGAAAAATACCTGGCTGACTCACTCGACTTTGTTCATTCTTCTGCTGGGCTTCGGGCACTCGGTCCTCGCCATGAGTGGCGAAGAGACGCTGGCGCAGGTGAATCGCGAGATCGCCCACCCCAAGCTGCTGAATCTGAAAAAGGCGGCAGTTGTTATTGGTATCTATGCCCTGCTGTTCACCGCGCTAACTTCCTTCTTCGCGGTGATGATTATCCCGGATTCGGTGCGCCATGAGTTTTTCGGCAACCTCATCGGCG
>Ga0207702_10003044_pt1 | contig 15580 bp, 20 predicted proteins | sample KBSCornC62_FD_184302 | JGI IMG/M metagenome (GOLD analysis project Ga0207702, IMG submission 184302) | Corn rhizosphere microbial communities from Kellogg Biological Station, Michigan, USA - KBS Corn C6-2 (SPAdes) (version 2) | ecosystem: Host-associated > Plants > Roots > Rhizosphere > Soil ...
GTGGCGTATCGCCTCTTCGTTGTGGACGTCGGCCGGGCGCTTCAACAGCTCGTAGCCGATGAGTGCGCCGCTGACGAGGATCCCGAGCGCCAGCAGCAGGACGGCGACCCACCGGTTGGAGCGGTGCCAGAGGTGCTTCTCGAGCGACTCGCTACCGCGCATCCGCAGCGCGGCGCTCGGACTCTTTCGCGACCCCCCCGATCAGGTCCCGGATCGCTTTCTTCAGGCCGACCATGAAGACCGGTCCGGCGAGCGGGATCGTCGGGGTCGTCTTCACCGCGTAGGTGACCTCGGTGCCGCCGTCCTTCGGCTGCAGTTCGACGGTGCCGACGTGGTCGCGGACCGGCAGGCCGGAGAGGATCTTGTAGGAGAAGCGGAAGGGCTCCTCGTAGGCGATGACTTCCTCGCGCATCGGCGGGCCCGGCATCGCGCTCAAGACGCGGATCGCCCCGACCCCGTTCGGCGCCGGCTCCCCCTCGCGCTCGAGCTCAGCCCGGCGCAGGGGCGTGATCTCGGTGTAGCGCCGGTGGTCGGTGAGGACGTCGAAGACGATCTCGGGCGGGGCGGCGACCTGGCGCACGTAGGTGAAGCTCGCCATCGCCCGACAGGCTACGTGAGCCGCCAGCGCTGCGGGTCGGAGCCGTCGATGCCCTCGACCTCGCCGGCGATCGCCAGGTGGTCGAGGCAGGAGAGGACGATCTGCAGGACCCAGGCACTGGCTGGGCTCCTGACCATCTCCGGGCCGACGATGTCTTCGACGATTTCGAAGGCGGTCCGTTCACCTTTGCCGAGGGCCTCGCGCGTCTTCCCGAGCAGCTCGTTGACCTGGCGGCGCGACTCGGCGATCTTCGCCTCGGGGTCGCGGAAGGTGCGGCCGTGGCCGGGGAGGACCAGGTCGACCGCGAGCGGCTCGACCCGGTCGAGGCTGGCGCAGAATTCACCGACCGGGTCGGGGCTGTGGCCATAGTCGAAGAAGAGGACCGTGCGGCCGAGCAGATGGTCGCCGGAGATCAGCAGGCGGCGGTCGGGCTGGTGGAGAACGACATGGGACGGCGCGTGGCCGGGCGTCTCGACCACCTGCCAGGTGCCGAGGTCGGTCTCCACCTCCACCCCCGGCACGAGCTCTCGGTCCGGCTCCTTGAGGATGTCGATCCCGGTCTCTTCGTCGCCGCGCCGCTCGCGGTAGCGCTCCAGCGACGCCGGCGAGACGCCGCTCTGCCGCGCCACCTCGATCCGCGCCTCCAGCGCCGCCTCGGGGTCGGAGGCAAGCAATCGCACGTGCTCCCACCGCGGGTGCATCCAGAGCTCGCAGCCGGCCCGCTCGCAGATCGCCCCGGCGAGGCCGTAGTGGTCGGTGTGGGAGTGGGTACAGACGACGAGCCGCACGTCCTCGACGCCGAACCCGGGCCCGGCCTGAGCCAGCGCCAGGTCGAGCTGCCGCAGCTTGCCCTTGCCGCCGATCCCGGTGTCGAACATGACGACGCCGCCGTTGTGCTCGATCACCCAGGCGTTGCCGTGCGGGACCCCCGGCCACGGGAGCGGCAGCCGCAGCCGCCAGACCCCCGGCAGTACTTTCTCGGTCCGAGGCGCCTCCGCCTTTCCGCTGGCCACGCGGCCAATCCTTTCAGGGACGCTCGAACTCCTGCATGACGCCGGCCGCGGCGAAGCAGGCGGCGCCGGCGAAGGTGGCCCAGTTGGCGATGCCAACCGCCAGCTCGTCCCCGGTCGTGGGGCGGATGAAGGCGGCGATCGCGGCGACCATGAAGAGGACCGAACCAATCTGGTTGGCGATCGCGATCGACCAGTCGAGCCGCTCGACCTGGCCGTACCGCCGCTCGCGCCGCAACTGCAGCAGGGCGAGGTGGCCGGAGACGAGGAAGAGCACGCAGCCGATCACTTCCGGCGACCAGACCAGCCGGTGCTCTTGCGCGGTGGTGAGGTCCCCGATCAGCGCCGCCAGCAGGCTGATGCCGAAGTAGAGGGTGCCGACGAAGAGGACGAAGGCGCTGGCCCAATCGAGCCGCCGCGGTTCGAGCGACCACCAGCGCCACCCGCCCCCACGCTCGTTGGCTGCCAGCAGGACCGAGGTGTAGCCGCCGGTCGTAAAGAAGACGCCGCCGGCGAGGAAGACCACACCGGCCAACCGCGGCCCGCCGACGTGCGCCTGGGCGAGTAAGGCCCCGAGGCAGAACAGCGACCCGCCGATGACGAAGGCGGTTGCCGCGACTCGGTTGGTCAGCTCCAGCCGCCGTTTCACGTTCACCGGCGGCAGCCTATGGCGGCCGCTCAGGCGACGCTGAAGGTGGCCGGGTCCGGGCCGGTGCGCTCGCCGGCGTCGAGGCGCTCGATCGCCGCCATGTCGTCCTCGCTGAGGGCAAAGTCGAAGAGCTCGTAGTTCTCGCGGATCCGCTGCGGCGTCGCCGATTTGGGAATCACGACGTTGCCGAGCTGCAGATGCCAGCGGAGGATCACCTGGGCGGGGGTGCGTTCGTGGTGGGCGGCGACGGTCGCGATCGTCTCGTCTTCGAGCAGCTCGCCCTGGGCCAGCGGGCTCCAGGCCTCGGTGACGACGTCGTGGTCGGCGTGCCAGGCGCGCAGCTCGGCCTGCTGCAGCCGCGGGTGCAGCTCGATCTGGTTCACGGTCGGCCGTTGCTCGGCCTCCGCCTCGAGCCGCTCGAGGTCCTCGACGCGGAAGTTGGAGACGCCGATCGAGCGGGCGCCACCTTCCTCCTTGATCCGTTCGAAGGCGCGCCAGGTGTCGAGGTAGAGGTCCCGGCTCGGCAGCGGCCAGTGGATCAGGTAGAGGTCGACGTGGCCGGTCCCCAGGCGGCCGATGCTCTTCTCGAAGGCCTCCAGGGTCGAGTCGTAGCCCTGGGCGGAGTTCCAGAGCTTGGTGGTGACGAAGACGTCCTCGCGCCGCACCCCGGAAGCAGCGATCGCCGCCCCCACCCCCGCCTCGTTGCGGTAGGCGGCTGCGGTGTCGATATGGCGGTAGCCGGTCGCCAGCGCTTCCTCGACCCGCTCCTGCGTTTCCTCCGGCGGGATCTGGAAAACGCCGAATCCCAGCTGCGGCATCTCGACACCGTCGTGCAGAGTTACTACGGGAACCTCGGTCGCATGAGCCATGCGACGTGCCTACCCCTGGCGTCGAGCGTTTAAGCGGCTAGGAGGTCGCGAGGCCGATGGCAAGCAAGGGGAATGCGGCCATGATGCCGAGGTAGGCGCCCATCGCGGCGCCGGTGCGCAGCGACGCGGTGCGCGAGCGGGCACCGGAAATGCAGCCGATCAAGAAGAAGGCGGCGGCGATTCCGAATCCAAGCCAGAAGACTCCGGGCATCAGGGCGGCGACTTTACCGGAACCCGGGGAGGAATCGCCGGCCGAGCGGCAAAGGCGGGGACATGAACGAAAGCACCGGCCAGAACAGCAAACTGATCCTCGCGGCGATGATCTTCGCCGTCTCGATGACCTTCATCGACCAGACGATCGTCGCGATCGCGGTCCCGACGATCCAGGACGACCTCTCGCTCTCGGCGACGGGCGTGCAGTGGATCATCAACGGCTACCTGCTCTCGCTTTCGGCACTCTTCGCCTTCGGCGGCCGCCTCGCTGACATCGCCGGCCACCGCCGCATGGTCACCCTCGGCGTCATCATCTTCGCCACCGCCTCCGCCCTCTGCGGCGCCACCCCGTCGGGCTCGCTCGACGAGCCCTGGCTGATCACCTTCCGGGTAATCCAGGGCGCCGGTGCGGCGATCATGTTCCCCGCCGCCTTGGCGATCGTCCTCAATGCCTTTCCGGTCCGCCAGCGCGGTCAGGCGATGGCGATCTTCTTCGCGGTCGCCGGCGGTCTCACCTCGATCGGCCCGCTGGCCGGCGGCTTCCTCGTCGAGTGGACCTGGCGGGCGATCTTCTGGGTCAACATCCCGGTCGCGATCATCGCTCTGATCCTGATCGCGAAATCGAAGCCCGTCGACGAGAAGCACCCGGCGCCGCTCGACTACCGCGGCGCACTGATGATCACCGCCGGGATGGGGCTCGCCGTCCTCGGCCTGCAGCAGTCGACCGTCTGGCACTGGGACAGCCCCGCAACCCGGGGCACGATCGTCGCCGGCGTCGCGATCCTCGCCGCCTTCGTCCGCTACGAGCTGCGGGTCGAGAACCCGCTGCTGCGGCTCTCGGTCTTCCGCGACCGCGCCTTCACGATCGTCTCGCCGTCCTCGGCTCGATCCTGATCAGCGAGAACCGCTCGAACCTGGAGGCGACGGCGGCTGCCAACGGCGTCCCGAAGCAGGCGGCCGATCAGATCGCCGACACGATCAGCCAAGGCAGCGGTAACGGCAGCGAATTCCCCACCCACCTGCACGGCCCGATCGCCAAGGTCGCCGAAAGCATCCCCCACGACTTCGCCCTCGCCTCGCGCACCGTCTTCTACGGGATGGCGGTGGCGATGGTCGTCGCCTTCGTCGTCTCCCTGGTCGCGATGCCGGGCGGCAAAGTCGAAACCGAGGTCGAAGACTTCGGCGAGCCCACCTCCGCCGGCTCCGCCTGACTAAGCGGAGTCGGTGCCCACCACTACGCTTTAGGTGTGCCGTCACATGAGCTGGACACTTTCCCGGGCGCGGAGATCGTTCTGCCCGGGATCGATGATCTGAAAGCAGGCCGGGAGAGCGTGAACGCCCTTGCGGTAAGCGCTGCCGCCTCGAGGCTCGGCATCCGCGACCTGATCGCTGAGGTGGATACCCCCGAGCCCGCAGCGCACCGGCTCTACCTCCGTCTCCAGGAAGAGCTGGGTGACGCGGCCCACTCTCGCTACAACGCGATCCTGGCCCGGGTCGCCAGCTTCGCGCGGGCCGCGGAGCATGCGCGAGCGGGCTGATGCGGAGCAGGTCCGGCGGCTCGCCGCCGAGCTAGGTCGAGTCGTCCCGCCCGGGACGAAGATGTACCTCACCGGTGGCGCCACGGCCGTGCTCGAAGGATGGCGGGCCTCCACCGTGGACATCGATGTCCGATTCGAGCCGGACTCCGACGAGGCTCTGCAGCGGATCGCCGGCTTGAAGGAGGAGTTGTCGTTGAACGTCGAGCTCGCATCTCCACTCGACTTCCTGCCTGAACTCCCCGGGTGGCAGGAGCGATCTCGTTTTCGGTTCCGGGAGGGGAACCTCGAGGTCTTCGACTTCGACCTGTACTCGCAAGCGCTCTCGAAGCTGGAGCGCGGTTTCGAGCTTGATTTGGACGACGTGCGCAGCATGGTTCGCAGCGGCGCGTTGGAGCCCGGAAAGCTGCTCGAGCTTTTCGAAACTGTCGAGCCACAGCTGTTCCGCTTCCCAGCGGTGGAACCGACTGCTTTGAAAGCCGCCGTTGCGTCTCTGATCGACTGAACCACGCCCGCGAACCGAACCACGACGGCCTCGCCCTGCACGCAAGGTCCAGAAGGAAGGGACGCACCCGGTCGTCTAGCGGGGAGCGCTGGGGCGCTTCCGCCGCGTCGTCGTCGCCCAGCTGCTGGCAATCGTCGCCCTCACCCTGATGGCGATCACGGTGATCGGCTTCCCCTTCGCGGTCTGGAAATACGTCTCCTGGCTCTTCGTCCAGCAGGAAGTCCTCTTCACCGACAAGTCGATCCGCGAAGCCTTCCGCGGCAGCTCCGAGTTGGTCCGCGGGCGCTGGTGGCACACCGTCCGCATCGCTGCCCCGCTCTGGCTAATCAGCGTCGCTGCCGGCCCGATCCTCGGCTTCGCCCTGATCTTCACCGGCCTCGACCTCGTCTGGATCAACCTGCTTGGCTCCCTCGTCTTCGCCCTCTTCATCCCCTACGTCACCGTCGGCCGGACCCTCCTCTACTTCGACCTGCAGGTCCGCGCCGAAGAAGACGTTCGGCCCCAATCCAGAGCAAGCCGAGCAGCAGCACTGGCAGGGCGAAGAAGGCGACGACACCGAGCCCTGCCGCAAAACTGAGGGCGAGAGCGGCAAGGACCGCCGCCAGGATCGAGTCGACGAGAAGCGCCCGGCGGGCGCGAGCGCCGGGAGTCACCTCTTCCCCTTGACGTACACCGCGAAGAAGTCGCGTTCATCGGGTTCGAGGTAGCGGGTGCTCGGCCGGAACATTTCCGGCAGCAGGTTCGACGGTTCCACCGCACCAGGGCGGCGGTAGGTGATGAAGCTGGTCCAGTCTTCGTTGATGTCGAGCTCCATTGCCCGCACCGCGCCGGCCCGCTGCAGGACCTTCGCCAACGATTCGACAGTCTGGTCGTTGGCGGCCGCATAAATCAGGTTGCCGCGCCTGTCGACGCCGAGGCCGGAGCGCCAGACCCGGATCGCGTTGTTGACCGTCGCCCCCCATTCGGGACCGTCGCTGAGGTTGGGGTTGAGCTTGCCTTCGTCGATGATCGGCGGCAGGTTCTGCTTCGCGAAGACGATCTTCGGGTTGACCCGTTCGCCGTTCTGCCAGGGGCGGATGTCGACCCGACCGTTGCGGTACTCGACCAGCGTCGCGATCCCATCCACCATCGGCGCCAGCACCTGGCCGCGGTAGACGAGGCCGGCGTTCGAGGTTTCCAGCGGGAAGCCGCCGTTGAAGGTGGCGGCGATGCGGTCGCGCTTGGACAGCGGCACCTCCGCCGGCCCGCGATTTTCCAGTTCCGGCGGCTCGGCGAGACCGGGGACGTAGGCGAGGCGGGTGCGTCCGCTGTCGATCCAGGCCACCCCGGCGACGAACTGCGGGTATTCGGGATCGCTACGAAAGGTGGTGAGGAGGACCGGCGGGCGCTTGCCGGCGACGGACGAGGCCGGCTTCCACACCCCCTCCCCGGGGAGCGCGGGGTGGATCAGCGGCTTGATCCGCGGCGGCCGGTAGATGTGGACCTGGTGTTCTGCGGGGGCGTGCGCCGAGGCGGTGGCAACGCCGACCTGCGGCAGCGACTTCAGCGGCGGCCCGCCTTTGGAGGGCGCGTTCAGTTCGTAGTACCAGTTCTCGATCTGAGAGACGAGCGGGTTGCCGCCGTGGGCGCGCACCCACTCGACCGTGGCGATGTTCCAGCTGACGTTGCGGGGCCGGCTCAGCATCTGCACCCAGGAGATCGCTGCGGGAAGCAGGCAGATCAGCGCCGCGATCAGGATGACGCGGCGGGCGCGGCGCCAGACACGGATTCCGGGAACTTCGCGACGGCTCATGCGATCAGCGACATCCGGATGATCCACGCCAGTACTAAAGCGCGGCTTATGAACCCGGATGTCAGCAGAGCGACCAGTTAGGTTTTGCCGGTGCGCATCCTCGCCTTCAGCGACCTCCATCGCGACCTCGAGCAGGGCGCGCAGCTGGTCGAGATGTCGGCCGAGGCCGACGTGGTGATCGGCGCGGGCGACTTCGCCTCGGTGCACAGGGGGTTGGAGGAGACGATCGGTGCACTGGCCGGGATCGAGGCCCCGACGGTGCTCGTGCCAGGCAACAACGAGACCGTAGACGCCCTGCGCGAGGCGGCCACCGGTTGGAGCACCGCCACCGTCCTCCACGGCGAAGGGATGACGATCGACGGGATCGAGTTCTTCGGCCTCGGCGCCGGGATCCCCGTGACCCCCTGGGACTGGAGCTTCGACCTCGACGACGACGCGGCAACGCAGATGCTCGCCGCCTGCCCCGAGGGCGCCGTCCTCGTCCTCCACTCGCCGCCAAAGGACCACTGCGACAGCGCCGGCGGCGCCGGCAACTTCGGCAGCCCCGCCCTCCTGCAGGCGATCGAAGACCAGCGCCCCCGCCTCGCCGTCTGCGGCCACATCCACGAGTCCTGGGGCTGCGAAAGCCAGATCGGCCCAACCCCCATCCGCAACCTCGGCCCGAAGGGCACCTGGATCGAGATCTAAGAGTTAGCTGCGGTTGAGCTCCGCTGCTCCACCACCATCTGGTGCAGCGTCTCGGGAGCGAAGTCAGCGCCGTTCGGCCAAACGATCGTCCCAAGCTCCTCGTCAAGTTCGACCCGGCTGAAGAAGTCGGGGTCGCGCAGCGGCTGGAAAACTCCCTTCCACTCCTCGTCCGAGAAATCCAGCTCGCCACCCCTTCCGTCCCTCGAACTCGAGGCGCAGGCGGTGGTCTCCGACGTGCTGGACCGCGATGACGTGGACGATCTTCTCCATGAAATACATGGTAAATGTTTTGTCTACTCCGAAGACCGCATCCGACTTTGAGCACACCCTGGTGTGGCAAAAATCGGATGCGCGAAGCAGAGGGGCATACTTGCGGCTGTGTCCTACCGCCTCCTCAAAGCCGCTGATGCGTTCTGGCGGCGGTCGAATCAGATGCAGACGCCTAATACGGACGTCGGGGGGCAGCTGGAGGCGTCGCAGTTGGGGGCGCGGATGTGGCGGGTCGAGCCGGGGAAAGCCTCTACCTTTCACCGGCACTTCACGCAGGAGGAGCTATATGTGCTGCTGGAGGGCGAGGGGCGGGTGCGGGTCGACGGGGAGGTGCTGACGCTGCAGCCGCTCGACACGCTTCTGGTCGAGCCGGACACGCCGCGGCAGCTGTTCAACGACACCGACACCGATCAGCTCTGGCTGGTGGTCGGGGCGCCGCGGGAAGAGATCACCAGCACGCTGGAGATGACCGAGGAGCAGCTGCGCCACATGTACCCGGACGGGCCAAAAGCGCTGCCACCCGAGCTCGGCGGCGGCCAGGCCGACTAGAGCGCTAGGGAGACGGGCTCCTCGAGCAGGGTCTTGACCCGGGCGAGGAATTCGGCGCCCTCGGCGCCGTAGAGGATGCGGTGGTCGCAGGCGATCGTTGCCTTCATCAGCTGGGCAGGGACGATCTGGCCATCGCGAACGGCCGGCGCTTCGCGAATCGCGCCGACCGAAAGGATCGCCGCCTGGCCCATGTTGATCACGGCGTCGAACACCTCGATCCCGTACATGCCGAGGTTGGTGACGGTGAAGGTGCCGCCCGAGAGCTCCGGCGGCGTCACCGAGCCGTCGCGGACTTTCGCGGCAACCGCTCGCACGTCCTCGGCGATCTGCCGTAGCCCCTTGCGGTCAGCATCAAAGACCGTCGGCACAACCAGAGCTTCCTCCGCCGCCACCGCAACCCCCACATTCACCCGCGAGTACGTCTCGAACCGCCCGTCCCGATAAGCCCCATTCGCTTTCGGGAACTCCCGCAACGCGATCGCGCAAGCCTTCACGACCATGTCGTTGAAGGACGGCACCACCTCCCCCTCCCGTGCCGCCTCTTTCAGCGCCGCCCGAGCCTCGACCGCCCTCGACATATCGATCTCGATCGTCAGATAGAAGTGAGGCGCAGTCGCCTTCGACTCCGCCATCCGCCTGGCGATCGTCTGCTGCAGCTTGTTCAACTCGCGGGTCTGGGTCTCCCCCTTGGCGGTCTCTATAGAGGGACCGGCCGCCGGTACAACGGGACCTGCCCCCTCAGGCTTGGTAGAGGGGGCAGGTCCCGTTGAAGCTGCCGCCCCTTCCACATCAGACTTAACGATCCGCCCGCCGGGCCCTGAGCCCTCCAACTGAGAGAGCTCCAGCCCCCGCTCCTGCGCCAGCCTGCGAGCCAGCGGCGACGCTTTGATCCTCTCCCAATCCGCGGAGACCGGAGCGGTCTGCGGCTCGACGTCCAACTCAATCTTTCCTCCCGTGGGTGACGTCGTAGGGGGGACCCCCGCCTGCGCAGTTGCAGGTGGGGGTGGGTCCCCTGCGGCGGCAGGACCCGCGGGCCTAGTGGTCTGTCCCTCGGCCATCCCGCCAGAACCACTTCCGTTCTCCCCAATCCGAGCAATAGGCGTCCCGATCGGAAGCGTCTCGCCCTCCTGCGCCAGGATCTCCTGGAGCGTCCCCGCGACGTCTGCTTCGTAAGCCATGTTCGCCTTGTCGGTCTCGATTTCGACCAGCTCGTCGCCGACCGCAACCTCGTCGCCAACCTGTTTGAGCCAGGTGAGGATCGTCCCCTCCTCCATCGAGTCGGAGAGGCGGGGCATCACCACCTCACTCATGGGGCAGCTCCATGCCTACAGGTTGCCACTTCGCTCCGCTGGTCCTTCATCGCCGCGTCAGGAAGGCGGCGCGCAGGAGCGATGCCCCGGCGGTGCGGAGGACGTCGGCGCGAATCGCGCGCATCACCTCGGTGCGGCGCGCCTGCAAGCGGCCCACGGTCGCGATCGGCTCGACTTCGGGCCGCGGCTCCCCGGCCGCCGGTTCCGGCGGCGCCGTCGCCCGCGCCTGCTCGTAGGCGAGGCAGCCCTCGACCCCCTGGGCGATCAGCTGGGCGCGGTAGTCGGCGCCCTCTTCGATCGGGTGCAGGTTGTCGACTTGCATCAGCTCGGGGTGGGTGGCGACGACGCCCTGCCAGTCGGGCACCTGGGTCCCCGGCCGCGAGGCCGCGAATTCGGCGACAATCCGGTTCTTGCCGGTGTCGTCGACACCCCCGGGGTGGAGGCCGTGGATCGTCGGCACGACCATGCAGCGATCGCCGACGGTTTCCGCGACCTTGGCGAGGTTGCCGGCGAGGATCTCCGGATAGGACGGGTTGTCGTTGGTGCCGGCGTCGAAGACGATGACGTCATCGGAGGGTTCGTAGCTTTCCTGGAAGAGGTCGAAGATCTGGTAGCTGTTGTAGCCGCCGACCGCGTTGACGGTGAGTTCGACGCCGGGCAGGTAGCGGCTGAGGTGGGGCGAGGTCAGCTCCTCGAGGCTGTCGCCGACCACCAGCACGTGCGGGGCCGCCACTGCCGGCGCCGCCGGGACGGCCAGGGCAAGGAGCGCGGCCAGGAGCCCCAGCACCGACCTCCGGAAGCTGCCGATCCGCCACACGGGAGCTGTTTCTACACGACGTAGACTGCCGCCGTGCCCGCCGCCGCCCGCTTCCAGCTCGCCGGCTGCGCCCTGCTCGCCGCCCTCCTGCTCGCCGGCTGCGGTGGAGGCGGCCCGGGCGGAGCCGGAACGACCGGCGGGACGGTCTCGAGTAACCCAGCAGCCACGGTCGCCAAGAAACCCGTCTCGCACCAGGGCAAGAAGTCCGAGCCCCACTCTGCCGCCGGTCCCTGCCAAAGCCAGCTCGGCAGCTTCGTCGCCTCGATGGACTCGCTGCGGCGCCGGCTCGCGGTCGGCGTCACCTTCGACCAATACCTGGCCGAGGTCCGCGGCATCCGCTCGACCTACCGCAAGATCCCGATTGACGAGGTCGAGATCGACTGCCTCGACGGCGTCGGCACGCCCGCCGAGACGGCCTTCAACCGCTACATCGAGGCCGCCAACGACTGGGGCGATTGCGTCTCCGAAGCCGGCTGCAGCTCGGAAACGGTCGAACCGGTGCTGCAGCGGCGCTGGCGGATCGCCTCTCACTTCCTCTCCGAAGCCGACGAAGGTCTCGACGCGATCGCGCCCTGACGTGCCACTAAAAAAAGGGGCCGCCCGAAGACGGCCCCCTCTGGTGCATGGAAACGATCGCGGGAACAGCTACCGAGCGGGACAAGACCCGGCTCCCTGCGAAACGCCGGTGCCCGGGGTGGATTCCGCCGGGCGCCCGAACCAGTGCGGCGCCTAGCGGCCCTGCACCTCCAGAGTCCCATCAAGCATGTGAATCAAGTTAGGACCACCTCCTTTCTCTGGTGAAGTGATTGAAGCAAACCCGGAGGTCGGGGTCGAGTGCCTTTTTCCGTGAGCCGACCGTAGGCTGGCCGGATGAGCGAGCTGCCCGAGCACGTCGCCCGTAACCGGCGCTTCTGGAACGAGTACGCCCCGCAGTGGGTCGAGGCCGCACACGACGACTGGGCGGCGGAGGAACCGCGTTGGGGCAACTGGCGCGTGCCGGAATCCGAAGTGGGCCTGCTGCCGGCGAACCTCAACGGCAAGGATGCAATCGAGCTCGGCTGCGGCACCGGTTACGTCTCCTCCTGGCTCGCCCGCCGCGGAGCCAAGCCGGTCGGCATCGACAACAGCGAAGCGCAGTTGGAGACGGCACGGCGCTTCCAGCGGGAGTTCGGGATCGAGTTCCCGCTCCTGCACGGCAACGCCGAGGAGGTCCCCTACCCCGACGCCTCGTTCGACTTCGCGATCTCCGAGTACGGGGCGAGCATCTGGGCCGACCCCTACATGTGGATCCCGGAGGCGAGCCGGCTGCTGCGCCCGGGCGGCGAGCTCGTCTTTCTCGTCAACTCCGTCTTCGCGATGCTCTGTTACCCCGAGGACGAGAACGAGCCGCCGGGTGAGCATCTCCTGCGCCCCTACTTCGGCATGCACCGGTTCGAATGGCCGCAGGACGAGTCGGTCGAATTCCACCTCCCCCACGGCAAGCTGATCGCCCTGCTGCGCGAGAGCGGCTTCGAGGTCGAGGAGCTGATCGAGATCCAGCCGCCGGAGGGCTCGACCACCCGCTTCCCCGGCTCGAGCCTGGAGTGGTCGCGGCGCTGGCCGCTAGAGGAGGCCTGGCGGGCCCGTAAGCTCGGCTAGGCGTTCTCGGGGGTCATCTCCGGCGGCAGCTCGTCGCCGAGGATGTCCTTGCCCTTACGCGCCTGGACCCGACGCCAGACCTCGAAGCCGATCCCGACCGCCATCGCGCAGGAGAACGAGGTGATCAGCGGCAGCCAGAGGTCGTCCTTGAAGGTCTCACCGCCGAAGTAGCCGAGCGCACAGACGTAGATCGCCCAGAGCGTGGCGGCGAAGGCGTCGGCGACGAGGAACTCGCGGTAGGGCATCTCTAGGGTGCCGGCGGCGAAGGTGGTCGCGGTGCGGCCGCCGGGGACGAAGCGACCGATGGCGATCAGGACCGGGCCGCGCCGCCGCAGCGCTTCCTCGGCCCAGAGCAGCCGCGCCTCCCCCTTTTCGCCCCGGAAGAGGCGATCGGCGATCGGGTCGCCGATCGCGCGCCCGAGCAGGTAACAGACGTTGTCGCCGACGATCGCGCCCAGAGCGACCGCCGGGATGATCAGCCAGATGAAGAGGTCGCCCTGCGCGGCCAGGACCGAAGCGGAGATGACGATCGCCTCGGAAGGGATCAGCGGGAAGAGAACGTCGAGCCCCGCGGCCGCGAAGACGATCGGATAGGTGACGGCGCTCTGGCCGACTTCCTGGGTGAGCCAGTGGAACACAGCGACCGACTACCCGGATCGGAGTGGTTTACCAATCCGACGGTAGGGTTATTGAAGAAGCATGTCCGTCTGGGTAATCGCAATCATCGTCGTCGTCGCGATCGCGGTCCTCGCGCTCGTCGCGGTAGCCGCGCAAAAACGGAACAAGCGCCGTGAACTTGAGCGGATGCGGCTGCAGGAACGGGCCGGCGGCCACCGCCAGGAGTCGGAGCTGCACGCCTCGAAAGCCGAGGAGCACGAGGAGGAGGCCCACCAGGCCGAGCTGGAAGCACGCGAAGCGGCCGAGCAGGCCGAGCGCGAGCGCCAGCTGGCCGAGCACCACGGCGAGAAAGCCGACGACATCGAGCGCAAGCTCTAGCTGACCCGCGGAAAAAGGGAAGTGCGGCCATCTCCTACGATGGCCGGGTGAGCGAGGAGAGCTCGACGATCGTCTTCTTCCCCGAGGGGGCGTTCGGGCCGACCAACAACTGCGTCGGGATCGGCGACGTGCTGCGGCGCCGCGGCCACCGGGTGGTGTTCATCGTCGAGGAGAGCTTCGCGGGGACGCTCGAGCAGAAAGGGTTCGAGGAGCGGCTGATGCGGCTGACGCCGCCGCCGGAGACCGAGGAAGCGCCGGGCCAGTTCTGGAAGGACTTCATCCGCGACACCGCGCCGGTCTTCCGCACCTCGACCCGGCAGCAGCTGGCGGACTTCATCGCCCCGACCTTCCAGGCGCTGATCGACGGCGCGATGTACGTCGACGAGCGGCTGCGGGAGATCATCGACGAGCTCGAGCCGGACCTGATCGTCGAGGACAATGTCGTCGCCTTCCCGGCGCTGCCGGCCTGCGGGCGGCCGTGGGCGCGGATCATGTCCTGCAACCCGACCGAGATGAAGGACCCGGAGGTGCCGCCGCCGTTCTCGGGGCTGCCGAGCGACGACACCGGCGCCTGGGACGAGTACTGGCGCGCCTACCGCGCAGCGCACAGCGAGATGCACGCGGCCTTCAGCGAGTTCTGCCAGGAGCGGGGCGCTCCGCCGCTGCCGCCCGACGACTTCATCCACGAGAGCCCCTGGCTGAACCTGTACCTCTATCCCGACGAGGTCGACTACCGCCGCGCCCGCCCGCTCGGCCCGACCTGGCACAACCTGCGCGCGAGCGTCCGCGCCACTGACCCGGCCTGGGAGCTGCCGGAGCAGCTGCACGGCGAGGAGCCGCTGATCTACCTCAGCCTCGGCTCGCTCGGCTCCGCCGACGTGCCGCTGATGGAGAAGCTGGTCGGCGAGCTGGCCGGGGCGCCCTACCGGGTGATCGTCTCCAAGGGGCCGCAGCACACCGAGTTGGAGCTCGCCGGAAACATGGCCGGCGAGGAGTTCCTGCCGCAGACCGAAATCCTCCCCAAGGTCGACCTGGTGATCACCCACGGCGGCAACAACACCGTCACCGAGTCCCTCTACTTCGGCAAGCCGATGGTCGCCCTGCCGATCTTCTGGGACCAGCACGACAACGCCCAGCGGATCCACGAGACGGGCTTCGGGGTGCGGCTCGACACCTATCGCCACAGCGGCGAGGAGCTGACCGGCGCGATCGAGCGACTGCTCGGCGACGATGCGCTGGCGGCACGGCTGGGCGAAACCTCGAGGCGCCTTCGGAGCACCCCGGGAACGGAGAAGGCAGCGAACCTGATCGAGCGAGTCGTCGGCCGGGGTTGACAAAAACTGGCTGGGCAGCCAGTATCAGCCTCCGCGTGGCCGACCAAGCTGAGATCGCCGCTGGAGGTGGGAACGTCGAGGACGCCCTCGTCCTCGACCGCGAGCACTGGGAAGAGGGTCCGCCGCTGGAGCTGTTCAAGCGGATGCGGGCGGAGTGCCCGGTCCACTGGACCTCGCAGGTGACCGAGCTGCCGCAGGCGAAGGGCTTCTGGTCGGTGACCAAAGCCGACGACGTCCACACGGTCAGCCGCGACTGGCAGACCTACTCCTCCGAACGCGGCGGCGTCGTCGTCATCGACGAGGTCTTCCCGCTCGACCTGGCGCGGGCGATGTTCATCGGCATGGACCCGCCCAAGCACGATCGCATCAAGGCGCTGTTTCAGGCCGGGTTCACGCCGAAGCGGATCGCCGACCACGAGGATGAGATCCGCCGGATCGTCGTCCGCGTCCTCGATCGGCTCGAGGGGCGCGACAGCTGCGACCTCGCCACCGACGTCGCCCAACCCGCCGTCTCGCGGGTGATCGGCAGCTTCATGGGCATCCCTGAGGAGGACGACGCCGCCTGGGCCGAGCTGATGAACATGGCGCTGGCCGCCAACGATCCCGACTACAGCCCCGACATAGACAGTGTTGAGGCGACGATCCAGGAGGCGATCCAGCAGGTCTTCACCCGCTGCAGCGCGATGATCGCCGAGCGCCGCGAGAACCCGACCGACGACCTCACCAGCGTCCTCGTCCACGCCGAGGTCGAAGGGCAGCGGCTGGAGGAGCACGAGATCGTGATGGGCTTCTTCCTCCTCGTCGCCGC
>Ga0207702_10003058_pt1 | contig 15550 bp, 7 predicted proteins | sample KBSCornC62_FD_184302 | JGI IMG/M metagenome (GOLD analysis project Ga0207702, IMG submission 184302) | Corn rhizosphere microbial communities from Kellogg Biological Station, Michigan, USA - KBS Corn C6-2 (SPAdes) (version 2) | ecosystem: Host-associated > Plants > Roots > Rhizosphere > Soil ...
AAATATACATTGCGCCGCAGCCGCGAGCGCGACGGAAGCGTTGACGTGTTGCGCATGAGCGTCTCCGAATTCGGCGTCAAGAAGTGACGCGATGCCCGAAATGACGCGTGAGCGCGACGAATCCCCCACTGCGCCGATGCGTTTTCAGTCCGCGTTGCGCTGCGCCGGCGCCGAGTCCGCTTCGAGGGCTGCGTTCCAGCAGCACAAACGCGCCGACGTGCCGCCGCCAGGCGTGTCGTCGAGCACGAGCTGGAATCCGTGCAGGCGCACGATCGCATCGACCAGGCTCAGGCCGAGTCCGGAACCTTCCACGTTTTTCGCTTCCGCCAAACGGTAGAACCGCTGCAGCACCGACCTGCGCCGGTCTTCGGGAATGCCGGGCCCGGTGTCGGCGACCGCGATCACCGCGCCGCGTGGCTGCAGGGTGAGCGACACCGTCACCTCGCCGCCGGGCGGCGTGAATTTGAGTGCGTTGTCGACCAGGTTTCCGAGCGCCTCGAACAGCAGTTCGCCGTCGGCGTGGATGCGGCAATCGGCCTCGAGCGCGAGGGTGAAACGGATGCCGCGCTGGCTCGCAAGCGGTTCGTACAGGCTCGCGATCTGGCGCAGGATCGGCGCGGGATCGACGGCGGCGAAACCGGCGACGCGGCGTTTCGCTTCGATTTCCGAGATGCGCGACAACGCACGAAAACGGCCGAGCAGGATGTCCGTCTGCGCCAGTGCGTTGTCGAGCAGGCCTGCGACTGGAGCGCCCGCGCCGGCAGTCTGCTGCGCGCGGTAGATCGCGGCGCGCAGGCGGGTCAGCGGCGTGCGCAGGTCGTGCGCGATGTTGTCGCTGCAGCTTTTCACCTCGCCCATCAGGCGCTCGGTGTCGTCGAGCATTGCGTTGACGATCTGCGCCAGACGATCGAGTTCCGGATTGCGCCGCGCCAGCGGCAGCCGACGCCGGTAATCGCCCGCCGCGATTTCACGCGTGACGGAATTTATCGCGCGGATCTGGCGCACCGCCGGCAGGCTGAACCAGACGCCGCCGAGCGCGCCCGCGATCAGGACCACGATGCCGAACACGAGACAGCTGCGCAGCAGGGCAACGCGCAATTGACGCAGCAGCGCCACGTCTCGGGCGACGATCAGGGTTTCGCCGTTGCCGATGCTCTGGCCGACGGCGCGCAGTTCGCGGTCGCCGGCGGTCAACTGCGGATCGTCGCGCGGCGACACCGCCGCCGGACGCCCGTTCAGCACGAGGCTGTACGGCACGTACGCCATGTTGCCGGCGAGGCGTTGGCCGTTCGCATCGAACAGGCCGTAATGGTTGATGTGGCGGAAATCGCGCCGCATCTCGTGCGCGATGTCGTCCGGCAACGTCGCGCGCGGCGCGGCCACGAACGCGTGTATTTCGTTGACCAGGATCTGGTCGACCTGCGCGTTCTGGTACGTCGCCGCCTGCACGTAGACGAGTCCGAGCAGCGCCACGACGGCGAGCGCGAACAAGCCGCCGTAGAGCAAGGTCAGGCGGAAACTCGTGATGCGCCAGAGTTCAGTGAGCATGCCCGAACAGATAACCGGAGCCGCGGATCGTGTGGATCAGCGCCGGGCAGCCGGCCTGGTCGAGTTTCTTGCGCAGGCCGGCGATGTGCACTTCGATCACGTTGGTGCCGGGATCGAAATGGTAGCCCCACACCGCTTCGAAAATCATCGTGCGCGTGAGCACCTGATCCGAATGCCGCATCAGGAATTCGAGCAGCTGGTACTCGGTCGGCTTGAGATCCAGATCGCGCCCGGCGTAGCGCGCCGCGTGCGCCATGCGGTCCAGCACCAGGCCGTCGATCGCGATCGTGGTCTGTGCCGCGTCGTCCTGGCGCCGCAGGAGAACCTCCACGCGCGCGGCCATCTCGTCCGAGGCGAACGGCTTGGTCAGGTAGTCGTCGCCGCCCGCGCGCAGGCCGCGCACGCGCTCGTCGACGTCGCTCAGTGCGCTGATCACCAGCACCGGCGTGCGCACGCCGTGGCGGCGCAGCGCCGCGATCACGTTGAGCCCGTCCATGTCCGGCAGCATGCGATCGAGCGTGATCGCGTCGTAGCGGCGTTTCAACGCCAGCGCGAGGCCGTCGCCGGCGGTGCCGACGCGGTCGACCTCGAAGCCGTGGCTCGCCAGTTCGGTCTGGATTTCTTCGGACGTGCCGCTGTCGTCCTCGATCACGAGGATCTTGTACGGACGCGGCGGCAAGGCGGACGAGTGCATGACCGCAGCGTAGCCAAGCGCGCGCGCCGGCGCCATTGCCGCGTGGGCGTCTAAAAAACCTTTAACCTGTGTCCGCCGCCCGCTTTGATTAGCATTCGCCGCGTCCTGGCCTGCCCCGCGTGCGCCCCGCCGTATGAACTGGCTGATACAAACCGCGCTCAAGCGTCCGTACACGTTCGTCGTGCTCGGCATCCTGATCGCCCTGATCGGGCCGCTCGCGATCCTGCGCACGCCGGTCGACATCTTCCCCGGCATCAACCTGCCGGTCATCAGCGTGGTGTGGACGTACAACGGCATGCCGCCGGACGAAATGTCCGACCGCATCATCACGTATTTCGAGCGCCAGATGTCGACCACCGTGAACGACATCGAACACGTCGAGTCGCAGTCGCTGCCCGGCGTCGGCGTGATCAAGGTGTATTTCCAGCCGCACGTGAACGTCAACGCCGCGCTGGCGCAGATGACCGCGATCGCGCAGACCGTGCTCAAGCGCCTGCCGCCGGGCATCACGCCGCCGCAAATCCTGTCGTACAACGCGTCGAGCGTGCCGATCCTGCAACTCGCGCTGAGCAGCAGCACCCTGACCGACCAGCAGCTGTTCGACCTGTCGAACAATTTCATCCGGCCGCAGCTGGCGCAAGTTGAGGGCGCGGCGATCCCGTCGCCGTACGGCGGCAAGAACCGGCAGATGATCGTGGATCTCGATCCGGATGCGCTGCGCGCGAAGAACCTCGCGCCGTCGGATGTGACCAACGCGATCCTGACGCAGAACCTGATCCTGCCGTCCGGCACGCAGAAGATCGGCACGTACGAATACAACGTCAAGCTCAACGGCAGCCCGCGCGAACTCGACCAGCTCAACGACATCCCGATCAAGACGGTCAATGGCAGCGTGATCGCGCTGCGCGACGTGGCGCACGTGCGCGACGGCTACTCGCCGCAGCAGAACCTGGTGCTGGTCGACGGCCACCGCTCGGTGCTGACCACGATCCAGAAGAACGGCAACGTGTCCACGCTGGAGATCGTGGATCACGTCAAGTCGCTGCTCCCGCGCATCAAGGCCGGTGCGCCGGAGGGACTCAAACTCGACACGCTGCTCGACCAGTCGGTCTTCGTCAAGGCATCGGTGGCCGGCGTCGTGCGCGAAGGCGTGATGGCGGCCGCGCTGGCGAGCATCATGATCCTGCTGTTCCTGGGCAGCTGGCGTTCGTCGCTGATCATCGTGATCTCGATTCCGCTGTCGATCCTGTGCTCGATCGCGGCGCTGTCGGCGATCGGCGAAACGATCAACGTGATGACGCTCGGCGGCCTCGCGCTCGCGGTCGGGATTTTGGTCGACAACGCGACTGTGACCATCGAGAGCATCAACTTCCATCTCGAACAGGGCAAGACCGTGCCACAGGCGATCGTCGCCGGTGCGGCGCAGATCGCGATGCCGACGCTGGTGTCCACGCTCGCGATCTGCATCGTGTTCGTGCCGATGTTCTTCCTCACCGGCGTCGCGCGCTACCTGTTCGTGCCGATGGCCGAAGCGGTCGTGTTCGCGATGATCGCCTCGCTCGTTCTCTCGCTGACCCTGGTACTGACGATCGCGCAGTTCTTCCTCCGCCCGCACGTCGAGCCGCACGCGCCGACCGCGCACCCGCTGGAAGACGCCATGCGCGAAGACCCGACGCAGCACATGGCGGCCGGCGGCGCGAACTTGCTGGCGCGCTTCCAGCGCGGCTTCGAACGCCGCTTCGAGGACACGCGAGAAACCTATCGCGACCTGCTCGGGCGCGCGCTGGCGCGGCGCGGCACGTTCGCGCTCGTGTTCCTGGGCGTTGCGCTGCTGTCGATCGGCGTGCTCGCGCCCTGGCTCGGACGCGATTTCTTTCCCGCCATCGACGCCGGCCAGATCAAGCTGCACCTGCGCGCGCCGACCGGCACGCGCATCGAGGAAACCGCGCGCCTGGCCACCGAGGTGGAAAAAGTCATCCGCCGCACGATCCCGGCGCAGGAACTCAAGAGCGTGGTCGACAACATCGGCTTGCCGGTCAGCGGCATCAACATCGCGTACAGCAACTCGGCGCCGATCGGTCCGGCCGACGCGGACATCCTGATCTCGCTCGACGCCGAACACGCGCCGAGCGCCGGTTACGTCGCCGCGCTGCGCGAAGAACTGCCGCGCGCGTTTCCGAGCGCGTCGTTCTCGTTCCTGCCGGCGGACATCGTCAGCCAGATCCTCAATTTCGGCCTGCCTGCGCCGATCGACGTGCAGATCGTCGGCTTCAAGCGCGACGAGAACCGCGCCTACGCACAGGCCCTGCTGACGCGCTTGCGCGCAATTCCGGGGCTGGAAGACCTGCGCATCCAGCAGGCCTTCGACCAGCCCGAACTGCGCGTCGACGTCGACCGCCTGCGCGCGTCCGAACTCGGCCTGAGCGAGCGCGACGTGGCGAACGACCTGCTCGTGTCGCTTTCCGGCAGCGCGCAGACCGCGCCGACCTTCTGGGTCAATCCCAAGAACCACGTGTCGTATCCGCTGATCGTGCAGATGCCGCAATACAAACTGGACAGCCTCGGCGCGCTGGAGAACATCCCGGTCGTCAGCCCGGATGCGAAGCAGCACCAGATCCTCGGCGGCCTGGCGCGCATCTCGCGCAGCCGCGGCGAAGGCGTGGTCTCGCACTACGACGTGCAGCCGACGATCGACGTGTTCGGCGCGGTGCAGGGCCGCGATCTCGGCGCTGTCGCGCACGACATCGAGGCGGTGCTTCACGACACCGCGAAAGACGTCCCGGCCGGATCGGCGGTTGCGCTGCGCGGCCAGGTCGAGACGATGCAGGATTCGTATTCGAGTCTCCTCTTCGGACTGGCCGGCGCGATCGTGCTGATCTATCTGCTGATCGTGGTCAACTTCCAGTCCTGGATGGATCCGTTCGTGATCGTCACCGCGCTGCCGGCGGCGATCGCGGGCATCGTGTGGATGCTGTTCCTCACCGGCACGACGCTGTCGGTGCCGGCGCTGACCGGCGCGATCATGTGCATGGGCGTGGGCACGGCGAATTCGATCCTCGTGGTGAGTTTCGCGCGCGAGCGCCTGAGCCAGGGCGCGGACGCGCTGACGGCCGCGATCGATGCCGGCTACGTGCGCTTTCGCCCGGTGCTGATGACTGCGCTCGCGATGCTGATCGGCATGGCGCCGATGGCGTTCGGTCTGGGCGAAGGCGGCGAGCAGAACGCACCGCTCGGCCGCGCCGTGATCGGTGGCCTGGTCTGCGCCACGATCGCGACCCTTTTCTTCGTGCCGGCGATTTTCGCGCTGGTGCACGCGAACGAAAGTCGCGCACCGCAGGCACCGCAACCCGACGACGAACCGGCGCCCCTCGGCGCCCCGGCCTGAAACAGTCATGGAGACGACCGTGTCGCCCAACCCCCGACCCGCTCCTTCGCGCTCGCGCACGCTGCGCACGATCGGCGTCGGCGCCGCGCTCGGCGCCGTGCTGCTCGCCGCCGGCGGCATCGCGCTGCGCGTGCGGCACACGCATGCGCTTGCCGAGCACGTCACGCGCGAAGGCGCGCCGAGCGTAACCCTGATCGCGCCGTCCAAGGGCGAGTCGCAACAGACGCTGGTGCTGCCGAGCAACCTCGAAGCCTGGTACGACGCGCCGATCTACGCACGTGTGTCGGGCTACCTGAAGAAATGGTACGTCGACATCGGCACGCACGTGAAAGCGCGCGAACTGCTGGCCGAAATCGAGACGCCGGAACTCGACCAGCAGCTGCAGCAGGCGCAGGCCGACCTGGCGACCGCGGTGGCGAAGCAGAAGCTCGCCGAGACGACCGCGAAGCGCTGGCAAAGCATGCTCGCCTCGACCGCGGTGTCGAAACAGGAGGCGGACGAAAAGCAAGGCGATTACGAAGCGAAATCCGCTGCGGTCGCCGCCGAGCGCGCGAACGTGCAGCGGCTCGTGGCACTGAGTGCGTTCAAGCGCATCGTCGCGCCGTTCGACGGCACGGTGACGGAGCGCCGCACCGACATCGGCGCGCTGATTTCGAGCGGCGGCGCCGGTCAGGCGTTGTTCCGCGTCGCGGACACGCACAAGCTGCGCGTCTACGTCGACGTGCCGCAAAGCCGCGCAGCACTGATCAAGCCGGGTCTCAAGGCCGAGCTGACGCTGCCGGAAGCGCCGGGCAAAACGTATCCGGCGATCGTCCTCGGCAGCGCCGACGCGATCGAGCGCAGCTCGCGCACGCTGCGCGTGCAGCTCGAGGCCGACAACGCGCGCGGCGATCTCATCGCCGGCAGCTACGCCGACACGCGTTTCGCACTGCCGGGCACGCCGGGCGTTCTCGAATTGCCGGTCACCGCGCTGATGTTCCGCCAGCACGGACTCGAAGTCGCGACGCTGACAGCACAAAACACGGTGGCGCTGAAAAAAGTCGAGCTCGGCCGCGATTTCGGCACGCGCGTGGAAGTAGTGGCTGGCATCGGTGCGGAGGATCGCGTGATCGACAATCCGCCCGACTGGCTGCGCGAGGGCGACACGGTGCAACCCGCTGCCGCCGCGCCGGAACGTGCAGCGTTGGCGCAGGACGGCCGGCGATGACACACGGCATCCGCGGCTGCGCGCTGGCCGTGACGCTGCTCGCGGGCGGCTGCTCGCTCGCGCCGCCGTATCAGGCGCCGACACTCGCGGCACCGGCGACGTTCAAGGAACAAGGCCCGTGGGTCGCCGCCGCGCCGGGCGATGCGCAGCCGGCCGGCGCCTGGTGGACGGTCTACGGCGACGCAACGCTGGACGCGCTCGAAGCGCGCCTGGACGCCGACAACCCCGACGTCGCCGCCGCCGCCCAGCGCTACGCGCAGGCGAACGCGTATTTCGAGCAGGCGCGCAGCGGGCTGTTTCCGACGCTCGGTGCGAGCGGCCAGATGACGCACAACCGCCAGTCGGACCATCGCCCCCTGCGTTCGTCCTCGCAGCCGGACGAATACCGCGACGATGCACTGGGCGTGCAGCTCGGCTACGAGCTGGACCTGTGGGGTCGCGTGCGCAACCTCGTCGCCGCCGGGCGCGCCGCCGCGGACGCAAGCGCCGACGACCTGGCCGGCATCAAGCTCAGCCTCGAAGCGCAGCTGGCCGCCGACTATGTCGCGCTGCGCGGCCTCGATGCCGAGGAAAAACTGCTGAGCGACACGGTCGACGCCTACAGCCGCGCGCGAGATCTGATCCGCACGCGGTTTGCAGGCGGCATCGCGACCGGACTCGACGTGGCCCGCGCCGACACGCAGCTGAGCAGCGCACGCGCGCTGCTGTCCGACGTGCGCGCGCGCCGCGCCCTGCTCGAACACGCGCTCGCGGCGCTCGGCGGCACGACACCGGCCGGGTTCACGCTCGACGCCGCGAGCGCCGACCTGCCGCTGCCGCAGATTCCGCTCACGCTGCCGGCGACGCTGCTGCAGCGCCGTCCGGACGTCGCGGCGGCCGAACGGCGCGCGGCGGCGGCGAACGCGGACATCGGCGTGGCGCGCGCGGCATTTTTCCCGGACGTCGTGCTCGGCGCGAGCGGCGGCTACGAGAGCACGAGCAGCAACGGCTGGCTGACGGCGCCGAACAGCTTCTGGTCGCTCGGTCCGCATTTCACGCTGCCGGTGTTCGACGCCGGCAAGCGTCGCGCGATCGAGAACCAGGCGCGCGCCGCGTTCGAGGAGGCCGCCGCGCGCTACCGCAGCACCGCGCTCGGGGCGTTTCGCGACGTCGAGGACCAGCTCGCCCTGCTGCACTGGCTCGGCGACGAATACGAAGACCAGAACGCGGCCGTGGCCTCGGCGCGCAAGGCGCTCGACCTCGCCCTCGACCGCTACCGCAACGGCGCGGTCAATTACCTGGACGTGGTCGAGGCCCAGGTCACGGCGCTTACGGCGCAGCGCACCGCGCTGGCGCTGCGCACGCGTCAGCTGAACGCGAGCGTGCAGCTGATCAAGGCGCTCGGCGGCGGCTGGAGCGCATCGACACCCGCGCCGACGCAGCCCGCAGACTCTCCAGCATCCACGCCCGTCGCGCAACGCACGGCCCACTGAACGTCCGCGTTACCCGCGCGGCAACCGGCGCGCAGACCGTCACGCGCGGCGGCTCATTGGGGGAACGCCCGTCGGCGTCCGTCATGGCATGGCAACAAAAATCGCATCGAATGCGCGGGTGGCAACTGCGCGACGGTGCGAGTCTCGCCATCGTCCTGCGCTGCGGAAGGGGAAACTCGCCATGTCGACACCGTATTCGGTCGCTTCGCCGAACGCCGCGTTCCAGATCCTCGCGCAGTTCGACGCAGCGCGCGAACGCTGGGTCTATCGCGTGTTCGGTCCGCAAGCGGCCTGGTACGGCAGTTTCCTCAGTGCCGAGGCAGCGATCGCATTCGTGCGCGACTCCACCGAACCGCCCGACGAGGCCGTGGCCGCCGGGCAAGCCTGAGCGGATCGAGTGCCGCAAGGCCAACCGCGCGCACACGCGTTCGCTGCCACTGCACCACCGTGTCGATGATTCGCCAGTCCGCGGCGTCTGCGCGCGGGCGCAACGTATTCGCATGCGGATCACATGCCGGGATGGGCCACGGCGTCGCGCAGCGTCGCGGGGACAGGATCGTTCACTTCGGAATCCGGATTTTTCCGGCGATTTCGATCCGATCGGGCGCGGCATCAACCGGCCGAAAATGACGCCCTGGAAACGTCAGCGATTCAACCGCAACAGAATCGCCCCGATGACGCCGAACCAGCAGATCGCGATGAACACACCGCCGGCCCAGCCGCGCAGGAAACCGCCGTGCCGGCGGTTGAGCCAGTTGACGCCGGCGATCGCCGCCATGACCGCGGCAATCACGATACCCAGCAACTGCATGTAGGGATCGGAGAAATCCATGGCCTGCTCCCGTGGACCGTGTGCGGCGACAGTACGGCTGCCGGAGGCGAAAGCCGTTGACCGGGATCAACCTCCCGCCGACTAGCGCAGCGCCGGCGCCAAGATTCCGTCGCGAGCTCGTCGGTACGGCCCTTGCATTGATTCCCGCTGCCGTTGGGTGAGACTGGCACATGCAACCGTAATTCCTGTCAGGCGCTGCCGCGTCGGGAATTCGCGTAGAGTCGCGCTGCCGGCATGCCATTTGGAGGGGTGGACATGACTTTTGCGAACGACGTTCGGCGCGCTGCGCGCCGGCTGGGCCTGTGGCTTTTCGTCGGATTGGTGACGCCACTGGCCGCACAGGCGGCGCTGACGGTCACCCCGCTGACGTGGGGCGTCATCGGCCTGGACAGCAACAGTCCCACCGCCGGCCCGAAAAACTTCCCCGTCGGCGAGCGCATTTGCTCGAACGTCGCGACGACGAACGTCACGGCGATCATGCAGTTCGACAGCGCCAACGCGAACATCGACTTCCGTCCCGGATCGCTTTCCACGCTCAATTTCCCCAGCATCGCCGCGGGCGCCTGCGTCGATGCGTACTTCGAAGTCCAGGTGAACCAGGTCGCTGCGGCCTACGACACGACCCGACGCTTCCACATCAGCGCGACGGACGGCACCGGCACCTATTCCTCGCCGCTGCCGCGCGAACTGTATGTCGAACACCTGATCTCGCAGTCGCGCAATTCGATCACGAACGTGAAGTACGGCCCCAGCCCGTCCAGCCTGACGGCGGTCGCGGCGGGCGGCTCGCTCAATCTCGTCGTGGGCAACACCTACACGATCGAGCTCGACGGCGGCACGGCCACGCAGGGCTACGAACAATTCGAGGCGTTCATCAATTTCTCCAACGCCGTGTTCCAGATCCTGTCGGTCAACACCACGTATTCGGCCGACAACTCGCCCAACGTGCCGAACCCGAACGACAAGCTGTACGCGGACGCGTGCCTGTGGGAGCCGGATCCGAACAGCCCGAACTACCGCTCCTGCGTCGGCGCGGACGACAAGGCCGGCGGCAGCAACGTGGTCACCACGTACACGGTCAAGATCATCAGCGGCGGCGGCACGCAGCAGACCTTGAACACGCTGCTGTACGACTTCTCCGGATCGAGCTTCCACTACAACGGCGACTACTCGGTCGGTACGCGCGTCGCGAACATCATCGATCCGACCACGGCGAACATCAGCAAGGCGTTCAGTCCGAATCCGGCGCCGGTCAATGGCATCTCCACGCTGACGATCACGCTGACGAATCCAAACGCGGGCGCGCTGTCCGGCTACAACTTCAGCGATCCGCTGCCGGCTGGCATGGTGATCGCGACGCCGTCGGGCGCGAGCACGGCAGGCTGCGGCACGCCCACCTTGGGCGCGAGCGCGGGCGGAAACGCGATCACGTTCAGCGGCGGCACCGTCGCCGGCAACGGCAGCTGCGTGATCAACGTCAACGTCACCACGACGGCCACCGGTTCCTACGTCAACACCACCGGCCACCTGTTCATCGACACGGTCGATACCGGCCACAGCGCCACCGCGACGCTGACCGTCAACAACGCACCGCCGCCGGGCACCGGACTATGCGGCCAGGCGCTCGCGACCTGGCGCTTCCCGAGCGGATTCAACACGTCGACGCCGGCGGCAACCAGTTCCACCGTGACCGTCTCCTCCGCAATCGGTGCGGGCATGGCGCCGATTTCCGAAACCACGCTGACGGCGGACGGCACCGCGGCGTGGGGTTCCAACGGCTCGATCACGACCGGCGCGTTCGCGACCACCAACAACGAATATTTCGAGTTCGGACTGAACACCACCGGGCTGACGTCGGTCTCGCTCGCGTTCAACGCGTCGTTCCACAGCGCGAACGGACCGAAAGGCATCGCGATCTACCAGGGCACCAGCAACACGCGGCCGGAAACGGGCACGCAGGTGTTCAACAACGCCACCGCGCTCAGCACCCAGAACACCACCGTGCCGTTCACGCAGAATTTCACCAGCGGACTGAACGCGTCGGGCACGACGTACTTCCGCGTCTATTTCTTCAACTCCGGCAATACCAACGCGGGCTCCGATCCGATCATCGACGACGTCGTCTTCACCGGTTGCGGCGCGGGTACGCCGGCGACGATCACGAAAACCTTCGCGCCCAATCCGATCGCGGTCAACGGCGTCTCGACGCTGTCCTTCGCGCTGACCAACCCGAACGGCGCAGCACTCACCGGTGCGGCGTTCACGGACAGCTTGCCCAGCGGTACGCAGGTCGCCGCCACGCCCACCGCCGCCACGACCTGCGGCGGAACCTGGGCGCCGACGGCCGGTGCGACGTCGCTGACGTTCTCTGGCGGCACGATTCCGGCGGCGGGTTCGTGCACGGTCAGCGTGAACGTGACCGCGACGACGGCCGGACCGCACAGCAACGTGTCCGGGTTCCTGTCGACGAATGAAACCGGCACGAACACCGCGAGTGTCGGCACGGCCACCCTCACGGCGCTGTCGCCGCCGCAGATCGCGAAAAACTTCAACCCGTCGCCGATCCTCGCCAACGGCGTCAGCCACCTCGTGTTCACGCTGACGAACCCGAATCCGAACGACACGATCGGCGGCGTCGCGTTCAACGACACGCTGCCGGTGGTGCCGGGCGCGATGAAAGTCGCCGCGACACCGAACGCCTCGACCAGCGGCTGCGGTGCGCCGACGTTTGCGCCGGCGCCGGGCGCGACGTCGCTCGCGTTCAGCAGCGGCACGATCGGCCCCGGCGGCAGCTGCACGGTCAGTGTCGACGTGACCGCGCCGGCGACCGGCACGTACAACAACACCAGCGGCGCGGTGTCGTTCGCGATCAACGCGCAGACGATCACCGGCAACACCGCGAGCGCGAGCCTCGTGGTCAATCCGCCGCATCCGGCGATCGGCCTGCTGAAACAGGTCGCGCCCGGCCCGGCCGGCCCGTGGCTCGACTACACCGCGGAAATTCTGCCGGGCAATGTGTACTACCAGTTCACGATCGAGAACGACGGCGACGTGCCGTTGAGCCCCGTGACGCTGACGGACCCGCTGATCAGCACGTCCTCGTGCGTGCCGCCGGCGTCGCTGCCGGTCGCGGTCGCTTCGAACAACAACCACATCTTCACCTGCGTGGTCGGTCCAGTCGCCGCGGCGTCCGGGCTGCACCCGAATACCGCCACCGCGAGCGGCACCGGCGGCGGCACGACGGTCAACGACACGAGTTCGGCGAGCTACGCGAGCGCGTCCATGTCGCTGGCGAAATCGGTGACCGAGACGACGTTCAGCGCCGCCGGCGACGTTCTGCACTACAGCTATCTGGTGACGAACACCGGCTCCGCCACACTCGACGGCCCCATCACCGTCAGCGACAACCGCACCACGGTGTCGTGCCCGGCGCTGAGCACGATCGGCAATCTCGACAACTTCTTCAACTCGGGCGAGCAGCTGACCTGCACCGCGACGTACACCGTCACCGCCGCCGACGTCGCCGCCGCGCAAGTGACGAACACCGCGCAGGCCACCAATGGCACGGTCGATTCGAACACCGATTCGCGCACCGTGCCGCTGTCGTCTTCGGCCGACGTGTACCTGACCAAGACCTTGAACACGGCCGGCCCCTTCACCGTCGGCCAGTCGCTTTCGTTCACGCTCGTGGTCGGCAACAACGGGCCGTCCACCGCGACCTCGGTGCAGGTGACCGACACGCCGACCAACCTGACGATCACGAACGTCAGCGGCGGCGGCTGCGTCGCGCTGCCGTGCACGATCGCGAGCCTCGCGAGTGGCGCGAGCGTCAGCATCACCGTAACCGCGACGATCACCGCCGCGGGCGCGTTCGACAACTCCGCCACGGCAACCGCGGCGCAGCCCGATCCCGACCCGACCAACAACACGGACAACACCGGCAACGGCGGCGTCACCGGCGCCTCGGCCGATGTCTCCGTCGACAAGAACCTGGTCACCGCCGGTCCGTACCTGACCGGCCAGAGCGTGACGTACACGCTGCTGGTCGCGAATGCGGGCCCGTCGCCGGCGACGAACGTGCAGGTCACCGACACGCCGTCGAACTTATCGATCACGGGCGTCAGCGGCGGCGGCTGCAGCGCGCTGCCATGCACGATCCCGAGCCTCGCCGTCGGCGCGAACGCCACCATCACGGTCACCGCGACGATCCTGAGCGCCGGCGCATTCGACAACGCCGCCACGGTCAGCGCGACCGAGCCCGACCCGGATCTGAGCAACAACACCGACAACACCGGCAACGGCGGCACCGCGGCGCCCGTCGCGGACGTGCAGCTGACGAAGACGCTGAGCACCGGCGGCCCGTACACGGTCGGCCAGACGCTGACGTATTCGATCGTCGTGTTCAACGCCGGACCGTCGACCGCGACCGGCATGACGGTGGTCGACTCGCCGACCAATCTCACGCTGCAGAGCGTGAGCGGCGGCGGTTGCGCGGCGCTGCCGTGCACGCTCGGCACGCTCGCCTCCGGCGCCAGTGTGACACTCACGGTCACGGCCAAGATCAATGCCGCCGGCGCGTTCGACAACAGTGCGACCGCCTCGGCAAACGAATTCGATCCGAACCTCGGCAACAACACCGACAGCACCGGCAACGGCGGCACCGCGGCCGCATCGGCCGACGTCTCCGTGAACAAGACCCTGGTCACCGCAGGTCCGTACACGGTCGGCCAGACGCTGACGTTCACGCTGCTGATTGCGAACGCGGGTCCGTCCACGGCGACCAACGTGCAGGTCACCGACACGCCGACCAACCTGACGATCGTCGGCGTCAGCGGCGCGGGCTGCAGTGCGTTGCCGTGCACCATCCCGAGCATCGCTTCGGGCGCGAACGTGACGCTGACGACCACGGCGACGATCAATGCCGCCGGCGCGTTCGACAACGCCGCGAGCGTGAGCGCGACCGAACCCGACCCGAACCTCGCCAACAACACCGACAACACCGGCAACGGCGGCACCGCCGGCGCGTCGGCCGACGTCTCGATCGACAAGAACCTGGTCACGGCCGGCCCGTACAGCGCGGGCCAGACGCTGACCTACACGCTGCTGATCGCGAACGCCGGTCCGTCCACCGCGACCAACGTGCAGGTCACCGATACGCCGACCAACCTCACGATCGTCGGCGTCAGCGGCGCGGGCTGCAGCGCGCTGCCGTGCACGATCCCGAGCCTCGCTTCCGGCGCCAACGCGACGATCACGGTCACGGCGACCATCAACGCCGCCGGCGCCTTCGACAACGCCGCAACCGTGAGCGCAACCGAACCGGATCCGAACCTCGGCAACAATACCGACAACACCGGCAACGGCGGCACTGCGGGTGCACCGCAACTGACCGTGACGAAGAGCGCGAGCCCGTCCACGTTCACCGTCGGGCTGCCGGCGAGCTACACCGTGACGGTGACCAACACCGGCGCGGCCGCCACGAGCGGCAACATCTCGCTCAGCGACAACCTGCCGAGCGGCATCACGCTGACCTCGTCCAGCGGCGCGAACTGGAGTTGCAGCGGCACGACCGCGCTCAGCTGCACGTTCGCCGGCACGCTTGCCGCCGGCGCCAGCACGGCGCTCACGCTGAACGTCGCGGTCGCGGCTTCCGCGACGGCCGGCGACAACACGGCGCAGGCGCTCGGCGGCGGCGATCCGGGTTGTCCGGCAGCACCGAACTGCACCGGCACGGTGAAGGTCGGCGTGACCGCGCCGGTCCTGACCACGACGAAGTCCGGTACGCTCGACAACAGCGTGGTCGCGCCGAGCAACGAGAGCAATCCGGGCGACACGATCGCGTACACGATCACGATCGCCAACTCCGGCACCGGCGCCGCCAGCGCGGTCGGCGTGAACGATCCGCTGCTGCCGACGCTGAGCTGCAGCATCGGCGGCTCCGGCGTGAGCCTGCCGACGACGCTCGCTGCCGGCGCCTCGCTGGTCTGCACCGGCACCTACACGCTCACCGCAGCGGACGTGTCGAACGGCAGCGTGTCGAACACCGCGACCGTCGGCGCCGGCAACGTGTGCAATCCGACCACCGCGGGTTCCACCTGCAGCGCCAGCACGTCGACGCCGCTGGCGCTCGTGCCGGTCCTGAGCACGACCAAGACCGGCGTGCTCGACAACACGGTGGTCGCGCCGAGCAACCAGAGCGACGTCGGCGATCAGATCCACTACACGATCACGGTCGCGAACAGCGGCAACGGCCCGGCGACCGGCGTCACCATCAGCGACACGAAACTGCCGTCGCTGAGCTGCACGATCGGTGTCACCCCGACCACCCTGCCGACCACGCTGGCCGCGGGCGCGACATTGACCTGCACCGGCACGTACACGCTCACCGGCGCCGACGTCGGTGTGGGCAGCG
>Ga0207702_10003063_pt1 | contig 15547 bp, 9 predicted proteins | sample KBSCornC62_FD_184302 | JGI IMG/M metagenome (GOLD analysis project Ga0207702, IMG submission 184302) | Corn rhizosphere microbial communities from Kellogg Biological Station, Michigan, USA - KBS Corn C6-2 (SPAdes) (version 2) | ecosystem: Host-associated > Plants > Roots > Rhizosphere > Soil ...
TGACTTGCTTCTCCGCAGATCGTTCAGAAATTCCAAGCAATTCAGTGTTTGAGAGATGCCTTTTTGCTTAAAAGGAATATTTCGGCGGTTCTTTTAAGTAAAGGCTTCAGGCAGTCCTCAAGTTCCTTTTTAAGGTCATTATACAGTATGTTTTCGTTACCGGTAGTTTCATGAGGTAATGTAGTTCTTCGGGATATTCATCGATATTGGTAGTCGCCGCAACTTTGTCTTTCTTTCAAACGGTAATGTTTAATCAATTTAGCTGCCATAGTATGACTTTCCCTTCTTGAGAAAGATGGGAAAAGAAGAATTAGCGAGATTAATCTCGTTTTTGGTTGGTGTGTGTTGGGCTAAAAGCCGCGAGGCTTTTTAGTTTGCGTTGACTACTGAAAAAGTCATCTGATTTATTACCAACTAGGTCAAAGGCCATTAGTTACCCATGAAATGTAACAAATTTAGAGAATTTTGAAACAAAATCGATAACACCTCTCATACTTCATCGCCTATCTTGCAATCGGTAATGTGGTTACGTATGCGCATAAATTGGAAGTGACGCGGCGTTCTTTCACATTTATTTGTATCACCACAAACTTAAAACACAATTATTAAACAATCCATCGCTGTGCAAGTAAAGCCATTGTATGATCATAAACACATATGTGCCAGGATAGCACTTGGTGATCAGCAGGCATTTAACGTGTTTTTTAACTACCATTGGCCGCAAGTTTATGGAACAGGCCTGAGGTTGACGAAATCGTCTGAAAAAGCACAGGATCTTGCGCAAGATATTTTTATTAAGCTTTGGGAAAACAAGCATAAACTTATCGACATAAAGGAAGTTGATGCTTACGTCTATATTTTATCCCGCAATGTTATTCTTGACTTCTTGCGAAAAAAGGTTTTCGACACAGAAAATATAGAGGTTCTTGTTGACTATTTTGAAGACAATACAATTAGCCCACACGAAAAACTGGAGTATAACGAGTTGGAGCAAAAACTCAAATCCGCCATCGATCAATTGCCGGGAAAAGTCAAAGATGTGTTTTTGCTTAGCCGTGTGGATGGCCTGACCCATGAACAAATTGCCCAAAAATTAAATATATCTGTGGTGTCTTCCAAAACATATGTCGTAAGAGGGCTACAAGTTATCCGCAAATTCATGGCATTGCACACAGACAATCCTGCCGTTTTGTTAGCCGCCACCGCTATTTTATACGGCATCTCAAGATAAATTAAAATTTCTTGTCTTACCCCCACCACTCTTTTACGTCTTTAGTATCAGCACCCTAATTAATGCATTTCAGCATGGGTATTGCTATGCCAACTAGATGAACCAACAAAGAGCCAAAACATTATTTGAACAGTATCTTAATGAGACCCTTCCCCCTGAAGATCTTTGGGAATTGAAGAGCGCAATTCATGATGACCGCTTCCGGGTTTTATTCGATGAGTTGCTTAAAAATGCATTTAAGGACACAAGTTTTGAAGAGACAGACGATGACGCAAAACAAGCGGTTTTAAACATTCTCAATTTAAAGATAAGTCAGCAAAATGAGGCTGAATTAGGAAAAAATAAGCAAAGGCGGTTAATTCCGTTCCGTTGGTTAGCAGGTGCTGCTGCTCTGTTATTTATTGCCTTAGGTGCGGGTTGGCTTTTTTTACATGAAGATAAAAAAGAGGAAAAACAAAATACCTACAGTCATAATATTAGACCTGGTGGCAACCGAGCTACGCTGACCCTTTCAAATGGTAAAAAGCTGATCCTCACTGATGCATTAAATGGGCAACTAGCCAATGAATCTGGGGTCCAGGTAAACAAAACCAAGCAAGGTGAAATCGTGTATATGATTACCTCGCGTAAGAATAGTGCTCAACAGGCTTTACCATATAATACCTTAACTACAAAAAGAGGAGAACAATTTCAGGTAGTACTTCCGGATGGCTCTCATGTTTGGTTAGATGCCGTGTCTTCTCTGCGATATCCAGTAGCCTTCAGTGGAAACGAACGCAAAGTGGAATTGACAGGCCAAGGCTACTTTGAAGTGACCCACAATGCTGCGATGCCCTTTATTGTGAAGACTGCCAAAACCGAAGTGCAGGTATTGGGCACTCATTTCAACGTTTCAGCCTACGACGACGCGTCTGATGATAAAACCACACTTCTTGAAGGCTCAGTAAAGGTAAAAAGCAGTAATAGTACTGCGTTGTTAAAGCCTGGTGACCAAGCCGTTTCGGACAACAATGGACACCTGAATATTAGCCACGATGTGGATGTTGAGCAAGAAACTGCATGGAAGAATGGGCTGTTTATTTTCAAAGGAGCTGGGATACAGGAAATTATGGCTAAGGCGTCTCGTTGGTATGATATCGATGTGATATATAAAGGGAATATCCCTAAGAAAAGACTTAACGGAAGAATGTCACGCGAGGTCGATATTTCAGAACTATTAGGCATACTCCAATTCGAAGGTATCAAATTTAGGATGGAAGGAAAAAATCTCGTTATAACCGACTAGGCAAGGATTGGCTCATGAGAAGGTCAACCTATTAAAGCTTATAATAAACCACCAATTATTCACTAAAAACCGATTATGAGAAAAAAAATACCAAAGGATACATAACAATCCGCAACCTCGCAGGCGGCAAGGTGCCTAGCGACGTCTTACACCCAATCATGTTAACGAAAAAAACCAGGCGGTGCTCGAACACCATCCCGGTTTTATGTGGGTGCGAAATCATCAGAAGTAGCAATTAAATCTAACGTTCAACCCTAATTATCAAAAGTAATGAAAATTAAATTAAAGTGCGCGGACGCGTTCTGGTGCACTTTGTCCAAATTTTTCCTGATTATGAGACTAACGATTATTATATTGATCATGGGCTTTATGCAAGTGAGTGCAAAGTGTTATGGTCAACTGATAACGCTTCATGAAAATAATGTACCAATAGAAAAAGTTCTAACATTAATTGAAACCCAGAGCGGGTATCATTTTGTCTACGATTTTAATCCTGCCATCCTTAAATCGATAACTGTAAATATTAATGCAGAAGGCCAAAGTATTAACAGTGTTCTGGATCAATGTTTTAAGAATATTCCGGTTAGTTACAAAATCTTCAAAAAGACCATTGCTCTAAAAGAGAATGAGCAGTTACCAGATAAAAAAGCGGTCGTTCTGATTCAAAAAATAAGTGGGATCGTAACTGATGAAACCGGAAAAACACTTCCTGGCGCAACGGTCACCAATGTGAATACCAACATTACGGTAGTTACTGACGCTAATGGGTTCTTCTCAATTAATGCTTCTGAGGCAGATGTGCTGGCAGTGAGCTTTATCGGCTATCAAAAAACAGAATACAAAGTTACTCAGACTGATATATCCTCGTCTACTACAAACCTAGCCATAAAACTTCAGCTATCCAGCACCGCTCTTAGTAATGTAAATGTGGTGGCAGTTGGCTATGGGACACTTGATAAAAAAGAGGTTACCAGTGCCATAACACACCTTTCTGCAAAAGACTTGAATACCGTTGCCGGCAATGGTGTGCTGAATTCCATTCAGGGAAAGGTGGCGGGTTTAAGTATTACCAACACAGCGACGGCTGATCCCAATTCGGGCCCGAGTGTCCAGCTTCGTGGGGTTTCTTCACGCAGCGCGGGAACAGGGCCCTTATATGTAATTAACGGCATTCCCGGCGGTAATATTGATAACCTCAACCAAAATGATATTGAATCAATTGATGTACTAAAAGGAGGAGCCGCATCTGCAATTTATGGAACCCGTGGTAGTAACGGTGTAATCATTATCACTACCAAAAAAGGTGTCGGACAGTATAAAGGTTTTTATGACGGATACTTTAGTGCCGATGTACCTGTCGATGAAATAAAAGTGCTGACCCGCGCTCAATTTTTAGAACATAACAGGGGTGTTGATTATGGCGGTAATACCGATTGGGTTCGCGCCGTAAGAAGAGACTTTGGCTATCAGCAAAAACATACGCTGCAGTTTTCAGGCAGTAACGGAAGAAATAATTACAATGTGTCTTTTGATTACCGGAACGCTGATGGGCTTGATCTGCGTTCGACAAAAAGAGAATATGGCGCCAGGCTTAATTTGAACCATACTTCCTCCGATGACCTGTACTCAGTGTCAGTAAATATAGCACCTAGACATCTGGATTATAACAATTCAAGCTATAGTGCTTTTAGCCAGGGGGTCACATTAAACCCCACGTTGCCTATTAAAGATACGGCCAATTCGTCCAGGTATTACTATATCAATACTGGATTCCCTGGCTCGTATAATCCGGTGGAAGAATTGAAGACGGTACTAGCTGGCGGGGAAGGCAAATACTTAGACTGGAGTTCATCGTTTAAGCTAAACGCATCAAAAAATTTGTATACGCAGGTTACGGTGGGCCAGCAAACCTATGATTTCTTTAACTTTTACTTCCTGCCTTCCTATAATACGGCTGCTGTATATGGAAATTCAGGTCAAAACGTGGGAAGCAGGGCCTACAATGAAAGCGATCAGAGAAGCTTGGAATGGATTGCGAATTACTCGTTAAATGTTAAAAAGCATTCGTTCAAGCTGCTTGGCGGATATTCATACTTTTATTCCGTTAACTCGGGGCTAAGTGCCTCCAACCAAAACTTTCCATCAGATGTATTAACCTATAATAATTTGGGGTCGGGTGTTTCCAATTATCCTGTCAATGCAGGCGGCTCAACGAGTCTTGGTACTTATAAAAATGATGCAACGCTGATTGCTTTTTTTGGACGCCTGAACTATGATTTCGACAAGAGGTTCTACCTTTCTGCAAGTCTGCGCCACGAGGGGTCATCAAAGTTTGGATTCGATAACAAATGGGGCAATTTCCCGGCCGCATCCGCTGGCTGGATCATATCGAATGAGCAATTTTTCCCCGTTTTGCCATGGCTTAATAACCTAAAGGTTCGCGCCGATTATGGAGTAACCGGAAACCAGGATTTCGCCAGCTATCTTTCATTGGATACTTATTCTGGTTACGGACACTATTCATTTGATGGTACTCAATATCAGGTATGGGGACCGAGCCAGAATACGAATTATAAATTAAAGTGGGAAACCGCACAGAACTTTAATGTCGGGTTAGATTTTGACCTGTTCAACAGTACAATTTCGGGCAGTGTCAATTACTATATCCGAAAAACTAATGATCTGTTAGGCTATTATTTTGTTCAAACACCACCCAATATACAGGGAACCACTTTTGCCAATGTAGGTAGCATGAAAAATACCGGATTGGAAATTCAACTTAAAGGTACGCCTGTTAAAAATAAAAATTTTGCATGGAATGTTTCTTTTGCCGCTGCCACTAATAAAAATGACTTCGTTTCTTTTTCCAACAACATCTATCACGGGCAAAATTACATAGATATGGTTTACATGCCGTCACCCGGTTCGCCCGGTTCCGCCCAGCGACTGCAGGAAGGAAAGAGCATAGGAAGCTTCTACATGCTGCGTTCGGCAGGTGTTGATGCTACCGGAAGGCTAATGGTGTATAACAAAGATGGAAAGGTCATTCCCGGAAATATGGCGACAATAGAGGACAAGCAATTTGTCGGCACCGGCCTGCCTAAAATAACCGGGAGCATCGGGAATACAATTATTTATAAAAATCTTGATTTGAGTGTGTTTTTAAGAGGCGCCTTTGGTTATAAACTGTTTAACACGAGGGCTTTTTATGCAGGCACCCCAGTTACGCAGAACGGTTCCAACGTCTTGACCTCCGCCTATGATGGCGGTAAATATTCTGCCCTAACTAACCCGGAAACCTATTCAACTTTGTCCGACTACTTTTTGGAAAAAGGAGATTTTATCAAGATAGATAATGTGACTTTGGGTTACAATTTCAAACCTCATATCAAGCACGTTGATGGGATGAGATTTTACCTGACAGGAAGAAACTTGTATACGTTAACTAAGTTTACTGGAGGCGATCCTGAATCCATCGATGTAAACGGACTTACCCCTGGCATCAATCCTTCACTATCTTACTATCCCTCTACATTACAGGTTATTGCCGGCTTTCAACTTAAATTTTAAAAACCAAATCTGAACAAAATGACACTATTTCATAGATACAGAATCAAAATAGCAATGACCAGTTTCATTCTATTTTCCTTTGGTTGTACCAAGCTAAATGAAAACTTGTATGACCGTATAACATCAACAAATTTTCTGCAAACAAAGAATGACGTGATCAGGGATTTTCTTCGGGCCTTCGACCATGGTTATTGGTCGGTGCAAGGCGGAGGATTATTTTACGCGCAGGAATTATCTACCGATGAATTAATGACCCCAAACAGGGACGGCGATTGGTTTGATGGCGGTATATACCAACGTGTACACTATCATACCTGGAATTCACAGGACTCCTTTACAACCGACATGTGGAATGCGTTATTCGCAGGGGTAAGTATGGCGACGAACTCACTGCAAGACATTGAAGCCATTGACCCCAAAAAGTTCGACATGACGGAGGCCGAGAAAGCCGATTTTGTTGCTGAATTAAGGACTCTGCGCGCGTGGTTTAATTTAAGAGCGCTTGATTTATACCGGAATGTTCCTATCGTTACAGCGGTAAAAGGTGAAACCACCATGCCTCCGCAGGTTACACCGCAGGAGATGTTCAATTTTATTGAAAAGGAACTAACAGAAGCCATGCCGGATTTGCCAACGAGCCAGTCTTTAGGTAGTAATGGAATCGGGCGGTTAACAAAAGGTGCCGCAGCTTCATTGTTGGTACGCCTGTATTTAAATGCCAAAGTGTATATAGGCCAGGACAAATTCGCAGAATGTGCCACTCTTTGTCAGGATATCATTAATGGAAAATATGGCAATTATTCGTTAGAAAGTAGGTGGGATGCTCCTTTCGATTATAACAATGCGCAGAGCCCCGAAGTGATTTTTGGCTTCGCTTCTACTTTTGCAAATACTCATTATCATTATTCGACTGAAATGTACTGGTATATGGCTCCCCACCAGGCATATAACCTTTTTGGATTTACCAATTGGGGAAATATGAACACCAGGTTTGCATTACAACCAGGAAGAGACGTTGACAGTGCAGAATACTCATTTACTCTCGGTAAACCTTTTGTGAAATTTCAAAGATATCCTGATGACTTCCGCCTGAAGAAATATAAGAACCTGGGCAATAGCAAACGCGAGGGAATGTTTTTATATGGCTATCTGCCTTATTATAGTGACTCAACCAAATTGGTTCAAAGCAACAGGGGATACACCATTTTTGCCCGTGACCAGGTGGGCTGGTTCAGGGATTTGCCACCGGGACAGGTATTGACGGATAAGGAATCGAACATGAATCACGCCGATGATAATTCAGGAATCTGGCCGGCGAAATATCCGATTTACCCAACAGGCGATCCAAATACCATCGCTTCGTCTTTTGTGGAAATTCGGTTGGCTGAGATCTATTATTCTTTGGCAGAATGTAAGTACCGCGCTGGGGATAAAGCAGGTGCGGCCGTTTTGTTGAATGCGGTGCGTAAGCGGAATTACCCAGCAGGCTCACCGAGTTTGTATGATAGCAGTGGCATTCAACTCACTGATCAGGAGATGCTGGATGAATGGGGACGTGAATTTTTGGTTGAAGGCAGGCGCCGTACCGATATGATACGCTGGGGCGTATTTAATTCCGGAACCTGGTGGGACAAGCACCCTGATGCTGATGATCACACAAAAATTTTTCCGATTGGACAGGTTGTCATGAGTGTATCGCCGCAAATGAAGCAGAATCCGGGCTACAATTAATTCTATTTAACAAGTATTAAAGTATAAATACAATGAAAATATTAAGCAAATTGACTAAGGGTTACAGAAAGGCTGCGCCACTGATGTTCGTCCAAATAATTTCTTTTGCCATAGTATGCCCTTTATTTTTCTTAGCGTCGTGCACGGTAACCAAGTCCCAGAACTCAAAAAATGCGACAGCGACTAAGCAGGCCGCTTCTTCGGATGCCGCATTGCCGGGTAATTTAGTACAGGGAGGTAATTTCAATCGCGGTGACGACCGCAAGTGGACTATATCTAATATAACGCCGGGAGTTACCGTGAGATTTGGCAATGGAAAAGCCCTGTACAGGGGTGGAAACGGCGGTCAGGCGGCGATATACCAGGCTATACAGGTTGAAGCTAACCAAAAGTACCAGCTAAATATGCGTGTTTCCGGTCACGGTGGTACTGACATGTGGTTTGAAGTATATGTAGGTAAAGCCGAGCCTCTGATAGGTCAGGACTACAATGACGGCGGCAAACGTTTAGCCTTAAATACATGGAACGGTTGCGGAAAGACGCCTTTCAATGCCCCTTTAACTCAACTCTCTTGTGAGGGAGCAGATAGAGGTGTAATTCAATTTCCCACATCAGGAACGGTATACTTACTGATCAAAAGCGGCGGTGCAAACCTGGGAATCACTGGGGTCACCCTCGCTAATGTTGAAATGCGGGCTATAAAATAGATCTAACCCGCGCTAATCAATACAGGGTGAAAGTTCAAAATCATTAAATTATGAATCAAATGAAAAAATTAAGCATATTGACTATGAGTCTCAGAAAGGTTGTGCTTATGAGACGGTTTTCTATAATTTCTTTCGGCATATTGGCCTCATTATTTTTATTGATGTCATGCAGTAAAAATTTACCTGCTCCCGAGCCTATGCCATTCGCGACCGGTGTTCTTTCTGCCTCAAAAAGTGAAGTGGTAATTAATCCGGATAGCGCCAGCAACGAAGCAGTCGCTTTTTCATTGGCCACGTATCAAAATACTCTGATAAAATATACGCTCATTCTTACATCAGGTAACAAATCAGATTCATTAGTTATAACACAGAATACAGTGACAAAGAGTTTTACCAACCGAGAGTTAAATTCGATACTTCTAGATAGCCTCGGTTTGGCCGTAGGCGTACCGGTAGATTTAACAGCTCAGGTGAAAGGTGTTATAACGTCAAGTGGAAAGGCTGCTCAGTCTAATGTTATCAAAATAAAAGTTACTCCTTCAAAAATTATACTTCCGCCTAATTTGGTAGCAGGTGGTACCTTTGATCCGGGAGATGAAAGCAAGTGGATTGTATCGAACATTACTCCCGGTGTAACGGTCACTATTGCAAATGGCAAAGCACTTTACCAAGGTGGAAGTTGGGGCCAGGCGGCGATATACCAACCGATACAGGTAGAAGCGAATGTAAAATACCAACTCGACATGGATGTCTCTGGTAGCGGCGCCACGGACGTATGGTTTGAAGTGTACGTAGGGCAAACGCCTCCGCAACTCGGACAGGACTACAATAATGGCGGCATACGTTTATCCTTAAATACGTGGGACGGCTGCGGAAATACACCTTTCAACGGTCCTTTAACTCAAATCTCATGTGCCGGCGTAGGAAAAGGTGTAATTCAGTTTGCAACATCGGGTACCGTATACTTATTGATAAAAAGCGGCGGAGGGAACTTAGGAGCCACAGGTATCTCTGTCGATAATGTTGAAATGCGGGCTATAAAGTAAGACCATATCGATCCTAAAAAAGGTTATTTACTTCGAACAGAAGAACCGGCTGGAATATAATGCCAGCCGGTTTGCTACTGCTTTACTAAATTTTTATCGAAGACTAAAAGGATTTTTTCCATACTGAGCTTTCGGGTTTAAGGAGCCGTTAAAGGTCCGCTCGATTTTATTAACGCTATATCGACATGATAAATTCAAATTAAAATGCGTTCCAAAATTTTAATGTTATTTTTTATAGTGCTGTTCGCGAAAGGGCACGCACAGGAAAGCATCAAAGAAAGAAACATTGATGCAAAGATTGATCGAAATTCGATAGCCACAGTTTATTCAACTGCAAAAGGGACAAATGAGAGGATGAAGAAGACGGCAAGTCTCGGTTTTGAATCACATTCGCAACCACTCGAAACTGATGAATGTATTTTTATAGATCCTTCCCGGCAGTTTCAAACCATTATTGGTTTCGGCGGTGCGCTCACCGATGCTGCTGCAGAGACTTTTTTCAAATTGCCCAAATCAGCGCAGGACTCTATCCTTACTGCCTATTATGATTCACATAATGGGATCGGCTATACATTTGCAAGGACGAATATGAATAGTTGCGATTTTTCAAGTGAATCGTACACTTATGTCAATAATAACGACGTTTCCCTTCAATCATTTTCAATAGCACACGATCTCCAATACAAGATCCCGCTGCTAAAGAAAGTAAACGATAAGTTAAATGGTGGACTTATGTTACTTGTAAGCCCATGGAGCCCGCCGGCATGGATGAAAGACAATAATGAAATGTTGCACGGAGGCGTTCTGAAAAAGGAATTTTATTCAGCATGGGCCAATTATTTCGTGAAATTTATACAGGAATATAAGGCTGCGGGTGTTCCTGTTTGGGGTGTTACCGTTCAGAATGAGCCAATGAATAAGGCTCCCTGGGAATCATGCTGTTTCAGTGCGGAGAATGAAAGAGATTTTGTAAAAGATCATTTAGGACCTGCTTTCGCTAAAAATAATCTTGCCGACAAGAAGATCATTGTGTGGGACCACAACCGGGACCTCCTATATCAATATGTAAACACTATTTTAAGCGACCCGCAAGCCGCAAAGTACGTGTGGGGCGCGGGCGTACACTGGTACGAGACATGGATCGCTGACCCGCCGTTATTTGATAACGTAGCCCAAGTAAATGCCATATATCCTAACTTGAATCTGCTTTTTACCGAGGGCAGTATGGGTAAAACTAGTTATTATGAAAGTAATAGCTGGGCTCTCGGCGAACTATATGCAAACAATATCCTCCATGATTTAAACAGCGGAGTACGTGCCTGGTGCGACTGGAACGCGTTGCTTGATCAAAATGGCGGACCAAGCCATGTTCGGAATGTCAGCTATGCGCCTATCATGGGCAACACGGAAACAGGGGCTATAAATATCAGGAACGAATATTGGTACATCGGCCAGTTTTCAAAATTCATCCGGCCCGGCGCAAAACGCATTGCCGCAATTAGTAACCGCAATGCGTTACAAACGACTGCTTTTATAAATACTGATGGGAAAATTGCAATTGTTGTGCTCAATCGGGGAGACAATAATATCCATTTTCATATTTGGTCGAACGGGTTTTGGATGGAGCACGATGCAGCTGCGCATAGTATTGAAACGGTAATGATTCAATAAAATGCATAAGCAGCTATCTCACGATGGTTAATTAGTTGTGTTGGTCGGTTTGCGTTCCGGGGTAATAGCCGGAGCGCTTTTTTATTGCTTTTACCGGAAATCATTCGCACGGTTTCGCCGGATTTAATATTTCATAAGATTTGTTATACCTTACTTTTCTTAAACTCAGTCGGCGTGCAACCATATTTAGTTTTAAATACAGTTGCAAAATAGTTGGGATTTGAGAAGCCAACCATAAAGGTTACTTCTGAAATGGTCAGGCTTTCATTGTTCAATAAATACGTAGCCTTTTTTAATCGCCGGTTAAGGATGTAATCGGCAATGCTGCAATCAAGGAGGGCTTTTACCTTACGGTAAAGTTGTACGCGGGAAATGCCGATGATTTTACAGATATCATCTACCGAGAATTTTTCATTGGCCAGGTTCTGTTCTACAATACCGGCAAAGTCATTCAGGAATTTCTTATCGAGTTTATTAGATACAGTTAGCTTTTCTCCCGGGTGAATGTCGCTTGTAAAATGTTCCTTGAGCAAGGCACGGTTGCCAATCAGGTTCCATACACTTGCGCTGAGATAATCAAAATTGAAAGGTTTGGTGATATAAAGGTCCGCCAAAGATTGAACGCCTGATATCTGATGTTCGATACTTCCCTGGGCAGTAAGCAAAATAATCGGAATATGAGATGTACGGACATCTGACTTGAGCGTTTTTGAAAGCTCCTTTCCGGACACTCCGGGGAGTACTACATCCGAGATAATTAAGTCAGGCACATGTTGAATAGCCATGGTAATCCCCGCAGTGCCATTTTCGGCTGTATACACTTCAAAATTCTCGCTGAATTTGTCAGTAAGGTATTCCAGCAAATCGGTGTTATCTTCGATAATCAGGATAGAATGCTCGCTCAGATTTTGCAGAAGCTTTTGATCTTCATGTATGGACACACGGCTAAGTTCATCCTGATAGATTTTTGATTTTTCCGCCAGGTCAGACCAGTCGTTCCGCGAATAGGTTTTTTCCATAACATTTAAGTGATCGCTCCCAAGCGGTAACATTACTGTAAATGTTGTTCCCTTCCATTTCTCACTCTTAACATCGATGTCTCCATGGTGAATGAGGGCTATTTCTTTTGAAAGGGAAAGGCCAATTCCTGAACCGGTAATCGGGGCGTTGTCTGCCTGATAAAATTGGTCAAATACCAACGCGGTATCTTCTGGTGACATCCCGATCCCGTTGTCTTCTACATCAACATGAACGTAACCCGCGTCATTTTTTCGGATGGATACTCTGATGCGACCATCCTCATTGCAAAATTTAATAGCGTTAGATATAAGGTTAAAAAACACTTTATCCAGCATATCACCGTCAAACCAAGCCTTTATCTCTTTTTCAGGTGAAGTGAAGTAAAGTTTAACGTTCATTTTTTGCGCATAAACGCGAAAAGCCTCGACAATTTCGTGCACAAAGTCGACCAGATTGTTTTCTGATGCTTTTATGGTTTGCTTGTCAATTTCTATTTTCCGGTAATCAATCAATTGGTTTACGAGTTTTAACAATCTGAAAGCATTTTGCTGCACCAGCCTCAGGTTTTTACCTGCCAGCGATGACAGCTTGTCATTTGAAAGCAGGTCGTGTAATGGAGACAACATCAATGTAAGAGGAGTGCGGAATTCGTGAGATACGTTCGTGAAAAAATTCAGCCGCGCTTCTGTAGCGGCCTCCGCTTTTGCCGACATTTCAATGAGCTGATTTCTTTGTGAAACGATTTCATTGTTCTTTGCTTCCAGTCGTTTATTGATTTTCCGGTTTTCGGTCAGGGAATAAAAGGCCAGCCCCCCAAAGATGATAGTCAAGACGAGTGTTATGATAATTACGTCCAACACGATCTGTTGGCTTTTATAAATGGCTTGTTGGTCGGCTAGCAATGATTGTTGTTTTTCTATATCCTTTTGCTGACTCTCAATCTTGCTCCACTGCATCTCCATTAACTTGACGTTGGTGGAATCAATCACGAGGGATTGCAAAATATTTTCCCTGGAGAATGGCTCTTTATTCAGTATCTGAAACGCGGTCAAAATAGCCTCCTTGCCACCGGTGGGGTATAAAACACTTGCATTCAGGGTCTTGTTGGCGACCATTTGTAAACCGCCGCCGTTACCGGGAAGTGCATCAACGCCAAATACTTTAGCCTGGTGCGGGAAATGAAGCGTGTTCAATACCTCTCTGGCGCCGGAAGCCATTTGGTCATTTTGCGCGAAAATTGCATTTATGCCGGCCAGTTGTTTTTGGTTTTTTCTCAATTCAGCTTTGGCATGTTCTTTTAGCCAGTCACCATAAACTTTAGATACATGTATGTTCGAAAACTTCTTTATACCGTCCATAAAGCCGCGGTCTCTTTCAATTGCTGGCGAGGAGCCGGGAAGGCCCATTACTTCGAGTAAATTAACCTGGCCGGCAGAAGTCGATGCTATGTATTCACCTGCCAGTTTCCCGACCTGGTAATTATCGGCCCCTACATAGGCTGTGTATAAACTGGATGAAGTTTTGCGGTCAATAACAATTATCGGTATACCTTTATTATAGGCCTCCTCAACAATAGGAGTTAATGGTTGCGCTTCATTTGGGGAAATAATAAGCAAGTCGATACCATCATTGAGCATTTTTTTTACCTGGATGATCTGCAAATCACTACTATTTTCTGCGTCGGCATAAATGAAGTTGGCTCCGGGATGTAACGACAACTCAGTTTTCATTTCATCCAGCATCGTTTTGCGCCATAGATCAGAACCCACACATTGTGAAAAGCCAATAGTGTAAGTGGATTTTTTCTTATCGTCTTTGCATCCGAAAACACAAAACAATGGCAGAATAATAAATAACAATGCCCGAAATATGCGAGCAGAGGTCATCCAATGAGTCATGGTATTACTTACTAATAGTTAGTTTAATCAATAAGGGTAATTGGTTGAAGCTTTCACTCTCTATCCAAAAATATACATAAATTTTCTATTAGTCCAAATAGCTGTTTATCGACCAGCGTTGCGTTGAGGGCCAAAATGTAACCAAATTGAAGATGCGATGTAACATATTTATAGGTTTCTTCAAATTCCCGAAAGTTAAAAATTTTATTAATCTGACAATCAGTCATTTAGCTCTTGTTCAAATTTTTATACATTTTGATACAAAATTAATAACCCCCACCCTCCTTCGCGGCCTACTTTGCGATCAGTAATACCAATTATACCAACCAACTTTTATGAAAAAAAATTCTGTCATGGCCTGGTCCATGGTTGTTGCCCTTGGTGGCTTTTTATTTGGATTTGACACGGCCGTGATTTCCGGAGCCGAAAAATCGATCCAGGCTTACTGGGGTTTGTCAGTATTTCAACATGGCCTTACCATTTCTATAGCCTTAATAGGAACCGTGATCGGGTCGATGCTCGGTTCGAAGCCGTCCGATCGCTTCGGAAGAAAGAACACACTCTATTTTGTAGCGGCCGCCTACTTATTATCATCCATTGGAACTGCATTCGCAACTAGCTGGTACATCTTCCTTATGTTCCGTTTCCTTGGCGGGCTTGGCGTAGGTACGTCGTCGGTTACTGCCCCAATATATATATCAGAAGTTTCTCCGGCCGAGCGCAGAGGAAACTTAGTAGGTCTGTTCCAATTTAATGTGGTGCTGGGAATCATGATTTCCTACTTATCTAATTACTTAATAGGCCAGGGAGGCGAAGCATCGTGGCGATGGATGCTCGGTGTGCAGGCCTTTCCGTCCTTGTTATTCATTGTCCTGATCCGGTTTATACCGGAAAGCCCACGCTGGCTGATCCTTAAAAAAGGCGAAACTGAAAAAGCGCTGGCTATTTTGAAGATCATCAACCCCTTAAGTTATGAACGTGACCTCGTCGATATAAAAAATTCGGAACTGGATAGCCAGGGTAGAAAGCACAACCAATCGCTTTTTTCAGCTGAATATAAAAAACCGGCATTCCTGGCAGTATTATTTGCCTTTTTCAACCAGGTATCCGGTATAAATGCCATTATATACTATGCCCCCCGCGTTTTTGAAATGGCCGGCCTCGGCGCGCATTCATCCCTGTTGTCGACGGTTGGAATCGGCATGATCAATTTTCTTTTCACCTTGTTTGCCATCAATATTATCGACAAGGTTGGGCGGAAACTGTTAATGCTTGTAGGATCAATTGGTCTTATCGGCTCGTTGTTCATGGTTGCCTACACCTTTTATTCCGGCCAGTTTCAGGGCTTTACCATCCCCATCTACGTGAAACTGGCCGGAAAAAAAGGT
>Ga0207702_10003066_pt1 | contig 15531 bp, 15 predicted proteins | sample KBSCornC62_FD_184302 | JGI IMG/M metagenome (GOLD analysis project Ga0207702, IMG submission 184302) | Corn rhizosphere microbial communities from Kellogg Biological Station, Michigan, USA - KBS Corn C6-2 (SPAdes) (version 2) | ecosystem: Host-associated > Plants > Roots > Rhizosphere > Soil ...
CAGGATCATTTCGTGGATGCCAAGCGCGGCGAGGATCTGCGCTCCGATTCCATAGCTCCGGAGCTCTTCGCCACCCTGGGGCGGCCTTCCTGATCTGATATCGATCGCTCGCGACAAGGATCCGGGAGCGGCAGCATGGAGTGCAACCACGACGCCGGAGCCCTCACGCTCGATCATTTGCATCGCGCCATGAAGAAGTCCGGAGCGCGGACCGGCTTCGGCGAGCACGTCGGCGAACAGATTGATGCTGTGCATCCGCACCAGCATCGGCTTGTCGGGATCGATCGTGCCGTGGACCAGCGCGAGCTGTTCCTCGCCCGTGGACTTGTCGCGAAACACCTGCGCCTCCCACTCCGCACCGTCTTTCGCCCGGAACCGGCTGGAGGTCGTGCGCTCGACCAGGTGGTCCTTCTTGAGCCGGTAGGCGATGAGATCGCGGATCGTGCCGATCTTGAGCCCATGCGCCCGTGCGAAATCGGTGAGGTCGTCAAGACGGGCCATCGTCCCATCATCGCGCATGATCTCGCAGATGACGGCGCTGGCGTTGAGGCCGGCAAGCCGTGCGACGTCCACCGCGGCTTCCGTATGCCCGGCCCTGACCAGCACTCCGCCCGGGCGGCCCACCAGCGGAAAGACGTGACCTGGCGACACCAGCGAATCCGGCCCGTGCGCCGCATCGATGGCGACAGCGATGGTCCGCGCCCGGTCTGCGGCGCTGATTCCCGTCGAGATGCCGTCCTTCGCCTCGATCGAGACGGTGAAGGCCGTCTCGTTGCGGCTCCGGTTGGTGCGAGTCATCGGCTCCAGCCCCAGCTGGTCCGCCCGCTCCTTGGTCAGCGCCAGGCAAATGAGCCCGCGCCCGTGGCGAGCCATGAAGTTGATCGCTTCGGGAGTGGCCATTTGCGCCGGGATGACAAGATCGCCCTCGTTTTCGCGCCCCTCGTCGTCGACCAGGATGAACATACGCCCGTTCCGGGCTTCGTCGATGATGGTTTCGGTTCCGACCAGCACCTCGGTCGTGCCCCGCTGCAGCAGTTTTTCGAGCCGCATCAGCGTGTCGGCTGTCGGATTCCAGTCGGAAGTGCCGAGCTTGCGAAGGCTGTTAGGGTGCAAACCGGCAGCCCGCGCGAGGGCGGCGCGACTTACTTCACCGGTATCAATGATGGCGGTCAGCCGCTCGATGAGTGTGGCGCTCATTCGCGCCTCATATCACACCGGAATGTGATTAGTAGAGGAAACAACAATGTTCCTATTGTGCGCGGGCGGCGAGCATCCGGTCGAGATAACGCGCAAGCAGGTCGACTTCCACATTTAGCTGTCTCCCCGCCGTGAGCTCGCCGAAGGTGGTAGCGGTCGCCGTGTGCGGGATGATGTTCACTGCAAAATGAGTCGTTCCGTCCTCCGCGTCCCGCACCTCGTTGACGGTAAGGGACACCCCATCGAGCGCAATCGACCCTTTTAGGGCGATGTGAGGCCCCAGCACCCGCGGCACCGAAACCCCGATGCGGATAGAGCCGCCCTCCGGCCTGACCCCGACCACCTCGCCTATGCAGTCCACATGCCCCGTAACGAAATGACCGCCAAGCTCGTCTCCCACTCGCAGCGAGCGTTCGAGATTGAGCCTGGCACCTTTGATCCACAAGTCTCGGGCCGTCCTGGACAATGTCTCGAGCGAAAGATCGACTGCGAACCAGTCATCGCCTTTGTCGACGACCGTCAGGCAGACGCCGGAGCAGCAGATCGAGGCCCCGAGATCGACCGTGTTCATGTCATAGCCGCAGCGGACCGCAAGGCGGAGGTCCGCCCGTTGCTCCGCTTTGACGACGGTTCCGACGTCGGTGACGATCCCGGTGAACATGACGGCGGCCTAGCTTGCCCGCACCCGCTCGTAAACTTCGAGGCGATCGACGCCGAGCCGGCGCTCACCGGTAATGCGCCATTTCCCATGTGCATCGGCAATCTCATCCAGACCCACGTAGCCGAAAGACGACTTGCCTTCGCCGACGATAATCGGCGCTCGGTAGATCAGGATTCGGTCGACCAAGTCGGCGGACAGGAAAGCCGTCGCCGTGGAAGAGCCGCCTTCGACGAGAAGATCGTTGACGTCATGAAGTCGATATACATCCTGCGGAGAAGACAGGATTTTCCATCCCTCGACAGCTTCACCGCGAGTAAGGAGCGCGCGCCGGGGCGACCTTTCTTCGAAACCCGGGAGCCGCACATCGAGCCGCGGCTGATCTGCCATATAGGTGCCCCGCCCGACCAGGATCATGTCTGACCTTGCCCGTTCGAGATGGACGTGGCGCCGTGCATCCTCGCCGGTGATCCACTGCGATTCGCCCGAGGGAAGCGCGATCTTGCCGTCGATCGACAGCGCCAGTTTGAGGGTAACCCGGGGGCGGCCGAGCCTTAGCCGTGTGAGATAGCCGGAAAACGATTCGGCCGCGGCCTTGCGCCCGGTGCCGACTTTCACCTGAATGCCAGCTTCCCGAAGCCTTCTGACGCCATGTCCGGACGTACGGGGGTCCGGATCGATCATCGCGATCACCACACGTGCGGGCTTCGCGTCGGCCAGAAGGCCCGAGCAGGCGGGCCCCCGCTCGCTCACGTGGGCGCAGGGTTCGAGCGTGACGTAGACGGTGGACCCTTTCGCGTGCCTCCCAGCCCTTTGTAGCGCCTCAGCCTCGGCATGTGGCCGTCCTCCTGCCGCGGTTGAACCGCGCCCAATCACTTCTCCTTCAGGAGAAACGATCACGCATCCGACGTTGGGGTTTGGCGCAGTCGTTCCGCGCGCGGCTTCGCCCAGCGTCACGGCATCAGCCATGAACCGGGCGTCTTGGTTCACTTTATCCCGAAGTCTTTGGCGAGCTTCTGGAACTCACGCTGGCGCTCCAGCTGTTCCTGCCGCTTCGCCTCCTGGTCCTTCTTCTGATCGGCGACGATTTCCGCTGTCGTCCGATTGGCGCTCCAGCTCTGCACATAAATCACCGGCCGCGGCGACGTGGGTATCGTGTAGGGCTCGACGAAGAATTCGATGACGATGATGGAGGTCACGAGCACCGCCAGAAGTGCAGCGATCAGCTGCTCCCGGCTGCGGTGGCGCAGAAAGGCAATCAGGTCGCGGAGCGCCGCTCGAGGGCTCACCGGTTTGGGCAAGACGGACATAATGCGGAAGATAGGCTTTCCGGCCCGCTGTCGCCAGTAGCTCATTGCCCTGCTCGCCAGCCCCCGGCATGGCTGCGCTGCTCAATCCAGCTGGAATTGCAGCGTAATGACTGTTGAGCTGGCCACTGGGTGGCCATCCTCGGTTGCCGGCTGATAGCGCCAGTGAGCCAGGATGTGCCTGCGGGCTGCGGCGAGGAATGCGGGATCGGCATTGCCGACCGGATCGACCGCCGTGACTCGTCCTGCAGCGTCAATCGTCAGCTTCAACCGCAGAGTCGCTTCTTCGCCTGCGAGTTGCTTTTGCTCAGGATAGGGCGGCTTCAGCTCCGACTGTGGAGTGGCGAAGCGAGGGCCCGTACGCACCGGCTCGGCTGGTCCTACGGGTATGAACGGGCGCGGATCGATCGGCGTAAGATTGGGAATCACGACCGTGTTGTCCGCCGTCGGGCCTGTGTGGAGTTGGGTCTGCTCGACCTGCTGCGGGTGATCGATGGTATGAGGGGGTTGCTGCTGCCGCTGAACTTTTTGCGGAGTTTGGATCGGGTGCGGTGGCGGGGGCTTCGGAGCGGGAATCCAATCGACAAGGATAGTCGGATGGGCGATCCGTTGCGGGAGATCTGTCTTTATCATCAGCGCGGCCGTGATCACCGCGGCATGACCGGCGGCGATCAAGAGCAGGACTCGGGGATGGAATTTATGGTCGGCGTAAGCCGGGACTGAAGCGTAGGTCGTCATTGCCGAACTCCTTCGCTGCGAGTTGTGCAATGTTACAACATTACGTGATGAACTGCAATGGAGCGCTAAACCGTCATGATTCAGATTCGTATGTTCCTTGTTTGTTCTGTAATGGGAACTGCGACTCGGAGTTACCGACCTGCTCAAATCATACGCTTATCTCTTGATGTTGCTTCCGACCTGTCGCCAACGGGATCGAATCGTGGTGACCCGCGATCTGGTAGGGCCGATGCGGTCGCCAATCCTGCCGCATATGCTGCACATGACCTTGCTGGAGCTGGCTAATCTGCACCAGCAGCACCTCCAAATCGTCGATTGGATGCGCACCATTCTGGCTGACCATCAGCTCCGCGCCTGCACTTTCGCGCTTGGCAGGCTGGTGGCGAAACCCGGAATTGCGCTGCTAGAGCCGGTTGGCCGCCGGTCGGAGCTGACGTCTTTGAGAGCAAATCTAGCCAATACAATCGCAGCCACCGGCTTTCCCATGCTCTGGCGCAAGGGTTTTGCTCCCCACGTCACGCTCGGCCGGGGTGAGTTCTGTGAAATGCGGCGATCGATCGATCCGATATTCTGGAATGCAGACCGGATTGCGCTGGTCGAGAGCTGGCGCGGGGAAACGCATTACGAGATCCTCGAAGCTTGGCCGCTACTGCCGCCCATTCAGGGATCTTTCGATTTCGGCGAGCCGGAATGACGGTCCGCGCTCTTTCCGCTACCGTTTTGCAGCTGCCTCCAGCCGGCGGATCACCCGCTCCTTGCCGATCCGTTCGATCAATCCAGCCATTTCCGGCCCGCTATCGCGGCCGGTGACAGCAAGGCGCAACGGGTGGAATAGATCGCGCCCTTTTTTGCCGGTGGAGTCTTTGAGCTTGCTTGTGAGCAGTCGCCACGGCTGATCCGACCAATCGAGATGCTCCGCCGTAGTGGCCGCTTCGCGAACGAGCTGCCGTTCCTCGTGGCTGAGCTCGGGTGGCTCAATCTCTCCGTAAAGTACAGGCATCCAGGCAGCAAAATCCGAGACTCGCGTGAGGTTAGGACGGATCAGCTCCCAATCCTGCTTGGTCGCACCCCTTGGCAGGCGGTCGCGAGCCTCGGCGAAATCCATCCCATGCACCAGCTTCGCGTTGACAAGGTCGACTTCGTGCAGATCGAAATGCGCGGGGGCGCGCCCGAACGTCGCGAAATCGAAGTCGCGCGCCAGCTCCTCGAGATTATGCGCCGGCTCGACCGGTTGTGACGTACCGATTCGTGCCAGCACCGACAGCAGCGCCATCGGTTCGAGCTCTACTCGATGCATCTCCTCAGCGCCCAGGGCACCCAAACGCTTCGATAGCTTGCCCTCGGCCGCGACCAGCAGCGCCTCGTGCGCGAACTCAGGCGCCGCCGCCCCGAGCGCCTCAAACATCTGAATCTGAACCGCGCTGTTCGACACATGGTCTTCGCCGCGCACGATGTGCGTGATCCCAAGGTCGATGTCGTCGATGACGCTTGGCAGCAGGTAGAGCCAGCTCCCGTCTTCGCGGCGAATCACAGGATCGGAGAGCAATTTCGGGTCGAAATGCTGCTTGCCGCGGATCAGGTCGGTCCAGGCAATCGGGCGATCGTGATCGAGCCGGAAGCGCCAGTGCGGTGCGCGTCCTTCCGGCACGGGCGCCCCCTCCGGCTTGCGCTCGTAGACCGGCGGCAGCCCTCGCCCGAGCAGGATCTTGCGGCGAAGCTCCAGCTCCTCCGCGGTTTCGTAGCAGGCGTAAACACGCCTCGCGGACTTCAGCCGCTCGAATTCTCTCTCATACAGCCCGAATCGCTCCGACTGACGCTCGACCCGGTCCGGGCGAAGGCCGAGCCAGTCGAGATCGTCGCGAATCGATTCGTCGAATTCGGCGGTGGAGCGCTCCCGGTCGGTGTCGTCGATCCGCAGAACGAATTGGCCGCCCTTTTTCACGGCGAAGAGATAATTGTGCAGCGCCGTCCGGATGTTGCCGACGTGAAGGCGCCCCGTCGGCGACGGCGCGAAGCGGGTGACGACGCTCATTTGGGGCCAGTGTGGAAGAAGTTGCTGATCGGATAGCGGCGGTCGCGGCCAAAGTTGCGGCTGCCAATCTTCACGCCGGGGGGCGCCTGGCGGCGCTTATATTCGGCGAGGAGGACCTTGCGCTCGATCTCCGTCACCAGTGCAATGTCCTCACCGGTCGCAAGCGCCACTTCCTTCACCGACATTTCCTTGTCGATCAGCCCCTCTAGGATCCGGTCAAGCACCGGATAAGGCGGAAGGCTGTCCTGATCCTTCTGGCCTGGGCGCAATTCAGCCGTAGGCGGCTTGGTGATCACCCGCTCCGGCATCACCGGCCCATCCGGTCCGAGAGCGCGCTTCGGCCTGTTGGTGTTGCGCCAGCGCGAGAGGGCGAAGACCGTGGTCTTATAGGCATCCTTCAAAACCGAATAGCCGCCGGCCATGTCCCCGTAGAGGGTCGCGTAGCCGACGCTCATCTCGCTCTTGTTGCCGGTGGTGAGAAGCATCGGCCCGAATTTGTTCGAAAGCCCCATCAGCGCCACCATCCTCAAGCGCGCCTGGATATTCTCCTCTGCAAGACCGGGCTTTGTCCCTGCGAATTCCGGCGCAAGCATGTGGTCGAGCGCCTCAACGCCGGTTGCGATCGAAATGACGTCATGGCGGCAACCGAGCAGCCGGGCGCACTCGCGAGCGTCTTCCAGGCTTTCCTCCCCTGTATATTTGGAGGGCAGCATCACGCACCACACCTTGTCCGCGCCCAATGCATCCACCGCGACCGCCGCCGACAGCGCGCTGTCGATCCCGCCGGAAAGGCCGAGGATGACGCCGGGAAAGCCGTTGCGCTGAACATAATCGCGCAGGCCCACCATCATCGCGTGATAGATATCCTCCGGATAAGGATCGAGGGCGTGAACTTCGCGGGTGTCGCACCGCCATCCGCCCGGACCACGGCTCCAATCCGTCACCAGAAGAGCTTCTTCCCAGTCGGGCATTTGCACGACCAGTTCGCCATCGGCGTGCATCACGAAGGATGAGCCGTCGAACGCCAGCTCGTCCTGCCCGCCGACCCGATTGAGATAGGCGATCGGAAGCCCTGTCATCACGCAGCGGGAGCGGACCAGCTTCTGGCGGAGGTCGTCCTTGTCGAGCTCGTAGGGGCTGCCGTTCGGAACCAGCAGCAATTCCGCGCCGCCTCTGGCCAAATGCGCGCAGACCGGCTCCAACCAGATATCCTCACAAATCGGGACGCCGATTTTTACGCCATTAAAGTCGATGGGGTCTGGCATCGGCCCGCAAGTGAAGATGCGCTTCTCATCGAATGTGCCGTAATTCGGGAGCTCATGCTTGAGGGTCCGGCCAAGCACTCGGCCCTCATTGGCAAGGACCATCGCATTGTAGACCGCGCCGGCCTCGGCGTAGATCGTGCCGATGAGCATCGCCGGTCCTGGTGAAGCCGTGGCATCGACCAGCCGCTCCGTTACTTCCATGGTGCGGCGGGCGAACTCGGGCTTCAGGACCAGATCCTCCGGCGGATAGCCGGTCAGCTGCAGTTCCGGGCAAAGCAGCAGATCAGCACCCGTCGCTTTCTCGCGCATCGCAAGAATCGCCTCGGCGTTCCCTTCGAGGTCGCCGACTCGCTGGTTCATCTGCGCGAGCGCGATTTTCAGCCGATCCGTCATGCAAGCGCCTTAACGCACGGGCGCGCTTGGGCAAGCCAAGGCTTTACGAAACGGCTGCGGCGGCTAAGGCAGACTCTCCTACTCGGGGGAGCGCAAAGCCCATGAAATTGCTCGCCGGGAACAGCAACACGCCGCTGGCCCGTTCAATCGCCGACTATCTCGAGATGCCGCTGACGCAGGCCAGCGTCCGCCGCTTCGCCGACGAGGAGATTTTCGTCGAGATCAACGAGAATGTGCGCGGCGAGGACGTGTTCGTCGTCCAGTCGACCAGCTATCCCGCCAACGACAATCTGATGGAGCTGCTGATCTGTATCGATGCGCTGCGGCGCGCGTCGGCCAAGCGGATCACTGCGGTCCTCCCTTATTTCGGTTATGCGCGGCAAGACCGGAAGCCGGGCCCCCGAACGCCGATTTCGGCCAAGCTGGTCGCGAATTTGATCACAGTCGCCGGGGCAAGCCGAGTCCTGACTGTCGATCTGCACGCGGGCCAGATTCAGGGCTTTTTCGATATCCCGACCGACAATCTCTTCGCCTCCCCTGTCATCGCCGCGGACATCCAGGCGCGATTCCAGACGGAGAATCTGACGATGGTGTCGCCGGATGTCGGCGGCGTCGTCCGTGCACGCAGCCTGGCCAAGCGGCTGAACAACGCTCCGCTGGCGATCGTCGACAAGCGCCGTGAGCGCGCCGGCGAATCGGAGGTCATGAACATCATCGGCGACGTGGACGGCCGCACCTGCATCCTGATCGACGATATCGTCGATTCCGCCGGCACCCTCTGCAACGCGGCGGCTGCGCTCAAGCAGCAGGGGGCCACCGACGTCTATGCCTACTGCACGCACGGCGTGCTTTCAGGCGCTGCGCTGGCGCGTGTCGCGGCGTCGGAGCTCAGCGAGCTAGTCGTTACAGACTCGATCTGCACTGGCGAAGCGGACCCGGGCGACGGCAAGCTTCGCCGGCTGACAATTGCGCCACTCTTGGCGGAAGCCATCCGCCGAATTGCCGACGAAAGCTCGGTGTCGAGCCTGTTCGACTAGTTTACCAGGGTTGGTCGGCGCCCGACGCGATCTCGTCCGCCCGCGATGCGCGGCCCAGGATCGCGTTGCGATGGGGAAAACGGCCGTACCGTTCCACGATGTCGTGGTGGTGATAGGCGTACGTCAGCTGCTGCTCTTCGCCCAGCGCGGTAAACAGAAGGAGCGACCGCCGCTGGTCTTCCATATTCTCGCTGTGCATGAAAGGCATGTAGAGAAATATCCTGCCGCTTCGGTCGAGCTGTTCATCCAGCTTTCGATCGACTGCTCCGCGAGCGATCGCTTGGGCCAGCGGGTCTGTCGAATATTGCTCGGCGCTTCCTCGGAACATGTTGCGAGGGAGCTGGTCGAACAGGATCGCACCGGCCAGCGCGGTGCGTGCGTTAGAGAGGAGTAGCTCAGGCGGAAGCTCGCGCTTTTCCTTCCACAGCGCGCCGAAACGGTCGCGGGTCAGCTCGTCGAGCTCTGCATCCTCGCGCCACCATTGTTCCGGTTTGAGCCCGAACCAGAACTCGAGAACGTCGGTCTGCCAGCCGGCGGCCGTGCTCAAACAGCGGTTCCCCCGACCGTGAGACCGTCAATGAGCAGCGTCGGCTGCCCGACGCCGGCCGGAACCGATTGGCCCCCCTTGCCGCAGACGCCGATGCCTTCATCCAGAGCAAGATCGTTGCCGATGCCCTTGACCCGGGTCAGCACTGTCGGCCCGTCACCAATCAGGGTTGCACCTTTCACCGGCTCGGCGATCTTGCCGTTCCGGATGCGGTAGGCTTCGGTGCAGGAGAAAACGAACTTCCCGCTGGTGATGTCGACCTGCCCGCCGCCGAAGCTCTTGGCGAAAATGCCGTCCCTCACCCGCTCGATCAGCTCGCCGGGCTGATCGTTGCCGGAAAGCATGAAGGTGTTGGTCATTCGCGGCATCGGCGCATGGGCGAAACTCTCGCGCCGTCCGTTGCCGGTCGGCTCGACTCCCATCAGCCGGGCGCTAAGCCGATCTTGCATATAGCCTTTGAGGATCCCGTCCTCGATCAGCACATTGCGCCGCGTCGGCGTGCCTTCGTCGTCGACCGTCAAAGAACCGCGCCTCTCCGATATCGCGCCGTCGTCGACCACTGTGACGCCCGGAGCGGCGACACGCTCCCCGATGCGGCCGCTGAAAGCAGAGGTCCCCTTGCGATTGAAGTCGCCTTCCAGTCCGTGCCCCACCGCCTCGTGAAGCAGCACGCCGCACCAGCCCGGACCAAGCACCACCGGCATCTCTCCCGCCGGCGCGGCGACCGACTGCAGATTCACCAGGGCTTGGCCGAGGGCCTCATCGATGGTTCGATTCCAGACCGACGGATCGAACAGGTGATCGTAGAGGTAACGGCCGCCAAGTCCGAAATAACCCGTTTCCCGCCGGCCATTCTCAGTGGCGACGATCTGCACCCCCAGGCGAACCAGCGGGCGCACGTCGGAGGCAGTGAAGCCATCGCCGCGGAGGATATCAATCGCCCGCCAGCTGGCGGACAGCGACACGCTCACCTGGCTGACGCGGGGATCGCGAGCCCGCGCAGCCGCATCGATCTGTTCGCACAGCGCCACCTTGTCCGCGAACGGCACTTCGATCAGCGGATTGTCGGAAGCATACATCGACTGATTGGTTCGAACGGGCGGCAGCGCAGGCCCGTCTTTCGCCGGATCCAGCAGCTTCAAGGTCGCGGCAGCCCGATCGATCGCGGCGGCGCTGATCTCGTTGGCGTGAGCGAATGCGGTGGTTTCGCCGGCGACTCCGCGAAGCCCGAAGCCCGAGCCGGTGCTGTAATCGGCGGTTTTCAGCCGCCCATCGTCAAAGCCGAATGCCTCGCTTGCGCGATACTCGAGGAAGAGCTCGCCGTCGTCACACGCGGAAAGGTGCTTTTGGACGAGCCGGCGCGCTTCGTCGGGGTCGAGCGTCCGATAAAGGAACTGGCGCGGGTTGGCGGTCACGAGCCGGTGTCCGCCGGTCCCCCTTCGAGCACGTATCTGCGGTCGCAATAGCCGCATTCGACCCAGCCAACCTCCGGGTCGATCCTCAGGTAAATGCGTGGATGGCCAAGCGCCGGGGCGACTTCGCCCGATCCGTCGCAAGCAACACGCGCCGTTGGGACGCGAATGACTTCAGGAGGCGGTGGCGCGGCCATGAACGCCCACTTAGGGGCGAGCCCGGGCCGCGACAAGCCGTCACTCAGCCGATGATCAATTGTAGTTGGCGGTTACGTCAAACTGGCCGGTGTAGAGACCATCCATCTGATTGGCGTTGACGCCGATTGTTCCTCCAACCCCGACTTGCACCGTAAGTGTCGTCGGATCGACAGTGGCCGTGGCGGTGCTCAGGTTCAGCGCTGTGAGCGGCAGAGTGTTACCCGCACCGTCCGAAAGCAATATCGGCAGAGACGAGGTAATGCTGAAATTGACCTGCTGATTGGCGGTACCGGCGAAATAGAATTGCGCGGCGCTGCTTGTCGTGCCGACCAGAGTGACACCGCCGGAAGGCGTCGCGGCACCGCTCGAAGGATCGACCGTCACCGAACCCGCTGCCGCAGAGGTCACCACGGCACCAAAATCCAGATCCTGGACTTTGGTGAGCCTGAGAGGCACCAATACGATAGCCTTGCCGTTTGCTTGCGCCGAAGCCGGCGCAGCTTCGGCTGGACCCGAACCGAAAGCGGCAGCCACAACGCCAGCCGCACAAATCAAACGCAACTTGTTCATCCCACGTCCCCTGTGGCGCAAAATTCCTGCGCTTAAGAATGACGCGTTCGGCTGACTGAGCGTTAAAGGGATGGGGTAGGCGTGAATTTAACCGTGGCCGGCAACCAAGCTGTCCCGCTCATTGGTATTGAGCAGTGACCGAAAATGTCCCGACATAGGAACCTTCCACCTGCCCGGCGCCCAAGGTCAAAGTACCCCCGACGTGAAACTGGAAGCTGGTGGATTTCGCCATGGTGCGTTTGCTCGGGCCGTCCAGGGTCAGGTTTGACAGGGGGATGGTCTCATTCCCGCCGACGCGCGTGAGATTTATAGCTTGTTTGGGCAGCTTGATATTGACGACAGAGCCACCCGATGCCGCACCAGTGAACAGGGCCGCGGCAGGCGTACCGCCGAGGGCGAGCACACCGCCTGTCGTCGAAATTGTGCCGGTCGCCGGATCAAGCACAGCGGTTCCGGCGGAAGTGGCGGAGAGAACACCAAAATCCATGCCTTGATTGTTCACCAATGTGAGTGGATGCAGGACCGTGGCGGACGAATTGGCCGTGGCCTTCTTGGGCGCAGCATTAGCCGCCAGCGGCGCCAGGAGTAGCGCCGCTGCAATTGTGCCGCGGAAGAGAATATGGCCAGTCATTCGGCCGAAACGGATATAGAGTTAACTCAAAGATCACTTTATCGCTTAGGGTTAACGGGCAAGTAACTGCGCCTTCTTCCGCTGCGGGCGGGCGGCGGCTATGCGGCCAGAGATGACTCCCGACGCCGCAATCCGAATCGAATCGCTGTCCAAGACATACGCCGGAGGCAAGCTGGCGCTCGACGGCGTGAGCTTTGAGGTGCCCCGCGGCCAGATATTCGGACTGCTCGGGCCGAACGGCGCGGGCAAGTCCACGCTGATCAACATCCTCGCCGGTTTGGTAATGAAGACGGGCGGCAAAGCCGTTATCTGGGGTTTCGACATCGACGATCATCCGCGCAACGCGAAGCGGTCAATCGGTGTGGTTCCACAGGAGATCATCTTCGATCCGTTTTTCACTCCGCGGGAGACGTTGGAGATCCAGGCGGGGCTGTACGGCATCCCGGCGAGCGAGCGAAGATCTGATGCCCTCCTCGCGGCGATGCATCTTACCGATAAGGCGAACGCCTACTCCCGCACTCTCTCGGGCGGAATGAAGCGAAGGCTGCTGGTGGCGAAGGCGATGGTTCACTCGCCGCCGATCCTGGTGCTCGACGAACCGACCGCGGGCGTCGACGTCGAACTGCGCCGGCAGCTTTGGGCCTATGTCCGCTCGCTTAACGAGCAGGGCGTCACCGTCGTACTGACAACGCATTATCTGGAGGAAGCGGAGCAGCTCTGCGACCGGATTGCGATCATCAATCATGGGAAGGTGATCGCGAACGAGCCAACGCGGGACCTGGTCGCCAAGGCGCAGGAAAAGGCGGTGGTCGTCACCTTCGACCGCGACATCGGCCAGGTTCCGACCAACAGCTGCTTCGAAAATATCGCGCTGGTCGATGAACGCACGCTCGAGATCACCTACCGCAAAGACCGGGTCAACGCCGGCGAAGTGCTGACCGCATTAACGGCGGACGGCCACGGGATCGTCGATGTCCGCACGCGTGAGCCGGACCTCGAAGACGTATTCCTGAGCCTGGTCGGAGCGGAATGAGCGCGAATTTCGACGTCCTGATCGTTGGTTCGGGGGCGGCGGGGCTGACTGCAGCGCTGAACCTGGCACCTGATTTCAAGGTCGGCGTCATCTCCAAGGGCGCGATTGGCGAAGGCGCCACTAACCGCGCCCAAGGCGGGATCGCCGCTGTCCTGGAGGAAGGGGACACGTTCGAGGCGCATGTCAACGACACGATGATCGCCGGCGCCGGCCTCAACGACGAAAAAGTTGTCGACTACGTGATCGGCGAAGCGCCTGCGGCGATCGGACGCCTCGCTGACCTCGGCGTCCCGTTTGCGAGCGAGAACGGAGCGCTTCACCTCACCCGCGAAGGCGGGCACAGCCATCGCCGGATTGTGCATGTCGCAGATGCGACCGGCCGTGCCGTGCAGCAGGCGCTCGAAGCTGCGGCGTCGAAGCATCCAAACATCACGCTCGTCGCCGATATGGCGGCGATCGACCTGATCACCGGCCGCCACCGCACCGACTTCTCGACCAGCGGCCAGGTGCACGGGCTGTATGCCTACAACCGCAAATCGAGACGGGTGGAGGCACTGACTGCCCGAGCCACTATTCTCGCCTCCGGCGGCGCCGGCCGCGCTTATCTGTATTCGACGGCGCCGAGAGGAGCGACCGGGGACGGCATCGCCATGGCGTGGCGGGCGGGCTGCAGGGTTTCGAACATGGAATTCATGCAATTCCATCCGACCTGCCTCTACAATCTGGAGGTCAAGAACTTCCTGATCACCGAGGCGGTTCGTGGCGAAGGGGGCCAGCTCAAGCTGCCGACTAATGGCGAGCGCTTCATGCCGCGATTCGACGAGCGGGCCGAACTGGCCCCACGCGATGTTGTCGCCCGGGCGATCGACCACGAGATCAAGCGGCTCGGGCTCGACTACGTCCATCTCGACATTTCGCACCGCGAGCCCGAGTTCATTCGCGAGCACTTCCCGAACATTTACGAGAAGCTGCTTGGCCTCGGGATCGACATCACGCGTGAGCCGATTCCGGTTGTCCCGGCCCAGCATTACACCTGCGGCGGGGTGCTGGTGGACATCAACGGACGGACCGACGCTCCCGGCCTCTATGCGGCGGGCGAGGTGACCCAGTCTGGCCTCCACGGCGCCAACCGGCTCGCCTCCAACAGTCTCTTGGAGTGCCTGGTTTTCGGCGAGGCTGCCGCGAAGGACATCCTCGCCAGCTGGGCCGATCTTCCAGGACCGCCGCAGATCCGGGCCTGGGACGAAAGCCGGGTGACGGATAGCGACGAAGAGGTGGTTATTCACCAGATCTGGGGCGAGATCCGGCGCTTCATGTGGAATTTCGTCGGAATCGTGCGCACCACGAAGCGGCTCGAGCGGGCAAAACGCCGCATCGACATGATCCGCCAGGAGGTGAGTGACTATTACCGGAATTTCCGGGTCACGCCCGACCTGATCGAACTTCGCAACCTCGTCGAGGTGGCGGACCTCATCATCCGCTCTGCGTTGAGCCGGCACGAAAGCCGGGGCCTTCACTACACGCTGGACTATCCGAACACTCTCCCCGAGCCTCGCGACACGATCCTGGTTCCTTAGCCTTCCGCCGGCTGCGGCTGACGCTGATGCTCCTTCACGTACCGATCGGGATTCTTGTCCACCGGCTTCACTCCCGTCAGATGCTGTGACACGAACGCGAGGAATTGAATTCCAAGCTGATGCCGCTCCTCAACCGACGAATGGCGGCGAAAATCGGCGAGACCCTGCCGTTCCTCCTCCGCCATATGCTTGCTGTTGGCGAGATCGGCCTTGCAGACGGCGTCGAACCAGCCGTCGCTTCCGACGTCATGCGACTCTGCTTCCGTCGCTGAATCGCGGATCTCGTTATGATCTTCGATGGCGTCACGAGTTTCGTCGGCCGCGCTATCCGCATCCGACGCGCCTTTGCCCTCCTTCAACAGCCGCGGGTAGAAGAAGCGCTCCTCGGCTTCGGCATGAACGTCGAGCAACCCTCTCAGCCGCGCCCAGATCGGCTTCAGCGATTCGATGTCGCCAGGGTCGACCTCCTGCAGAAATCCAAACAGCCGCCGCTGCTCATTATGCTGTTCGAGAATGATGTCGGTGATATCCAAGCGCGCCTCCGTCGGTTTGTTGCGACAACGACAGAAGCCGGCGGCCGATCCCGATATTCAGTGGGCGATGTCACTTGGCTGGCTGCGGAGTGTCGGCAAAGTGTCAGGCCGTTGGCGTAGGCGCGGGCCGTTGCACCTCGTATGTTGCTGACGGACAGGCAGGAACTGATGATCGGCGACAGAATCAGAACTCTTCGCGAAAGCCGCGGCTGGACGCAGGCTCATCTCGCAGAGGTGGCGGGCGTCAGCGAACGAACAATTCAGCGAGTAGAGACTCAACATTCCTATTCGGGCGAGACGGCGATGGCGCTCGCTTCCGCTCTTAATGTGGAGGTGCAGGATCTCGTCGCCCCGAACGCAGCGGCGGCAGGTGAGCACCGGCCGCTGTGGCCGGCCCCGAAGC
>Ga0207702_10003068_pt1 | contig 15523 bp, 18 predicted proteins | sample KBSCornC62_FD_184302 | JGI IMG/M metagenome (GOLD analysis project Ga0207702, IMG submission 184302) | Corn rhizosphere microbial communities from Kellogg Biological Station, Michigan, USA - KBS Corn C6-2 (SPAdes) (version 2) | ecosystem: Host-associated > Plants > Roots > Rhizosphere > Soil ...
TCGTACACGGGGCCACCGACCGTCGCGGCCAGATTCGCGAACCAGTCCTGCTCCTGACGTAGCAAGGGCGCTCTGAATGGGTTGGCCGGAGCGTCCGACCGCGCTGCTCGCAGACGGGGCCTAACGAGCCGGGGCTGGCCATCGCGGTAAGTGGAGTCGGTCGAGTTCGTGTTGCGCTAGTGCGCGCATTGCTGTGGTGAACGGTTGGTTGTGACCGACGAAGACGTCGATTTGGAGGCTGTATTGGGAGGTGTGACCGATGATGGTCGCTGATTGGTAGCCACCTTCGGCCTGGGTGGTGAGGGTGGATGGAACCACGAGGTGGTGGGGTAGCCGCGGTCGCAGTGGTTGTGTCCAGTCGCGGTAAGCCTCGACGCTGATGACCATCTGACCCGGCTGGAGCGCGCCGATCGTGCGGCCGGGGATCGGGCAGACGTTGGAGTCATGGTAGGGGATCATTGATGCCCAGGCGCATAGCTGGTCGCCCTGCGGCTGTGCCGGGGTCGGCAGGTTGGAGCCCGTTTGCCAGCCCGTAGTCGCCAGAAATCTCGGCGGCTGCAGCATGGCCGGTGCCAGGCTCGTGGGTCGGATGACCAGCGTGGCGAGGACTTGGTCAAGCCGTCTGACGAGCGTCTGGGATGGATGCATGTCGCCGTAGATGACGCCCAGCTCGAAGTAGCGGCCGTGCTGTCGGAATAGGCGGACCGCGCTCCAATCACCGCCTGCCAACTGGTGGGTCGAAAACTGGCCTGGTGCGATCGTGAGCCGACCGACCAGTGAGGGGTACGGCAACCCGTCGCTGGCCGCGAACGACCTGCTGCGCTCATCGAGTACCGCCCAGACCTGGCCAGCGCTTGGCGCTCCCCATCTACCGCGAGTCGCGTTTCGGATCTGGAGTCGCCCCAACCGTGCTTTGCCCTGCCAGCCAGCTGGCAGGCGCAGCGTCACCCCGTTTGCCTCGCCGGCAAACGCGAACGGCTTGGACGGCTCGACTGTGGTTGACGGTCGGTTCGCGTGGCTTGCGCCGACGCAGCCCGCAGACGCAACCACGACCACAGCCGAGAGGAGAGCAACCAGTCGCACGGTCCTACTACGGCCCAGCAGGCGAATCAGGTCCCGAAGCGGGCACGATCTGGGTGGCAACCACGTCCGGCATCTCGGTTCTCAGTCAAGCTAGGATCGACAGCCGTGGACGTTCGCCCGATCGACCCTCGAGACATCGACACGGAGGTAGAGCCGAGATACCGGGTCTACTTCTCGTCAGCCGATCGTGGTCGCTCGGATGAGTTCGAGTTGACCGGAGCAGCAGACGTGCGCGAAGCCCTTAGCTGGGCAGAGTCCCAACCCCAGGGCCGAGACTTCGAGTTGCTCGTTGTCGTCGATCAGACCGCCGTGTATCTCCTACCCGAGTTGAGCAGGTCTGATCCACGACCACGCTCCGTCTAATCACCCACCAGCTTCGCTCCGCTCGTCACTCGGAGTAAACCTCAGCCGTGTGGGAAAGGGAAGAGGTCGGCTGAGCGTGCCCATTGACTGCCTTCGTGCAGGCGCTCGACGTTGAATCCGACGAGGAAGGGGCCACCGTTGCTGTCCTGTGCGCCGATGAAGAATCCCTCGTAGGCTGTTGACTCCCAGTCTTGTCTGGCCGAATGAATCGGGTCGAGTAGTCGGATGATGGCAGACACCTTCGGCACGAAGCTTGCTGGGGAGGATTCGGTCTGCACGATTACAAGCGGGGCTCCTTGAGGCGCTCGCAGCATTCGGACAAACACCAGCCGGAACCCGAACTTGTGGCCGGCGGCGGCGATCCGTTGCCGCAGAATCGCCAAGCTTGGGGTCGGATATGAAAGACGACGATCACGCCGCGCAGCGACACGTAGGTCGTGCTCCCATACTTGGATGTGACGCGCCCAGCCAGGTGCCATCGATACAACCAGCGTCGGCTGATGCCGAGCCGTAGACGCCCCGCTGCCCCCGCCCAGGCTGCACCCTGCCAGCACCCCGGCCAAGACCATCCCTAGGAGAACACTCCGCCACATATCGGTGGGACGCTACGCGCCTCGGAATGGTTCCACCAGCCCGGCAAGCCCTCAACGGATGACCGGAACGGTGGCTCACCTGTGGGTGACCGTCCAGCGAGCGGTTGGATTCAGCTAGTCCCGCTGTGGCAGCCCCACGCCATCAGGATCAGCACGATGACCAGGGCGGCACCGATGATAGTCGGGCTAAGCGAGTCAACCAGGTCACCGATGGTGAATCCTTCACGTCGTCCGTTCCCTTTCCCCATAGTTACATGGTCCGCCGCCGCGAACGTTGCTCGCCTACCAGGTCTGTTGGCGGGGAACGTGGCACGCCTGTTCCGCCGGCTTTAGTGTACAGACGGCGAGGATCGCTCCGATTCGCTCCGAGTAGATGACGGCACCGACGCGATAGGTGACGACCATGCCCTTCAACACGTAGCTGCCGGGGTGCTGCACCTCAAGGCCAACGATCAGCGATGCAATGTTTGCACGGGGAAAGTAGCGTGGGCCGCCGGGGATCGTCGCGCCGGTAAGCGGGGAGAAGGTGGGAGCAGGCTGACCCGGCCGAGCCTTGCCAATGCGCGGGTAGCCGTACCGGTCAAGGACATATCCGGCGTAGTGCCGGGAGACGCCGACGCCGACAAGCCGCAACCCCGCCGTGTGAGGCCCCATCGTCGCACCAAGCAACGTGACAGGCAGCGACGCAACGTTTTGGAGCGAGATCATCGAGTAGGTGAACGGCACACCGGCAGTGACCGGCGCGCCCAACTGACTGCCATGCACATCCACCAGCGGACCATCGACAGGTGGGACGGAACTGACCCACATGCCCAACCCGCCAACCACCACGACCACGACTAGGGCGAGTGCAATGTTGCCGAACCGGAAACTGGCGTCCTGGGAATCAGCGGCGACGGTTGCCTGCATGTAGCTGATGCTACATCCACACCCGCGCTAGGCAAAGGTCCGGCCACCGAGTCCGGACGCGCATGACCGTCACCCCCCAAAAAAAGGGGATCGCCACCGCGGCGGTTGGGGCGTCGGAGCGGTTACCCCAGAGGTAAGGCCCGGCATCGGCGCAGACCTCAAGGTGCTGCTGCCCCGTGCGAACGAATCAGCGGGGGGACGAGTGGATCACGCCCTCGCGACCTCCACCGCCAGCAACACCCACGCCGAGCGACCGTCATCGCCGATCCGAGATACAACGACCTGAGTGAGGCCGGCGGGCATTGATTCGCACGCCGCCTGCTCGGGAGTTGGAACCCCTTCCATACGACCCGTCGGCTCAGACCGCGTGGGTGGGAGGGCGATGATCGTCGTCCCGCGTTCGCCACCAGCGCACCAACAGGACCGCCACCACGACCCAGACAATGACCGCGAGCAGAATGCCCTTGGTGTGTCCAGCCAACGCGAACGGGATTACCAGCAACGCGATGCAGATCAGGAGGCCGGGGTTCCAGCGGGGGGACTGGTGAACGATCCCGGCCTTCCTCACATTACTCACGCCAAACAGGATACTGGAGGTGCTAGGCGGGGACGGAATCTCCCCGGTGGAACCCGGCTGATGTGCTGTTCGCGGTGCGTGACGCTCAGCTACGGTTGGCTCGTTTCCGATGAGTCACCCACCAGGTGACCTCGATCAGCGACACGGTGGCAAGCATCGCGAGCATGACGTACAGCGCAATGTGTTCCCGTTCGCCGGTGGTCACGGTGAGCAGGATGTAGACCGCCGCAGAGAAAGCCACCAGGCGAGCCGGTAGCGTCAGCAACTGGCGCGGCTGCCGCTGGTAGTCGATGAACCGCTGGAGCATGGCTGGAGTATGCCCCCTGATCCAGAGTGCCGTCAACGGATGCCACTGCCCCTGCATGGCAGACCTTGCCACGTCCTCCGGGTATTGAATGGGGTACCCCACGCCATATTTCTTTGGGCGGCTGCGCCGTGCCGCGAACGCCCTTGGTCGTGCCGCACGGTGTACGCTCGATGCCCGAGCAGGAGGGGAAGGCAGCCGATGCCATATGCGATTGTCCATGAACACCCACGCGGGACGCGAGAGCAGTATGAGGCGGCGATCAAAGTGGTTCACCCGCCTGGGGGCTTGCCCGAGGGGCAGATTTTTCACGCCGCAGGGCCATCCGCCGATGGCTGGGTGATCCTGGCGATCTTCGACACCCGTGAGAGTTGGGAGCGGTATGTGGACGACGTGCTCACGCCCGAGTTCACCGCCGGGATCGAAGGCACCTTCACCTCGGGGTACAACGCCATCGAGTTCGATGTCGAGGTGCTTGAGCCGTAGTGTCGCCGCGCTGCAGGCGTGTACACGTGCGGCCATCCACGACCGACCACACGACGAAGGCGACAGGAAAGCCGGCGGCGTAGCGATATCGCGACACGATCCTGACGCGTTTCACGCTACACGCCGCGGAATGGTTCCACCAGCCTCGCACCTCCCGACGGCCGGAGCGGCGTGTACAGTCGGAACATGGGTATCAAGGCATTCGCGGGCGGACTGCGACGCTGGTCGCGGCGGGTTGGGCGCAAGCTGACAACGCCTGGTAACCGCACGCCGCTGGACGAGAGCCAGCGGCAGCGGCCGGGACTGCGCAGCAGCGACACCGAAGGCACCGATACGCACATCATCAAGTAAGTGCATCGCCGGGGCAGGCGTCGAAAAGTCGAAGCCATGGTGGCCCATTGACCGATGCGCCACCTTCCTGATCGGGCCGCTCGACCACACCGGCTGAGACTCAGGCAGGCAGCGATCCGCGACACATCTAGCTTCGCTTCCAGCCGCCCCAGTTGTACGCGGCTAGGACGAGGAGACCGCCCGAGATCAAGCTGGCCACGCTGAAGCTCCCGCTGATGGTGCCGTCGCCTGTCGCGCTGAGGTAGACCAGCGAAAGCACCAGCACGGCCATGATGATGATCCAGGACTTGAGACCCTCGGTGGTCACCGGGGACCGCCGCCGCTGGTGGTACCCGTCTGCATCATGAACAGCAAGAGCAGGAACCCCGTAACGATCACGATCAGCACGCCGTAGAGGTAGTACTTCGGCTCGCTGAAGATGCTGCGCATCAGACCATGCACGTGATCAATCTACTCCTCACGCACACCGCTACTGCTCGCCGTGCGCTTGAGGCCGACAATCGCCGAGATCGCGAACAAGCCGATGAAAGCACCCAACGCGATGGCGCTCCAGCGCGGCTGGTTATGCCGCTGATCAGCTTGATCGTCGCGTTGGTGATGCGCTCGTCAGAATAGGGCGCTAAGCGCCGGGTTCCTGAAGAACTGGGCGGTCGCAAGCGGCGCATGGATGTGTACCGGGTGGCTCCTTCTATTCCTCGTGTTCACATCGGCAGGCGGATTCTCCGGCGGTGGAGGCTGTAAGAGCGGCCCCGATCCATTCGGCGTGCCGATCAGCTTCACAAGGCACCGACAACAAGCAGTGGACGGCCACCGTGCCCTGCGTCAACGGAGGCACGACAACCCGCCCTGCGCGTAAGGGCGAGGTGCCGTAACCCACCAGCGACGCTCTCCGCCGGTCCGGCGCGTGCCTCCCATGACCAGTGACCCGCACGGCGTCCTCCGGGTATTGAATGGGGTTCCCGACTCCATACTTCTTGCGTCGGCGGAGAATGGTGCGCACTCGTCGGGATGACGATCCCCCTCAGCCGTTTCCGGACAGGCGGCGGGTGAGCTCCTCGGTTGGGACGTCCAGTGTCAGCGTTCGGGCGCGAAAGCCCCACCGCTCGTACGCCGCCCTGGCGGGAGCGTTCGCGACGTGAACGGAGAGCGTTATGTGGGTGGCCCCTCGTTCCTTGAGAGCGTCGGCGGCTGCCCTGGCGAGTGCGCGCCCATGTCGATTTCGGCGCGCATTCGGGCGGACGTAAATGTCGGAGAGAAGCCCGCGCGTCCCCTCCTTTCGCCGCGCCAGCACGAAGCCAACGATCTCAGCATCCTCCTCGGCTACAAACGCCAGCCCGTCCGCGAGGATCTCGTCCACCTCAACCAACTCGGATCTGAGCGTCACTCCCCAGTAGGCGGGCGTCTCGACCTCGGCGAAGAACGCGCGGTACATCTCATGCAAAGCTCCGCGGTCCCGTTCCGTTGCCTGCCTGACTCCCACGGCCGAAGTGTGGTCCGCATGTTCCACCTCCGCAATCGCACTGTCCGCTCCAACGGCCCGCCTGCTCACGACGACATGCGTGATGCCGGTCGGCATGGGATCGAGTGCCGCTTCTTCGGGTGAGGCAAAGCCCGCCATCTCGAACCCGCCTGGCCCATCCTGCGGTTCAGTCACGCTATCGCAACGCTCCGCCACATACCCGAGGACGCTACACGCCTCCGCGACCCAGCGAACCACGACTCCGAGGGAGTGAGCGCGGACTCAGTGGATCCCCACGGAACTCACTGAGCCGCCTGCCTAGACGCCCCTCTCCCCGGCGCCAGAACGCTGTAGGCTCGCCCACTGCGTCGTCGACTCGCACTCTCTTCCCACATACGGTCACCGCCTCCACAAACGACACGGATGGGACACGCACCTCTGAAACGGCTCCGGTACACCATCCTGCTTCTGGCGGCGTTGGGACTCGCCGGCTGCGATGACGCGAAGAGCGGCAGTGGCGCACAGACCGCCACCGTGACCGATCAAGCGTCCGACTCTGAGAACCCCCGGACGGCCGTGATTGGGCAGCCCGTCGAGGATGACGGGATGACCTTCGTCGTGAAGCGGTTCACCGCCGTGCCCTTTTCTAGTCTTCACCTCTTTCTAAACGCCCAGCTGAAGGCTCCCGGGCCCGGGAGCCGCCTATGGATGCTCACCGTGAGTGTCCGCAATGACGGCCAGATCTCGGCTGACCCGTTCTGCCGCAACGGCCACGCACGAGCTGCAGGTGCAGATCTCAGGAGCACAAAAAACGCGTACTATTCGTGGTGGGACCAGAGCCTGCTGATCGAGCCCAATTACAAGCTCTGCCGCAGCGGCATCCAGCCAGGCTCCACCGAGACCTACACGCTGCTTTACAAGATCCCGAAGTCGGCGGCCAAAATCGATGCCGTGCTTCTCTGGAACGTCTCCTCCGATTATGACGCAACCGGGCGCACCACCGTCGAGGTGGCTCTCTAATCGACCCGTCGACTCGCCACAACCGATTCGCGAGGTCAGGATCGAGGAAGGGCCATCGCCCTCCGGGTATTGAATGGGGTTCCCGACGTACTCGTCGGAGTAGCGCTATCTCCGCGGCGCGATACCGCGCGGAGACCATTGCCCAAGGCACGGGCCGCCGGCCTCAGCCAGCCGCAGTAGCGCGAGAGCCCGGCTGGTGAGCAGCGATCGGGAAGCCGGGCGTCGCCAGCATGCGGCCGTCGCGTGTGACGATCACCGCCTCGTACGGCGTTCCGTCGACCATCGCCAGGCCGCGCTCGCCGCGGACGACGAGCGCCGTGGCATAGGTGTCGGCCAGCGCGAGGTCCCCTCCGACGACGGTCGCCTGGAGCAGCCGTGCAGCCGGCAGGCGGTCGTGCGGGTCGAGCAGTTCGCCGGTCCGCTCGTAGCCACCAGATGTCGCGATCGCTTCGCTCACGTCGGCAACGCAGACCAAGCGCTCGGGGTCGCCCGGGTCGCGTACGCCGATCCGCCACGGAACCGGGCCGAAGCACGCGACATCGCCACCGGCGTTGACCATGGCGGCCGACACGCCGCCCTCACGCAGGCATCTAGCCGCCCGCTGTGCCGCCCAGCCCTTGACCAGCCCGGTCGGATCAAAGCCGCCCGGCATCGCCCACGGATCGAAGAACCCGCCGGTCAGCCGCGCCGCACGGGCGGAGAGTTCGAGCACCTCGAGCATGTCGGCGGGCAGCTGCTCCGCGCGCAGCTCGCCGCGGCGATGACGCGAGAGCGAGCTGCGCGCCTTGAACGTCGAGAACGTCTCGTCGGCGGCGTGCAGGACGGCGCACGCGTCGGCGATCGCGGCGTCGGGATCTCCGCTTCCCGGATCGACGGTGATGCTGACCGCCGTGCCCATCACGTGCTCGACGTGGGTGATCACGCGTTCAGCCCCGCCTTGTCGATCGCCGCCTGCAGCGACTGCTGGTAGGCGTCGCTGGTGTAGGTGGCACCGCTGACGCCCTGGATGTGCGCACTCTGGGCGGCGATCGTCTCGCGGATCAGCACCGGCGCGGCGGACTGGTCGATCTGCACCGAGTGCCCATCGTTGGCGATGAAGGTGGAGAAGCCGACCCTGGTGATACGGCCGTTCCTGATGGTGAGCTTCACCTGCAGCTGGCCGTACTGATCGGTGGCCAGGCTGCCGGTGACCGTCCTTGCTGCCGACTTGGTGGACGCGGCCCGCGTCGACGCGCTGCTCGCGGCGGTGCCGGTTGTCGTCTCGGCGGCGGACGCTGTCGAGCCCGTACCGCTCCCGGACCCGGTGGCCGCAGAGTTGCCCGCTACCGCCACCTGCTGGGGCGTGCTCGGACGCGGCAGCGCGATCACGCCGGCGATACCCAACACCGCGCCCCCGGCGATCATGGTCGTGCGCCGCATCAGAACGCGAACTCCTCGTGGTGGATGTGGTCGCGGCGCATGCCGAGGTGGCGGGCGACGGCGATGAAGCGATCGGTGAAGCCTGCGGGGCCGCAGATGTAGAGCTCGCGCTCGCCCAGGTCGGGCACCAATGCCCGCACGAGCTCAGGCGTGAGCGACACCTGGCGGCGGTCGCCGACCAGTCGGTGCAGCCGCCCGCCGCGGCGCTCGACGAGCTCCGCCACCTCCTCGTCCAGCACCAGCTCGTACTCCGTGGTGGCACGCAGGATGACGTCGACGTCGGCATGGGCCGGCAGATCCTCGAGCATGGCGCGGATCGGCGTCACGCCGACGCCGGCCCCGACCAGAAGCAGCTTGTCGCGCTCTGCGGCGTGGCGGGTGAAGGCGCCATAGGGACCCTCGACGGCCACACGCGTGCCGGGCGTGATGCGGGCCAGCTGGCCCGAGTGGTCGCCCAGATCCTTCACAGTGACGCGCAGGTAGGGCGGCATCGGCATGGCCGAGAGCGAGTAGGGATGCGCCTGCCACCAGAGGCCCGGCCGCAGGAAGCGCCACTGCATGAACTGGCCTCCGTTGACCCGCAGCCGGTCGAGGTGGTGGCCCTTCAGCACCAGCGAGACGGTGCCGGAGCCTTCCGGATAGACGGCGACGACGCGGAGGCGGTGATAGGCGCTGCGCCACACCGGGACGAGTAGCCGGTACCAGATGACGGCCGCGAAGACCAGCGCGTACAGGCCGATCCACCAGAGCTTGGCGACCGGGTCGGAGACGAAGCTCGTGCCCGTCCAGACCTGGTGGAAGAAGCTGAGGATGATGGCTGCGTAGGTCGTGAGGTGGACGAGCCACCACGCCTCGTGGCTGATACGCCGGCGAGCGATGCGGTAGGAGGTGACGCCCGCGGCCATCAACAGGACGAAGCCGGCCGTCGCCATCAGCATGCCTGGCAGCGTGGTCAGGATCACCCAGAACTCGTGCAACGCGCCGCGCGACGCGGCCTGGGCGTACCCCAACGTGATCAACAGGCCGTGGGCGACGATCAGTGCCAGCGCGATCGGCGCGAAGCGGCGGTGCAGGCGCACGAGCTTGTCGTGGCCGAGCGAGCGCTCGATCGCGGGCAGGCGCGAGATCAGCAGCACGACGACCAGCATCAGGTAGGTGCCGGCAAGGGCCGTGAGGCGGCCGCCGAAGGTGGCGAGGCCGCCGGCCTTCGACAGATCGCCGAACGATTCCGCCCGCACGCCCAGCGCGAGCGTCATCCCGAGACCGATGCCGATCAGCCAGGAGACGACGTCCGCATGGCGCCGGTTGGGCGCATGACGGGGGCGGTGGTGCAGCGTCGGCACCCAGCGGTAGCCGCGCCGCACCGGCGGATCGCCGGCGTCATCGCGGTGCGCCCGCGGCCGGGGGGCACGCTGGTGGGTGGAGGTGGCCATGCCCGCAGTGTCGGCGAGCAACCTGAGAGACGGCTGGGAATGGCGTTGAGGTTTGATGAATGCAACGGCGTGGCGGGTCGCCTAACGCGGGTTACGCGTCGCTGCTGGAGCCGTCATCCCTGGGTGCGGAACCAGGGGCGGATTGTGATGCAGGAGATTTCCAACGGGTTCGGAACAGACATGCAATGTATGTCACTTACGAGCCTCATATCACCCTTCGCAAACTGCGGCGCCGGGCGCCGCTCACGGCCTCGCTGGTCATCGCGATCGTGGCCATTGCCTGGTTGGCGTCGGCCGGTGCAGCACGTGCGACCGGAGCTCCGGATACGTGCACTCCCGGGCCGAACGCCGGCCGTGCCAAGGCGACCGTGAATGCGGGAATTAGCATGTCGAAGTCCTCGTCGAGTGCCATTTCGCACCTGATCACGATCACGGCCGCACGAAACATCTGGGGCTGGCAGGAAGGCGGCCAGCTGGTGGCGGGCGTTGACACGCTGCAGCAGGAGCTCGACGCACTGGCTGCGATCACCGTGCCCGGAACCGGGTCTGCGGAAGGGGTGCCGGTGCACTTCGCGACGGTGCCTGGCTACACGCCCAACACAGGTTCCTACCCGGCTGGTTCCACCGCAGGCAACATCTACCCGTCGTTCGCCCTGCTGAGCTGCCTGCGAAATGCCTACGGCTCGGAGGTCGGCATGGACTACGGCGCCGTCTATCCCAACTCGCTGGCCGGTGAGACGCCCGCCCAGCTGAAACAGAACACCTGCGACACCGAGCAGACGTTCATCAACCATGGTTTCAATCGCAGCTGGGGTGCGTTCGCCTATGCCAACGGACAGGTCTCGAGCACCGCACAGAACGTGGTCGCCTCCTGCTTCGGCTTCGGCCGCGCGTATGGGAGCGGCGTCAATAGCCTCTCGACGCTGGTGAACGCGCCGTACATTTTGCACACGCTGTCGCTCAACGGCGGCAGCTGCAGTGTGCGCGGGCTTGCCTGTTCCTCGGTGTTCGCGCGGACGTACGTGCCACCGGCAACGATCACAAACGCCCTCGTCCAGGGAGCCCGGGTGTGGAGCTCGATCCAGTTCTACCACCTGCTGACCGGCTCACGTCAGAAGGGCAACCTGACCTGGGACTGCACCAACCCGAATCCCGCCTACCACTGGACCAGCCGCGGCGAGTTCTATTGCGAGAGCGATCTCACGCGCGCGATCTCGAACGCGCTAATGCAGCTGACCGCGGGCGACTTCCTGTTCGTCGACCCGGCCACGGGGGCCACCATCGCCGGCCGCGGGAAGCCGACCGGGGCCATGTGATCTGCTACGTATCGCGCCACGACGTTCGGTCGATTGCCATGATGGTCACGGCTTGCCCGTCGAGGTCTGCGTCGTGGGACTTCGTCATGCCGAGCCGATCGGCAACGCTGAGCGACGCGCTGTTCTCCGGGTTGATAACGGAAATCAGCCGGTCGACGCCGAGATGGTCGAACCCCCACGTGATGGCAGCCGTCGCGGCCTCCGTCGCGTAGCCCTGACCCCAAGCGTGACGGGCGAGCTTCCAGCCCACCTCGACCCCGAACCAGCCCTCCGGGTTCCACAGCCCGACCCGGCCGATCACCACGCCGTCCGCCTTCCGCTCGACCACCCAGTTGCCGTACCCTCGAAGCACCCAGTGGCCGGTATGGAAGGCCATCGAGCGCCAGCTCTGCACGCGGTCGAGCACGCCCTCGAGATACCGTTGCACCTCCGGATCCGCCGACATCGCCGCGTGGGCATCGAGATCCTCCTCGCGCCACTCCCGCATGACGAGCCGCGGCGTCTCCAGTCGCGGGATCACAGGGGCCGCCACCTGATCGGTCGGTCGCGCGCCCTCGCCATCTTGATCACTGAACACGTCGGGACTCTACGCCCGTTGGTATCGTGGCTCGTTGACGGCGGGATCATCGCCCTCCGGCCGCTTCTACGAGCGGGCACGGGACATCGAGCTCGTGATCTGGCGCAGAGCGCCCTGATAGCTACGGGGCTCGCCTGCCCCAGCAGGCGTGCACCACCTCTCGCTGGAGCCAGAACGTCGGATCGGCAAGCGCCGCGGTCATCACCTCGACCTCACGCCGAGACGCCTCGTCGGCACCGCCGAGCTCGTTGATCACCTCCAGGGTCGGGATCCACCATCTCGCCCAGGGCGATCCTCCCCGCACCACCTCGGTGGAGGCCTCATTGCGCAGCTCCTGGAGCCCACAGCGCTCGAACAGCACCGGCAGCTTCTGGCCGAACACCTTGTCGTAGCCGCGGGGCGTCCACCAGGCGCCGTCTTGCCAGACCCGCTGATAATCGTGGTAGCGCGGGTGCGCAGGATCAACGGGAGCGGCCGTCCCCCAATCGCAATCCTCGTCGAACAGCCAGCCACCGGGACACAGGGACTCCGCCATTCGCCTGATCGCCTGCTCCTGGACGCCTTTGAGATGAAACAGCATCAGCCGCGAGCAGACGAGATCGAACGGCTCCCCCAGCAGATCGAGCGGGTCGTCGAGAATGCTGTGCTGGATCACCTCGAGATTGGGGACGTCCAGCCTGGTCAGGTAGCGGGTGTCGATGTCGGTCGCGACAACGTGGCCGGTCGGCCCCACCTGCTCGGCCAGCCACACCGCCATCGAGCCGCGCCCCGCGCCGACCTCCAGACATCGCCATCCCGGCTGCACGAAGGAGCGCCGCCGGCGCGACGACGGATCGTAGATCTGCTCCAGCAGGTCCAGCCGTTCATCCTCGTCAGACTCCCTGCCCGCGGCGGCCAGGCGGTAGTCAGGGTGGTGCGAGGAGGTCGGCTCCGCCACGTTCGAGAGCGTACCCCTGCCGACTGGGCGGCACAAACGGACGCTCGCGCAGCCCTCAACGGCCGAAAATGCTGTCCCATGCGGTCGGGTCGTCGGGATAGAACCAGCGCTCGACCTGTTGTCCCTGCCGGTAGCGAAAGACGTGCACCACGCGGGTCTGCACATCGACGCCGTCGCGACGGGCGCCCATCGTGCTCACCGCGCACACGTGCTGGTCGCTCGCGAACACGTCGTGCTCCTCGAGCCAGAACCCAAGCCCTTTTACCTCGGTGAGGAAGGCAATGACCGCGTCGCGCCCCTGGAGATCACCCGCCATGCGGTGGTCGCCGGGAACGTGCCAGACAACGTCGGGCGCGATCAGCTGCTCGAGCAGACCGAAGTCGCCGGCACGAAAGGCATCTGCAGTTCGCCTGTAGGCGAGCGCATCGGGATGATCTGCCATGCGGCACACTACAACGCGTCCAGTGCGGCTCTGCGTACCGGCATCCTACTGACGCAGGAATCCATCCCAGACGTTCTACGTCGGGCAACGATGGACGCTGTAACGGCAATCACCGAGCCCGCTGAGGGTCGCTGACCGGTGGGGACTGCGGTTACGATTCGTGGGCCGCTGCGCGCAAGACGCGTTCGAAGCGCTGTCTCGCCCGCGCGGTAGAGAGGATGCCGTGACGACCGGGTGTCGTGGGTGGGTGACGTGACTCCGCCGCCGTTCGACCAGGACGAACTGGCGGCACATGTCGCCCTGCGCCGCCGCAAGCGGGGACGGATGAGCCGCCGCCGTAGCCGCCGCTCGTTCTGGGCGAGCGTCGCGCTTGCGTGCGCGTTGATCGTCGGCGGGGCGATCAGCGCCGCCACGGTGACGGCCGGGATCTACATCTACAGCCAGGTGCACGGCCTCGATATCAAGAAGCTGAAACCTGACTATCCGGGCCAGAACACGATCATCTATGACCGCTACGGCGGCAAGCTCGCCACCGTTGCCTCAGTGGAGAACCGCACCCACGTCACCTCCAGCCAGATCTCGCCGTGGCTGAAGGAGGCGACGGTGGCAATCGAGGACCGCCGCTTCTATCAGCACGGCGGCGTCGACTACGTGGGCGTCCTGCGCGCGATCCTGGACAACATCAACGCGGGCCACGTCGTGCAGGGCGCGTCGACGATCGAGCAGCAGCTGGTCAGGCAGCTGTACCTGAACGACTCCCAGACGCTTTCGCGCAAGGTCAAGGAGGCATACCTGGCCGACCAGTTAGCTAACCAGTGGTCGCGTGACAAGATCCTCAGTACCTATATCGACGTCGTCCAGTACGGCGCCGTCACCTACGGCTGCGAGGCCGCGGCCGAGGCCTTCTTCGGCGTCCACTGCAAGCATCTCAACATCCGCCAGTCGGCGATGATCGCCGGCCTCCCGCAGTCGCCCACAAACTACAACCCCACCGTCTATCCGACGGCTGCGCTCGTGCGCCGTAACGAGGTGCTGACCGCCATGCAGTCGATCGGCTACATCTCCTCGATCCAGCTCCAGCAGGCGGTCGGCCGGAAACGTGCCTGTAGCGCCGGCCTGCCGGGCGCGCCCGCCACCGTCAGTTCGCGCGCCGCCCAACGCTGCCTGCGCCTGCACCCGAGCTATCCCTACGGCGAGGTCAAGCAGCCCTACTTCGTGCAGTACGTCAAGCACCTGATCACGAAGCGCTACGGCGCTGCGGCGCTGGCCACGGGCGGGCTGCGCGTGGACACCACGATCGACCCGAAACTCCAGGCCGCGGCGCAGCAGGCGTTCCACGCCTACCTGGACCGGCCGGGGCTGCCGGCGGCGGCGCTGGTCTCAATCGATCCGCGCACCGGTGAGATCCTGGCCTTCGACGCCTCGACCAACTACCGCAAGACCAAGTTCGACCTGCCGGCGCAGGCCCGACGGCAGGCCGGCTCGAGCTTCAAGCCCTACGGGCTGGCGGCGGCCATGGTCGACCTCGGCATCGACCCCGAGACGACGGAGTACTCGAGCCAGGCACCGTTCAACTACCCGATCCCGGGATGCGTGGGCGCGCCGTCATGCATCTGGACGGTCAACAACGCCGAGTCGAACCTGGCCGGCAACTTCAACCTGCACGTGGCGATGGACGGCTCGATCAACGCGGTGTTCGCCCGGCTCTCGGCCGACATCGGCCCCACCCGCACCGTCAACATGGCCTACAACCTCGGCATCCCGCGATCCGACCACCTGCCCAAGGTCTATTCGATCATCCTCGGCACCGGCCTGGTCTCGCCGCTCGACATGGCCAGCGCCTACTCCACGTTCGCCGCCAGCGGCATCCACCACGATCCGCTGGCCATCACCGACGTGACCGCGCCCACCGGCGCCACCATCTCCTCCACCCCCGCCTCCAAGAATCCCGGCCGGCGGGCGCTTCCCGCCTGGGCCGCCTCGGAGATGAACCAGATCCTCTACGACAACATCTACACCTGCCCCAGCGGCCTTTGCACCGGCAGCGCAGCGGCGCTCAGCCCCTACCGCCCGGCGGCCGGCAAGACCGGTACCGTCGAGGCGCACCTTGACGCCTGGTTCTGCGGCTACACGCCCAACCTCACCACCTGCGTCTGGATGGGCTTCCCCCAGGGCGAGATCTCGATGATTCCCGCGGTCGGATCGGCCTACTCGTTCGGCGGCGGCTACCCCGCGCTGATCTGGCATAACTTCA